>TARA_R110000796_G_scaffold236618_1_pt1 | contig 22658 bp, 16 predicted proteins | sample TARA_R110000796 | Tara Oceans TARA_R110000796 (sample SAMEA4397815) | marine metagenome | biome: Polar Biome; feature: [SRF] surface water layer (ENVO:00010504); material: water (ENVO:00002006), including particulate matter (ENVO:01000060) such as... | depth 5 m
CGGTCGAAGATGCGGTAGTGGTAAATCATCATGCGTTCGGCGAAGTCGGATTCACGGCTGCTTTGGATCTCGATGTGCAGATGGATCCATTGGTCACCGCCCTGCACCAGGGCTACTTCCACCAGTTTGTCGACGACGCGCCGCCCGGTGTCGGACTCCGGCACGATTTTCTGCAGCTCCTGATCCAGGAAGCGGTGGGGTTGTTGCCAGTCGATGGCCCGCCAGGCATCAGGAAAATAGAACGCCATGAAATCGGCCAGCATTATCTCGATGGCTTCTTTCCAAGGCGAATCGTAGTCGTCTTGCTGGGATGCTTCCGTTGTTGTCACTGGCTGCCTCCATACGCTGAGGAGCCCGGGTGTCATTAAGAGGCCCGGAATGGCTGTCAGCCGTCTCTGAAAAAGACGTCAGTGATTTCAGGCCATCGCGGTCCGCTCAAAGCTCGGCCTGCCCTTAGCCGAGCCGCAGCGACAGGTCGATGGCCTGCACGTGCTTGGTGAGCGCGCCGGCGGAGAGGAACAGGTCGCGGGCGCCGGGCAGCTTTTTGACGTCGTCCAGGGTGCGGTTGCCGGACACTTCCAGGGCGCTCTGGCCGGCCAGGTCTAGGGCGGTTTCCAGCATTTCCGGGGTGAAGTTATCCAGCATGATCTGGTCCGGGGCGAGGGCGGCGGCTTCGCGCAGCTCGTCCAGGTTTTCCACCTCGATGATGATCTTCTTGCCGGGGCCCTGTTCGCGGGCGGCGCGGATGGCGGCGGTGATGGAGCCGCAGGCGGTGATGTGGTTTTCCTTGATCAGGAAGGCGTCGTAGAGGCCCACCCGGTGATTCTGGCAGCCGCCGCACAGCACCGCGTATTTCTGCGCGGCGCGCAGGCCGGGCAGGGTTTTGCGGGTGTCGAGCACGGTCACGCGGGTGCCGGCCACGGCGTCGGCGTAGCGGCGCGCGGTGGTGGCGGTGGCCATCATGGTCTGCAGGAAGTTCAGCGCTGTGCGTTCGCCGGTGAGGATGCGCCGGGTGTTGCCGGTGAGCGTGCAGAACACGTCGCCGGCAGCCAGCCGGTCGCCGTCCTTGGCGTGCCATTCCAGGCTCACGCCGCCGAGCTGGCGGAACACTTCCTCGGCCCAGGCGGTGCCGCACAGCACCGCGTCCTCGCGGGTGAGGATGGTGGCGGTGGCGGTGTCGTCCGCGGCGATCAGGCCGGCGGTGAGGTCGCCGTCGCCCAGGTCTTCTTCCAGGGCGAAGGCGACCGCGCGGGTCAGGTGGTCGCCGACGTAGTCGGGCAGGTTGCTGTCTTTATCCATTCGTTTTGAAGAACTCGTTGCTCAGGCGGACCACCACCGGCGCCAGCAGCAGCAGCGCGATCAGGTTGGGCACCGCCATTAGAATATTCATGATGTCCGCCAGGGCCCACACCAGGTCCAGCCCGACGATGGCGCCCACCGGCACCACCAGCACCCAGACTATCCGGAAGGGCAGCAGGGCTTTATCGCCGAACAGGTACTGGGTGCAGCGCTCGCTGTAGAGGCTCCAGCCCAGCAGGGTGGTGAAGGCGAACACCGCCAGGCCGCAGGCCACCACCGCGTTGCCGAGGGTGCCGAAGGTGCTGGAAAACGCCAGCGCGGAGAGCGGCGCGCCTTCCTCGCCGCTGGTCCAGGCACCGGTGGCGACGATGGCCAAACCGGTGACGGAGCATACCACGATGGTGTCGATAAAGGTGCCGAGCATGGCGATGCTGCCCTGGCGGGCGGGGTGGTCGGTGTGCGCGGAAGCGTGGGCGATGGGCGCGCTGCCCAGGCCCGCTTCGTTGGAGAAGATGCCGCGCGCCATGCCGAAGCGGATCGCCTCTTTCACGGCGGCGCCGGCGAAGCCCCCGGCGGCGGCGGTGCCGGTGAAGGCGTCGTTGAAACACAGAGCGATGGCGGCGGGCAGGGCGCTGGCGTGGTCGGCGAGCACGAACAGGCCGGCCAGCAGGTAGGTCAGCGCCATGAACGGCACGATGAAGGTGGCCACTTTGGCGATGCGCTTCATGCCGCCCAGCACCACCAGGCCCACCAGCACCGCCAGGGTTATGCCGGTGGCCCAGGTGGGCACGCCGAAGCTGTCGTTGAGGCCGTGGGCCACGGAGTTGGCCTGCACGGTGTTGCCGATGCCGAAGCCGGCGAACATGCCGAACACCGCGAACAGCAGCGCCAGCCAGGCCCAGTTCTCGCCCAGCCCCTTGCGGATGTAGTACATCGGGCCGCCCACGTACTGGCCGAGGCTGTCTTTTTCCCGGTAGTGCACGGCAAGCACCGCCTCGGCGTATTTGGTGGCCATGCCCACCAGGGCGATCAGCCACATCCACACCAGCGCGCCGGGGCCGCCGGAGTGGATCGCGGTGGCCACGCCGACGATGTTGCCGGTGCCGATGGTGGCCGATAGCGAGGTGGCCAGCGCCGCGCCGGCGCCGATGGTGCCCACCCCGGTGGCCGGCGCCACGATCTGGCGGAAGCCGAAGCCCAGCCGGCGGATCGGCAGGAACGTCAGGCGGATGGTCAGGTAGATGCCGGTGCCGGCGATCAGGATCAGCGCCGGCCAGCCCCACAGCAGGCCGCTGATCTGTTTTAGGAGGTCAACAAATTCGGTCATGCCCTTCACGCCCCGTCAACCGTAAAATAGCCAGAGTAGGGAAATTGACCGGTGAGGGGAAGCGGTTCAGATTGAGTCCGATCGCGGTTCTTTGTACGGTGTTACCAGATATTCCCCGAATCGCGGATTGGTTCAAACTTCTCGGCACAGGGCGGTGCTAAGGTACTCTTCGTACGGAAATTCGTAGTGGGCTTCGTAGTTCACGTTTGTCGCCGCCAAGGTGTGTGCCATGTCCAAAGTTACCCGCCTCAAGCCGCTGGAAGGCGGTAAAGGCCGCGCGCTGAGCCTGCCCAGGCCGCTCGAGCGCGTGCGTGACCGCATTACCGAGCGCGCCGGCGGACTGCTGGCGGACATGCTCGACGGCGCCGACGACACCCTGTTCGATCTGGCCGAGAAAGAGACCGACAGCGAGCGCGACCGCTACTTCGACGCCATGCGCGAGCTGCGCCTGCAGCGCGGCGCCCTGGAGACCGGCTTCCGGCAGGCGCTGGGCAATCTGTTCCAGGACAGCGCCCGCACCCCGGACGACCGGGAGCGCGCCACCGGCAAGGTGGCGGTGGAAGACCTGGCGCTGGTCAAACACGAAGAGCTGGAAACCACTGTCGCCCTGGACAATCTGGCCCGCCGCGCCCGCAAGGGCCACGACGAGGCCCTGCGCGCCTTCCAGCACCGCCTCGAGTACCTGTTCGAAAGCAAGGTCGACGTCACCGAACGGAACAACCCCCTGGAGCCGCGCAACCTGGCGGCGTGTTTCTCCGCCTGCCTGGAGCGACTGTCCCTGGATATCCGCGCCCGCCTGATCGTGCTCAAGCTGTTCGAGCGGGTGGTGATGGACGAGGCCGGCGCCATGGTCGACGAGGCCAACCAAGTGCTGGCCGACGCCGGCGTGCTGCCGGATATGAAAACCGTGCCCGTGCCCCGGGGCCGCCCGGCCGGCGAGGGCGGCGCGGGCGCCGGCACCTCCGGCTCGGGCGCTTCGGCGGCCCCGGAACAATCCCGCACCGCCGGCGGTTCGCCCTCGGCCGGTGACGCCCCCGCGGCCGCGCCGCCGGCGGACAACGCCATGTTCGGGCTGCTTCAGGAACTGCTCACCACCCTGCGCGGGCTGGGCCCCGCCGGCGGCGCGCCGGCTTCCGGTGCGTCCGCGCCCACCGGCGCGCCCGTGGCCGGCGGTGGCGCCGCGCCCACCTCCGGCATGGCGATCATGCACAACGGCGTGGCCCACCTGAACGGCGCCCCGCTCACCGCCGATGCGCCGGTGCAGGCGGTCAGCAGCCAGGACCTGTTCGGCCTGCTCACCCGCTTGCAGCGCCTCGAGCACGCTCTGGAGGGCGGCGCCGACGCCCAGGACCGCAGCGTTAAGGACGAGCTTTCCGACCTGCTCGAGAGCGAGAACAGCGAGGCCATCCACGCCCTGGATCAGGCCGACGACGACGTCATCAACCTGGTCGCCATGCTGTTCGACTTCATCCTCGACGACGAGGGCCTGCCCTCGGAAATCAAGGCGCTGATCGGCCGGCTGCAGATTCCTCTTTTGAAGGTGGCGATCGCCGACAAGACCTTCTTCAGCAATGAAGAACACGACGCCCGCCTGCTGCTCAACACCCTGGCCCGCGCCGGCTGCCAGTGGGACCCGCAGCAGGGCTACGACGACGAGACCTACCAGCGCATCGACCGGGCGGTGCACGCCATCATCGACGATTACGACGAAGACGCCGCCCTGTTCAGCGAGCTGCTGGCGGAGTTCGAATCGTTCTTCAGCGACCAGCGCGCCCGCGCCGAGCGCGTCGCCGAGCGGGTGCGCGAAGCCGAGGAGGGCAAGGCTCGCGCCGAGCAGGCCGCCGACGCGGTGCGCCGCTATATCGATGCGCGCCTGGCCGGCCGCCAGGTGCCGGACGTGGCGGTGCGCCTGCTGCGCCAGGGCTGGCAGCAGGTGCTCTACCTGACCTGGCTGCGCCAGGGCGAGGACAGCGACACCTGGCGCCGCTACGCCAAGGTGGTGGACGCGCTGGTGTGGAGCGTGATGCCCCACCGCGCTCCGGCGGATCTGGAAAAGCTGCGCGACCTGAGCCCGAAAGTGGTGCGCGCGCTGGAGCACGGCCTGGAGTCCATTCAATACGACGCCGGCGAGACCCGCGCCCTGCTGGACGACCTGCTGGCCGTCCACGACAGCCTGATCAAGGGGCTGGAGACCGAGCGCGTGGCGGTGCCCAAGGCGCCGGAGCCCGAGCCGCCAGCCCCCTCGGCGCTGCCCGACGACCACGAGCTGGTGGCACGGGCCCGACGCCTGCGCGCCGGCCAGTGGCTGGAAATCGGCGACGGCGACGACGCCCAGCGCGCCAAGCTGGCCGCCAACATCCGCGACGGCGCCAAGCTGGTGTTCATCAACCGGCGCGGCATCAAGGTGCGCGAATACGACGCCGCCGGCCTGGCCCAGGCGCTCCACGACGGCGAGGTCAAACTGATCGAGGACGGCGCCCTGTTCGACCGCGCCCTGGAAGCCGTGATCAGCGACCTGCGCCGCATGCAAAGCGCCTGACGTCCTGTGCGAGCGGGCCTTTGTGGGGGCGGGCCCTTGTGGGAGCGGGCCCCGCCCGCGAAAATAGCGCCATGCTGACGCTCACCAATCACTGGGTGGACCAGGCGCGCAAAGTGCCGTCGCCCAACTTCAACGCCCGCCCGGACCCGGAAGACATCTCCCTGGTGGTGATCCACAACATCAGCCTGCCGCCGGAAGAGTTCGGCGGCCCCCAGGTGGAAGCCTTTTTCCAGAACCGCCTGGACCCGTCCGAACACCCGTACTTCGAAGAGATCCGCGACCTGAAGGTGTCCTCCCACTTTCTGATCCGCCGCGACGGCGAGCTGGTGCAGTTCGTCGCCTGCGACCAGCGCGCCTGGCACGCCGGCGTCTCCCGCTGGCGCGACCGGGACAACTGCAACGACTTCGCCCTCGGCATCGAGCTGGAAGGCGCCGACCACGTCCCCTTCGAGGACGCCCAGTACCGCAGCCTGCGTGCGCTGCTCGGCGCCCTGATCGCCCACTACCCGCGCCTGTCCAACGACGCCATCACCGGCCACGAGCACATCGCGCCGGGCCGGAAGACCGACCCGGGCCCGGCCTTCGACTGGACCCGCCTCTAACCGCCTTGTGCGAGCGAGCGCTTGTGGGAGCGGGCCTTGTGGGAGCGGGCCCCGCCCGCGAAAGGGAGCGAAGCTCCCGGCAGGATGCCAGAGAGGTGTCTAACGGCTGCACAAACAGCGTCTCTGGGATCCTGCCGGCAAGCAGAGCTTGCCTTTCGCGGGCAAGGCCCGCTCCCACCAGGGCCCGCTCCTACAATTCCCACGCCGACATGGTATAAACAGAGGTATGAAACTACTCGTCATTCTTCTTGTGCTCGCCCTGCGCCGTCGCGACGGCGGCTGGCCGCTTTGGTTGACCCGCGAGGAGCGCCATCAGCGCTTTATCGACCGGCTGTCGCCGGGCGGCGGCGCGCTGGCCTGGTGGCTGGCGGTGGCGTTGCCGACACTGCTGGTGGCGCTGCTGTTCAGTTGGCTGTGCGGCCTGGCGGGCGCGCTGCTGACCCTGCTGCTGGGCGGCGTGCTGCTGCTCTGGCTGATCGGCGTGGAGAGCGAGTTCCGGCGCATGGACACCCTGCTGGTGCGCGGGCGCATGAACGACCGCGACGCCCTGGCGGGCAGCGCCGCCCGGGCGTTCGACACCGGCCCGCTGGATGACGGCCCGGACAGCGAGCGGGCCTGGTTCAACGATCTGGCCGACCGCTTCGTGCTGCGCGCCGGCGATCTGTTCGCGGTGCTGTTCTGGGTTACGGTGCTGGGCTTCGGCGCGGCGCTGCTGTTCGTGCTTAACCGGGCCTGGCTGCGCCGTCATCCGGAGCACAGCGACTGGGCCCGCAGCCTGGACATCGCCCTGGCCTGGATCCCGGCGCGCCTGACCGCCCTGGCGCTGGCCCTGGTGGGGCATTTCGGCATGGTCGCCCAGGCCGTGAGCGGGCGCATCTGGCGTCTCGACGACAGCCGCGGCCTGCTCACCCTGGCCGCCGACGCCGCCCTCGGCGGCGACGCCGACAGCGACGAGCCCGCCTTCCAGGCCGGCGTCAACCGCCTCGAAGCCCTCCAGGAGCTGATGCTCCGCGCGCTCGCCGTCTGGCTGATCTTCGCCGCGCTCTGGGCTGTATTGCCCACCTAGCTGGAGCGAGCATTGTGGGAGCGGGCCCTGCCCGCGAAAGGGCGGCCTCCTGGGCCGCCCGGCAGGATTCCAGAGCCCTCTCTAAAGGCGGCACAAACCACCTTTCTGGGATCCTGCCGGCAAGCAGAGCTTGCCTTTCGCGGGCGAGGCCCGCTCCCACAAGCAGTCTGCCCCTACCGTTCGAACCCGCGACCTTCATGGACATGAAGCTGTTCTTTCTTGCTGCTATGATCGGGTAACGAGACGGCCTATATACCCCGCGCCGTTTCCGTCGTTTACCCCGCCGTCGCGGCGATCCCGCGCCGGCCAGGCACTGCGAAAAAGGACGCGCGCCCATGCACAATAGAAACTTCTTCGAAGACGTGGACCCGGAAGAAACCCGGGAATGGCTCGAGGCACTGGAATCGGTGCTGGAACAGGAGGGGCCCGACCGCGCCGGCTGGCTGCTGGAAACCCTCACCAATGAAGCCCAGGAACAGGGCGTTATCCGCACCCACCTCGACACCCCTTACCTCAACACCATCCGTCCCAAGGACGAAGCCCCGATCCCCGGCGACATCTACATGGAACGACGCATCCGTTCCCTGGTGCGCTGGAACGCGCTGGCGATGGTGATCCGGGCCAACAAGGACAACGACGACGAACTGGGCGGCCACATCGCCACCTTCGCGTCCTCCGCCACGCTCTACGACGTCGGCTTCAACCACTTCTTCAAAGCCCCCCACGAGGACAACCCCGGCGACCTGGTGTATTTCCAGGGCCATTCGGCGCCGGGCATTTACGCCCGTTCCTACCTGGAGGGGCGCATCACCGAACAGCAGATGGACAACTTCCGCCGGGAAGTGGACGGCGAGGGGCTGTCGTCCTATCCGCACCCCTGGCTGATGCCGGATTACTGGCAGTTCCCCACCGTGTCCATGGGCCTGGGCGCCATGCAGGCGATCTACCAGGCGCACATCATGAAGTACCTGCAGAACCGGGAGCTGATTCCGGATCGCAAGCGCAAGGTGTGGGCCTTCCTCGGCGACGGCGAGATGGACGAGCCGGAATCCCTGGGCGCGCTGTCCATGGCCGGCCGCGAGCAGCTGGACAACCTGATCTTCGTGGTCAACTGCAACCTGCAGCGCCTGGACGGGCCGGTGCGCGGCAACGGCAAGATCATCCAGGAGCTGGAAAGCCTGTTCCGCGGCGCCGGCTGGAACGTGATCAAGGTGGTTTGGGGCCGGCTCTGGGACCCGCTGCTGGAGAAGGATTCCGAAGGCCTGCTGCGCCGCCGCATGGACGAAGCGGTGGACGGCGAATACCAGGCCTACAAGAAAAACGGCGGCGCCTACACCCGCGAGCATTTCTTCGGCAAATACCCCGAGCTGAAGAAGATGGTCGAGCACATGAGCGACGAGGACGTCTATCGTCTCAATCGCGGCGGCCATGATCCGTTCAAGGTGTACGCGGCCTACCATGAGGCGGTGAACCACACCGGTCAGCCCACGGTGATCCTGGCGAAAACTGTCAAGGGTTACGCCACCGGCGCCGGCGAGGCGGTCAACAAGACCCACCAGATGAAGAAGATGGATCTGGAAAGCCTGAAGGAATTCCGCGACCGCTTCGACATGCCGTTCACCGACAAAGAACTGGAAACCGTGCCCTATTACCGGCCGGACGAGGACTCCGCGGAGCTGCGCTACATGCGCGAGCAGCGCGAAAAGCTGGGCGGCTATATGCCGGTGCGCCGCCGCCACGCCAGCAACAAGCTGACCATTCCCAAGCTGGAGTTCTTCGAATCCTTCCTGGAAGGCAGCGGCGACCGGGAGATTTCCACCACCATGGCGTTCGTGCGCATGCTCAGCACCCTGGTGAAGGACAAGAGCATCGGCGATAGGGTGGTGCCCATCGTCCCCGACGAGGCGCGCACCTTCGGCATGGAAGGCATGTTCCGCCAGCTCGGTATTTATTCGTCCAAGGGCCAGCGCTATGAGCCCGAGGACGCCGGCCAGGTGATGTATTACCGCGAAGACAAGAAAGGCCGCATCATGGAGGAGGGCATCAACGAAGCCGGCTCCATGTCCGGCTGGATGGCCGCCGCCACCAGTTACAGCGTGCACGACTTCACGCTGATTCCGTTCTTTATCTACTACTCCATGTTCGGCTTCCAGCGCACCGGGGACTTCTGGTGGGCCGCCGGCGACAGCCAGGCGCGCGGCTTCCTGCTGGGCGGCACCGCCGGGCGCACCACCCTCAACGGCGAGGGCCTGCAGCACCAGGACGGGCACAGCCACGTGCTCACCAGCACGGTGCCCAACTGCGTCAGCTACGACCCCACCTACGCCTACGAGCTGGCGGTGATTCTGCAGGACGGCCTGCGCCGCATGTACGAGGAGGAAGAGAGCGTCTTCTACTACCTGACGCTGATGAACGAAAACTACCTGCACGGCGCCATGCCCAAGGGGGCCGAGGAAGGCATCCGCAAGGGCATGTACCTGCTGCGCGAAGGCAAGGGCAAAGGCGGCAAGAAAGCCAAGCGGGTGCAGCTGCTCGGGTCCGGCACCATCCTGCGCGAAGTGGAAGCGGCGGCGGAGCTGCTGCGCGAGGACTTCGGCGTGGCCGCCGACGTATGGGGCGTCACCAGCTTCAACGAGCTGCGCCGCGAAGGCCTGCGCGCCGACCGCGACCGCCTGCTCAAGCCGGATATGAAGATCGCGCCCACCTGGGTGGAGCAGTGCCTGGACAAGCGCCAGGGCCCGGTGATCGCCTCCACGGATTACATCAAGGCCTACGCCGACCAGATCCGCCCCTGGATCAAAGCGCCCTACCGGGTGCTGGGCACCGACGGCTACGGGCGCAGTGATTCCCGCGCCAAGCTGCGGCACTTCTTTGAAGTGGACCGTTACTTCGTGGTCCTGGCGGCGCTCAGCGCCCTCAAGGACGAAGGCGAAGTGGACGCCGCCACCGTCAAGGAAGCGATCCAGAAATACGGCATCGACCCGGAAAAACCCTACCCGGTGATCTCATAAGGAGCCTGCCATGAGCAAGGAAACCATCCGGGTACCCGATGTGGGCAGCAGTGATCCTGTTGACGTCATCGAGGTGTCCGTCAAAAAAGGCGACAGCGTCGAAGCCGAAGACACCATTGTCGTGTTGGAGTCCGACAAAGCGTCCGTGGAAGTGCCGTGCCCGAAAGCCGGCACCGTTCTCGAACTGCTGGTGAAAGCCGGCGACCGGGTCAAGGAAGGCGACCCCCTGTTGGAGCTGGACACCGAAGCCGGCGACGGCGGTGCCGAAGACGACCAGTCCTCCGGCGACGAACCGGAAAACGAGCCGGCGGCGGAAAAGGATCAGTCCGGAGACAACGAGCAGGGCGAAAAGGAAGAGAAGGCCGAACCGAAAGCGGACGAGAAACCGGCGAAAAAAGACGGCGGCGGCACCCGCGAACAAACGATCCCCGCCCCGGACCTGGGCGACATCGACGAAGCGGAAATCATCGAGCTGTCGGTGAGCGAAGGCGACACCGTGGAAGCGGAGCAGACCATCCTGGTGCTGGAATCCGACAAGGCGTCCCTGGAAATCCCCAGCCCGGCCGCCGGCACGGTGAAAAAGCTGCTGGTGAAAACCGGCGACAAGATCACCTCCGGCACCGAACTGATGGTGCTGGAAACCACCGGCGGCGGCGAAGAGACGGCCGATGAAGCGACGGCCGGCGAAGACAAGTCCGCCGGCAAACAGTCTGGTGAAAGCGGGTCTGGTGAAAGCAAGCCCGGTGGGAGCGGGTCTGGTGGGAGCGGGCCTGCCCGCGAAGCCTCTGAAAAAGCCTCCCAGCCCTCTGAAACGTCCGCCCAGGATTCAGGCGCGGGGGTCGGTAAAGATTCCGGAGGCATCGGCGAGCACCCGGCCAAATCCGGCGCCGCCGCGGCCGGCCGGCCGTCCAGGAACGTCCACGCCGGTCCGGCGGTGCGCAAGCTGGCCCGGGAAACCGGCGTCGACCTTGGCGCCGTGCCGCCCAGCGGCCCCAAGGACCGCATTCTCAAGGAAGACGTGCACGCCCACATCAAGCAGCGCATGGAACAGCCGGCCGCCGCCGGCGGTGGCGGCGCCCCGGACCTGCCGGAGATCGACTTCAGCGAATTCGGTCCGGTGGAACGGGATGAGCTCAACAAGCTGCGCAAGGTGGCGGCCCGCAATCTGCATCGCAGCTGGGTCACCATTCCCCACGTCACCCAGTTCGACGAGGCGGATATCACCGAGCTGGAAGCGTTCCGCAAAAGCCAGAACAAGGCATTGGAGAAAGAGGGCGTCAAACTCACCATGCTGGCGTTTCTGGTGCAGGCCTGCGCGCGGGCGTTGCGCAAGTTTCCGAGGGTGAACAGCTCGCTGGAACCGTCCGGTGAGGCACTGATCCTGAAGGACTATGTGCATATCGGCATCGCCGTGGACACGCCCAACGGCCTGGTGGTGCCGGTGCTGCGCGACGCGGACAAGAAAGGGCTCAGCCAGATCGCCACGGAAATCGGTGAGCTGGCGGCCAAGGCCCGCGACCGCAAACTGTCACCGGCGGATATGAAGGGCGCCAGCTTCAGCATCTCGTCGCTGGGCGGCATCGGCGGCACCGCCTTTACGCCCATCGTCAACTGGCCGGAGGTGGCGATTCTCGGCGTCAGCCGTTCCGACACCAAACCGGTGTGGGACGGCAACGCCTTCCAGCCCCGGCTGATGCTGCCGCTGTCGTTCTCCTACGACCACCGGGTGATCGATGGCGCCGACGCGGCGCGCTTCACCACCTACCTCAGCGGCCTGCTCGGCGACATGCGGCGCGCCCTGTTGTAACGGAAATGCTGTGGCATAAAAAACCCGGCCTGAGGCCGGGTTTTTTTTGAAGAAAAGAGAGGGCGCTATCAGTTATTACCGTGGCGCTCTTTCCACTTTTCCTTCTTTTCCTGCCATTTTTCCATACGGTCTTTCTGGTGCTGTTCGTACTGGGCGCGCTGCTCCTCGTTCAGAACATCACGAATCTCTTCCTGGGTTTCCTTGTGCAGTTCGCGCATCTCTTCGCCTTTCTCGCGGTAGATTTCGCGCACTTCCTGCTGCTGCTCCTCGCTGAGGTTCAGTTCCTGGGTCATTCTCTGAACGTGGCGGTCGGCGCCTTTTTCCATCGGTGAGCCGGCGAAGGCCGCGGCGGAGAACAGGGTCAGCGTGACAATCATCAGTTTTTTCATCGTCTTGCTCCTTGAGTAACGCTCCGGAGTATCCGGATTCCCTTATAGATTGGCCTTACATTGTGCAGCCACGATGCAGCGAATGTGGAAACATCGCTACAAGCTTCAGGCTGCAAGCCACAAGCCACAAGCAAGCCGAGGCTTCGCCGCCAGAACGGCCTGCTTGTGGCTTGCAGTTTGTCGCTTACGGCTGACCGGGTTCAAGTTTCTTCATCAGGATTTTGCAATCGATAACCGACGCCATAGACGCTGCCGATCCAGTCGTGGTCGCCGGTCAGGCCTTCGCTGAGTTTGCGCCGCAACTTGCGGATATGGCTGTCGATGGTGCGGTCGGACACCACCCGGTGGTCGGAGTAGATCACGTCCATCAGCTGGTCGCGGGTCCAGATGCGCCCGGCCTGGCGGGACAACGCCGCCAGCAGCTCGAATTCGATCGCGGTGAGCGCCACCCGGGCGCCGTCGTGGACCGCCTCGAAGCGGTGCCGGTCCAGGGCCAGGCCGCCCTCGGCCGGGGGCTGGGCGGCGTTACCGGCGCGGCGCAGCACCGCCTTGACCCGCGCCACCACTTCCCTGGGGCTGAACGGCTTGCAGATGTAGTCGTCGGCGCCGATCTCCAGGCCCAGCAGGCGGTCCACCTCTTCCACCCGGGCGGTGATCATCAGAATCGGCACTTGAGAGAAACGGCGGATCGCCTTGCACACTTCCATGCCGTCGCCGTCGGGCAGCATCAGGTCGAGCAGCACGGCGTCGAAGTCGCCGTCGCGCACGCGCTGCTCGGCGTCGGCGGCGCTGCCGGTCTGCTCCGGCTCGAAATGGCTGTGGCGCAGATAGTCCGCCAGCAATTGCGCCAGCCGGGGCTCATCCTCGACGATCAGAATTTTCGCCATGCGTTGTTCCTTCCGTTCTCTGTGGGAGCGGGCTTGTGGGAGCGGGCCCTGCCCGCGAAAGGGTGGCTTATAGCCACCCGGCAGGATCCCAGAGCCCTCTCTAACAGCGGTACAAACAGCCTCTCTGGAATCCTGCCGGGCGCTTCGCTCCCTTTCGCGGGCGAGGCCCGCTCCTACAATGGCAACCGCACCGTGATTCTGAGACCGCCCAGGGGGCTATGGTCGGCCTCCATCGTGCCGCCGTGCGCTTCGACGATGCGTCGTGCGATGGCCAGCCCCAGGCCGGCGCCGCCGGTCTGGCGGTTGCGCGAGCTTTCCACCCGGTAGAGGTGATCGAACAGTTTCGGCAGGGCGTCGTCGGGCACGCCGGGGGCGCTGTCGTTCAGCGTCAGGCGCCAGTCGTCGCCGTCGCGGCCCAGGGTAAGGTGCACCTCGCCGCCTTCGTCGGTGTACTTGAGGCTGTTCTGCAGCAGGTTGTCCAGCAGCTGGCGCAGGCGCACCGGGTCGCCGTTGACCCGCGCCGGGCTCAGGTCGGTGCGCAGGCGCACGCGGCGGCGGCCGAGCGCCGGGCGCACCGCGTCCACGGCGTCTTCGCAGAGCGTGTCCAGATCCAGCGCGGTGAAGTGATAGCGCAGGTTGCCGGCGTCGGCCAGGGCCAGGTCATGCAGGTCGTTGACCAGATGGGTGAGCTGGCGCACCTCGGATTCCAGCGCGGCGATGGTCTCGTGGTTGAGCGGCCGCACGCCGTCGACCACCGCTTCCAGCTCGCCCTGCAGCACCGACAACGGCGTGCGCAGCTCGTGGGCGATGTCCGAAAACCAGCGCTGGCGGGCTTTCTGGCCCTGGTCCAGGCGCTCGCCCAGGCTGTCCACATGGCGGATCAGATCCCCCAGCTCGTCGCGGCGCCGGCTGCCCAGCCGGGTCTGGTAGTCGCCCTCGCGCAGCTTGCGGGTGTGGGCGCTGAGTGCCGTTACCGGCGCCACCAGGTGGCGCGCCAGCAGCCAGGACACCAGCAGCGACAGGGCCAGGCCCACCAGAGCCATCCAGCCGGCGAAATTGAGCTGGCGCTCCTGGAAGCGCCGGTCAAGCTTGTCGCGGATCGCTTCCTGGTCGGGGTAGGCCAGCCAGCCCACCAGATCGTTGTCGGTGCGGATCGGCACCAGGCGGCTGAACTGTTGCGTCGGCGGCGGGCCGATCAACGGGCGCCGGTCCGCCGTCAGCAGAGTCAGATGGCGGGGCGCGTCGCGGCGGTCCCGCTTGCCCGGCTCGGTGTCGGTGTTGCGGTCGCCGGCCAGCCAGTAGAGCCGGCCCAGCACCCGCGGGTCGCTGAGCAGGAAGTCCCAGCTGCCCCGTTGCGCGTACAGCACGCCGAGGTGGTCGGCCAGGCGCTCCACCTGGGCCTGCTGGCGCTCGTCGATGTACTTGCGCAGGCTCTGCTCGAACGCAAAGAAATAGAAACCGCTGGCGGCCACGATCAGCACCACGAAGGTGCCGAGAAAGGTGAGGAAAAGCTTGTTGCGTATGCCCATGGTCGGCCGGCGGACCTCGCCAGAATAACGGAACCGCCAGTCTAAGCCCTGCCGGCCCCGCGACCCAGCGCCTTGCACATTCTTTCAAAATCGCAAGCGCCCCCTATATATGACCACCGGGTCTGTCTCATTAGCCAAATTAATGTGGAAGTTAATGTCAGGGTGATGTTAGGTTTTCGCGCACAAAAAAATATAAAAAATGGGACAGATAAAATTGTTCCTATAATAAGGATTTCTTGAAAAATGGACGATATTGATACGGAAAAAACGGGGAATCGGCACCTCTACGTTTACCGAAAGGAGGCCTGCAAATTCTGGTGGTGTGCACTGCCCTATGTCGACGAAAAGGGTCGTAGAAAGCAGTTCAGGAAGTGCTTCAGAGACAGTCGGTATCGGGATAAATACGCCGCCCTCGGCGCGGCTTTGGACTGGCGGGATGCACAGTTGGGAGCACTCAAGCGTTGGGGCACTCTCGGAGCGCCGCCGAAGCTGAGACGTGTCTCCGTCAATGAACTGGGCAGCCTGAAACCTAAAGACAACAGCTTCGGCATCATCGGTATCACCGTCACGCGCCGCCAAAAACCCAAAGGCATCAATGTGTCGGTGACCGCGCAGCGCGGGCAAAAGAAATGGTTTTCCATGCGCCGGCACGGCGCGTTCGAAGCGTTCCGGCTGGGCGTGCGTCAACGCTGCGAATGGATACAGGTGCCGGTGCCCAGCGACGAAGAACTACGCCGCCGTTTCCAGCACTGGCTAGAGAATAATTACCGGTTTCTGGAAGAGTATGACATTTCCGCGTAAAGACCCGAAGATAGAAAAGCGCATGTTCCATCATGACATCATGTTCCGGAACGCGGGGAGGCTGCCAAAGTCTTTTGGCTATAAAGATCTTCTTGATCTTGCGAGCTTTTCGATACCTGGTATCTCGGCTCCCGGTAAGACATTCTCTTGTCTGCGCTTTATTCAGAAGTTCTGCAGTGACAGTGCGGGTGCCCATGACCGGTTTTACCAGCTCAAGGATCCACGCCGTTACGACAGGCTCGCCGATCTCAAACAATGCGTTTTCCATCTGACCGAGTCCAAAAGCGCGGTTCTTCGCCAAGCAATGAAGGTGGAAGGTGCGGAGTTTGAGGAAGATTTATTCCACTTTCTAGCGTTGCGTTTGGAAGCCTGTAATTCGGAGTACTTCTGGCGCTTCAGTCTGAGGCAAAAGTATCAATGGCTCCATGACCGGCATGGCACCGGTGTTTCGCTATCCGATGCCACGCATACTCTTTCGGTGGCCGGCAACGAGCTGGCCCTGGCGTTGGATCAGGAAGACGAGGACCGTTGCTTGGCCGCTGTATCGGCGATCATGGACTGGGCAAGGGTTTATTATCCAGTCGGCTTGAGAAGGCACAACAAACCTACCGTTGAGAAACTTTATGAGTCTCGGTCCTTGCTGAGAGTGATAAGAGAGCATGTTGCTCTTTTGAAAGTCGGTGACCATGAAGGAGTCATCTATATGAACTCCGGCTGGTCTAAGGTATGGGGCTGCCTTATACCCGATATGATGATGATGGACAGCCGCGTTTCTTATTCGCTTGGTCGAATTTTCCAGGCGTACAGCTGGGAAGCAAAGCTGGATCTGCATTTCCTATGTGAACGGGTAGGGTTTTACCAGGTCGGCTTCCCGGGGCGTACGGTTGATGGCATACCAAAAATTGATAAACGCCCGGAGGTCTGGGCGCTGTCGGCGATTAATATGTCCCGTTTTTTGCTGGATTTTTTAGAGTATTGCAGGAGGAATAACCGCCTGATTCTTAATGGCTATCCGTTTAGTTTGAGAGGCCTCGAAGCAAAATTGTTCATGATGGGTGGTAGCCAATTTGTGGGAGCGGGCCTTGCCCGCGAAAGGGAGCGAAGCTCCCGGTAGGATTCCAGAGGCCTTTCCGACGATGGTGCCAACAACGCTTCTGGTATCCCTGCCGGGTGGCTATAAGCCACCCTTTCGCGGGCAAGGCCCGCTCCCACAAGGCCGTTAACGATCCTGGCGACGCACCCATTGCGGCTCATCGGTGCCGGTACGCAGGTTGATGGCGCGGGCCATCACGAACAGCAGATCGCCGACGCGGTTGAGCACGGCGCGGCTGACCGGGTTGATCTGGTCGTCGTCGCCGACCGCGATCAGGTCCCGTTCGGCGCGCCGGGCCACCGTGCGGCAGTGGTGGCACCAGGCGGCGTCGGGGTGGCCGCCGGGCAGCACGAATTCCTTGAGCGGCGCCAGCTCCGCGTTGAGCATGTCGGCCTGGGACTCCACCTCCACCAGATCGTCGTCGGTGAGGGTGACGGTGCCGGGCACCGCCAGTTCGCCGCCCAGGTCGAACAGCAGATGCTGGACCCGCTCGAGCAGCGCGTCCAGATCGTCGTCCAGGGCCCGGGCGCGCAGCACGCCCAGGCCGCTGTTCAACTCGTCCAGCGCACCCAGGGCCTGGATGCGCGGGTGATCCTTGGCGATGCGGCTGCCGTCGGCCAGGCCGGTGCGGCCGTCGTCGCCGCTGCGTGTGATCACCCGGTTGATGCGGGTTTTGTCGTCCTTGCCGTCGCTCATGGTCAGAATTCCATTCCGAGGCTTACCCGGTAGTGCCGTTCCGGCAGGGGGTAGGCGTTATAACTGAGGTTGTTGGTGGCTTTGACGCCGTAATCCGCCGCCAGTTCATCCTCCAGGTTATAGGCCCCGATGCGCAAGTAGGCATTTTGATAGCGGGCGGTGGCTTCCAGGTCGGTCATCCGGTAGCTGTCGATCTGCTGGAAGTCGTTGGGCTGGTCGTTGTCGAAGCGGCGCTTGCCCACGTAGCGGTGCGCCAGGGACAGCTCCAGCCAGGACAGCGCCTGCCAGTTGGCCTGGGCGTAGAACAGCTGCCGCGATACCAGCGGCACGTCGTTGCCTTCCCATTCGCCCTCGTCGAATTCGGCCCGTTGCAGGGTGCCGTTGAGCACCAGGGTGAGGTCCCGGTCCAGCCGCCAGCGGCTGTTCAGGCTCACGCCACGGCGCAGGGTGCGGTCTTCCAGGTTGACGTTGGACCCGAAGCCGCCGGCATAAGGATTGAAGACGATTTCGTTGTCGAAGCGCCCCTGCCAGGCGGTCAGCGTGGAGGTCTGGAGGCCTTTTTGCCAGCTGGCGCCCAGGGTGTACTGCTCGCCGGTTTGCGGCTCCAGCAGTTCGTCGTCCGGGGTGATTTCGTCGGCGTTGACGATGCGCACGCTGCGCTGGGCGCCGGCGAACAGATCCAGGCCGCCGTCGAAGTGGTAACGCACGCCGCCTTCGTACATTTCCGCGTCCTGGCTGTCCTCGCCCTGGCCGGCGCTGAAGCCGGTGGTTTCCGTCTCGGTGTCCACGTTCAGGCGGCGCGCGCCCAGGGTGAACGACCAGCGGTCCAGGGTCATCACGTCGTGGAAATACCAGGCGGTTTGCCGCTGGTCCAGGTCCTTGGTGCTGGTGGGGTCGCCGATGTCGCCTTTGCCGGCGGCGCTGCGGTTCTCCAGGCGGTAGTCGTACAGATCCCAGCCCACCGTGGTGTTGTGGGTCAGGCCGGCGGCCTGGAACTGGCTGGTAAAGCGCGGGTTGACGCTGTAGCTGTCCACGTCGGTTTCGCCGTAGGTCGGGAAGCCCGGATCAAAAAAGTAATAGCTCTGTTCCTTGCGGCGGCCGGAGAAATCCAGATGCAGGCGGCTGTGATCACCGATGCGCACGTTCATGCCCGGCATCACCGTGACGGTGTCCTGGTCGGCCCAGTCATAGGGGGTGTTGGCGCCGTCCGGATCGTCCTCGAACAGGTTCTCGCCGGTGGCCAGGTTGACGGTGCGACCGCCGGGCAGGTCCAGGTTCTGGCGCTCGCCGGTGGCGGTCAAATAGAAGGTCAGGTCGTCGCGGCGGGTGCGCAGGTCGGCGAAGGCGTTGCGCTGCTGCAGGTCGTTGTTCTCCCGGTAGCCGTCGCTGTGCAGGGCCTGCACCGAGGCGGCGGCGCTGGTGTGGTTGTCGCCGCCGCCTTCGTCCTGATGGTGGCCGGTGGCCCACAGGCCGCCGCCGGTGGTGCTGAAGCTGCCGCCGGTGACTTCCACGCCGGCCTGATTCCGGTAGCGCTCGCGGGTGACGATGTTGACCGCGCCGCCGACCACGCCGTTGCCGTACAGCGCCGCGCCGGCGCCGGGCAGCACTTCGATGCGTTCGATCGCCGCCAGCGGGATCGAGGCGATGTCCGGACCGGACAGATCCACGTTGCTGTAGCGGCGGCCGTTGAGCAGCACCAGGGTGTTGGAGGTGGCGTTGGCGCCGAAGCCCTGCATATCAATGGTGGCGCGGGCGCCGTTGATGCCGAAATTGCGGCGCACCTGGACGCCGCCCAGGGTGTCCAGCACGTCCGCCAGATTATTGGCGGGCATTGCCTCGATGGTGTCGCGGTCCAGGATCAGGGTGCCGGTGGGCAGTTCCCGCGCCACGCTGGCGGTGCGCGAGCCGGTGACTTCCACCGGGGTGAGCAGATTGTCGGTCTCATCGTTGTCGGACTGAGCGGCCTGAGTAACAGGCCCGTACAGGCAAGCCATGGCCAAAGCCAGCTTAAGGGGGTGGGTATGCATAGTATTGTCCTCCCGATGCACCCTCCGTACATGGGGTGCGCCCCGGCCGTGGTCGGCGGGGGCGCGCCAGTGGCGACAGGCCGGTCTCCGGGCTCGAGGGGTGGCGCCGTTACCGCCTTCCCAGGACGTGCCTGGTGGCGTTGTGGTAACGGCTACCTCATACCGTTGCGGGGGCAGCGCCGGCCTTTCACCGGCTTCCCGTACACCTGAAGCGGTGGCAAACATAGAGCAACGCCGGCCCCGGCACAACTTTGCCGGAGTTTGTGGGGGCGGGCTTGTGGGAGCTTGCTTGCAAGCGAAAGGCGGGCAAAGCCGGCCGGCAGGATGCCAGAGACGCTGTTGGTGCTGCCGTTAGAGAGGGCTCTGGGATCCTGCCGGGGCTTCGCCCCTTTCGCGGGCTGGGCCCGCTCCCACAAGTGCCTCTCTTCAGGGATGGCGGGATTTAACCGCCGCAACAATGCGGCGGTGGGCGGACAGATGAATGCCGAGTTCACTGGCCTGGCGCAGCAGCCAGCCGTTGATGGCGTCGATTTCGGTGACGGCGCCGGCCTGCATGTCGGCGCGCATGGAGGAGGTGTTGCCGGCGGTGGCTTCGGCCAGCGCGCGGACGCCGGGCAGGGAATCGCCGGGCCAGGTGGGGTCCAGGGCGGTGAGCACCCGGTCCGCTTCGCAGGCCAGTTGTTCGGCCTCGGCGGCCAGCGCCGGGTCCTCGAAGATGTGCCCGTTGGCCACGTCGTGCAGGCCGGTGAGCGGGTTGATCACCGCGTTGCCGACCAGCTTGCGCCACTGGCGGTGGCGGAAATCGTCGGGCCAGTGCAGCTTCGGCCAGTGCCGGGCCAGGGGGCCGAACCAGGCCGGAGGCTCAGCGGCGCCGGCCGCCGGACCGCCGGGCGCGGCGCTTTCTCCCATCCAGGTGTCATTCTCGGCGACCACACGGTGGGCGTCGCCGTCGCGCTTCACCGCCGAGGCGCTGACCACTTCAACCTTGCGCGCGCCGGCGGGCAGCAATCCATCCAGGCTGCCCAGGCCGTTCTGCAGCCGCAGCACGGTGGCGTCCGCCGCCAGCGGCAGCCCGCCCAGCGCCGCCGCCGAAAACGGCGCCTTGCAGGCCACCACCAGCCGCCGGATTGTGGTGCTCTCGGTTGTGGCAGCGGACCTTGTAGGAGCGGGCCTTGCCCGCGAAAGGCCGGCAGAGCCGGCCGGCGGGATACCAGAGACGTTGTTGGTGCTGTCGTTAGAGCGGGCTCTGGGATCCTGCCGGGAGCTTTGCTCCCTTTCGCGGGCGGGGCCCGCTCCCACAAGCGGCTCCGTTTCGCTAGCGGGCGGGCGCTGGCAGCGGAGTTGCAGTGGCACCGGGTCGCCATTCGGGAGAATCAGAGTGCGTTCCAGGGTCGGCGCGTCGTCGCGGCGCAGGGCGATGACGGTGAAGCCGGCGCGCTGCAGGTAGTGGGCGGCGAGCAGGCCCATGTTGCCGGCGCCCAGCAGGTACCAGGGTTCGGCGTGGTCGGGGGAGGCTGGCGTGGTCATGGCGCTATGCTAGGCGCGCCGGCGGCCGGCCACAATCGCGGCGTGGCGTCCGGGGTGGCGGCGGTTGTTAAATGTTCCCGGGCCCGTGTTGTGCTGCGCCGCGCAAACCGGGACTATGTCCGCTTTCGCCGACCGATCCGAATAAGTACGGGAAAGCCATGCCTCCCCTGAGCGATACGTTCCGCACCGCCTGGCAGCTCTACAGCCACCCCCGCGTGGTGGTGATGCTGTTCTTGGGGTTCTCCGCGGGGCTGCCCTACCTGCTGGTGTTCTCCACCCTGTCCGCCTGGCTGGCGGACGCGGACGTGGACCGGGCCGCCATCGGCTACTTCAGCTGGGTGGGCATCATGTTTTCCATCAAGGTGTTCTGGGCGCCGGTGGTGGACCGGCTCAAGCTGCCGCTGCTGAACCGCCTGTTCGGCCAACGGCGCGGCTGGCTGCTGCTGGCCCAGGTGGGTATCGCGCTGTCGCTGGCGGCGATGGCGCTGGTGGAGCCGGTGGGCCACCTGGAGCGCTTCGCCCAGCTGGCGCTGCTGGTGGCGTTCTGCTCCGCCACCCAGGACATCTGCATCGACGCCTACCGCATCGATTCCGCCGACGAGTCCTTCCAGGGCGCCATGGCCGCCACCTACATCTTCGGCTACCGCACCGCCATGCTGGTGGCCGGCGCTGGCGCCTTCTACATCGCCAGCTATGATTCGTGGAACGGCGCCTACCACGCCATGGCCTGGCTGATGGGCGTGGGCATCGTCACCACCCTGATTATCCGCGAGCCGAACACGCCGCCCCGGGAAAGCTTTGGGCGCGACCCGAAACAGTGGCTGGAAACCGCTCTGATCGCTCCGTTCCGGGACTTCTTCGGCCGCTACGGGCGGATCGCCCTGGGCCTGCTGGCGTTGGTGGCGATCTACCGGATCAGCGACATCACCATGGGCGTGATGGCCAACCCCTTCTACCTGGACATCGGCTACACCAAGAACGAGATCGCCACCGTGGCCAAGTTCTTCGGCTTCTTCATGACCATGCTGGGCTCCGCCGTGGGCGGGCTGGCGGTGCTGCGCCACGGCCTGGGCCGCTCCCTGCTGGTGGGGGCCGTGGGGGTGGCGCTGACCAACCTGCTGTTCGCGGTGATGGCCACCTATTCGCCGGTCACCGAGGTGCCGGTGGACCCGGAGCAGGTGCGCTGGGTGTCACTGGCCTGGCTGGCGGCGGTGATCAGCGCCGACAACCTGTTCGGCGGGTTCGCCAACGTGGCGCTGATCGCCTTTATGTCGAGTCTCACCAACCGCAACTTCAGCGCCACGCAGTACGCCCTGTTCAGCTCGCTGATGACCCTGCCCGGCAAGTTCATCGGCGGCTTCTCCGGCGAGGTGGTGGAAGCGTCCGGCTACACGGTGTTCTTCAACTACGCCGCGCTGCTCGGCGTGCCGGCCATCCTGCTGACGATCTGGTGGTTGCGGCGGCGTGACGACACCGCCGCGCGGTAGCCGCCTCCTCTATGGGAGCAGGCCTTGTGGGAGCGGGCCCCGCCCGCGAAAGGGGCGAAGCCCCGGCAGGATGCCAGAGACCTTTCTAACGGCAGCACTATCAGCGTTTCTGGGATCCTGCCGGCCGGCTTTGCCGGCCTTTCGCTTGCAGGCAAGCTCGCACAAGCCCTGACCTCTGGTCAGGGCCGCCAGAAGCAGGACTTGGGAACGCGGGCGCCAAGTATGGTGACGCCCTCATCGCTGAGCCGCTGGATCTGAGTTTCGCCGCTGGGCGTGCCGGCCAGCGGCAGCACGCCGTCGCCACGAATCACCCGGTGCCAGGGCAGGGCGGAGCCTTCCGGCAGCCGGCTCATCAAACGGCCGACGAAGCGCGCGTGGCGGGGGTAGCCGGCCTGCCGTGCGACCTGCCCATAGCTGGCCACGCGGCCGGCCGGGATGGCCGCCACGATCTGGTACACCGCGTCCGTGAATTCTTGGTTCATGAGACTAGCTTCAGGCTTCAAGTCGCAAGCTACAAGCCGATGGATTGTGGGAGCGGGCCCCGCCCGCGAAAGGGCGCGAAGCGCCCGGC
>TARA_R110000796_G_scaffold60666_6_pt1 | contig 22644 bp, 32 predicted proteins | sample TARA_R110000796 | Tara Oceans TARA_R110000796 (sample SAMEA4397815) | marine metagenome | biome: Polar Biome; feature: [SRF] surface water layer (ENVO:00010504); material: water (ENVO:00002006), including particulate matter (ENVO:01000060) such as... | depth 5 m
GATGAATGCTTAGGCTTAGTAGACTTTGATAAGTTTGAATTACACTTAGACGATAGTGTATCAGAAAAGATCCTCATACCTACCTTGATACACGAAATTTTCCATATTTTATTCTCTACTGTGGGTGTAAGGGCCGTCAATGAGGATACGGAAGAAGAAATAAAAATAACTAACGAATTTATTGTAGAACAGGCCACAAGGGGACTATTATTACTCAAGAGATTAAACCCCGAACTGTGCGAGATACTATATGATACCTAATGATTTACTGAAAGCTTTGGAAGACCTTGATTGGGAACTATATGTTGCCCTTGCTGATTCTCTTCTTAAGATTGATATGGCTTATTTAGATAATGAGATTCTGGGGCACTCTACTATGTATGCTTATTACGCTGGTCTAAGCGAACAGGCTAATATGGAGAAAAAGAAGTGTGAGAATAAGATGGAGTCTTACGAAGCTGAACTAAAGAATTCGGCAAGAAGTACTCTCTCAAAAACTACTGTCGCTGCGATTCAAGACTATGTATCTACTGATATCCCTCTCCAGGATATGAAGAAGGATCTTGAAGAAAAAACTTACAAGTGTGGATTACTCAAATCTTTGATTACTTCCATGCAACACCGAAAGGACTTAATAATTCAGCTTTCCTCCAATAGGAGAGCAGAGACAAGAATGATTACTGACTGACAACTAAGGAAACTAAAAACTATGGCTATCGACTTAAATGCGCTTCGTCAGAAGCACCAACAACTTACCAATCCGACCCAAGCGGGTAACTCGGATTTCTTAAATAAATTTTACCAAGTGAAGGAGGGAGAAGCGTATCTCCGTATCCTTCCTGAGAAAGAAGGATCAGGAAAGACCTTCTATGCGGAGACGAAAATTCACCGTGTACCTTCTGAGGAGGATAATAGTGTAAAAAACTATCATTGCCGCAAGGTTCATGGTGAGAAGTGTCCTCTGTGCGATCTTTATTACGGTCTTTGGAAGACTGGCTCTAAAGAGGATGAAGATCTTGCACGGCAGATTAAGCCTCGATCCCGTTACTATTTGAATGTCTTTGATCGGACTTCGGAATCAGTTAAGATTTTCTCCATTGGAGTTATTCTTTTCCAGAAAATTGTGGAGACTATGATGGATCCTGATTATGCAGACCTCTTTGAGAAGTCTGATAATGGTATCCTTGATCCTGAAATCGGTCATGATTTCAAACTGCACATGAAGAAGGAGGGAAAGTGGCCTAAGTATGACCAATCCATGTTCCGTCCTAAAGCGACTTCCCTTGGAAGTAAGAAACTTGTTGGGGAGGTTATGTCATCCCTCCACGATGTTCACGGTTTAGTGAAGCTTGAAGAGTATGACACTTTCAAAGAGGTAGCTCAAGAACTACGCCCAGGAATGGGTACAAGGGAGCGGTCTTTACCTAAGACAGAAGCATCAGATGATGATGTCTCTAACGATGATTACACAAAACGATTAATGTCATGAAAAATTTTATTACTATACTAGCCCTTACTCTGATTATGAGTACTGGCCTTATGTCCTGCGCTGCTCTTGAAGGCTTCTTCGGAGAAGGCACAGTATTTACTACCTCGGATCAACTTCTGGAAGGCGAAGTGGGAGCTATCATCCCCTTCGACCAACTTCCTGATTCGGTGAAAGCAAAGATTCCTGAAGGAACTTCACTTGTTATGGCAAGCAAAGAACAACTTAAAGTTGATGCTGCCTTTGTACCTGCTGGCGGGGAGATTGATGGAGAAGCTGTTGGCGGTATCATTGATTCCGTTTTCGGTATCGCTACAGCCTTTATCCCTGGTCTTGCTGCGTGGGAGGGTATTGTTACTCTCTTTAGTACACGCAAACGTAAGCACTATGCTAACGCTGTAAAAGCTATCGTACCTACCGATAAGAAGGTGGATATTGGAGGTGCATTAGGCAGCGTTATGTCTGCTCTTGGTGTGTCTCACTCCTCCCCTGATACTGCGGCTGCCTTTGAAGAAGAAGGCTGGGAATACGAAGAAGAAAATGTAATCTGATTGTAATTCACAATAAGATATCACTATTATAAGGTGGAAGACTTTACGGTCTTCCACCTTTTTTATTATGACAAAATTAAAGATATTAGTAGTCCCTGCAAACGATGGTGGATGCGCTTACTTTAGGGCTTGGGCTCCTTTCAAAAAGCTTCAAGAGCTTTATCCAGACAATGTAGAGGTTAGGTTCAACAAGAACCCTTTAGGCATTGAAGAAGAAGGAGAGAAGGCAGGTAAGTGGAAACCTGACTGGGAGTATGAAGATATGAAGTGGTCAGACATTGTGTTCACCCAGAATCTTTCTAACTTCGGTGGGCCATATACTGCTAGGATTATTGGTAAAGCAAAAGAGTTTGGAAAGTTAGCTCATTATGACACGGATGATTTGCTAACTGATGTTTATGAGGGTCATAGACTTCACGGAGTTTACAAAGAAAAGCAGCTTGGGGAGGTTACAAAGTTTATCTATAACAATGCTGATCTAGTAACGGTTACCCAGAAGAAGTTCGCAGAGAGAATAGTTCCTTTTATTGGAGGGCATACTACCTTAGCGGTTGTAAAGAATGCTATTGATTATAATCTCCCTTCTTGGAATATGCAAAAAATTCCTTCAAAGAAGGTTTGTAGGTTTGGATGGGTTGGTGGGATTCACCATGAGGAGGACTTGAAGGAGTTCAAATCTGTACCCAACTTGGTCAATCAGAAAGCAGGTGTAGAGCGTGTCTCTTGGACTTTCTTCGGTAGACCTCCCGTAGACCCTAATAAGGGACCAGACTGGCAGCAGGAGGTATGGGATAGCTATGAGAGGATGCTGCTTAGAGGTATGAGAGGAGGCAGAAACTGGATGGTTAGACCAGCGATGGGGCCTGATCAGTATGGACAGTTTTACACTCAGATGGATGTAGCTATTGCCCCTCTACAAATGAACCCCTTTAATGATTCTAAGTCTGAATGTAAAGTAGCTGAATGTGGCAGGTACGGTATTCCTCTTGTAGCTTCTAATGTAGGTTGCTATGACGAAACCATTATCAACGGTGAGACTGGTTACTTGATTGATCCTGCTAATACTAAATCAGACTGGGTTAGGACCTTAACTAAGATTTCAAAAGATAAAAAAGGAAGGGAAGAGATGGGTCGAAACTTGAAAGAGATAACGGATGAATACTTTGATCTAAATAAAGTTGTAAAATTCAGACTAGATTTATATACTGATTTAATGCAAAAATATAAGGAGATGACGAGTGCTAAAGTCCAAGATTAAACTAGTAAGTGCATGGACTCAGCCTGGGGGCTCGACTGTAGCTCATATAAACTTAACTAATCTGTTAAATGACAATGGGTATGATTGTACTTTTTACGGACCCCATGATTGGCACTTAGACAAGTGTAAATCTAATCCATTAGATAAGTGTGTATTAGAGCCTGATGATATTTTAATCAGTCATTTTATTAAGGTTCCTGATGAGGTTAAAGTTAAACAGCATATTCTATACTGTCATGAGAAGGATATATTTCCTCTTAAGAATATCCCCTTAGCCCAGTACGATTTAATAGTATTTGTAAGCAATCTTCAAAAGAAATGGCATAGTGTAAACCATCCTTCTGTAATTATACCTCCCTTAGTTAATAAGGTGGAGTGGAAGAACCCTAATAATAAGGTCGCAGGGGTAGTAGGAAGTATTGATAAAAATAAGCAAACGCATATTTCTATTGAAAGGGCATTGAAGGACGGTTATAAAAAAGTACTTCTTTTTGGAGAGCTAACTGATATGCCCTATTATAATAAGACGGTGGCTAAATTAGTGAGGTCAGGCAAGGCAGTTATGATGGGGCATGAGGACGAGCGAGAGGCTTTATACAAGCAAGTAAGCGAAGTCTACCATTCCTCCCTTAGCGAAACTTATGGACTGGTAGAGGCTGAGTGTAAGCTCTCTGGGATACCCTTCAATGGGACCAGTAATGGACAAGAGGTTTTAGAAAAAGAGGAGATTTTAGAAAGATGGAAGGCTATTTTAGAATTGTAACTACTGTTTATAATGCAGAGGAATTTATAGGAGACTGCATTAAATCAGTTCTAGCGCAAACGGATGAAAAGTGGCATCAAATTGTTGTTGTTGATGGTGCTACAGATAACACTTTGGAGGAAGCCAAAAAAGCTGCTGGTGATGATCCTCGGATTAAAATTGTCGAAGTCCCAAAGAGAAAGGGTATTTGCAATAGCCATCAACTAGCACATAATACCCACTACCGTGAAGAAGATGATGTGTTTATTCATCTTGACGGTGACGATATATTCCTATATAAAGAAAGTTTAGAGTATATTCGATCCGTATACACTAAGCATGATGTATGGGCAACCTACGGAAGTTATGTAGCAAAGAGTGGTAATGCTTGCGTAGCCCATAGTGTGGATTTAGAGAAGAATATCAGGTCACATATCAAGACGGGCTGGCCTTTTTCGCACCCCAGAACCTTTCGCTGCTTTTTGTGGGACAAACTAACCTCTGAAGACTTTAGAGATAAAGAAGGTAAGGAATATACAGCCGCTGTTGATGTAGCTATATTTGCTCCTGTTCTAGAAATGTGTGGACACAGAATTGCTTATATTGAAGATCCTTTGTATTTATATAACGATGATACAGAGCTAAATGAACATAAAGTAGCCTTGGGTGATCAAGCTCGCTGTGCTTTAGATATTTGTAGTAGGAAAGCGAGGCTTCCCTTATGATTAGTGCTTATTTACAAGGTGGGTTGGGAAATATGATGTTTCAAATTGCCACCGCATACGCAGTAGCAAAGGACAATGATACTGATTTTTGTATTTTGGAAGGTCAGCAGTATGCCCCGTTTGGGAATAATAGCGTTGAGACTTATCGGGATAATATTCTAAAGAATGTTAGTTTCGGATTGTCATTACCTGATTTCCCATTATTGAGAGAGTCTACACATGGTTATATTAAAATTCCTGAATTGGATGAGGTATTGCTTTATGGATATTTTCAAAGTGAGAAGTATTTTAAACATCATAGGGATTCTCTGTTAGATTTTTTTGATTGCCCTAGAAATAAAGTAAAAAATAATAATGTCTCCATGCACGTTAGGCGCGGTGATTACCTGCAAATTCCAGAGGCATTACCAACACAGTCAGAAGAGTATTACCGAGAAGCATTATCGCGTATAGGAGAATACGAAGAGTTATATATTTTTTCTGATGATATATCGTGGTGTAAGGAAACCTTTTCTGATTTAGATGCAATCTACCAAGATACTAACAAAGACCATGAAGATCTTTATCTTATGATGCAACAACGTTATCATATCCTAGCTAATAGTTCTTTTAGCTGGTGGGGTGCTTGGTTGGCTCAGACTGATGGGATGGTTATTTATCCCAAACTTTGGTTTGGGATAAAAGGTCCTGATACAAGTAAAGACATTCCTGCGGAAGGATGGATCGGTCTATGAAAGTACAAGTAATTGGGGGTCCATTTCTTCATTCAATGAGTACGACCTTAAATAAACAAATTGATGCGTTTGAGTGGAGTATAGAGGAGCAACAAACAAAGATTTTTGTTGATGCAGGTATATTGCAGGGTATTAATGGAGGCAACACCGACAAATATGCTTTCATTTCTGAAACTCGCGCAATAAACCCAGAAATATACGAGTGGTGCGTAGCTAATGTATTTTTATTGAAACAAAATTTTTCTATGGTCTTTACTCACTATGATGAGCTTCTTAAATTAGGAGAGCCATTTAAGTATGTCCCACTTACAGGCACATGGATTGATAATATAGAGATGAAGCCTAAAACAAAGCTAATCTCAGCAATCTCATCAAACAAATCTTGGTTATCAGGACACAAAAAGAGGCTAGGGTTTTTGAGTAAGCTACCAATTAATGTTGATTTATTTGGTAGAGGGTTTCGTGAGATTGAAAAAAAAGAAGAGGGATTGAATGACTACATGTTTTCTATTGCCATAGAGAATGATGTATACTCTTCGTACTTTACAGAAAAAGTTTTAGATTGTTTTGCGACTGGAACGGTTCCTATTTATTTCGGAGACAAAAGCATTTCAAAGTTTTTTGATGAGAGAGGAATATTGTTCTTTGAAAGTTCTGAGGAAATGAAAAATATCATTGATAATTGCACCCAAGACCACTATAATGAGATGTTACCGTACATAAAAAATAACCTACAGACGGTTAAGGGTTTCGATCTGTCTGAACTACACATACTAAAACATATTAATGATACACCTAGCTGAAGCTACGATTGATGAGCAAGATATGGATGCCCTTGCTGATTGGATAAAAACATATCCCAGGCTAACGAAAGGTCCATTAACTTTAGAGTTTGAGGATAAGTGGAGTAAATACATTGGGGTAAAGAATTCTACTTTTGTAAATTCAGGATCATCAGCCAACCTTTTGATGCTGGCAACTTTGATGGAGGCAGGTAAATTAAAGCAGGGTGATTCTGTTATCGTCCCTACCTTGTCATGGGCTACTGACCTAGCTCCCATAATGCAGCTAGGTCTTAGACCTATGTTATGTGACTGTAACAGGGTGGATTATTCTTATGACATTGACCATTTTAAAGAACTAATTAAACATGGTGAGATTGAGACGGAAGGGCATCACCTTCTTGGGGAGAAGTTTAGACTTAGGTGTAGACCATCAGCAGCTATAGTAGTCCCAGTATTAGGTTTCATTCCTGATATGGAAGTTATTTCCCAAATTTGTAAGTCCAATGGTATTATACTTTTAGAGGATTGCTGTGAGGCATTAGGGTCTAAGAAGGGTGGTAAAATGCTGGGGACTTTTGGAGAAATGTCTACCTTTTCTACTTACTTTGGTCACCATATTTCTACTATAGAGGGAGGTATGGTTTGTACTTCTAACCCAGAGTACGATGATATTCTTAAGTCTATTCGTAGTCATGGTTGGTCAAGGGACTGGTCTGCCGAGAAGCAGAAAGATACTAATAAGGAGTGGAAGGTGTCCGAGTTTGATTCCCTTTATACTTTTTATCACGCTGGTTTTAATGTAAGATCCACCGACCTTCAAGCGTTCTTAGGTATTAGGCAACTTGATAAGTTGGATGAGATTAACGAGGCTAGGAACAAGAACTTTAAGTTATATACAAAGTATTTAAACAAGCCAAACCTTGAAGGTGAAGGAGACTTTATTTCTAACTTTGCTTTCCCAATCGTTAGTAGAAATAGAAATAAGATTGTCAAAATACTACAAGAGAATGATGTAGAGGTTAGACCTTTGATTTGTGGTTCTTTAGGGAAGCAGCCCTTCTACATTAAGAAGTATGGGGCTAAAGATTTACCTAATGCAGATAACCTAAGAAAGTATGGAATGTATCTCCCTAATCATCATTTACTATCAGAGAAGGATATAAAGTTTATATGTGATTTAATTGGAGGGCTTCTCAATGGGTAATATTATTGGAATACCTTGCGAATCCTTAAAGCCTGAGTGGATATCATCCCCACAGCACCCCGACATCCAGTTACAGATTAATAAAAGACATGGGATGGTTGGTGAATATAAGGACTATGAATTAGATCCATATCTAAAGAAGTTAGTAGAAGGTAAATCAGTTGCTTATGTTTGCCCTTCCCCTCATCTTGTTGGTCAGGGAATGGGAGAGTTTATTGATTCTCATGATCTAGTTGTTCGTGTGAATCAGAACTTCACACCAACAGAAGAGACATGGGCTGATTACGGCAGACGAACTGATATACTAGTAAACTGTTTAAATGAAATTAAGATTAGAGCGTTAGGGCACAACATGGATTATGTTCATTCTCTTAGATATATTTTAGGGCCTATGGTTTCTGTTTGGGATAAACCCAAGATTGATTCTTTCCTAGAGTCTACAGGAGTTCCTTATCAGAATGTTTGCGATGGCTATCTATTTAATATTTTTAGAGAGGTAGGGACTACTGTTAATACAGGGTTAACAGGAATTATTACTCTGTTAAACTATCCTATTAAGTCTTTATATGTGACAGGAATGACCTTCTTTAACATGAACAAGATGGGTAGAATATATCATGACAAGTACCATGATGAGGCAGTTAAGCACGGTAACTTTAGTGACACTCACGACAAGAAGCCTTCTGTTGTCGAGCTTCGTATGGATATCCATGCTCAACAACCCCAGATTGATTATTTCCGAAAAGTAGTTGACCATCACTATCCTCATAAACTTAGGCTAGACAGCTTTCTGTTGGAGAACTTTACAAAATGAAAGTAGTATGTATGATCCCAGCGAGGATGGGAAGTAAGAGGATAAAGAATAAGAATATGAGGCACTTAGGAGGAATTCCTCTCATATCTCATTCGATTAGAGCCGCTAAAGAAGCTGGTGTCTTTGATGAGATTTATGTAAATTCAGAGTCTGATGTTTTAGGAGATATAGCAAGGCAAGAAGGAGTTCTTTTTCATAAACGTCCTCCTAATCTTTCTACTGATATAGCTACAAATGATGGATTTACAGAGGAATTCTTAAAGGCTGTTGAGTGTGATTATGTTGTTCAGCTTCTTCCTACCTCTCCTTTTATCACCGCAAAAGAGATCAGAGACTTTACTAGAATAACAATGGAGGGCACCTATGATACGGTAGTTTCGGTAAAGGATGTTCAGATAGAGAGTGTTTATAAGGGTATTCCTATAAACTTCGACCAAAAGAAGCCTACTCCTCCGTCACAAGATTTAGATCCTGTTCGTGCATATGCTTGTACTTTGATGGGGTGGAGGAAAACAAACTTCTTACATAACATGGACCGACTTGGTTGTGCGTATCATGGGGGAGAAGGCAAAATTAAATTTGTATCCGTAAAAGGTTTTTCTGAAATTGATATTGATCACGAAGAAGATTTTAAACTGGCTGAAGCGGTATGGGGTTATCTAAATGAAGGAAAGAGTTGAAGCTAATGTTCCCTCCATTTTGGAGAAAGACGGAGTAATAAACAATTCCTTATTTTCTGCTAATCAGGAAATAATTAATATAGAAGATATATTGAGAAATGCACCTGAACCTAGTTGGAGTCACCGTGTTATAGATTCAGATAGTAACTCAGCAACTTTAATCTGCCAAAATCCAGGAGAAGGTAATAGAGAACACTATCACCCAGACTGGAACGAATGGTGGTATATTATTAAAGGTGAGTGGGAATGGGACATTGAGGGTACTATAAAAATAGTAAAGGCTGGGGATTTCGTTTTCATTCAGAAGGGAAGACTTCATAAAATAACAGCAGTTGGAGATAAGTCTGCTATCAGACTGGCAGTAAGTAGATCGGATGTTGAGCATGTTTACCAGCGATAGTTTTAAAGGAAAGACTGTGTTAGTTACTGGAGGTACTAGAGGTATAGGAAAATCTATAGCTACTAGCTTTGAGAAGTTAGGAGCCACAGTAATTGCCCCAGGTAAAAAAGAACTTAACTTACTTGATGACCTTTCCATAAAAAGTTTCCTATATGATCTTCAGGATATAGATATTTGTATTAACAATGCAGGAATAAATCACATAAACTCTTTATGTGATTTTATAGATGAGGAATGGTTAGACATTATCCAAGTTAACCTTACGGGAGCATACAAAATATCTAAAGGGGTAGCAGAAGGTATGATGAGCCGCTCGTATGGTCGTATAATCAATATAGGGTCCATATGGGGCAATATATCTAAAGCTGGTAGAGGGGCGTACTCGGCCAGTAAAGGTGGATTAAAAGGACTCACAAAAGCTATGGCAGCAGAACTAGCGGAGTACAACATTCTTGTCAACATGGTATCACCAGGGTTCACTTTAACAGACATGACTAAAAAATCTTTAGGTGTTGATGGTATATTAGAAGTACAAAAAACTATACCTATTGGAAGACTTGCTGACCCTGGGGAGATAGCAAAAGCAGTTTTATTTTTGTCTAGTGATTTAAATACTTATATATCTGGGCATGATTTAGTAGTGGATGGAGGGTTTATTAATGTTTAGTGTGAAGTCTTCTAGAAAACAATACACCGTTGAGTTTATAGATATTGAGGATCTTCCTTATATCAAAAACTCTGTAGCGATTGTTGATCAAAAAGTAAAAGATCTTTATGGAGATAAGTTTATTTCAAAGGTAGACTCTTATCTCCTTATTGAGGCATGTGAGGAAAACAAAACACTAGACTTTTGTTTAAGGTTGATTAACCAGTTATGTGAGCTAGGTGTTAAAAAGAATACTACACTAGTAGCTGTAGGAGGAGGTATAACACAAGACATTACTTCGTTTATTGCTTCTATTTTATATCGAGGAATAAGTTGGTCTTTTATCCCAACAACATTATTAGCTCAGGCTGATAGTTGTATAGGTAGTAAGACTTCAATTAATCATAACAATGTTAAGAACTTAGTAGGATCCTTTTACCCTCCAGATAATGTATGGTGCGACTATAAGCTATTAGAGTCTCTTGATGATTCTGATATTGATTCTGGTATAGGAGAAATGCTTCATTATTTCATGCTATCTGATTCCCCTTATCTACACACTATAGATAAAGAAAATTTAAAACCCTCAATATCAGAAAGTTTAAAGATAAAAAAGAATATGATTGAAAGAGATGAGTTTGATGAGAAGGAGAGGCGTATTTTTAATTACGGTCATACCTTCGGTCATGCAATTGAGGTTATTAGTAACTATACTGTGAAGCATGGACTAGCAGTAACCTTAGGAATGCATTTAGCTAATTACATATCTTATAGCTTAGGGTTAATTAGTAAAGATTGTTTAGTATATTTACAAAGAAAAATTGAGTTTAACCTTCCTGATTATAAGGTGCTAGATATTGATAAATATATGGGTATTCTTTTAAAAGATAAAAAGAATATAGACAAAAAATTAGTATGTATATTACCTTACGGAGTAGGAGATTATAGAGTCATTACTGTTTCTGATTTGGATTCTATTACTACTATAGTGGAGAGGTATTTCCATGAATGTTAGTAAGAGTAATAAGTTTAATATTAAAATAGATTTAGATAAAAGCCATGATTCCTATTTATATGATAAAAACAAAGACCGAGAAGTTTTAGATTTCTTGGGAATGTTTGCGTCCCTTCCACTAGGGTATAACCACCCAGCGTATAAAACGGATAAGTTCAAGGAGGAAGTGCTTAGGGTATCACATACAAAGGTTACGAACTGTTACATAGGATCAGACGAAAGCAGGGAGTTCGATGAGGCGTTCACAACTTTTGCTCCTGATTGTTTTAAACATTTTTATTATTGTTGCACAGGATCCTTAGCTATTGAGTCTGCTATGAAAGCTGTTCTGGAGGGAAACACTAAGCGTAATCCTAAGATCGTTACCTTCACCAGATCCTTTCATGGGATTAATGGTTGGGCCTCCTTTGTCACCTCCAGGCAGGATCCCGTAGGTCCACGCTTAGGGAAGAATCCTAAAAAGTTTGTTCGTGAGTGTGAGGATAACCTCCCTGATTTTCTACAAGCTGTTGCGTCTAATAAGGTTATCGCTGTTTTGATTGAGCCTATTAGATCCACGCACGGAGATTTACATTTTAAGGAGGGCTTCCTCCAAGAAGTATGTCGAGTCTGTAAAGAAGAGGGCATCTTAATTATCTTTGATGAAATTCAGACTGGTATGGGAGTGACGGGCACTAATTGGTATTACGAACAACTAGGGGTTGAGCCTGATGTTGTTGTTTTTGGAAAGAAAGCACAATTATCAGGTATCATGGCAACGGAGAAGGTGTCCCCCATCTTTACCCAGAAAGAGAAGAAGCTAGAGGCAACATGGGATGCTACGCTTATTGATATGATTCGTTGCAAGCATATTCTTAAAGCTTATGAAGAGTTTGATATACTTTCAAATGTTAAGGAACGATCTGAACAGTTGGTTAACGGTATAACTAATCCCAAGATAAAAAACCTTCGCTATGCTGGTCTTTTGGTAGGGTTTGATCTTGAGTCTGAAGAGGAAAGAAATAACTTTCAACAGTCTTGTTATGATAAGGGGCTGCTTATAAATGTTGCTGGGAAAAATACAATTAGATTGCGACCAACTCTATCGGTTAACTATAATGAAGTAGATATAGCACTTCAGATATTGAATAACTCATGAATAAAACAGCATATATTATAGGGACAGGACCTAGCCTCAAGAATGTGGATATGTCCTTGTTGAAAGATAAGGATACAATTACTTTTAATAGGGCTTATGTAGCTTTTGAGGATTGGGGGTTTGATCCTACATACTTTCTTGCAATTGATGGGAATGATTTACGCTCTGTCTACAAGGACATTAATAAGCTCATTAAAGAATCAAGTATCAAGAAGTTTTTCTTGCATAATCCTACCGACAATGAGGCGCACGATCCCGACTCATTCCAGGATAATGATAAGATAGAAGTTTTATTTGAGGAGTCTTCTAATGTTTCCTTCTTACTATCTAATGAACTTGTTCCCAATGCAGGGATTATGGGTTTGAAGGTTCTCTCTGCGATGGGATATAGTGAAGTAGCATTTTTAGGATGTGATGCCAGATATAAAGATGATGAGGAATCCAACAAGCATATCACCATGAAAGGGAAGGAATACGTCTCTCATGCTGATTATGATGTTAATCATTTTACTGATAAATATTTTGGTAAAGGTATCCACTTTGGGAAACCTAACCAACAAGAGATTATTAATTTGTGGAGGGCAGCAAAGAAAGATATTGATGCTTCCGACAGTTTTAATGTGTATTCTTGCACAGAAGGATCTAACTTGAATGAATTTTATAAGTACATTAAGTTAGAAGATTTCATCAACGGAGAAAGATAATTATGAAAAAAGAAATTGATTTTGAGAATATTGAAAATAAATTAGATGATACTTTATCATCTACTGAGTATGCCTCTTTGGCAGAGAAGGTTAATAAGGCAAGTAGGATTTTCCTAATTGGTAATGGAGGATTACACTTTGTTGCTTGTCATGCTGCCACAGATATGAGTCGTTTAATTGAAGGGAAATCCGTTCAAACTTTTGATAGTGTTGGGTTTATTACTTCTAATGCAAACGACCATCCTTATGATAGGTTATTTATTAAATGGTTGGACACTATTACCCACAAAAATGATGCCAGCGAGTCTTTAGTTATCGGTATGTCTTGTTCTGGTAGATCTAAGAACATACTAGACTGTTTACTTTGGGCTAATGATGAAGGAATGGATACTTTTATGATTAGTGGAAAATCAACAGGTGAGCTTCCTGAAGAGATAATGGAACTTGATTTAAATTGTTTGTATTTTCATACAGTTGAGGTTATGTCCTTAATGCTATTTTATGATCTTATACATAAAACAGGTAACAGGTGTCCTTCTATTGACCAAGAAGTTCGTAGAAAGTTTGATAAATGAAAGTTTTAGTGACAGGAGGTAGTGGGTTTGTAGGGAAGAGAATGAAACTTATTAAACCTGATTGGGTTTATGCTTCTTCTAAAGATGTTGATCTTACTAATTATAATAATACAGAAGAGTATATACTAGTAGAAAAACCTGATGCGGTGATCCACTTAGCAGCAAGAGTTGGCGGTATTAAAGATAACGCTGAACATCCTGCTGAGTTCTTTTCAAAGAATGCTAGGATCAATACTAATGTAGTAGACGCTTGCTTCAATACGGGTGTTCCTAGACTGTTAGCTTCCTTGAGTACTTGTGCTTTCCCAAATATCGTGGATAAGTATCCGTTCACTGAAGCTAACTTACTAGATGGTCCTCCTGCTCCAACTAACCTTGCTTACGGATATACGAAACGATTACTTTGGGTTCATATGAAGTCTATGCGAGAGCAGCACGGTGTAAACTATTCCTGCTTCTCTCCTTCTAACTTGTATGGTCCTGAAGATCATTTTGATTTAGAAAGCTCCCACTTTGTTGCGGCTGCTATTCGTAAACTTCATGAATCTACTGATAGTGTAGAGTTTTGGGGGACAGGTAAGCCTAAGAGGCAGCAATTATATATTGATGACCTATGTAAGGCTATTCCATTACTCCTAGAGAAACATACAGGTGTTGAGCCTATTATAGTTGCACCTAATGAAAATCTAAGTATTGCAGATATGGTAGGAACTATAAAGTCTATAATAAGACCTGAGGCTAGTATACGTTATAATGGTAAGTTAGACGGACAGTATAGAAAAGATGGGTCAAACAAATTGTTTATGAGTTTGTTTCCTGATTTCAGTTTTACTTCATTTGAAGAAGGGATTAAAGAAACTTATGAGTGGTATCAAGAAAGCATTAATAACAGGGATTAGTGGGCAGGATGGGTCTTACTTAGCAGAGCTACTACTAAGTAAGGGGTATGAGGTCTGGGGTCTTTTGCGTAGGCACTCTGTCCCAGAGAATCAGACCAGTAGGCTAGAAGAGATCGGAATATTAAATGATCTTAACCTAGTGTATGGGGACATGACGGACCTTCCTTCCTTACTTCATATCTTAAAGGATGTTAACCCTCATGAGATTTATAACCTAGCAGCCCAATCCCATGTGCGTATCAGTTTTGATCAACCAGCATTCACTACCAATGCAGATGCAGTAGGTGTACTTAATTTGCTAGAAGCTATGAGGCTGATGTGCCCCCATGCTAAGATGTATCAGGCTGGCTCCTCTGAGATGTTCGGTAATGAGTGTGATACTGATGGATATAGGAGAGAGGATACTCTCATGCGCCCTGTGAGTCCGTATGGTTGCGCCAAGCTATATGCTTATAACCTGTGTAGAACTTACCGCACCTCTTATAAAATGTTCATCGCAAACGGTATCCTATTCAATCATGAGTCTCCAAGGAGGGGGTTAAACTTTGTTACCAACAAGGTAGTAGATGGTGCAGTTAAAATTCGTAAAGGTAAGCAGCAGGAGTTAGCTCTAGGTAATCTAAACGCTACTAGAGATTGGGGCCATGCTAAAGATTATGTAAGAGCTATGTGGATGATGCTCCAACACAACGAAGCTGATGATTTTGTGTGTGCTATGGGAGAATCACACTCTATTAAAGAGTTATGTGCTGAAGTATTTGGACAAGTAGAGTTGGATTATCAGGATCATGTAATAATAGACAGGAAGTACTTTAGACCTACTGAGCTTCATGACCTTAAAGGAGACTCCTCTAAACTACGCAAGGTTTTGGGGTGGGAACCTGAGTACACTTTTCAGAGTATGATTGTAGAAATGGTAGCGGCTAGGCTATAATATCGCATGGACATAGTAGACAAGCCTTGGGGAAAAGAGGAGTGGTTAGTACTTAGTGATAAGTACTGCTTAAAGAGACTTTACATAGATAATGGCAAGAGGATTTCTCTCCAGTATCACGAAGTTAAAAAAGAAACAATGATACTTGAATCTGGGTTGTGTAATTTAATTTTAAATGGTAACACCTTCCTTATGGAGAAAGGTAAACCATACACTATTCAACCGAAGGATATTCACAGGCTTGAAGCTCATTCAGACACTATAATATTGGAAGTTTCAACTTCAGAAGTAGGTGACGTAGTAAGGGTAGAGGATGATTATAACAGATGACTAAAACAATACATTTTAAAAGGGTGGACGAGTTCCACAAAGCGTATGGTATGCCTAGGGGTACTGTAACTATGGATCAGGACTTCGCCAAGCTTACTGAGAAGGATGCTAAGAGGATTAAGCTAAGAGCAGACCTCACGGAAGAAGAGTACAGAGAACTAGCAATAGCAGAGAGCCCAGAGGAGATCATGAAAGAATCATGTGATCTTGTGTATGTTATCATGGGTATGTTTGTAGAGCTAGGTTGGAACTTTGATGAGGCTTTCAAGAGGGTTCACGAATCCAACATGAGTAAGTTAGACGAGAACGGTAAGCCTATTTATAGAGAGGACGGTAAGATCTTGAAGGGTCCTAATTATGCCCCTCCTACTCTAAAAGATCTCCTCTAAAAGTCAAATATATAAAGGATAACTAAGTCGTGTGTAGGCAAGGACTTAGGGCAGAAAATATATATATATTATTTGATTATAAGGCATGACATCCTATAATAGAGTATGCAAGAAGAAGTACTAAAAGGGTTAAAAAATATAGGTTTATTGTCTGCTGAGAAGGTAGATTTGGGTTTCGTTTCAACAGGTAATTATGCCATAAACAAGGTAATTTCTGGTGACTACACTAAAGGTATACCGATAGGTATGATGACTCAATTGATAGGGGGAGCAAGTACAGCTAAGACTGTTTTCGCTACGCACATTTTAAAAGAGGCACAAGCAGCAGGTTACTATGCTATGATGGTTGATAGTGAAAATGCTTACAACTCAGAGTTTGCAGAGTCTTTAGGAATAGTCCCAAAGGAACTTATCTATGCTAAACCAAAAACTTTAGAAGAGTGCTTCCAAATTATGGAAGACACTATATTAGATATTAGGAATACTGATAAGGATACCCCTATTGTCATTGCTTATGATAGTATTGCAGTATCTCCTTCCAAGGCTGAGGTTGAAGCTACCTCGTATGATCAAAGTCCTATGACTGGGGCCATTCGTGCTAAAACTACTGGAGCTTGTCTACGAAAGATTAACTCAATGTTGCGTGAACACAAAGTAGCTTTAGTTATAATAAATCAGATTAGAACTGATGTAGGAAAAATGTTTGGTAATCCTGATACCGCAGCAGCAGGTGGAAAGGCATTAGAGTATTACCTTGGCGTTAATTTAGAATGTAAATCCAACAAGACAAGTGATTTACTTGCAGATGAGAATAAACAAGTAATAGGTATTAAGGGAACTATAAAGAATAAAAAAAATAAAGTCTCTATTCCTTTCAGAGAGTGCGAGTTTGAACTACTATTCAATAAGGGCCTAACGCCTTCTTGTGGTATGCTTACTTCTCTAGTAAAGGACAAGATAGTGATTAGGTCTGGCGCATGGTACACTTACAAAGAACTAAAATTTCAACGAAAAGGTTTTGAAGAGGATTTCCTTACTTCAGACGAGTTTTCCGAACTAAGAAAAGAGATAGGCATATGAAAGATAACAAATTTATTATACAACTCAATAATATGGTGGAGACTGCCTTTAGGAAAGAACTTTCTAAGCCTAAGGGCCAGATCCGAGAGACTACAAAGTATAAGGATATAGAGGATTATACCAAAAAAACAGGGAAGCGTTTCAGGATGCTCAAGTCTGATATTTCAGAGGGCTTGAGCCGAGAAGAAGCTTTTAGTAAAAGATTTAACAACTAGTTCACTATATACTTAAGGAGTATTACTGTTATGGACTACAGAACGAGAATTAAGGCTGGGAACAAAAACTACATTTACGCTGACCAACTAAAGTTTTTCTTGAATAGGTCATCGGAAGAGAAGACCAAGAAAGATCTTGAGTATTTTGTAGAACTTTGGGCCATGTATAACGCTATTGATGAAGTTTGGAAGTTAGATAACACCTCAGCCGAGTTGAGGTGGGACCATGAAGAAGGAGTAGCTGTGTTCGTTTTCCCTAAAATTGGGGAAGTAATGACGGAGCTTAGTAAAAAAGGATTTAACCTAAATGAATGAAAATAATGAAAATTTAGTACCTATTCATAAGTACACGAACGATAAATATTTTGAGTTTACCATACCTCCGTTGCATAAAATGGATGCGGAGTCTTTTATCGAACTAATGGAGTTTCAGAACAGTTTATTGCCTAAAATGTATAGGGACAGTCCTGAAGTTTGGCATATTTACGATTTAGAAGACTACCAACGCATGATAGCAGGGTATATACAATGGAAAGTAGAGGAAAGAAAAAATGCCTAACATATATACGCCCACAGTTGACCACCTTCCTATCAATAAACTAAAGAAGGTTTGTGCTGACATGATAAAGCAAGCAAAAGAAGATAGAAGCTTTGCTAAAGATGCTTATTTATTCTTTAAGAATATTGTCGATAACCCTGGCGAAACTACTGATCTAGACGCTAGAAAGAGTATGCTAGACTGCCTGAAACTAATGCAGTCGGCCCAAACTACAGCCATTAGAGGTATTGAAACCTTTGTAAAGGCAGAAAGTAAATTATCTCAACCTGGGGATCCTGTTACAGGGTCAACAGAACCTCCTTCTTGGAAAGACCTAAACAAACTAAGTTAATGACTAAAGACAGCGATTTTAAAGTATTTTGTGATTCTATCAATGAAGTGCTATCTGTTAAAGCACTTACCTCCCCTGAATTAGAGAAATACAGACAAGAGGCTTACGCTAGAATAAGAAAGTCTGTTTCTGTAGATTTATACAAATACCACACCAGAATTGTCCTTGATTTCATCGTTGATGGTAAGGACATCCTTAAGAAGTGTGAGGAGCAAGTAAGAAGAGACTATGATGAGGATTTTGAGGAGGTTTTCGGTAGTATTACTGAGTCCATCTACCTGTCCGTAGTTCAAGTTTACCCAAACCTTGCGTTAGAAAACATCGTGCAGAATCTAAACCAAAACACAATAAAAGGGTTTCTTAACTTATTTTTAGAAGATCTATATGACCAGACCTCAGATAAAAAACATAACAAAGCAAATAAAGGAGCTAAAGGTGAGAGAGGGAAATCAAAGACTAAGGAAGTTAGCCTTGAGACTCTGGAAGACATTCAATCTTTAGAGGCAACCCTAAGGAAGAACGTCATTGGACAGGATGAGGCTATAACCACCATCATACGCTATGTGAAGCTTTTGGTGACTAAACTGGCCTCCAACATCTCATTATTGTTCATTGGCCCCACAGGCTGTGGGAAGACCCTTATATCGAGAGAGCTTGGGAAGCATTACTCTGGTAACTTCTTCAAGATCAATTGCGCTGAGTACGCCCTGCCCCATGAGTACGCTAAGTTGATTGGTAGTCCCCCTGGTTATGTTGCTTCACAAGAGAAGAGTATCCTAGAGATGAAAGCAGAGAAATCAAATAAGTGGATCCTACTCTTTGATGAGATTGAGAAGGCTGATCCTAAGCTGTTTGATTTCATGCTGGCTCTAATGGATGAAGGTAAAGTTATGGCCTCTAATGGTAAAGAGCTAGACTTTTCCCAGTCCATTATCCTTATGACCTCTAACGAGGGTATTAAAAACCTAAAGATTGGGTCTAAGAATCTAGGGTTTGAATCAAAGACTATTACTTATAGCTCTTCTAAGGAGCAGATTGAGGAATCAGTAAAAAATAAATTCAATCCTGAGTTCTTAGGTAGAGTGGACCAAATCGTACATTTCAACCAGTTATCGAAAGAAGACTTACTGAAAGTAGTTAAACTGGAGATAAAAAACCTTCCAATAAGGAAAACTAAGGCGTTACTCGACTATATAGTTAAGAATGGTACTTCTGAGGAGTACGGAGCTAGGTTTATCTCTAAATTTATTACTAGGGAAGTAAAATCAATCCTTGCTGATAATATCCTCGGTGGGATAGAGCCTAAGAAAGGGAAACTTTACAGCCTTAAAGTTAAAGATAACAAACTAGAGTTATGAGAAAAAGTAGAAGACAAATTGCTAATGAGTGGGCAGCAGCCAAACAGGAAGAGAGAGCCGTAGTTGAAGTACCTGTTGAAGTTAAAACTACCCATTCCTTTGTAAAGGAGGAAACTTTTGTTGATTCCTCTTTACTTGAGGAAGATGCGGCAGAGTTAGAGCATGAGGAAAGATCTTCTAGGACTAAAACTAGAAGGGTCAAGTCCGATGCCCTTAATAAGGTAAAGGGCAAACCCAAAAATCCTAGAAAGAAAGAAAAATAATACACCATATGCGGCCCATTGGGCAGTAGAGGCATTACGCCTTTCGTGTGTGTGGAATTTCGCTACCGCTCACCACTTTATTTATTGTAAAGTGGTGAGTTTTCTTATAAAATATATACCCTAACTAGGGAATACCTCTATATATTGTAGGAACCCCTATTATGCCTGAATCAGAATCAAAATCCACAATTTCACAGAAAACCCTGTTACCCATGAGTCTTGTCGGAGCTATTTGCGCTGGGGTGATTTGGATCAACTCCACCCTGATTGCAATTGATTTCAAGCTTCAAGCAATAGAACTTGAATTAGAGAAAGAATTCACTAAGACTGAGATGGAAAACTGGATCCTCAGGTTTAAGATGGAAAATCCAGAAATGATTATACCCCAAGTATCGATTGATTAACTATACATTATTAATAGTAATAAGGAGGGCACCTGAAAAGGTGTCTTTTTTTGTAATTACTCTTGATGATATAGCCTTAGCATCCTATAATGAGGTGTAAGCAGATTGGTTAGTCGTGAGGCTGGCTGTACCCGATTTAGATGCTCGGTCTGCCCAGGAATCCGTCTCGGCTGGCTGGTTGTCAGGGGGCATCTTATATGTGTTTTTGAGCAGGATTCGATTTCCTGGGGGCGGACCATATCAACCATGAGGAAACAATTTTTCAGACTGGCTAAAAAAGAGGCTAGTAAATCACGGCATTCCAAGTACCAACTAGGGTGTGTGATTGTAAAAAAGAAGACAGTTCTTTCTAGAGGCAACAACACGGACCAGACTCACCCTGTATTTGGGATAAATGGTTGGCATAAGCTCCATGCAGAGACTCACGCCTTGAGTCTAGCAAGATCCCACAGGATTGATGTTAATGGTGCTGATATTTATGTGTATAGAAAAGGATATAAACTAGCAAAACCCTGTTCCAACTGCTATAATGCCCTTATAAAGGCAGGAATAAAAAACATCTATTATACCGATCATAGAGTCTAAAACTGTAATTTAGACTACTATAATAATAATCTATTATGTCGATGTTGGCATAATAACAACAAAGGAAAAGAATTATGAATAAAATTAACGAAAAATATCTATCTCGTATGCTTGAAGGAGCAGAACAAGGTATTACGCAGATTGACCAACAGATTGATCAGCTAAACACGCAACTTACGGCAATGACTGAGCAGCGTCAGGACATGGTTACTGCTATTGCAGAGCTAAAAGTTCTTCTTAAGCTAGACGAAGAAGTTGTTGAAGAGACTCCCGAAACTGTTAGTTAAGGTAGTGTGCGCCCTTAGCTCAACTGGATAGAGCAACAGACTTCTAATCTGTAGGTTTCAGGTTCAAGTCCTGAAGGGCGTACCATCAATACAACAATGAACTTCCTAAATTATATTAAAACTGTTGTAGGGATTACTGCATTTAGTTTAGTCTTCTTTTCTCTCCCTCTCATGCTGATGGATAGTGAAATAGCACTAGGCTACCTTGCTGGGATACCTCCTCAGTTGTTTGTAACTCTTTCGTGGATTGCTGGTTGGGAATATGCCCAGAGGAATTGTCCAGACAAGGTGTTCCTTTTTACCCTAGGTGCTATGCCCATCAGGATGCTTGTTGAGATTGCATGGTTTGTCCTGCTACTTGAAGTTAGCACTATTAATATTGGAGTGGCAGTAGGCTCCGCAATGATGCATTTTGCTCTGTATTCTATACCTCAAGTTATGTGTATCCAAACAGCCTTAACTACTAAAGGTATACTACATACTGCTGAAAGGTAATTACTATGAATGAAAAAGAATTTCTCGCTGAGTCCCTAAAGGGTTACGATACTATTAGAGCAGCATATGCTTCCCGTCTGAGTTCCTTAGGTGAGCCTGTAGTAGACCCTCCTGTAGTAGATCCTCCTATTATTGTACCTCCTTCTAATGCTTTACTTGCAGATGGTACTGCTAGGGTTGGTGTTTGGATGCAAGGAACCAATTCCCAGTCAACTATAGATAGTTGGCGTAATCTAGGCATTGATATGTTCGTAGGTCATTGGAAAAATCTAACCCTAGCTGATCACAATTTAATGGAGCAAAATTCCTTACCTTATGTCCTTGAAACTACACAAGAAGAGGTTTATACTGAGTCTACAGGTATTATGGCTAACCATGAGCCTGACATTCACCCTCAAAATCCCCCTTCTGAAATTTTAGCAGAGGCTAGAGCTTATAAAGAAGGTGGAGGTAAGCAGCCTGTGTATGTTTTCTTTGGTAAAGGTATTTGTGTAGAAGGTTGGTTCGGCATGGGTCCGAGTAATGGACAACCTTGGTCTGGTGCGGGAGCAGGGTTTGAGTATTACAAGACTATTTGTGAGTCCCCGTATGTTGATGGGTTAATGTTTGATTATTACCCGTACAATGCGGCACCCACTAAGCAGAAAAAGATTGGAGCCTCTACCTCAAACCCTGTGGTTGATGACCCTGAATATGTAATTGATGGACTAAAGAGACTAAAGCAATTTTCTAACGGTAAGCCTGTGTATGCTTCTTTATCTGCCAGTAGAATCAAGAGAGAGCTTTTTGAAACTCCACCAAGCCTCACCCAAAACAAAGCTATTGTACAAGACTTACTAGCTAATGGGGTTGACGGCATTATTTGGTTCGCTCACGATTTTGAGGATGGTAAGTATGTAACGGATAAGCACCCTCTTACTGCTGAAGGTGTTACTAATGGGACTGCTAACATGGTAAAAGTTTGTTCTGACCTTGTAAGAGAGCATTTCTCTGGGGTCATTGTTGATCCTCCTATTGTAGATCCTCCTATTGTTGAGCCTCCCATTGTAGATCCTCCT
>TARA_R110000796_G_scaffold983_2_pt1 | contig 22526 bp, 19 predicted proteins | sample TARA_R110000796 | Tara Oceans TARA_R110000796 (sample SAMEA4397815) | marine metagenome | biome: Polar Biome; feature: [SRF] surface water layer (ENVO:00010504); material: water (ENVO:00002006), including particulate matter (ENVO:01000060) such as... | depth 5 m
ATAACGATGGACAGAAGTAAACTGATGGAAGAACTAAAATACGATGAAGGCTGTGTTAATGAAGTATACGAAGATCATTTGGGGTATGCTACTTTTGGTGTTGGGCATTTAATTAAAAAATCTGATGCTGAATTTGGAAAAGATGTGGGTACACCTATCTCTGAAGAAAGAGTAGCCGAGTGCTTTAACCAAGACATTGACATAGTGTGTCAAGAACTAGATAGAAATCTTTCTTGGTGGAAAGGATTAACAGACAATAGACAGAGAATACTGGCCAATATGTCTTTTAATCTTGGTTACACACGATTGAGTAAGTTTAAAAATTTTCTCAGTGCTTTAGAAAAACAAGACTGGAAAAAAGCGTCTGAAGAAATGATGGACAGTCGTTGGGCTAATCAGGTCGGACCAAGAGCTAATAGACTAAGTAACAGAATGCTGGAAGATTAATCATGCCTTTAAATAAAGTAATATTCAGACCAGGAATTAATAGAGAAGGCACAGATTACGATAATGAGGGTGGATGGTTTGACGTTAATTTAGTCCGGTTTAGGAACGGCAGAGCTCAAAAAATAGGTGGTTGGGCTAAAGAAACCGTAGAAACTTTTTTGGGAAAAGCGAGAGCTCTCCATGCCTGGGTTTCTTTAGCAGGTACAAAGTATTTAGGAACAGGAACAACTTTTAAATACTATGTAAAAGAAGGAAACAAATTTAACGACGTTACTCCGATTAGAGCTACTACTTCCGCAGGAGATGTTACTTTTTCTGCTAGTAACGGAGACGCTACAATTACTGTAACCGAGTCTGCTCACGGAGCAGTAGCTAACGATTTTGTTACTTTTAGCGGTGCTGCTACCCTAGGCGGTTTAATTACAGCTAGTGTATTAAATCAAGAATATCAAATCGTTACTATCACTAATGCTAATGTCTTTACTATTGAAGCTAAAGATACCGATGGGAATACCGTTACCGCTAATAGCAGTGATACTGGTAATGGGGGCAGTTCTGTTGTAGGGGCTTATCAGCTAAGTGTTGGCTTAAACGTGTATGTTTCTTCTACAGGTTGGGGAGCGGGTGTGTGGAGCTCTGGAACTTTTGGTTCAGTTACTGCTCTAACTTCTACTAATCAATTACGATTGTGGACTCATGATAATTTTGGGGAAGATTTAATAATTTGCCCACGTGATGGTGGAATTTTTCGTTGGAAAGAAAACGATGGCGTTACTACAAGAGCAGTTGAGTTGTCCGGCATTAGTGGCGCAGTAGAAGTCCCTACTGTTGGGTTACAAGTTATAACTTCAGAAAAAGATAGACACTTAATAGTTCTAGGAGCAGATCCTGTAGTGGATTCTTCTCGTAGTGGAAGTAGTGATCCTATGTTAGTTGCTTTTAGCGATCAAGAAAACGCACTTGATTTTCAAGCTAGGAGCACTAATACGGCAGGAGAACTTAGGTTATCTTCAGGTAGTAAAATTATTGGAGCGGTGAAATCTAGACAAGAAATTTTAATTTGGACAGATACTGCTCTGTACAGTATGCAATTTATTGGACCCCCCTTTACTTTTGGTATTAACTTGATTAATGAAAACACAGGACTAATGGCACCCAAAGCCGCAGTTACTGGGCCTACTGGAGTTTTTTGGATGGGGTACGATAATTTCTATGTTTACACAGGCTCTATTCAAAAAGTTCCATGCACCGTATTGGGGTATGTATTCAATGATTTTAATTCATCTCAATCTTACAAAACACATGCTTTTAGCAATACCCAATTTGATGAAGTAGGTTGGTATTATTGTTCAGGGGATTCTTCTGAAATTGATAGGTATGTTACCTATAACTATAGTGAACAAGTCTGGTCATATGGTCAATTAACAAGACACGCTTGGTTAGACGCAGGCGTAGAACCTTACCCAATAGCGACTTCAGATTCTTATCTATATCAGCAGGAAATAGGCTATGACGATGATGGTAGCCCAATGACTAATGTTTACATAGAATCGTCTGATTTTGATATCGGTGATGGAGAACAATTTTCCTTTATCAACAGAATGATCCCGGATATACGGTTTTTAAGCAATAGTAGTGGTGGTCAAGTTAATATATTGCTAAAGACTCGCAATTTTCCGGGCGATAGCCTAAGCACTAACAGCACTTCTGTTATAACTAGTTCAACCGAACAATCTTTTGTAAGAGCAAGAGCGCGTCAAGCGGTAGTGAGAATAGAATCAGATGATGACAATGTTCCTGGGAATACTGGAACAGGTTGGAGAATAGGGGCAACACGTTTAGACGTACGACCCGACGGTAGACGATGAGCAAACTTTTAGTTACAAGACTACCTCAAGAAACAGAAGAGGTTGTTAATCCAAATACATACAACCGTTTAGTGAGAGTTTTAGAACTTAATTTAGGGGAGTTTGACCCTGATAATACACGTCAAATTAACGATGCGGAAAAAAATAAATTAGGCTTTAACGCAGGCAGTCTTGTATGGAACACAAACAACAACTCACTTGAGGTGTATACTGGAGAATATTGGCTTCAAGTAACTGCCCCAACTAACGATCAAGGTTTTCAAGCTAAGGCTTCTGTAGGTCTAGTAGACGTAAAAACTAACGGAAATATAAGTGTAGAAGCTACTCCAACTATATACGGTTGGGGTATAGAACAGTACTACACATAAACATATGATCGTAAAAAAATATACAACGTTGTTTAGATTAGTTAAACTGATTTAATAACAGGAGTTGAACAAAATTATGCAGACTCAAGGTCTACAAGGTTTAGAAGAGTTAGCTGATGCTCGGTACGCACTAGCGATACACGGTCGCTACGGTGATACTACCATAGGACACCTAACTCCAGGCGAAATGGTCTTACCGAGACCCATAGCAGATGACCCCGTATTAAAAAGACAACTTTTTGACGCATTTGAACGTCATGAACTTAACCCCCACCAATACCAAGTAGGACATTTTGAAAACTCTATTAACCCACTTACTGGAGTTCCTGAATTTGGTTTCTTTAAGAAGCTCGGTAGGGCGCTTAAAAAAGCAGCCCCTACTATCGGTCAGTTTATAGGTTTCGTTATCGGTGGCCCAAAAGGGGCAGCAATCGGTGGAGGTATTGGCGGGGCTATTAAAGGAAGAGACCTAAAAAGTGCTGCTAAGGGTGCTGCTCAGGGTTATATTGGAGGCAAAATTGCACAAGGTTTTGGTGTTCAGGGTGGTGGTGGGCTCCCTTCTCTCATTGGAAAAGGCACAAACCCAACAGGCAGCCTATTTAAATTAGGGGAAGCTGTTCCAGGCACTGGGGGGATCGGCGGATTTTTCCAAAATATCGGTGCTAGCGGTGCTGGTTTGTTGCGTGGTGAAGCAGCAGGATTAGCCGAAGGCTATGAGGGAATTGGTGGTGCGTATAAAGGATTATCTGGTTTACAAAAAGTTGGGCTCGGTGGTTTGGGTCTAGCTGCAGTAGGTGGGTTAGAGGCTGAAGGAGAAGACACTTCTCAAATGCCTGGACCAAGCGGTGAACTAGGCGGCTACTTACAAGCCCCACTTCTAGGGGCAGGCGTACCTACTCAGTACGGTACAGAAGGGGTAGGCGTTGGTGCGCCAGGCAGTGTGGCTATGAGTTCTGGTATCACCGGCGGCGGTATGTTAGATCCAGCAACGGAAGCTTATTTAAGGGCTACTATGGGCAATGAAGAATATAGCAAATTAATGTTCCCTGAGTTCCAAAGAATTGGAGTTAGGGACGGTGGTGCTATAGACTACGCTGGTAACGGCAGAATGTTACTCCCCGATGGTAGTCAACTCCCTGAACTAGATTTAAGAAACAGTGGCGGAAGAATTGATGATGCAATGGGATCTGGTGATGAAGACACAGTAGATGCTAAATTAGCAGACGGTGAATTTGTAATGACTAAACAAAGTGTAAAAGGACTTGGTGGTGGAGATCATGAAAAAGGAATTGAATATCTTTACGCTATGATGAACCAGAACGAAAATAAGGCACAACAAATGGGTCTAGGAAGAGCATAATGGCAACTGAACGTGGTTATCAACGAACTGAACAACTCCCACCAAATTACTTAGCGCAGTTTTATAGCGGGGCACCTGGGAAAAATGTTCCTGGAATAATGCCTTTATTGAACCAAGAACTTGTTAATAGAACAATGGGTTTTGGTGTAGAAGGCGCTAACCCGTACACCTATTCAGGTGAACGTATAGCAGATTTTTCTCCTGCAGAACAAGAAGGCATGAGAATGACTGCAGAGGGGATGGGTTCTTACCTACCGTATTTTCAAAGAGCAGAAGAACTGACAGAAGGCGGTTTAGGGGCAGCAACTGGAGCTTACGGACAAGCTCGTGGGCTAGTGGACGAAGCAGTTCAAGCAGGGGAAATGAGCACACAAGAAGCCACGGGTCTTTTGAGACAAGCTCCTGGAGTTGCAGCTTCAGCTACTAGACGAGGACTAGGCGAGGTTACTAGAGGCGGCACAGAACTCAGCGGTGCTAGAAATGTTCTAGGCGGTACAATGGGTAGGCTGGGGGAATCCGCTCAAGTTGGTTACGGCGCAACAGGACAGTTCGACCCTAGCGGAATAGCAAGTTTTTACAATCCTTTTGAAGATCAAGTAGTTGACCAAACTATGGAAGATGTTCGTAAGGGTTTGGCCCAAGGAGATATAGCGCAAAGAGCAGGAGCCATAGGTGCTGGAGCTTTTGGAGGTTCTCGTAGTAGACTTCAAAGTCAAGAATTAGCAGAATCTGCAGCAAGAGGTGCGGCACAACAAGTAGGGGCTATACGGGCGGGCGGTTATCAAGATGCAGCACGTAGAGCACAAGGTGCATTTGAAGCACAACAAGGCAGACAAGCGGGTCAGGCAAATCTATTATCAGGTTTAGGTTCACAACAAGCAGATATTGGTTCTAGACTAGGCTCACTGGCGGGTCAAAGAGCAGGTATGGGTGCACAGATAGCCGGAATGGGCGGTAACTTGGCTGGGCTTTACGGCTCAACGGCTGGAGGTTTAGGAAGCCTAGGTGGCAACTTAGCTAACATCTACGGTGCTGCCGGTAGGGATGTCTTTGGTTCTGGCGCTCAACTAGGACAACTAGGTATGGGGGCTGGTGCACAGATGGCCGGACTTGGCCAAAATGCTAGTGGATTAATGGGTACGGATATCGGTAGGATGATGAGCATGGGCGGCATGCAACGAGGAATGGATCAACGTGGACTAGACTTAAACTACGGCAACTTCGTAGGTCAGTATAACCAACCACTACAAACTCTTGGTCAAATCGGTAGTTTAGCTACAAGTATGGCTCCAGCAATGGGAAGTACAACTTTACAACAAAGCCAAGCGGGTAATGACACTAATCCGTTGATGCAAGCCGCTGGAACAGCCCTCACAGCATACGGAGCACTTAAATCGTAATGGCTAACGAATACCCTTTTAGACCTCATATTGGTCCAGGAAATACTACAATTACTGGAGATCCGAATAATCTATTTGGTGGACAAATTACTGATCAAAATATGAATATGAATAATCCTGGAGAAACACCCGCAGAAGCGATTGCGAGGCTTTATCAGAGTGGGTTAGCTGTAGATGAAATAGTTCAAATGACGGGTTTCGCTCCAGAGCAAGTAGCTATGCAAGTTGCTGCCGTAAGTGGGGACCGTGGAGCTTTTATGCCAGGAGGACAATTCGGTCAACAAGATACACCTGTTGGTATAGGTATTGAATCTTTATACGAAGATACGGATACTACAGAACTAAGTGACTTTGTAGATCAAGGTAATAGTATGACTGATTTAGTAGCTGATCAGGTATTGAACATAGGTACACCTGACCCTAGTGACTATTTAAATGAATCTGTGATGATTCAAACCCTTGAAAATATGGGGGTAGATTTAGATGATGAAGACGCTGATATACTAGACGCAGAAAACAATCTAACCAAAAAAGTTGTTATGGCTTCTGCCGCAGGGGCTGGTGCTAACAGCGTGGATGATTCAGACGCAGAACAAACAATTAACACTATGGCTCAAATGAACACGGAGTTTGATAGTGATGATCCAAGTGATATGGAAGCACAACTAAATGTCTATAGAAAAGCTGCGGAAATATTTTACGACACAGATGATTTGAAAGATTTAGTTCCTGAACCTGATAAAGCCTTACCGTTTATGATTGCTGGTGCTGCGTTAATCCAAGCTGGTAACAAAGGAGACTCTTGGGGAGAAGCTTTGTCTAGTTCGTTTCTACAATACGCTATGACTTCTAAGAAAGAAGAAAAAGCTTATGACAAGACAATGCTTGGTATCGAAGTACAGGAAAGAAAAGCAATTCAAGATATGACGATTCAGCTATATCTAGCGGATTTAAAAGACCAAAAAGCACTGGCTAGATCACTAGCAACAGCAGACGTCCAACTTTATAAAGTAGAGGGATATGATAATCCAGTTCCTTTAACTGACCCTGAATTACTACAGATAAGAAATACTGGATCAGCTACTATCCTAAGTAAATGGACAGACACCGACGGTGTACTAAAAAACTTCACTTTGACAGATGCTACAGGTAACAGCGTTGTTAAAGCGATAACAGACACTGAAGCTAAAAGGTTGGATGACACAGGAAAATATGCGAGTGTACAAGTAGGAAACACGACCAACGGTATGAAGTTGTATAACGTAGACGGTGTTAACCAAATGCTTTTGCCAGTAGACGCCCAAAGACTTCAAAAAGAAGGCAAACAGATTTCTATTGCAAGAGCAAGAAACATGATAGAAGCCTACGACCCAACAAGTGGGATGAATGTATTTATAGACGAGGATGTTATTGCTAATGATTCTAAGGCAGGAGTGTCTAGGTATATACCTATAGATAAAAATATGTCTTTTGCTTTTGATGAAAACGGAAACCCAGTAGTCGGTAGTGCTAATATGGTTTTTGGTGTTTTAGATCAAAAACAAACAGGAAAAATAGTAACAGATTTTGGAAGTCTATACACAAGCGGTAATTTTAATAGAAATAGAATCCTTACTACGATAGATGAAATACGGAATGTTACAAACGCTGCCCAAAAAGCAGGTGCTCCAGTGTTTTTCGGTACTGCGGGGCAAGCAGGTCTATTGGGTAGAAGAGTTATTAATGAGGTTAATCAACTCGGTAAAATGTTTTCGGGTAAGGATAAAGGTTGGAGATTCTACGAAAGCAAGAGTGAAAACGGTAAGTTTGATCCTAGCACAGATAAAGTTTATACCTATGATAAATTCAAAGACAGTTTTGGTTTAGGGGATTATGTTGATAATAGCGGCTTTGGTCAATTCCTAGTCAGTTCAGGTTTGAAGAAAAAAGAAGCAGAAAACTTAATTTTCCAACTTGCTTTAACCAGTGCCATGCTAGAAGGTCAAAAAGGTCGTGATATTTCTAATCAAGACATTGAACGTTTCCTAACTAGGGCTGGTTCTTATGCTACTTCAGAAAAAGAATTAATGACACTAATCGACAACTTAGAATTCAACGCTATAGACTATGTTGATAAACTAGCAGATAACAATGTCCGATTAAGCCCAGCAAAAATGAAAAACCCAGACGGTGAAGGCACTGTCGGTGTTTTAGACTATCACTATAGGGATATTATAGCAGCAGACAGTGACTATAGACCTACAGAGGGTAGAGAAAGCATAGGTGAAAGAAGAGAAAGATTGAAATCTAGGCGAGAAATATCAACTTCTGGAGGTGTGCCTATTAATCAACAAGGGGGCGGCACAGCAACTAGGCCACTTCCTGGAGGAGATCAACTTTCAGGAGACGGACAAAGAACTCTCCATCAAGTTTACGAACACTACAACAGTCTTTCTCCTAAGCAGCGACTTGGATACACAAGTAGGCTAAGAAAGTCTTTAGGACAACAGTCCCCTGAGTATCAAGGAATTGTAGGTTATATTAAACGCGCTAGTGGAGGACAACCCTAATGGCACAAGGCGACATAGTAGACCTAGATTTGTTACTTGATGAATATGAGGCTGGACAACTAGCAGAATCTGCCGCAGCACAAGCACAACAAAAATCAGCAGAAGCAACAGATTTAGAACAGCTTATGAAGTTTGGCTACGATCCACAACCTTCAAGTTCTAGCCCTAGTCAGTTCAGTCTTGTTTCAGACCGTCAGGCTGATCAAAGAGCAAGAAAAGCTGCAAGTGACCGAGGTATACTAGCTGATGACCCTTATTTTGTAGAAAATTATTTAGGGACCGCCGACCCTCAAATCAAAGCAGAATATACTGGGGTAGACTTTACAGGAGGAGCAGAAGGGGATGTTATAAGACAGATGTCTTTTCTGCCACCAGATGTTGGTAGTGACCCCCACTATGTACAGAGAGTTGTGCAACAAAATTACGCAGAAAGTTTTGATATTCCCCGTACTTATGATTATAACGTGAGAGTAGAGCCTAATACTGGTGATTTAATCTTTAATGACCCTTTAAATAATAATCAACCTACGGTCATAAACCCTCCTGGAATACAAATGGGGGACTTTTCAGCCTTTGCTGAACCTATCGCTGCAGAAATAACAGCAGGTATTGTTGGTGGTGTTGTTGGTGGAGTCGCAACTGCGGGAAATCCTATTGGTATTGGTGGCGGAGCTCTGGTCGGAGAAACATTAGCTACTTATGTTTGGCGACTTAATAACCTAACCTATCTAGACGAAAAAGGTTATTTGCCAGAAGACTATGATATCAATGCAAGAGCTATGAAAGATGCAAGTATGACCGCTTTATTTAGTCTGGGTGGCGTGGGTGTGTTCAAGTTAGCTAAGATGGCGTTCAGAGTAGGCAGCCCAGGAAAAGTATTCCCATTAAATGAAGATGAGTTTGTAGCGTCTTATAATAAAGTAGCACAAGAAACAGGCGAAGATGTCACGGCTATGACTTCTCCTCAAGTAATGATAAGAGCAATGGATGAGGGGGTAGAAATTAAAAGCCCGGTAGCCGAAACAGAACAAGTTTTAAGAGCAGAAGCAGAAAAGATGACGGATATAGGTGCAGACCTTCGACAAAAATATGGAGTACAGGAAAGACAGGCAACAGAACTAGTAGAAGCCCCGTTTGGAGCTCAGGACATTACTAGGCAATTAGTAGATGAAGAAGCAGGCGCAGCGGCTAGAGCAGTTAGAGGAGTTGAATTTAGTGATGCCGCAAGAGAAGCTTTAGAAACTAATCCTAGAATGGTAGAGGCTGAAAGAGCGATTACAGATTTAAATCTTCAATCTGATACTATTTTTAGGGAATTGGGGGATGGCGTAACAGACCCAGCTACCGCAGGTCAAGCAATAAGGACAACTTTTCAACAAGCTAAGGATGTAGCCATTAAAGCAGTAGACGACGCTTATGAAGAAGCCGCACAAACAGCAGGTTTTAGGGGAAATAGTAAACCTTACGATTACAGTGCTTTAGTTAAACCTGTTAGAAAAGCTCAGAAGATAGTAGACAATCAAGCTTTCCCAGATGCAAGAGATGCTAAAAGATTAAAAACAATATTAGATTCAATAAACTCTGGTAGCATGAAATCTCACAGTGTTTTTGTAAAAGACTTGAGTGAGCTAAGATCAATCATAAGGCAACAAAGAGATTTAGGTAAAAATGTAGATGATTTAGTGTCGATAAGAGACGGTATGCTAGCTATTCGTAAAAAAGCACTCAAGGACCGTGGTTCACCGGAAGCCTTAGCTAAGTACGAAGGAGCAGAAACAATATACCGTGAACTTAATGAAGACTTTAACAACAAAGCTGTAAAAAATATGTTAAAGATTCAAAATATTAGCGCCGATAAATACGCTCAAGGGGACAAACAAGCCTATGATGGTTTTGTCACCTTTTTACGTTCTAACATAACTAAAAACGCAGACGGCACATTAAACTCCCCTGAATTTATCAATAGAGTTTTATTAGATCCAGAAAATGTAGGTGGTTTAAACGGCTTGAAGGCTGGTTTGCGCAATGAATTTATGAATAAAGTAGTTGCGGAACAAGGTGGTGTACTGAAACCTAAATCAGCAACCGCCTATAAAAACTTTATGGATAAAAATGGCAGTGTAATAAAGAAATTTTTTAATGAAGATGAAATAGCTCAGTTTAATTCTGCTGAATCTTTTATCAAAACTTTTAGACAGAATGAAATAGCTTTAGCAAAAACTAGGGACTTGTTAGCTAAGTCTACTAACTTACCTGGAATTGCAGATAATTTAAATCAACCAGAAACTGTATTTAAAGACACTTGGAAAGCAGGTGAAATTACAGCAACCCGAGAATTATTTGATGCCGTGACAACTACCGGCAATAAAGAACTCATAGACGCCTATAAATCTTACATATATAAAGACCTTATGGCTAAAACTCAAGTTAAGGGTTCTTTAGGTAAGAAAACTTTTAACGGTGCCCAGATAGAATCATACTTAGATGAGTATGGGGACGCTATGGACGTTTGGTTTGGTAAAAAATTTAGAAAACAACTAACCGACATTGCTGAAAAAATAAAACCTTATGATAATTTAGGGGTTTATCAACTTTCGGAAGCGGATCAATTTATGTTGAAAAGTCTAAATAATCTAGCTCGTGCTTACGTTGGTATATTTACAACTCCGGGTCGTGTCCTTACTGCTGTAAAAACAATTTACGGTGGTAATGCTGCTAGAAGGCAATTAAAACTTTTAGCAGATCCGGATAAATTATACAATATTATTATGAGAGACAAGTGGCAAAAGAACCCTGTTCTTAAGGGTTTAGTTAGGGAGTTAGGTAGGGTATTTTACAGGGAAGAAATTAACCAACCTGAACCACAGACTGACGTAACGTCAGAAGAAACCACACAGTTTGGTCCAGGGTATCAAGAAAACCAGCAAAACTTTAAACTAGGTGGGCATGTAGTTCAAAATTTAGGCGTACCCTTGCGGTATGGTTACGGAGAATAGATATGAGTATTTCTAGACTATTAAGTAGTGTCGCTCGTGATAAGGCGTTACCCTCAGATCGTCCACAGACTATGATGCCTAAACCAGCTGTTGATGGAGAGGTAGGTATCCCTCCTATGATGCCCCGAGCACCAGCTAGTAGTCGTTTGGCTGATATGTATGCCCGTGGTCCAGGAATAGCTTCTTTGATTGATCCACCAAAAACTGATCCAGGTGGGGAAGAAGATAGACAGAAAATGATGGATATGCAAAGGGAGATGTATAGAAGATTTTTAACTCTACCTTCAGAAGAAACTTCCCCAGAAGAAACTTCCCCAGTAGATTCACCAGTGGGTTCACCAGTAGGTTCTGGATACTTTGCAAACATCCCTGATGGTGAAATGTTTTCTGGGGATAGTCAAGTAGGTGGGTTTGGAAGAGAGAGTTATGGGCTTTCTCCGGAAGAATTAATAAACATAGAAGCACAGGGTGGTTTTTATCCAGATCGTCCATTTGACTACAACGAATTTGTTACAAACACGGGTTACGTCCCGTATGATGAAGCACCATCTCCCCGCGAAATGGGGATGAGAGCCTTCAGCGGAGGTCGAAACATGAATTTAGGTGGGCTGGTAAACATGTTGCCTCTCAAATACAAATAGTTTTAACTGTTTACACTAACCAATCTTTCCACTTTTCTTCACCTAATACAGTTTGAGCAATATTTTGTTTTTGTCTTAAAGACTTAACTATCTTTTCGTCTACAGTTTTTTCACAAACTATATCTATGTAGGTCACTTTATTTACCTGACCTATACGATGTGCTCTGTCCTCTGATTGTAAACGTTTCTCAAGGTCGTAGTTATTAGAATAATATATAACAGTGCTAGCAGCGGTTAAGGTAATTCCATAGCCGCCCGTTTGTGTATTCCCTACAAAGAATCTTAAAGGACTTTTAAGATCTTGAAACTTATCAATAACTTCTGCCCTACGCTCTTGGCCTACTTCACCGTAGTAAGTGCCGACTGACTCTGGTCCATAAACTTTGATCAATTCTTGTTCTATTTTTTGAATATCGTGTATATAGTTAACCCAAATAATTACCTTACCGTCTGTTTCTTCCAGTATTTCCATTAATTCAGGAAGTCTCTGACTAGGCAACTCAATTATTCCTCCCCCATCAAGCCCAACAAAACCACAAGAAACTTGATGTAGTCTTACAAGTTGAGTTATGAGGTGAACAGTGGTCACTGTTCCTGTAGTTAACTGGGCTTTAGCTTGTTTTTGTAGATCTTTATAAACTCTTTTTTGTTCATCTGTCATTTGAATTATTCTTTTTAGATAAACCTTATCAGGTAAGTCTAGACAGTCCTTTTTCAACACCCTGTAACTAAATTTAAGGAGACTCTCGTTTAGTTCTGTAAGGTTCTTATACCCTACTACCTGTTTAAAAGTTCTGCCCTTAGCAGAGCGGTCCATTAAGTTGGCATACCTTGCTCTAAACGAGAAATAACTGGTAAAACCCAGTAGACTTGGATCTAAAAAATAAGCTTGACTATACAGATCTAACGGACTCTTAGTTACGGGAGACCCTGTCAATATTCTTCTATAGTAAGCGTATTTACCTAAACGAACAGCATTGATTGTTCTCTTAGCTTTATGGTTTTTAATTGTTGTACTTTCGTCCACTATAAACATACACCTTCTTTTAAATAAGAAATCAGCAATAAATTGAGCTCCCTTTTTAGTGCTTAAAGCCTCGATATTCATCGTGAGTATGTTGAGCCTATCAGGTTCTTCAAAAAGAGTTGCCAGAGATTTTTTATTCTTTTTTGTATTAGCGTTTGACCATTTTACTATGTGGTAGTCAATTTCGTCTGGTGTGTGGATAGGGATTTCTTTACTAAACCAAGTATCATAGACCCCTTTCGGTGCGAGAATTAAAACACCATTGATTTTTTGATTCTTAAATAAATGAACAAAATTATCAACGATAACTTTAGATTTGCCGCAGCCCATCTCCATAAAAAGAGCAAATTTTTCTCTATTGTGGGATATAGTTAGGGCATCCACCTGATGCTGATACGGTGTAGTTTTGAATAAAAATTCAGTCACGTTTCTTGTCTCTTAATAGTCGCTCTAGATAGTATCTAGTAAATTACCGAAAAAATAAATACATGTTTTAGCATAATTAGCACTACATAGCTAATACCCCCGTAATACGTTTCCTAATACTTTCACAACCCCCCATCACGCCTGTACTTGCGACCGATGCCTATTAACTTATTAGCATATTTTAAAAATTTAAGCATATTCCCTACTATAGAAATAAAAACTACCTATAATAATAGGGGTACTAAATAAGTAGTTACAGTGTTACCGTTTAATGCTAAACTTTTTATATACCTTTATATTAATTGAAGGTAAAATCGAAAGATAACCAAGAATTAAGAGACAAGAATATGCAGCCAACAGTTTATATTGTTCAAAAACCCGACGATAAGAAAAATATAATCTCCGCTCAAGATTTCGGAGAAATCAAGTTTGTCCTCACTGAAAAAACTAATTTAATGTGGAACTCTCAAGAAACGGTTTCTATAATTAAAGACAAACTGCGTACTTTTAATGATAGCGATTTCCTACTCCTAATAGGCGACCCCGCAGTTATAGGTATCTGCACCGCTATCGCTGCAGACTATAATTACGGTAGTGTAAAATTTCTTAAATGGGATAACCGTGAATTTAAATACTATCCAGTAGAGGTGCAAGTATGAGCATAATTGATGAAATGGAAAAAGAAACTCAACCGGATGTAAAGGCTGAAGATTTAAGTAACATCAGTGAGTTAGGTCGTCAACTAGACCAACTTGAAGAAGATATTCGAGCTAAAGAAGAACACTTAAAGTTATTGAAAGAAAACTATCGTAAAATTAGTGAAGATTTACTTCCTAATAAGTTACGAGAATTAGGCGTCAGTGAATTTAAACTAGCAAATGGTACAAGTATGTCTATACAACAGTACTATTCTGCGAGGATTACCCCCGAAAACCGTGATGTTTGTTTCCATTGGTTAGAGAATAACGGTCTTGGGGATATAATCAAAAATACAGTTTCAGCTAACTTCGGTAGAGGTGAGGATGGAGCTGCACAAGATCTCATGACACAGTTAGAAGATGATGGGCACTCCCTAGTTCAAAAGAAATGGGTAGAGCCTATGACCCTTAAAGCAGTAGTCAGGGAGCAGGTAGAAAAAGGAAATGACCTGCCTTTAGAAACCTTCAATGTTTATATAGGTCAAAAAATAAAGGTGAAAAAATGACTGAAAAAAATGAAAAAAGAGAAATGACCGAGGAAAAAGTAACTAAGAAAACTGAACTAGGAGAAAAAGAGTCTACAGCTATAGTTACTGCCGCAATCGCTTTTGAAGAGGATGCAGGTAGTGGCTTAGAAAATCTTACAGCAGAAGATCTTACTATACCTCGTTTAAAAATACTTCAAGCGTTAAGCCCAGAAGTAAATAAGAGGGACGGTAAATATATCGAAAATTCTGCAGCGGGAGACATAACTAACACAGTAACTAAAGAACTTTTTACAGAAGATGAAGGTTGTGTAGTTCTCCCTGTAGCGTATAGGCGTATGTTTTTAGAATGGCAACCACGAGAAAATGGTGGGGGTTTAGTTAAACAACACTCAGACCCTAATATTCTTAGTCAAACTACAAAAGATGCAAAAGGAGCAGACGTGTTAGCGAATGGTAACTACATTCAGACATCGGCTACTCACTATGGTCTTGTAGTAAACGGAGATTCTTATCAGCAGGTTATGATACCTATGGCTGGAACACAATTAAAGAAATCCCGTACTTGGAACTCTGTGATGGCAAGTATTAAAGTTAAATCCAGCACAGGAAAAGTCTTTACGCCGCCCTCCTACAGTCATAAATATAAACTTACAACTGTAGCAGAGTCCAATGATCGTGGTACATGGTTCGGTTGGAATATCGTACTAGCGGGTGTACTTAGCGACGATGAAATGTTTTTATATGAAGCAGCAAAACATTTTGCAGGAAGTATTAACTTTGACAAAAGTTTCGGTTCTGTTGAGTCAGAAGCTCCATTTTAATTGTATTGTATCCTGGGTGGGGGTAACTCCCCACCCTTATTGGAGTGTGATCGTTGGAAATAGCGAACAAACTACATCAAATCTTTCACGGCTCAAGTCGAGCACATGGAAGTTTTGTAATAGAAAACAGCTCGCTAGGGCAAAAAACCCAAGGTAAGGCAAAAACAATAAAAACTGTTGGAGCTGGCGTAAAGCATTGGCAAGACCACATAGAAGGTAGAAAGGGGTTAGGAATAATCCCAATAGACGAAGAAAATTCTGTGAGGTGGGGAGCTATAGACATAGACGTTTACTCTCTTAACTTAGAAAAACTTGTCGAAAAAATAGAAGAGTTCAAACTACCTTTAGTTGTTTGTCGTAGCAAGAGCGGCGGGGCTCATGTTTTTTGTTTCTTAAAAGAAAAAGCACCAGCCGCAGACATGCAAGATAAACTTAGAGAAATTTCTGCAGGTCTTGGCTACGGTGGCGTAGAGATATTCCCTAAACAAAGAGAGGTGCTGGTAGAGCGTGGGGATATAGGCAGTTGGTTAAATATGCCGTACTTCGAAGGCGACGATTCCCTTCGTTACGGTTTTGACCCAAAAGGCAAAGCACTTTCTTTAAACAAGTTTATAGAGTTTGTAGAAAAAAGGCTCATAAGTCATGAAGATTTAATTAAACTAGAAGTACCTGTATTAAATGATATTAAAGATGGACCGCCTTGTCTTCAAGTTTTGTTAAAACAAGGGTTCCCTAAAGGTACACGTAACAATGGTTTATTTAACGTAGGTGTTTATCTCAAAAAGTCTGCGCCGGAAAATTGGCAAACAGAAATAGAAGACTATAATCGTAAATATGTGCACCCTCCTCTGCCTGCTCAAGAAGTTCTTACCTTAATAGGAACACTTAAAAAGAAAGAATATAACTACAAGTGTAGCGATGAGCCTATCAGGTCTTACTGTAACGTAGCTAAATGTCGTGGCTGTAAGTTTGGCGTAGGCGGTGGTAACGCTGCCCCTACATTTTCTAGTTTGTCTAAACTAGACACTAAACCACCACTCTGGTTTTTATCCATTAATGATAAACGTCTCGAGTTAAATACAGAACAACTCCAAAATCAATTAAAATTTCAGCGGGCTTGTATGGAACTACTCAATATGATGCCCCCGCGAATGAACGACAGAGCTTGGCAAAACCTTATACAAGCCTTAATGGATGGCGGCATGGAAGTTATTGAAGTAAGCGATGACGTCACTATAGAAGGACAATTTATGGAACTACTTGAATCTTTCTGTACAGATATGGCTCAAGCCAATACACGAGATGAAATACTATTAGGTAAGCCCTACACAGAAGAAGGAAAAACATACTTTAGAATTAAAGACTTAAGAGACTACTTAATGAAACACAGATTTACGGACATGGAAACTAATCGAATAGCGTCTAAACTAAGAGACCTAAAAGCAAAACATAAGTTTTTTAATATTAAAGGCAGAGGAACTAATGTTTGGTACATTGACGAGTTTGACTACGGCACAGAAAATGACGGTGGACTTGAAGTTCAAGACTTTGGGAAAAAAGAACTGTAATGTGGAACGTGGTACTTGGGCCACCTGGAACTGGAAAAACTACACACCTTTTAAGTAAGGCAGAAGAATTTTTAAACTCAGGAGTACAACCAGAAAAACTGGGTTATGTAGCCTTCACTAAAAAAGCTGCAAATGAAGCACTAACAAGAGCGGTGGATAAGTTTGGGTATGAACCTAAAAACCTCCTCTATTTTAGAACGCTACACTCATTATGTTACCACTGGTTAGGGCTGACTAGAAGTGATGTAATGGCTAGAAGTAACTTAAGAGAATTCAGTAAAATTATAGGAGAGCGAATTAGTTCAGCGTGGGATGGGGAAAATTTAATGGCCCTAACCAGCAAGGGGGATACCATGTTGTTTTTAGAAAACATGGCTCGTAATAGATGTGTCGGCGTTAAAGAACAATGGAGTAACGCAGATTCAAATATTTCTTGGCTACATTTTGATTGGTTTGTTAGAAATTATTCAAGCTACAAAGTAAATAATTTCTTAACAGATTACACAGATATGTTAGAACTTTTTCTTGAATCAAACGGATCACCAAACTTAGATGTGTTGATAGTAGATGAAGCTCAAGATTTATCTGCCCTGCAGTGGCGATGTATAGAAAAATTAGCAAAAAATGTAGAACATGTCTATATCGCAGGAGATGATGATCAAGCAATCTATCGCTGGGCCGGGGCAGATGTTGATTACTTTATCAACTTAAAGGGTAGGATTACCTACTTAGATCAATCCTACCGTGTGCCTAGGAAAGTACATGATATAGCACTAGGTGTTGTAAAACGTATAGGTAACAGAAAAGAAAAAGTTTGGCAACCAAAAACTGAGGAAGGATCAGTTAGCTATCACAACAGTTTTGAACATGTAGATATCAGTACCGGAGATTGGTTATTTTTAGCAAGAAATAACTACCTATTAAATGCAGTTGAAGAGCACTTAAAAATCAATGGTAGGATTTATCAAAAAGGAAATAAACTTTCTGTATCTGAAAACTTAATTACCGCTATCAAAGACTGGGAAACCTTACGCAAGGGGGCCTCTATAGAGGCTGGAAGGATACGAAAAGTATATAGGTATATGAAGGTGGGTAAAGGCGTTAAGAGAGGCTACAAAACGCTTAAAACGGTCCGAGATGACCTTAGTTTAAACCTTACGCAGCTAAAAGCAGACCATGGTCTACTAGTAGATTGCATTTGGCATGAATGCTTTGATTTAATTGGTAATACTCAGAGAGAGTATGTTATTTCTTGTCTCAGACACGGAGAAGAGTTGATGTCTTCTAAGATAAGATTAAATACGATTCATGCTGCCAAAGGTGGTGAGTGTGAAAATGTTGTCTTACTAACAGATTTAGCGACTAAAACTTGGGAAGAACTTTATCGTAACCCAGATAATGAATGCAGAGCGTTTTATGTAGGAATAACAAGAACTATGAATAACCTACATATAGTGCGAGGTAAAACACGCAAAGAGTTTTTATTTACATGATGAAGTTTATAAAAGGGGGCTTAGTAGGACATGAACCTAGCATACAAATGTGGGATCCCCCTACAATTCGGCATTTTGACGGTAACAAAATAGAAGGCAGACCGACAAAGGGGTACGGATCAGCCCCGTTTGAATACGCGGGTAAACGATACGAGCCTACACCGTGGACTAATTCCATGAAGATTATTAAAACAGCAACAGAACTATTGATTTATAAACACCTAGGACAAGTAGTCCGATTTAATTTTTGTTTGTGTGGACTCTATAAAAATGGAAAAGTTTCTATCCCACATCACTCAGACACCGTACCAACAACAGAAGATTTAGTGGTCTCAATATCTTTTGGTGCTCCTAGAATATTTCAATGGTGTGAGTATTCGTGCCCAATTAAAAAAGAAACTAACACAAGTGAGCTGGACATATCGATTGACGATCAAACACCAGTAGTTAAAAACTACATAATGGAAGAAGGGGATGTCTTTATTTTTGATGGGCGCTCTCAAATGAACAGTACTCATTCCGTACCGAGTGTCGAAAATAAAGAAGAGCGAATTAATTTGACATTTAGGACTGGAATCTGACTAAAATTTTTAACAACAATCCTATACTTCCCCTTTACAAGTAAAGTAAACTATAGCCTATGAATATTTTTAAACTCGATGAGCCTATACGTTCTTGTGCACAAATGCATTGTGATAAACACGTATCAAAGATGATACTTGAGTCCGCTCAAATGTTATGTACTGCGTTATGGGTCAATGGTCAATCAGCACCATATAAAGCTGTACACGCTAAACACCCTTGTACCCTATGGGCTGCAGAAAGTCTCGATAATTGGCTGTGGCTGAAAGAGTTAGCTATATACCTTAATGAAGAGTTTTGCTGGAGATATGACAGGAACCAAAACCATAAATCTGCCGACGTCGTAATGTCTTTACCTGACTTATCTGTAGAAAGTAAAGGTCTACAACAACAGCCCCAATGTATGCCTGAAGAGTATAAAATTTATAATGATCCTATTACGGCTTATCGTAGTTACTATATAGGAGAAAAAAGCGGTTTCGCACAATGGACTAAAAGAGAGGTTCCAGAATGGTTCAAAACTCCGTAGAAAGGTTTTTCTATTACATAAACGAAAGACACAACATATACCGCAAACAACAAGAAAATGAAAAGTTTCCTTGGACAGAAGACGAAATACTTCAAACGTATAGTTTTTGTAATGTGTTTCGAGAATTAGACAAAGTAACAATATGGCTCAGGAAAAATTGGAAAGAACCCTACGCAGACCACCCTAACCTGCCTTTTGCTATGGCGGTAGCTAGACAAATTAACTGGCCAGACACTCTAGACGCTATTGGATTCCCTGAAAAGTGGGAGCCAGAGCGAGTTAAACACATTATGCAGAGCCGTAAAGACTGTGGGTGGAAAGTGTATACCGGAGCCTACATGTTGACAGGTACGTTAGGCGGAACTAAGATAGAGCAAACTATCGACAAAATTCTCACACCCTTATATAAAAACCCACCACCTATTTATCCAGAATCTTTAGAAAAGACTTGGAAAGAATACCTACCCTATGCCGGGTTTAGCGGTTTTATGGGTTACGAAGTAGTTACTGATTTAAGACACACAAAACACTTAGAAAACGCTGAGGATATCATGACTTGGGCCAACGCTGGTCCAGGAGCAAAACGTGGGCTAAATAGAATCTATGAAAGACCATTAAACCAAACTATCAAGACCCCCCAATTAAATGAAGAAATGAAATTACTATTGAATTTTTCAGAGCACGAGGGAATACTAGAAAAGTATGTACCGAAGCTAGAAATGAGAGAAATAGAGCATTGCTTGTGTGAGTTTGATAAATATGAAAGAGTGAGACTAGGGGAAGGTCGCCCAAGATCGAAATATAAATATAAAGGAGAGCATTATGCCAGCTAACTTTGGACATATTGTACAATTAACGGTAGAAGACGTACAGGGATTAAGGAAAGCAGAGAAAAGTTATGGAGATAGTTGGCGCATTCGTGGTGGGGTTGGTGCGTATATGATGTTAGCCCGTAAGTGGGATAGGATAGAAAATCAAGTAGAAAAAGATGGGTATAATATCTTTACCACTATAAAAAACGATTTAAGCGAATCAGGTATTTTAGACGATATACAAGATTTGAGGCGATACCTACTGTTAGTAGAATCTCATCTACTTGTTGAAAATTTTGCAGAAGCCTTAGAAAAAAGAGAAGATATATGAAGATATATATCCCAACAAGGGGGAGACCACATAATCAGGAAACTCTTAAATGGTTTCCTAAAGAAATGCAAACTGACGGGTCAGTTATTTTAGTGGTTGATGAAGACGAAAAAGATAAATACCATAACTATGAAAACACCCCTAAATTAGTAGTACCTAAAGACTGTATCGGCATCGGTCCAAAACGTAAATACATAGTAGAAAATACAAAAGATCCTCGTATGGTTATGTTAGATGATGACTTACGATTTTATGTTCGTAAAAGCTATACTGATTGGCATCTTAGATATCTAGAATCAAACGAATATCCCGCTTTATTTGGGTTACTTGATGAATGGATGGATCAAGGGTACGCTCATGTAGGTATAAGTGCTCGAGAAGGTAATAACCGTGTTGAAGACTTATCTGTAGAAAATACTCGGTATATGAGGGTATTAGGGTATAATCTTGAAGCTTTTCCCTCTGACGTGGAGTGGGGGAGAACTCAGGTGATGGAAGATTTTGATATCGCTCTCCAGTTATTGCGAAGGGGCAAGGGGGCTAAGGTGAGTTTTTACTATGCTCAGGGTCAAAAATCATCGAATGCTGCTGGAGGGTGTAGTGAATGGAGAACTATTGACGTACATAATGCAGGAGCAGAACGCTTACATAAACTTCACCCGACCTGCGTAAAAGTGGTGGAAAAACAAACTAAAACAGCCTGGAATGGCCTACCCCGTAAGGATGTTATTATAGGCTGGAAAAAAGCCTACAAGGAAGGATTAGAAAATGCAAGTAATTGAAGTTAGAAACGTTCACGATGCTTTAATTCGTGGTGTAGATCTACTGCATGTAGAAAACTATAAATCAGAAAGTAGAAACGGGACAGTTTATGCGTCAAAAACTCCAGTAACCACTGTATACAAAAGACCCTTAGAAAGAGTTCTTTTCTGGGAAGAAAGAAATGCTAACCCATTTTTTCATTTTATGGAAAGTTTGTGGATGTTAGAAGGTCGTAATGATCTTGAATTTATTATTCAGTATAATAAGGGCATGAAAAACTATAGTGACGATGGTGAAACACTACACGGAGCTTACGGTTGGAGATGGCGATCTTTTTTCATGTATGACCAACTTCCGATTATAGTGGAAAGGTTAAAAAATGACCCAACAGACAGACGATCTGTCTTACAAATGTGGGACCCCGTAGAAGATTTAAATAGGGACGGTGTTGATGTGCCCTGTAATACGTGTATTTATTTTAAAATAGATAATACAGACCGTCTACAAATGACCGTGTGCAATAGGTCTAATGATATTGTTTGGGGGGCTTATGGCGCTAACGCAGTCCATATGTCGATGTTACAGGAATATATGGCTAGTGCTATAGGCGTACCCGTAGGAGCATGCTATCAAGTAAGTGACAACTACCATGCTTATGGTGAAGTTTTTGAAAAGTTATTACATAAATTTATAGAAAGAGACGCCTTAGATTTCTACACACAGAGGAATTTAACGAGTTCAAATCCATACACAACAGGAGAAGTGCAACCCTACCCCATGATTAACACAGGAATAAAAACATGGGAACTAGATTTACTCGGTTTTTTAGATAGAAAACCTTTTGAAGAAATAGAGTTTGAAGACCCTTTCTTTAATGAAGTAGCCGTACCTATACAGGATTCTTGGCGGTTACATAAAATCGGCAAAACAGAAGAAGCCGCAATAGAGATACAAAAATGTATTGCCAGCGATTGGCGTAAAGCTTGTTGGGAATGGTTTGATAGAAAACTGGATAAGGAAGTATCATGATTAAACAATGGTCTTATAGCCGATTAAGTTGTTTTGAAAAATGTCCTAAACAAGCTGAATTTAAGTTTATCAAAAGGATAAAAGAACCTGGAAGTCCAGCAATGGACAGAGGGAAAGACATCCATAAACTTTGTGAAAATTACATAAGGGGCGATTACGACTCAGTAAAGATTCCAGCTCAGATTCAAGATTTTGAAGATGCCTTTATGGTTTTAAGGGATCTTTATCTACACGGTCATGTGATATGTGAAGGGGATTGGGCGATAGATAAAGATTGGGAAAAAACAGGGTGGTTTGAAGATGACACATGGGGGAGAGCTAAAGTAGATGC
>TARA_R110000796_G_scaffold71123_4_pt1 | contig 22478 bp, 26 predicted proteins | sample TARA_R110000796 | Tara Oceans TARA_R110000796 (sample SAMEA4397815) | marine metagenome | biome: Polar Biome; feature: [SRF] surface water layer (ENVO:00010504); material: water (ENVO:00002006), including particulate matter (ENVO:01000060) such as... | depth 5 m
TTTATTTGTTAAATACAGCGTGTTGTGAGAAATTAGACGTAGTTTCGCGCCCTGTAAAAATATCATTATGAAGCGCATAAACGAATACAAGAAATTATTTGGAATAGAAAAGGAGATCGATCTAAAGGTACTTAAGAAAAGTTACCGAGACTTGGTAAAGGAATGGCATCCGGATAAATTTCAAGAAGGGGATAGTAAGCGCGAAGAGGCAGAGGTGAACAGTAGAAAGATTATTGATGGCTATCATTTTTTGGTGAGCATTGCTCCTGAAACCAAAGCCGCTAACTTGGAGACCTATACGGAGACCATTACCAATTCCGGTATAGCCGACTATCACCATAAAGGCCTGCTATTGGAAATAACATTTATGGACGGATCTACCTATGAGTATTTTGGAGTTACCAAGCAAGTCTATATAAAGATGGTCAATTCCAATACTGTCAACCGTTTTGCAAAGCGAATGATCTATCCTAAATACACCTACAGACAATCCAAAAAACAGCTTCAGGAAGCTTAGTGGAATTAAATATTTGAGAAGCTGACCAGCCAATAGGTTAAATCCAATGGCTGAAAACAGAATAATAAAAAGTGAAGGCCCCTTGGCCTTCACTTTTTAATTTTGTAAATAATCCATTATTTATTGACAGCGCTTGTACAGAGCCTACATTGGATACACCTTCTTTGGATTTCCTTAGTTTTACATGGAGCCGAGGCCCGACTTGCCACTATAAATCGGCCAATACCACTTCGCCAGCAACGATTCCTACTGAAAGTATAAATAAGATCAAGGCAGGAAATGACTTGATATTAGGGTCGTCTGCCTTAAAATGCATAGCAATGGCAGCCAACATAAAAATTCCCATGGCCCCTGCGGCCGGAGTGCTGAAATCTTTAATCCAGAGGGAGACGATCAAAAGTATGGCAAGACCAACCTTAATGGTGCCTACAAGGTACATTATGGTGTGGGACAGACCATAGGTTTCAAATTCCTCCTTCATGGATTTGGAATCACCGCCGCGCCAAGGGGTGGGTTTGTTGAAGCGAATAAACCAAACATTTATAATGCTTATAAAAATGATGATTTTCGCGGCTACTGTATAGTAGTAAATAAGCATAGGTCTTTAGAATATTTTAAATAGGTATGGGTTATCAAATCCTAAGATAAGGATTATCTCTTTGTACTTGGCTCTAGCCAATAAAATATTTGAGACAGTATCAAGGTTACTTTTGAAGTTTATTTTGGGCTCATTAAGTATAGAAATGAAAAAATAAAATCTCAAAACCTCATATAATCGAATATTTATTCGATTTTAAATGATAAATTTGCACCGTGAGGGTAAAAGATGAAACAAAACAATTGGCGATAGTAGAAAACACCTTGGATGTTGTTTTCGAAAGGGGGTTTGCCGGAATAAAGATGGCAGACCTGGCCAATCGCGTTGGCCTTTCCGTATCTACGCTATACGTATATTACAGGAATAAGGAAGATTTAATTGTTTCAATTGCCATAGGGCTTATAGAAAGGGAAACCCAGAGAAGTGAACAGGAAATAACGGAGGACTTGCCATATAAGCTAAAGCTCAAAATGCTATGGTTATTTTGGATCAAGTTCAGTATCAACAATAAAAAGGAAATGAGTTTTTTGGAGCAGTTGAAGAAATCGCCTTATTACGAAAAGGTACCTATATCCGTGAAGGAGACAAAAAGTAAAATGGCCATGAACCTTATTGAACTAGGGAAGAGGGAAGGCTTGCTAAAAAATATAGACAACAACATTCTAATGGGCATAATAGGGGCCTTAATGGGGGAAACCGTAAAATTAATTATGGATGGAAAAATAGAGTTGAACCAGAAAAATATCGACTTTATGTTCTCTATGGTTTGGGATGCCATTAAAAGCTAGTTTTTTTTAAATTAAAATAGAATAAATATTCGATAATAAGTCTGTTAAATGCGAAACTCGCGACGAAAAGTAATAATCCATTGAAAAAAATTATAAAGAAAATGAGTATAGTAATTGGAAGCGGACTTCTATTAGTGATTGTGATAGGGGTTCTATTTTTGTATTTAAGCCCAGAGTTTGGAGGGGCACCCACCATGGAGCAGAAGAGGATCTATGTAAAATCGCCCAATTATGTTGATGGAAAATTTATCAATAAGGGCAATGTTAAACTGGATATGAGTATGCGCGATATGGGAAAGAGTTTGGCAGGTTTTTTTGGGCCTTCACCACTTACCAAACCTAATAAGGATATTCCTGTGGCGAAATTGGATTCATTGGATATCGTGGAATATCAGGACAGTACGCGACTTATCTGGTTTGGTCATTCCGCTTTTCTATTGCAAATCAGCAACAAAACAATCCTGATAGATCCCATGTTCGGAAAGGTTCCTGCACCACATCCCATGTTGGGCTCCAATCGTTTCAGCAAAGAGCTTCCGATTGAGGTGGAAAAACTTCCCAAGATCGATGCCGTTTTAATTTCCCATGACCACTATGATCATTTGGATTACGGCTCCATTCAGAAATTAAAGGACAAGGTAAAAATGTTTTATACCCCGCTAGGGGTAGGGGCACACTTGCAAAAATGGGGAGTGGAAAAAGAGCGTATTGTTGAACTGGATTGGTGGCAGGAAGTAGTAGAGGATGATCTGACTTTTAGATGTACCCCGGCCCAGCATTTTTCGGGAAGGGGTTTTTCCGATAGGGCCAATACCTTATGGAGTTCATGGGTGATTCAATCCCAAAAGGATAATATTTTCTTTAGTGGCGATAGCGGTTATGGCCCACACTTTAAGGAAATAGGGGACAAGTACGGACCTTTCGATTTTGCGATGATAGAATGCGGACAGTACAATGAGATGTGGCCCGATATACATATGTTTCCAGAACAGACGGCCCAGGCCGGTTTGGATGTAAGGGCAAAACAAATAATGCCCATCCATTGGGGTGCATTCAAGTTGGCAATGCACCCTTGGACCGAACCTGTAGAACGTGTTACCAATAGGGCAGAGGAGTTAAACTTGGATGTACTAACACCAAGAATTGGCGAACCTATCAACCTTAACCGATTGGAGGAAACAACTTCCCAGTGGTGGAAATAAACTTGATATACCCTATGATTACAATTTTTAAGACCAATATAATCGAAGAAGAGGAATCCAGAGTCAGACAGTTTTTAAATCTGTTCAAGGAAATTTTAAAAGTAGATTTCGATTTTGAAGATCGTGATAATGTACTGCGTATTGAAACTGTTGGGAATATTACAAGCCATGTGGAAATAGTGTTAAATTCCAACGGTTATTTCTGCAAAGAACTATTGTAGACACATCTTTTATTGTTGAGAAGTTCTTTTTGTGCCCGGCTTAATTGGGTCGAATATTATTTAATATATATTACTTTTGCAACATCTTTTATTATAACGACATGAAGAAATATAAGATTGCAGTAGTACAGTTAAATCTCAACGATGTTGCCGAGAACAATTTGAAAAAGTGCATCGCTTGGGTTAAAAAAGCAGCCGAGCAAGGGGCAGAGGTTATTTGTCTCCCTGAACTATATAGTAGCCATTATTTTTGTCAAAGTGAGGATACGGACAATTTTGCCTTGGCGGAGCCATTGGGCGGTATCTCCTTTAAAGCCTTTAGTGCTTTGGCCAAGGAGCTGGGGGTGGTAATTATTGTACCATTCTTCGAAAAGCGAATGGCCGGCATTTATCACAACAGTGCCTATATTATTGACACTGATGGTACCGAAGCCGGACTATACCGAAAGATGCACATTCCGGACGATCCTCATTTCTATGAAAAATTCTATTTTACCCCGGGGGATCTAGGCTTTAAGAACAATCCTACCAAAAAAGGCAACATAGGAACCCTTATCTGCTGGGACCAATGGTATCCGGAAGCGGCAAGACTTACTGCTCTTAAGGGGGCTGAAGTGTTATTTTACCCTACGGCCATTGGCTGGCATCCACAGGAGAAGGAGCAATATGGGGAAAAGCAATACAATGCCTGGATGAACGTAATGAAAGGTCACGCCGTAGCCAACGGGATATTTGTGGCTGCCGCCAATAGAATTGGCTTGGAGCAATATCTCCCAAATACGGAGGGTATAGAATTTTGGGGTAAGTCGTTTATCGCAGGCCCTCAAGGTGAAATCTTGGCCATAGCCTCCCACGATAAGGAAGAGATCCTTATAGCGGAAGTGGATCTGGATCTACAGGAAAATGTACGCCAGAATTGGCCATTCTTTAGGGATCGCCGTATAGATGCCTTTGCCGATATCACCAAAAGAGCTTTGGATTAAATGAGAAGGTTTCCTGCAGAATGGGAAAAACAGCAGGGCATTTTGCTCTGTTTTCCCCATAACGGTAATGATTGGCCAGGCAAGTACGGAGCCATACAATGGGCTTTTGTAGAATTCATTAAAAAGGTGGCAACCTATGAGCAGGTCTTTCTGGTAGTAGACAGTGCCAAACACCAGAAAAAGGTTATGGAAATGCTGGAAATGGCCACCGTGAACCTTAAAAAAGTCGTTTTTATAATTCAGAAGACCAACCGTAGTTGGATGCGCGATTCCGGGCCGATTATTATTAAAAATGGCAAGAACCGCGAAGCCTTAAACTTTAACTTTAATGGTTGGGCCAAATACTCCAATTACAAACTGGATAGAAAGGTGCCCAAGGCCATTTCAGAAGTCTTGGAAGTCCCGTTGACACAAGTGGTTTATAAAGGAAAACCCGTGGTTTTGGAAGGAGGGGCCTTGGAAGTGAATGGCAAGGGAACCCTGATTACTTCGGAGGAGTGTCTTTTGCATCCGAAGGTACAGGTAAGAAATGCCAATTTTACCAAAACGGATTATGAAGCTATCTTTAAGGAATACCTTGGTATAACCAATACCATTTGGGTAGGAGATGGCATCATAGGAGACGACACCCATGGTCATATAGACGATTTGTGTAGGTTTGTGGATGAGGAGACCATTGTTACCGTTGTGGAGTCGGACCCAAAACACAAAAATTATAAGGCCCTTCAAGATAATTTGGCACGCTTAGAAAAGGCTAAGTTGGAAGATGGTAGATCTCCAAAGATTATAACCTTGCCAATGCCTAAGGATATCTTGTTCGAAGGCTTGACCTTGCCGGCCAGTTACGCCAATTTCCTGATTCTTAATAAATGTGTATTGGTTCCTACATTCAATGATGCAGCCGATAGAATTGCTTTAAATACCATAGCTTCCTGCTTTCCGGATAGGGAAGTCCTAGGAATTAGTGCCATTGATCTTATATGGGGCTTTGGGACATTACATTGTTTGAGCCAACAGATACCGGTTTAGTGTATATTGCCTACTAAAGTTTTTAGATTGCACCAGACGGGACGTTTAATTACTACTTCCGCGATTTAGCCCTGCCTATCTTTCGATAGGTAGTTTTAACCCCCGCCCTATACATTGGATGGCTGGGTGTTGCCCAAGCTATAAGTACTTGTTTTAAATGTTATACATACATGTGCATTGCATTTAAAATGAAAGCACTATGATATTTTTACGACCAACAGAAAGTAAGGAATGCTAATTTTTGACATTCTAGAGCAATCCAATTACGTATAACAAGTATCTTAAATATCAGGGACAGTTTATGAAATTTATAGGGCATACCGATGAATATCTTTTTTTGGATACTATTGATAGTCATAGTTGTGATATCTTAAAGGAACAAATTGAAAGCAGCCTCACCATTTTGTGGTTTCAAGCCGATGCCAATATTCTTAATATAGATGGAAAGGAAGAAGTGTTTTCTAAGAACCAAATTATTTTTTTAACGGAGTTCCATCAAATTGTTCCAAAGAAAATAGGGGAAATCAGATTTTTAAGGTTCAATAGGCCTTTTTATTGTATTCTGGACCATGATAGCGAGGTAGGATGTAAGGGGATCCTATTTTTTGGAGCTTCCCAACTCCCGGTGATCGGCCTTGCCCAAGAGGATTTTGAAAAATTTGATACACTCTGGAAAATGTTCACTATAGAAATGAAGTCCAATGATAATTTGCAGATAGATATGCTGCAAATGATGTTAAAAAGATACCTGATATTGTGCGCCAGACTCTATAAAAGTCAGGAAAACTACCCCTCGGAGCGCAATGAATCTGACCTTGTTAGGGAATTCAATTTTCTAGTAGAGCAGCATTTTAGATATAAACATAGTGTAGCGGATTATGCCGAATTGCTGCATAAATCTCCAAAAACCGTATCCAACGTTTTTTCAAAAATGGATTCCAAATCGCCTTTGAAATATATCCATGAGCGTATAGCTTTGGAAGCCAGGCGGATGTTGTATTATACAGATAAGCCCGTCAAGGAAATAGCTTACCAACTTGGATTTGAGGATATCCAGGCTTTTAGTCGCTTTTTTAAGAAACAAGAGGGTGTTTCCCCTTCGGAATATAAAGAAAAAAGGGATTTGGGAACAATTGCCAATTCTTCGGGAATTACTACCTAACAAAACCCTTCTTCCCGGTCGCATCTTTGCATTGTTAAAATTAAGTACAACAATTAAAATTAAAAAACAATGGAAAGATTTCAAGTACCAAGTAGAGAAGAAGTATCTATCAACAATCAAGCAATTTTCGACAATTTGAAAAAGGCTGTGGGATTCGTTCCTAATTTATATGCCTATTACGCCAAGAACGAAACTGCCCTAGGAGATTACCTAACATTACAGAATAGAAAAACAACCTTAAAAGCTAAGGAAAAAGAGGTTATTAATCTTGTGGTGAGTCAGTATAATGGTTGTAACTACTGCTTGGCCGCCCATACCCAAATTGGTAAAATGAACGGTTTTACCGAAGATCAAATATTGGAGATAAGGACAGGTAACGCCAGTTTCGACAATAAACTGGATGCCTTGGCCAAGTTCGTACTGGCTACGGTCAAAAATAGGGGAAGAGCTTCCGAAGAGGTTAAGGAACAACTCTTTGATGCTGGTTATACAGAAGCCAATTTGATAGATGTGGTCATCGTAATCGGAGATAAGACCATAAGTAACTTGATTCACAATCTAGCGGATTTTGAAATAGATTTTCCCTTAGCGGAAGAACTACAGGCAGCCGCCATTTAAATCCGAATTAGTCAATAAAAAACCCCATAGTTGATTTTAACTTCAATGGGCACAAAACATAAGATAAAATGAGCACAAAAATAAATATCAAAAATTTACCTGTTGGCTACCAATCAGTTATAAGCAATGGAAAACATGCTATACTCGGGGATGAGCCCATCCCCGCCAAAGGTACGGATTTGGGTTTTTCCCCAGTGGAATTGCTATTGGCAGGAATCTCTATGTGTAAAGTGGCTACGATTAGAAATGTGGCCAGAAGAAAAGGCTGGGAAATAGGGGAGGTTGATGCCCAATTGGAACAAACGGCAGTACGCCAACCTAACGGCAGCTTTAAAACCATAGTGGCTTCCAACATCCAAATTCAGGGAAACCTCACTGAGGCGCAAAGGGAGTTATTGGTACAAGAGGCCGACAACTGTTATGTTACCAGACTGGTCAGGGGCGAATGGGAATTTCAGGAATCGGCACAACTGGAGCCAGTAGTGGCCTAAAGTATCATTACACTATTTAAGGTAATAAATAACCCCGGTGTTTTCATCGGGGTTATTTATTAGGTTATTTTAGGTAATCCTGCATAACACAAGGTTTGCCATGGGGTTTTAGAAGGCAAAACAGAAGTTTTATCCGCACTTTGCTTCTATATATTGATAGTCTTAAATCGAAGATTTAATAAGAACCAATGAAAAGTGGCAATTAATTTGGTAGAATAATCGTACTGATTAACTTAGATGCCAAATAAAATGCATTTCACTATGAAAAGATTCAAGGCGCTCGACGTGTTCCGCGGATTGACTATTTGTCTGATGATAGTCGTTAATACTCCAGGAGATTGGAACTTTACCTTTGCTCCTTTGTTGCATGCCAATTGGCATGGTTTTACTCCGACCGACTTGGTTTTTCCTTCTTTTCTTTTTGCGGTAGGAAATGCTTTTGCATTCGTTAAGTCCAGATGGGGAGATAAACCTCTTTCGGAAGTTTTCCAGAAAATTATAAAAAGGACCTTAATTATCTTTTTATTGGGATATTTAATGTACTGGTTTCCCTTTGTATCATGGACAGACTCCGGGGAACTGGCCTTGGTTCCTATTAGTGAAACGCGAATATTGGGAGTGTTGCAGCGAATAGCACTTTGTTATTTTATTGGAGCAACCATGATTTACTTTCTCAGCAACCGCCAGCTTGTTATCGCATCGGCAATTATCCTCCTTGGTTATTGGGGGTTGCTTAGTGCCTTTGGCGACTATACTCTAGAAGGTAACCTCGTTAGGACATTGGATAGGGTACTGCTTGGTGACAATCACCTTTATGGTGGTGATGGACTTCCGTTCGACCCCGAAGGGTTATTAAGCACCTTACCGGCCATCTGTAATGTGATAGCAGGGTATCTTGTGGGACAGTTTGTTATCCAAGGTGGTATTACTTATGAAAAATTGGCCAAAATGTTGATGATAGCAGCAGGATTATTGGCCGTGGCGTATTTTTGGAATTTAAGCTTTCCTGTAAACAAGAAGTTATGGACAAGTTCTTTTGTGATTCTTACCATTGGCCTGGACATCATTGTGCTGTCCATACTGATCTATGCTATTGAATTTGTTAAAAGGCCCATAAACTTTAATTTCTTTGAAATCTTTGGTAAGAACTCCCTTTTCATATATCTATTGTCCGAATATTTGGCAATTACCATGCTATTTGTACGGGTAGATGAAAATCAAAGTTTGTACAATTATATCTACGAAAAAGGTTTTGGCTGGTTCGGACCCTATTATGGATCATTTGCCTTTGCCTTAGTATTTATGTTCATTTGTTGGCTTATAGGACTTTGGTTGGACAAAAAGAAGATTTATATAAAAGTCTAATCTTAACTTGTATTTAAGGAGGAGAACATTTATTCCAACTTGCAAAAACAAACATAGTAAGTAAGATAAAATTATTAAGCTCTTTTGTATGTCCGGTCGAGCCTGCCTATCGGTAGACAGGCGCAGTCGAGACCTTATGCTTATCAATGTTTTGAAAAATACTGACCACTCGACTGTGCAATAAGTTAAGAATTACAAAATTTATGGGTGTAAATGACTGATTTACAGTGTGAAGTGAGTATTCAAGTCATTTTTGTCGTCTACAGATAAAAGAGGAATATTAAATTTTAATAATATCGGTAGGGGTTTCCACTAAAATAGTCATCTTGCCACGGATGGCAATGGGTTGCTTCATGATTTCCGGGTTGTGCCTTATCATTTTTATCCAATCGTCCGTAGAAAATTCATGGGGTTCAAAATGGGCCTTATAAGCTGGATGTTCCTGATTTACCAGGTCTTTGACCTCCAAATTTAATTTGCCGGCCAATTCCGCTATTTGGGTCCCTGTTAAAGGTACTTTTAGGATATCAATTTCAAATATTGGCAAGCCTTCAGCTTTGGCATAGGCCAAAGTCTGCTTGGCCCTTGTAGATTTGGAACTGTAATATAGGGTTATCTGTCTTTCCGAAGTAGCTATTTCTCCCATGGTTTTGTTATAAAATTGTCTTACCCATTATTTCTATGGGTCTCTAAATGATGCTTTATCAATTCCTTTAAACTCTCCAAATATTCCTTTAAATCGTCCTTATTTACCTGGGGATGATTTTTTGCAGGAATGGTCAAAGGATTTTCATCCAAAGAACGATACAGCTCAGGATAATTGGTTTCAATATCGGTAGTGAGCTCTGAAATCTCGCCTAATACTTTTCTTAGATTATTCATTGTGAAAAATGTATTGATTGCATACTATAAATATAAAGAAGTTTTTACTTTTAACGACTGATGAAGGTCATGTAAATGCATATTGTACTAGTCTAAAGCCGCCTATTTTAATCTATAAGCAATTAAAGGCTTAGGGTTTTTGCAATCTGGATTAATTTTTTGTAAATCTAAATGTTAGTGGCAATTCAACTATATTTATAAATCAAGAATCTTTACTTGTGCGCAAAAAGCAAATTTGCATACTTATAAAAACGTCCCCATGTAGTTGGTCAATTACTACAAAACCTGATGATAGTAAAAAAAAATAAAATATTATAAGAATGAAAGCAATAGGATTTAAACAATCATTACCTATTACGGAAAAGAATAGTTTTATAGCCTTTGAGGCGGAGAAACCAACACCAACGGGATATGATTTGTTAGTTAAAATATGGGCAATATCCGTAAATCCGGTGGACTACAAAATCAGACAAAATGCAGCAAAGGATACGGTGTTGGACACTCCTAAAATTATAGGGTGGGATGCCGTAGGGATCGTAGAGGCCGTGGGTGATAAAACTTCAAAGTTTAAGGTAGGGGACCAGGTGTATTATGCAGGGGACATTACCAGAAGTGGAAGCAATGCGGAATATCAGCTGATAGATGAACGAATTGTTGGGCACAAGCCTATAAATTTGAGTGTTCCGGAGGCGGCGGCAATGCCATTGACAAGCTTAACCGCTTACGAAGCACTTTTCGACCGCATTAGGATCGATCCTGAAAAGGATAGCGGTAAATCGGTATTGATCATAGCAGGCGCCGGTGGGGTCGGATCCATAGCCATACAATTGGCCAAGAAATTGTGCAACCTTACAGTTATTGCCACGGCCTCACGTGAAGATTCCATAACCTGGTGCAAGGATTTGGGAGCTGACTTTGTGGTGAACCATCACAACCTTAAAGAAGAATTGGAAAAAATTGGACATAGTCAGGTCCATTATATATTGGACTTCGTGGATCTGGAGGGATATTGGGAGTTGTCTACGGATATCATTAAACCCCAAGGGCACATCGTATCAATTACGGGAAGCAGTAAACCGTTAAACCTAAATTTATTAAAAAATAAGAGTGTAACCTTTTCATGGGAATTTATGTATACCCGTTCTATGTTCAATACAGAGGATATAGAGCGACAGCACGAAATTTTAAACCATATGGCCCATTTATTGGATGAGGGTATTTTAAAAACTACATTGACTACCACGCTTTATGGATTCACGGTTGAAAATTTAAAGACTGCACATGAAATGCAAGAGTCCGGTAAATCTATCGGGAAAACAGTTATTTTGTTTTAGAGAATTTTGCTTATGACCATTGAAGAAAAATTGGAAAGCTTAGGAATAGTGGTACCCAAGGTGGCACCTAGAGGGGTAGGAAATTATGTTTCTTGGACAATATCCAACAATACTCTTTATACTTCCGGTCAATTGCCCTGGAAAGACGGAGAATTCGGAGTTTTGGCATATACCGGTAGGGTAGGGAGCGATCTTGGTATAAAGGAAGGGTATGATTGTGCACGTATTTGTGCTATTAATGCCATAGCCCAATTAATGGATGCCGTAAAAGATTTGGAAAGGGTAAAAAAAATAATCCGCTTGGATTGCCATATACAGGCCGCCGAGGGCTTTAAGGACCATTCAGATGTTTTGGATGGCGCTTCGGATATCATGAATCAAGTTTTTGGTGATAGGGGAATCCACACCCGTTCGGCAATCGGTATATATCAATCGCCATTAAATGTCCCGGTAATCGTCTATTTAATTGCTGAAGTAGATTAAGTGAAACTTCAAATATTGTAGGCCGATGGTCTTAAACTATACGCTGCAATTTAGTATGTTAAAACCTTATAAATCAACCTTCTTTCCGGTTTTTACTGCCTGATAAATGGCATCTATAATCTTTAAATCCTTAAGCCCCTCTTCCCCATCAACCGGAACTATGGGTTGAACCCCTTCAAATATAAGCTGGGCCATACCATCCATCTGCAGGGTTTGGTGGGTTATATGTGGTTGAGTTAGCTCCCCTTTATGTGTTCTCCCTTCAATTGGGCCATAACCTGTTGATGGCTGCATTTCTGCGTAGCCTTTTTCCCCGTTTAGGAAAAATCGGTCCAAATGTCTCATGGCATAGGTGGAAAGGCAAGAGGCTACCGCGCCACTGGGAAATCCCATTTGAAATTGTATGGTTTCGTCCACTCCCTCCTTAAATTTAACGGGATCGGTCTTTGTTTCTTGGGCCGTTACCCAAATTGGTTCCTCCCCAAGCATATAGCGGGCACCGTTAATGGAATAAATGCCAATATCCATCATGGCCCCTCCACCTGCAAGTTCTTTGTTTAAGCGCCATTGGGTGGGATCGCCTATGGCAAATCCAGACAAGCCTTGAAAAAACTTAAGCTTCCCGAATTCTCCATTCTGACGCATCCGTATTACTTCTACTGTTTTAGGCTCGTAATGCATACGATAGCCTACCAATAGTTTTACATTGGCCTTTTTACAGGCATCCACCATTTCCTGACCTTCCTTGGCATTAATGCCCATAGGTTTCTCGCAGATGACATGTTTTCCTGCCTTTGCCACCCTAATCACCTGATCTTTGTGCAACCCGTTGGGGGTTATGACATACACGACATCTATATCCGCATTATTTTTGATTTTGTCAAAATTCTCGTAGTTGTAGCAATTCTTTTCAGGAATATCATATTTGGCCCGCCAATCAACAACTTTGGATGGCGTACCACTAATGAGTCCAACCAACTTGGCTCTTTTACAGGATTCCATCGCTTTGGCTACTCGCGTAGCATAACCTCCCAGTCCCATAATGGCCACCCGTAAAACAGGTCCTTCGTAAGGCTCGCTTGGTGCTGCGAACAGCTTGGCGGGACTGTATAAAATTGGCAAACTGATGGCTGAAACACTTAGTTTTTCCAAAAAATCTCTTCTTGAACCCATGGTTATCGTATTTGATTGTTCTAAAAATAGTAAAACGAAGTTAAATATCCAGCGGTTCGTTATATGTTTTAATATACTTAAGGGGAAGCTGTAGATTGGGCCAAAATAAAATTATAGATTTTGGTACTTGAAAAGGTGAGGAAAGCCAATCCCATTAAAACCCTTATCTTTGCGAATTTTATTACAAAGCATGCCAAACCCGACTAAAATATCCTTAGTAAATCCCCAAAGGTTTCCTTTCTTTTATGGTTACATAGTACTTGTCATTGGTAGTATTGGCATTTTAGCCAGTATTCCTGGCCAGACCATCGGCGTATCTGTTTTTACAGACCCGGTCAAGGATGCCTTGGGATTATCAAGAAATGAGTTTAGCAATGCCTATATGTTGGGTACCCTGTTGAGTTCTGCCTTGGTGGCGAGGGCAGGCATTTGGTTCGATGCTTATGGGGCCAGATATGTGGCTTTCTTTGCTACCTTACTCTTAGGGGCATCCCTCTTGCTGTTTTCTGTTTCTGTAGAAATAAGTGAAACCATTAAAAGGGTTTTTAATTTCCAATCCTGGTCGGTTCCCTTTCTTTTGATAACTCTTTTATTTTTTTTGATAAGATTTAGTGGTCAGGGAGTATTGACCATGGCCTCTAGGAACATGATCATGATGTGGTTTAGGAAAAATAGGGGCAAAATCAATTCTATAAGCAGTATTACGGTCTCCCTGGGCTTTTCCAGTGCCCCGATACTGTTGAATAGGCTTATAGACGATCACGGATGGGCAATGAGTTGGCAGATAATGGCCATGAGTCTTTTTGTTTTTTGTGTTTGTATCTTGCTGTTATATAGAAATAGGCCGGAAGATTTTGATCTGCTTCCGGATGGAGGTGAAAAGAAGGAATTGGACCAAGAAAAAGAGGCGACTGAAACCGACTTCACCCTAAAAGAGGCAAAGAAAACTCGGGCCTTTTGGATGTTCGGATTGGTTTTGGCCTTTAATAGCTTTTATGTAACAGGATTTACATTTCACATTGTATCTATTTTTGGTAGTCAGAACTACTCTAAGGCCGAAGCTATTGCCATTTTTTTACCGATGTCCATTATAGCTATTTTCGTATCCACCTTGTGCAATATTTTAAGCGATTATATCCAGCATAAAATCTATTTGTTCATTATGCTGTTGGCCGGAGTCTTGGCTTCATTGGGACTATTATTGCTCTCCCATCCAATTGGGGTTTATTTATTGGTCGGAGGCTTAGGTACTATGGGCGGATTGTTTGCAGTGATCAACGCGGTTACATGGCCTAGTTTTTTTGGAAGAAAGTTTTTGGGTTCCATCAGTGGAAAAGTGATGAGCTTTTTGGTCGTAGGAAGCGCCATAGCGCCCAGTTTATTTAGTTATTGCTTTACCACCTTGGGTTCTTACCGTTACATGGGTTATATCACCTTGGCGTTTTTACTGTTTTTGATCATTGGGTCTATAAGGATGAAAAAACCTGGGCAGCATAAAATTTAACTAATTTAAAATTGCCTAAAGAGAAGCACGGATCACTTGTAGGGGGGGGCAGTATACCTTTTATAGTTGGTAGATTGGCTTTGTAACAATATTATTAACCGCATGTCAAATATTCCAAGAATTAATCTAAATTTGATGGTGATAAGCCTCAAATAGTCACCACCAATTTAAACTTTAAATCTAAGCATGAATCCATTAAAAGATAGTCTTGTAGCTATAATTTCCCTATTCTTGTTTCAGGTAATTATTTTTGGATGTAGCTCTGATAGTAACGAGAATGTTGAAGTTGAATCTGTAATTTTACTTTCCCCAAAATCCTTGAACCTTACGGAAAATGGCAGTGGCACTTTAACTTTATCCATAGTCCCATCTTTGGAAACAGCTTGGGAAATTATATCCAAACCGGATTGGATTTTGATTAATTCACTTTCCGGAACTTTTAAAGGAGTAGCCACAACCTTGGATGTGTACCCTGTTACAAATGGGTAGAACCCTGGTGAATATAGCGGAATTATTAAATTTACATCCAATGGCCTTGAGGCAGAAGCAAATGTGACCTTACGCATAATTGAAAAGGCAGCCATGAGCCTATCCAAAGGTATTCTGAGTTTTGGTTACTTCGAAGATGAAAAGAACTTTTATGTAAAAAATGAGGGGAATGTCGGGTTGGAATGGAGCGCCACCTTGGCCGAATCCTATATTTCTATAACCCCTCAAAATTCCAGTTTAAATCCAGGTGATTCCATAATGGTCAATGCTGTTTTGGACAGAAGTACTTTGCCGACAACCATCGATGAGCTAGAGCTATCTATTAGCAGCAATAAGGATCAAATTATTAAAATACCGCTTGCTTATAAAAATTATAAGGAAGAAAAATGGTTGATCGGTGGCGAAATAGTGGATGCGGAGTTTGACAGGATAAATGATCAACTGATAGCGGTATCAACTGGGCCCAATGAGCTTCACAAGATCAGCCCTGCAAGCAAGAGCATGGAAACCCTTCAATTAAACATTACTCCCACTTGTGTTTCGGTCAGTAATGATGGAAATTTTGCCGTTGTTGGCCATGATGCAAGAATTTCCTACGTAGATCTAAATAATATGCAATTGATTAATATTTATGATGTTGCCACAGATGTTTTCGACATTGTTTTGGCGCCTAACAATTGGGCTTATGCTTTTCCTAGGTCAGGACAGTGGGAAAGGATCCATTGTGTAGATTTGAACACTGGGGTAGAAACTACATCTACAGGAAATCAAATACGCGAAGGCACGAAAGCCAAACTGCACCCTTCAGGTGAATATATCTACGGATCTGATAATGGTGTTTCTCCATCGGATGTAGAGAAATATGACATTACAGGTGGGACAGCAGATTATCTGTATGATTCGCCCTATCATGGAGATTATTCCTTCGATGGTAATATTTGGATGTCAGATTCGGGTGATAAATTGGTTTCCAGAAGCAGAAATATATTTAAATTATCTACAGACCAAGCTACTGATATTCGTTATAATGGACAATTAATTGGAAATCAGAAAATAGCTACCTTGGATATCCATACAGTCGCAAATAAAATGTACGTTGTAATGGAAACAGGTACAATTTATCAGGAAGTGCCGTCCAATACTATCAATATATTTGATGCAACATACCATGAAATGATTGGGACTATTTTGTTGCCAGGATATTTGACACCAGATGGCCAGGGAGATGGATTAATTTACGATTCTGAGGCATATTTTGGCTTTTTTAATAATGCGGGGACAGCTTTTTATTCCTTGTTAAAAGCTCCGGAAGAGGCTGGTTTGGGAAGCGCGTGGAGCCTGGCCAGTGTACTAGTGGACTAAAGGGTAGGGTGGTAACACACCTAATTACGCTACCACTAATTATTGACAATGAAATTCTGGAAAGAAGAAAGTCAAAGAAAAAAATCTTTAAAATTAGGCAGTACAGGCATTTCGTGTTAAAAGCATATATTCTCCGTTGTTCTTAAATTCGCGGATGGAGGTGCCTACATATTTCTTAAAGGTTTTTGAGAGATGGCTAACATCCGTAAAGCCCAATTCCTGTGCAATTTCGGTCAATGTAAAATCGGAATTCAACAATCGGATTTCCACCAATTTCAACTTGGCCTTAATAATGTATTCCCGTAAGGGCATATTCACTTGTTTTTTAAAATATTCGCTTACATAGGTAGTGGACATCACAAAGACATCTGCCAAGTTTTCTACTTTTAAAAGCTCTGGTTTATCAATATTCTCATTAATATAGGTGAGCATCTTTGAGATTCTAACATCGGCATTGTGCTGCGGTCCCTCAAAATAGTTGGTTTTTTTGATGTTCCTGATAAGTATCTCTAAAATACTGGTCATTAGACTTGTAATAAGGTTTACGGACTCCTGCCCATAATCCCTGGATTCCTGTAAAATCATGGAAATTAGACTTTCTATATGCCGTTTATCCAAATCGTTTTTAATGATATCTCCAGGTAACTGATTATAGTTGGAAAGTATATAGGAAGCTTCCTTAAACCATTCATTTCTATCAATGGACATGCCCTTGGTGTTTTTGAAAAACGAATCCGAAAATTTCAAAAAAACAAATTTGCTAGGTTTTTCTATAGTAAACGAATGGCATTTTAAAGGGGGCAATAAAAAAATACTGCCTTTGATATAGTGGTATTCATTGTAGTTAATACACTGTATTCCTTCTCCTTCCTGTATAAGGACCAGTTCAAAAAAATTGTTTTTAACGGGCCGTTGCTTCCATTCCCTTAATTCAATTTCTTGTATTTCAAAAGGTTTGTATGTCTGTAGAACATGCATTTTTAACTATTTTAAGGTCAAATTTAAATAAAATAAGTATATGGACTCATTTTAAGAGCCAATTAACCTTTAAAAGTACATAAATACCCGATGGTTTTACCAAAAATAACATGATAAGTGCAGGTAACTTTGTGCCTGAATTTAATCGGAAACAAAAATTATAAAAAATGAATACACCAAACATTTCAAAAAAGGAGATTATAAATGCTTTTCAATTTAGACATGCAACCAAAGAATTTGATGCTACCAAGAAAGTATCTGATAGTGATATGGACTTTATTTTGGAAACGGCACATTTATCCCCTAGCTCTTTCGGTTTTGAACCTTGGCATTTTATTGTAGTACAGGATAAAGAGTTGAGGGAGGCCCTAAAACCTGTGGCTTGGGGAGCTCCGGTAAAATTGGATACTGCCAGTCATTTTGTGCTGGGTTTGAGCATGAAGGCACCAATGACCAAATGGGATTCGGACTACATCATGTCCATGATGAAGGATGTAAAACAATTGCCTGCAGAGGTGATAGAAATGTATTCCAAATTTTATAGGGAATTCCAGGAGCGCGACTTTAATCTGGATAATGATCGGAAGCTGTTCGATTGGGCTTCAAAGCAGACTTATATTGCCTTGGGTAATATGATGACCTCAGCCGCATTGATAGGTATTGATAGTTGTCCCATTGAAGGCTTTCATCAAGAAAAGGCGGAAGCCTTATTACAGGAAAAATTTGGGGTAGACACGGAAAAATACGGGCTGTCCTATATGGCGGCATTTGGATATAGGAAAGCAGCCCCAGAGTTCCCGAAAACTAGAAGGGATTTTGAAGAAATTGTAACCTGGAAATAATTCGATATTAAGAAAATAACACCCCTGGGAAAGTACCGAAGTATGAAAAATTTGGAAGGTATTTAGTTAAAAAAATGACTATGAAAGCTATAGGATTCAAGGAGAATTTACCAATTAATAATGTAAAATCTCTACAAGACATAGAATTGGATACGCCAAAAGCAACTGGAAGGGATATTCTAGTAGAAATTAAAGCCATTTCTGTTAACCCGGCAGATTACAAAGTTAGGTCAGGTATGCCTGTAGAAGGAGATAACTGGAAAGTAATTGGTTGGGATGCTACGGGAATTGTAAGAGAAGTTGGTGATGATGTGAGCCTTTTTAATGTTGGTGATGAAGTTTGGTATGCCGGCGATTTTACGCGTCAAGGTAGTTATGCTGAATTTCAAATTGTAGATGAAAGCATTGTAGGCAAAAAACCTTCAAGTTTAACGTATGCCGAGGCTGCAGCCTTACCTTTAACCACACTCACAGCCTACGAAATGTTGTTTGACAGATTACAGGTTTCTAAAGACGACGCCAACAAATCCATCTTGGTAATTGGTGCTGCTGGTGGTGTTGGTTCTATTCTAGTACAATTGGCCAAAAAGCTAACAAAACTGAATATCATTGGTACTGCTTCTAGGGAAGAAACCACATCTTGGTTAAAAGATTTGGGTGCTGATAGCGTTATAAACCACCGCAATAAATTAAGTGGGGAATTCGAAAAATACGGTTTAGCTGCGCCAGAATATGTAGTGAGTTTAAATGCAACAGAACATCACGTTGACGAAATTGCGAAGTTGATTAAACCGCAAGGTAAATTCGGATTTATTGATGACCCAAAATCTCTAAACGTAATGCCCTTTAAAGGGAAAGCAGTTTCTACTCATATCGAGTTGATGTTCACCCGTTCTATGTTCCAAACAGAAGATATGATAGAGCAACATAACATTTTAAATGAGGTCTCCGATCTTATAGATCAAGGTGTAATTAAAACCACATTAGGAGATAATTTTGGTGTTATAAATGCTGAAAACCTTAGAAAAGCACACGCTTTTTTAGAAACGGGTAAAGCAAAAGGTAAAATTGTTCTAGAGGGGTTTTAAGTTTAATCAGCAAAACAATATTAGCGAATATTCATATATCAAAAAATATCAAAATGAAAAAAACATTATTACTTGGATTGGCAATAGCAACAACAATATATGCAAGTGCACAAACACCAACAACAGATCCGGCAAAATCTCAAAATGAGGTAGTAACCGCCGACAAGGTAGAATGGGGATGGTTAAATCCACTACGTGGCGATAAAAGTCCGGCTGCGGGAAAACTTTGGGGAGACCGTACAAAAAATGAACCTGCAGGATTTTTAGTAAAATTTAAAAAAGGATTTTCATCTCCACCACACATACACAACATTACTTATAGAGGTGTTGTAATTAAAGGTTTGTTACATAATGATGATGAAAATGCTGAGAAACAATGGTTGCCAGCAGGTTCTTATTGGCAACAACCAGCAGGGGAAGCACATATTACTGCGGCAGATGGTGAGGAAAATATGGCTTTTTTGGATATTCAAGAAGGTCCATATTTGGTACAACCAACTTCTGAAGCATTTGATAATGGCGAACGGCCAATAAATGTAGATAAAACCAACTTGGTTTGGTTGAACGCTAAGGATATAGAATGGGTAACAGAAAAAAGTAATGTAGAAACTGCATTTTTATGGGGAAGCCATAAAATGGGAGAGCTAAACGCAAGCTTGATAAAATTACCGGCAGATTTTAAAGGAGAAATCAAAAACCTGAGTCCAAATTTTAGAGCTGTGATCATTCAGGGATCTATAGCCCATCAAGTTTCCGGAGAAAAGTTAAAATCTACATTGGATGCAGGATCATATTTCGGAGCCGCGGAAAACTCGGTACATAAAATAATTTCTAGAGGTGGAGAGGAAAGTATCATTTATATACGGGCCAATGGAAAGTTTGAAGTTGTTTCTGGTATGTATAAGGAATAATCTATTAAGCTTAGTGGAAAAACTATGAAGTGTTTCTTTAAATCAACAAAAAAAGCGGACTATAGTATATGCTAGCATTTGGCTTAAGATTGCCTTGTGGTAATTGACTTATTGGATATTGCCCCTGATTCCCTTGAGCTAAAGGGGCATTGGTTGATTTTTTAATATTCCAGCATTGTCAATTCAGACCTTTGCAGAATTGATATTTTAATTTTTAAGGATAGGATGGCACGTTAGCACAATCCTTCTGCAGTGTATATAAGGCTACTGCAGTATCAGAAAAGACAATTGACATTAGAGAATTCGAGCCCATTAACAAAGCATACAACAGTGTATTTCAGGCTTATGAATTGAGCATTGGAATAGTGGTACCTATAGAAAATTATGATCAAGGTCTTTTACCGACGATGTAGCATCAGTTGGAGCGTGTAGAACTTATTGAAGAACTAGGATTTAAAGCCTTGTGGATAAGAGATGTACCGTTTAATGAGCCATCCTTTGGCGATGCAGGTCAAATGTATGATCCCTTTACCTATTTGGGATTTTTGGCGGCTAAGACGTCGAAAATAGCTTTAGGGGTTTCAAGCATTGCCCTACCCTTGCACCATCCGGTGCATGTGGCAAAATCTGCTGCCACTATAGACAGGCTTTCGGGGGGTAGGTTATTGTTGGGAGTAGCTTCCGGAGACCGATATGACGAATATCCCGCAATGGGACTCGATTATGAAAATCGCGGGGAATTATTTCGGGAAGCCTTTCTATACCTTCGCAAAGCACAAGAGGATTATCCTAGCTTGCAAACAAAAAATTATGGCCAATTACAGGGCAATATCGACATCCTGCCAAAAGCGATAAAACATAAAATCCCTTTGTTGATGACTGGTTTTAGTCAGCAATCCTTGGAGTGTAATGCAGAACTGGCGGACGGGTGGATGTACTACCCAAGAGATCCCAAGCAACAGAAATATAGAATTGGGGAATGGCGGGCGCTGGTTTCCGAATCGAGCGAATTCGATAAACCCTTTATGCAACCCTTATATGTGGACCTTCAGGAAGACGATAATTTTATGCCACAACCCATTCATTTAGGATTTAGGACGGGTGTTAATTATTTGAACACCTATTTAAATCACTTAAAAACGATAGGAGTTAACCATGTGAGTATAAATCTTAGGTTCAATTCCAATTACATGGAAGAAACTTTAGAGCGATTGGCGGAAAAAGTATTACCGGAATTTCAGACCAGTAAAAAAGAAATAACAATCTCATGAGCAAAACCATATTAATCACAGGAAGTACGGACGGTATAGGCAAACTATTGGCCTTGCGCTTGGCCAAGGAAGGACACTTTGTGGCCGTCCACGGTAGGAACCAAGCAATATCGGCCTGGGTACCAATGAGGCCTATGCGCAAAGCAAGTTGGAATTGACCATGTGGAGTTTTGATTTGGCGGAAAAAGAACCTTCTATCATTGTAGTAGCGGTAAACCCTGGTTCTTTATTAAATACCAAAATGGCACACGAAGCCTACGGGCAGCACTGGTCGCCCGCAGAAAAGGGAGTGAATATCCTGTATGACCTAGGCATGACCGACAAGGCCAGGACAAAGGCCTATTTCGACAATGATAAAGGGGGCTATGGCGATGCCCACCCCGATGCCTATGACAAAGTTAAGATAAGGCAACTTATAGCAGTAACCAATGAAGTTTTGGGCAATCCAGTTCCCTAGATAATTATACATTCATTTTATGTCTAAGCCCAATGCCATCCATTTGCTATTTCCGGAAAGTTTGCCCAAACGTACCAATCCATGCCCAAACATGCTTAACCTTAAGCCCGGGCGCAACCTTAAATAACTAATATTGTTCATGGCTTTTTGTAATAAATAAATAAAAATGTGGGAGGCGGGGGGTAGTTATATTGATATCCTCAAGAATGCATTTCCCCCTTTTTTTAGTAGAGATAGAAATTGTAGATCAATTTTTCTTGGCACCTATAAAATTCGTTTTTATTATCTTTATAAAAAGTGTGGTAAGATTATTTTTATATTTTACGCTGTGATCACCAATGTATACTGGGGACCTATGATTGCTTTGTACCTAGAATATTCAAGACCTTATAATCAAGTTTAATTACACATACCATTGAAGTCTGAAACATAGGCTGAAAAGGTTTCTCTGGTTATTATTGATGTATGGTCTATGATAGGGAAATTATCCATATCCAGGAACGGTATGAAAATTTAAAAGCAACTCTGAGACGCCCCGAACCCTGGTAATAGTTCACAAACAATTTTTGTAAGAGCTACTATGGTCAGCTTCAAGGTATATGGAGTTATAACATTAAGATTAAGAGGTAGGGCAGTAGATACCGGTATAACAATGAAGCTTTAGTACAGCTTTATAGAATATAACAATTAAAACCCCCGAAGAAAAAACATATGAAGAATTTTGAGCCCA
>TARA_R110000796_G_scaffold78727_4_pt1 | contig 22379 bp, 47 predicted proteins | sample TARA_R110000796 | Tara Oceans TARA_R110000796 (sample SAMEA4397815) | marine metagenome | biome: Polar Biome; feature: [SRF] surface water layer (ENVO:00010504); material: water (ENVO:00002006), including particulate matter (ENVO:01000060) such as... | depth 5 m
ACAACACTTACTGGCAGAGCTATTACCAAACACATGGGAGCAGAAACAAATCGCATGTTCACTGGCAAGTATGATCACACAGGCGACTGTATGATATACGGTGACACTGACTCTGTATACTTTAGTGCTGTGCCGGCTTTACCAGAAGGTGAGGACTTGGATATGGATAGTGCAATTCGTTTGTATGATCATGTATCCGATACAGTTAGTGATACATTCCCTAAGTTTTTAAAAGAAGCATTTAACGTTCCTAATGATGCTGGTGCTGTTATGATTGCTGGCAGAGAAGTAGTAGGTAAGTCAGGATTGTTTATTACTAAGAAGCGTTATGCTATTAAGTGTCTAGACATTGAGGGCTACCAACCAGAAGGTGGCTACCTTAAAATTATGGGCATGGATATCAAACGAAGTGATACTCCGGAGTTTGTTCAAGATTTCTTAGAAGAGATACTAGACAATGCATTAGATGAGATGCCTGAAGCAGAAGTTATACAGAAGATTAAAGACTTCAAAGATGAGTTTCAATCTCTTGATCCTTGGAAGAAAGGAATGCCTAAACGTGTTAACAACTTAACAACATACGGTGAGAAACTTGCTAAGAAGAGACGTGCATTAGATACTAATGCTAGATTAAGAAAACTAGAGACATTACCTAAACAAAATACAATGATACCTGGACATGTTAGAGCTAGTATTAATTATAACGAAGCCAGAGTTGCATTCTCAGATGCATATAGTGTAACAATAACAGACGGCATGAAAGTTATTGTGTGCAAACTTAAAAGCAATGCTATGGGATATACCAGTATTGCATACCCAACAGATGAAATGCATTTAGCAGATTGGTTTAAGAACATGCCATTCGATGAAGAGGCTATGGAAGAGAGTGTACTTAACAAAAAAATTAATAATGTATTGGGTGCCATGGGTTGGGATTTAAGCAGAATGAATGAGAGTAAAACATTAACAGAATTCTTCGACTTATGAGTAAAAAATATATACATGTTAATCAGCATAAGATTAGAAGTAATCTTAAGCACGGCACTAATGATCCTGTTATCACTATTAAGGAAGGCGCAATGAATACATATTGCCACGAAGTAGAGATACAAGGTCCTAGTATTGTTAAGTATGGAATGAATGGTGACAAGATATTGGCATGTGGTGCTCGAGTTGTTATAGAGACTCGAGCAGAAGTAAAAGTAATTAGATAGGAGAAAATTATGAGTTCAGTAGTAAGTTTAACAAATCACTTGTTACATTTAGAAGAAATACACAGAGCACTTGATGAAAAAATTACAAGGCATTATGAGAGACGTGATAGTGATGACTCAGTTACAAAAGAAAAACTGGAAAAACTAGCATTGAAAAAAGAAATACAAGACTTAAAAAAACAAATCGAGGGAATGGCAGATGAAAGAAGTGCATAAGAAAGCCGAGGTATATATCACTGTTGGCAAAGTAATCCTGTGGAAGAATTACGAGCAGTTTGGTACAGTTGATATATCTGAGAAGAGTATCCACTATGCAAACGATGTGGCAGAGAATTGGGAGAATGGTATACTGAAAGAAGATAACGAGTATATCATTAAGTTAACTAACCAGTGAGCTACGAAAGCCGCCAATTGCATAAAGAAACTGCAACTGCAATCCTCACAGGAATAGCAATTAACTTTCCTTTAAACTTTATGCTATTGTACCTATGGATAGAAGTATTAGATTGGAATAGTGCATTTAAAATTGCAGTATGCAATACTGCTATAATGACAGTGGTAGCTTACACTAGAATATATACAATCCGTAGATATTTTTCAAAACAGGAGATAAGAAAATGATAAACAAAGATCCAGGAAAGAAACATTTCCTTTACAGCATGGTCAAGAGTGGCTTTAGAATTGCCGGGTGCATACTTGCACTAACATTACCTGCCAACTTTGGCATGTGGTTATTTGTGTGGGCGTTCTTAATTGCTGAAGGAATTGGCATTGCAGAAGAATTTTAAAAAACACTTGACAAAGAGAATTAAGAGTGTATAATAACATGATTAGTACAGGAAATTTATGAAGTATACAAGAACGAACGCTTTTAAAGAAGCAGTATCAGATACAGGATTAGCATTTGTAATGAATGTTCCTATTGGTTTTGGTATTATTGCGTTTGCAAATGCTGTCGGTATTGTTACGGTAACTAATGTAGAGAATGTACAATTAGTAATACTACAGAACATTGTGTTTACAACCGTTGCAATCATTAGAAAGACGTATGTACGATTATATTTTAATAACAGAAATCTAAGAAAACAGGCTAAAAATAGCTTAACCACCTAAATACATGTTACACACAGGAGAAACACATGGCGAATAATTATATCAAAGACACATTAAAAGATGTTCTAAAGCATACACATAACTTAGGCATCTTTGAGATGGTTAAGATTACAGGCACTGCAACCGAGACAGCTATTGAAACTGTAGATGCAGACAAGACTGTTATTTTTAAAGGCAAGACAGTTAATCCTGTTCCGGACTTTGTAGATGCTACAGTAGGTCTAAGCAGAATGAATGTGCTAGATGGTTACTTAAAGTATCCAGACTTTGATGATGTTGATGCTACGGTACAAGTTATCAAACAAGACAGGAACGGTGTTGATACACCTACTGAAGTAGAGTTTATTTCACAGCACAAGACAGATGCACATTATAGATTTATGTTAGCTGATGTTGTTAACCAACAACTAAAAGAGATTAAATTTAAGGGTGCTGAGTTTGATGTAAACATTGTACCTAGTGCAAAGAACTTAAAGGACTTAGGTTACTTTAATGGTGTACTTAGTCAGTTCGAAAGCACATTTAGTCCCCGCACAGAAGATGGTACATTATATTTTTACATTGGCGACGCTGGTGGAGATAGAACTAAAATTCAGGTTGCTGAAGCAGTTGAAGGCGAGATGACACACGAGTTCCATTGGCCTCTAGACATTGTATTAAGGATACTTAGACTAGGTGACAATGCTAATTGTGTATTGAGCATTAACCAGAAAGGTTTACTACAAATTATTGTAGACAGCGGCATCGGTACTTACACATACTTACTACCTGCGAAGAACTAGTATATGGATGACCTAGGTAAAACACAAAAAGATTATGCAGTTTATCTGCCTGCTATTAGTAGTTTTTATACTAAGCAGTTAGATAAAATCTGTAATAAGATTCCTGACAAGGCTAGAGTGCCTGCAGGGTTTGAGCACGGTAATGAAGGGCTAGACTTCTTAAAGAACGATAATAGTTATTACCATTATCCTTATGGTTTATATTCGGCAGGACATGCTCACTTAGACATTACTAAAAGTCATGCAGACGAACCTATGATACAAGACAGAGATAGAAATACTGTTAAAGTATTGTTAGGCGACTCCGGCGGGTTTCAGATTGCTACAGGTGTTATGAAAATGGATTGGGCGAATGCTAAAGATCCTAATGACCCTGCCAGAACAGCAATGTGTGAAAAGATATTAAGATGGTTGGAACATACAGCAGACTGGAGTATGACATTAGACATACCAGCCTTTGCCGCAGTTGAACCTCTAAGCAGTAAAACAGGCTTAACAGAATTCTCTGATACATTAGATATCAGTTTACTAAATTTAGATTACTTTGTACGCAACCGTGTACCGGGTGCAACAAAGTTTCTAAACGTACTCTCAGGCACAGACGAATCAACGTCTAAGGAATGGTATGAAGGAGTTAAACACTTCTCTGATCCTACCTTTACTGCTGAAGTTTACGGAGAGGCGAGCAGGGCATTAGAAGGATACGCCTTTGCTGGTATCAATATGAAGGACCTTAGTTGTGTACTAAATCGTATACTTGACCTACGAGCTGACGGCTTGTTAGCAGGGAAGGATTGGATACATTTCTTAGGTACAGGAAAACTGCAATGGGCTTGTTTCTTAACTGCTATACAGCGACAGTTACGTTTGCATGATAATCCTAACATCACATTGAGCTTCGATGCCGCCTCTCCATTTGTTAATACTGCTTACGGACAAACGTATGCACACAACTTCTTTGAGCCAGGCAAGTTTGGTTACTTCATGGACAGAGCCTTTGATCAACAAGAGCTAGTAGGTAGTACACTACCTGCACCATTCGGACATAGTCCTGTAATGAGTAGACTTACAATGGGCGACCTTTGTACTATGGCGGCTGGTGATCAAGATAAGAACGGTAACTTTAAATTTGCTGAAGGACAACCTTTAACAGACAAAGAAGGCAAGCCTAAACTTGATGAGAAAGGCGATCAGTTATATGCTGAACGTGACAGCACTACATGGGACACACAGACTTACCTGTACTATATGGGTCATAGTGTCTACAATCATATTACAGCAGTACAAGAAGCTAACAGACTTGCTGACGTAGAGAATACTAGAGAAGCTGTAGACTTTACACACTGGAAGAAGCCCCTTAAGAAAAGCAGTAAGGCTGGCGAAGTATCTCCTTATGTTCCTGTAAATATTTTCTTGTTTAGAAACTTTGTAGAGACTGTATTAGATCCTGCAACTACTAATGCAAGAGAAATAATTGCATCGAACAAAGAATTCTTAACACATTTAAGTATGGGTGGAGAAGATGATGGCACTAAAGATGAAGTAATGGATACATTCTTTGAATTTTAATAGGAAAATATAATGTACAATGTTCCCAAGTTGTGGACACTAGATGACTTAGTTAAAGCTACAGCATCATGGCATAGAGACAGAAACTTAATTGACGGCAGTGATGATAAGTCACAGTTTGCTAAGTTGATCCAAGAAGCAGGCGAGCTGTCTGATAACATTTGCAAAGGCAAAGATATCAAAGATGACATTGGTGACATGCTGGTAGTTCTTATTAATATTGCAGAGCGTAACGGCACTACAATTAGAGCATGCCTTGACGTAGCCTACAACGATATCAAGGACCGTAAGGGTCGTATGGTTGACGGAGTCTTTATTAAAGAGGCAGACGACACATGAGTATATTAGACAAACTATCAACTCTCACTACTAAAGCAAAAGAAGTTGTATTAGATGTAAGGTATTTTTTGATTGACTTATACGATACTGGTGAGCAATGGCTAGACCATTTGATGCGTAAACATAACATCTCATCTTATAGTGCTATGTGGGGTGGCTGGTGGTCCGGCATAGGATTTTTATTATTACTACAATGGATATTTTAAATGGAACGTGAAGGTTACACAGACGACACTAAGTTCTTTATAGGCACAGAGGTTGAGAAGTCTCCTGCGTATGGACAACGAACATTGTTTGTAATTGGTGTACAGAATCCTAAAGAGATACTAGCAAGAGCGTTAAACAACGACTGTCCTCACATATACTTAGGTGCTAACATGAGTTTTGCGCCTGAAGTAGATAAAGATTGGGAAGATTGGGACTTCTTAGTAACAGGACTTATTAAAGAAGGTATTTGGGTAACGTTGGATTATCCTGTAGAGCTACACGAAGATGTATTAGAGTATGGTTTTATAGAATACGATAACTTTATCCCAATGATTAGTATTAAGTTGCCTTATATTAATCAGTTGAATTATAATGCATGTATTAAGTTAGATGACAAAGACTTTAAGGCAACTAACCCAGGTGTATGGGTACTACCTGTAAACGAATTACTGCAAAGAGATAAGTTCACAGACTGGTCCAAGTATACCAAAGATGAGATTATAGATTAATGGTTGACAAATCAATTATTCTATGTATAATATAAAGTATGAAAATTAAATTTGAAGCAGAATTAGACACTCGCGAAGATGACGAGATAGGTATATTACTTATTGAGTTACTTCAATCATTGAAAGAAAGGATAGATCTTGTACTACAGCAAGAGAACGACCAGGACTATAATTAAGCAGGAACAACATGGCAAAAGCAACAAGAAGGAAACAGAACAAATCATTAATTAATGGTACTGGAAGAAAGTGTACATCAACTGGTGTAGGCGGTAGAGGACGTAGAGTAAAAATTGCTACATCTACTATGAACAAAAGCAAGAAACGTTGCATGTCTAAAAGTAGAGGACAAGGCAAAGCATGAATATTTTATTAAGTATTAAAAGTTTGTTAAAGTTTGAAATAAAATTTATAACAGAGATGGGAATTAGTCTATTAGGATTATTAGTTGTACTTGAAGTATTACTAGGTCCAATAGTTTTAGACCAGTTTTATATAGAATATGCTGTAAGTTACCTAAATAGTAAAGAAGGGCTTATAGCAATACTAATCCTTGTGTTTTTATACACATGGGCTAACGACAAGGAATTAAAGAATGTATGATATCAGTGAGAAAGGTGAGAAGCAATTCAAGAGAGTTGAACGACTACTAATTGGATTATATATTTTAATACCGTTTGCATTTATATGCATCGGGTAACAGTTTTTGAAGGGATTAACCTTTTGGAAGTAACGAAGGTAAAACTTCATAATATAGGAAAGATAGAATGGCAAGTGGAACAGTAAAGTGGTTTGAGACAACCAAAGGGTTTGGATTTATAACACCTGATGAAGGTGGCAAGGATGTGTTCGCACATTTCTCAGCAATTAAAACAGACGGTTATGCAAAATTAGAAGAAGGTCAACAGGTAACTTTTGACATTGAAGAAGGACCGAAAGGCCCGCAAGCAACTAATATTGTTTAAGGAATAAGTATGAGATCTATTTGGGTAACATTTAACAAGGAAGGTATACATAAGTATCCTGCGGCATTAACTGATCCAAGATTGGCTACTGGCGACGAGTACGACGTTAGTTTTCTTGGTTATCCACATAGGCATACTTTTCATTTTAAAGTGTGGATAGAAGTATTCCACGATGATAGAGATATCGAATTTATACAATTTAAAAGATGGTTGGAGAAACTGTATGGAAATGCAGAGCTACAACTTGATTACAAATCTTGCGAGATGATCGCAGATGACTTAGCGAAAGTGATAAATGAAACATATCCCGAACGCTGGGTAAGGATTTCAGTAGCCGAAGATAACGAAAACGGCTGTGAAATGGAATGGGAATTTGGTCGTGTGAACGGCTAATACTTTAACTATAACGGAGAGAAAAATGACAGAGACACATTTAAAAATTAAAGCGGCAATTGAAGAGTACCTAGCCGAGAGCGAAAAGTTTGAAAGCAAGGGTGTAAAAGCCGCGGCTACTAGAGCTCGTGGATCCTTAATGGATTTGACTAAACTTGCAAAAGTTAGACGTCAAGAAATCCAAGACAAAAAGAACTCAATGTAATGAAACAGCCTAAGTCAACAGAAGAAGCAAATACAACTGTAACTCCTAAAGTAATAACTAGGAACGAAGCAGAACAACTTAGCGACTATGCACAGGACCTCAATGATGAGGTTACACATGTTGTTGACTACGGTGATATTAAAGGAGATAAGAAGAAATGAGAAAATTGTTTTATATGGGTCTAGAGAGTTATGAAGCTAGATATACCTTACAACTGCAAGACTGGAACGAAAGAGTATTCGGTAAACGCGACATTGATTACGAAGTAATCGTTGGCGAAGAGCTAGATAATAGCAAAGCAATTGTAACTGGTAGTGTTTTAGATGCTCATGGTCGCAGTTACTACAGTTTATCTCAGACTATGAAATTGGTCCAAATGATGAAGAACGGTGAACTTACTAGTGATGACGTTATCTTTTATGAAGATATGTTTACTCCTGGTATTGAGTGCTTGCCTTATATCATGGACCAATCTCCTCCTGAGTTTAGGCCTAAAATCTATCTAAGATTTTTAGCACAAACAACCGACCCTGATGATTTTCTCATTAGGGAAGGTATGTTTCATTGGATGAGAAAGTATGAAGAGATGGTTGACCATGTTGTGAGTGGTATCTTTGTTGCAAGTGAAGAGTTTGCGGCACATTTACGCATAGCAGGAATACTAGCTCCTATTTACGTTTCAGGCTTGCCATATGGTAAGGAAGAAGTGAGAGGTAGGATTGATTCAAACATACCAATCAAACAAAGAACAAAAAGAGTATGCTTCAGTTCACGTTGGGATGCCGAGAAGCAACCAGACTTTTATATGGACTTAGCAGAAGCGTATTATAAAATTGATCCAACTGTAGAGTTTTCAATCTTTTGTGGACACCCAGAGCTTAAAAGTAATAAGCAATGGTATGTAGACAGAGCATTAAGCTACGAAGGCGGACACAATCGTTTAGGTGATGCAAACTTCCAAGTTTACACAGGCCTAAAGAAAGATGAGTATTATACATTACTTGCAGATAGTCAAGTATTGTTTAATTGTGCATTACAAGACTGGGTAAGCAACACAGTTAGTGAAGCTGATACATTTGGCACACTTACATTATTTCCTGCTTATAGATCGTTTCCAGAAGTATTTGCAAACAATCATAACCACATGTATACTCCGTGGAGCATAGATGATGCAGTAGAAAAGTTACAAAAGATGATGAAAGCGATTGACAACGAGGACTTATCAGCGTATAATGTAGGTAAGATAAGCGATTATCAGAACGGAACAATTGATAGAACAATAAATGTTCTTGAAGGAAAAGGAGAGCAATATGCGAGGAATGACTGGGATTTCCGTAAGTATGTTGCAAAAGCAAAATATGAGTGAAGCAAAAACAGTTTTAGTAACAGGTGGTAGCGGTTATATAGGTGGCATGGTATGTCAACTATTAGTTGCTGAAGGACACAATGTAATAAACGTTGATAGAAAGAAACGTGAAATACCTGGAGTTACGTTATACCCGTTTGATTTGGACAACAGTCAGATCAAAGGTGTTATACAATTAACTAAACCAGATACAATTATGCATTTTGCCGCTGAACACGAAGTTGCTCGCAGTATGGTAGAACCTGATAGGTACTACTGGAACAACGTAGGCAATACTATTGCATTACTTAACCATGCCGTTGAAGCAGGTGTTAAGAACTTTATATTTAGTAGCTCAAGTTCAGTGTACGGTGATATTGAAACGTTCCCTACTACTGAAGACTCACCTAAAGCACCAGTTAGTCCATATGGTAGAAGTAAAAGCATTGTAGAAGATATGCTACAAGATTATAAAAATGCGTTTGACTTAAACTATGTTGCACTTAGATACTTTAATGCCGCCGGCGCCGCCCCTGATAACTCTCATGGTTACAGACAAGAAGTTGCCAGCCATATTGTTCCTATCATTGCAAGAAACATACTAAACCAAGAAGTGACACAGGTCTTTGGCATGGACTATGATACTCCAGATGGTACAGCAATTAGAGACTACACTCATGTATTTGATATTGCTACTGCCCACTTGGCAAGTATGCATTACTTAGGTGACGGTGGTAAGAGTGATATATTTAATATCGGTAATGGTACAGGTAATAGTGTTAAGGAAGTTATTGGAGCATTTGGCGAGGTTACAGGAACTATTCCCGAGCATACCTTTGCTAGTAGACGTGCAGGCGATCCGCCTATAACACACGCCGATAACACTAAGGCTAGAGAACTCTTAGGCTGGAGCCCAGTGTATGGGTTAAATGATATTGTTGAACATGCATTAGCATGGGAAACTAAGAACTTTAAAGTAGCAAAGTAAATTATTAAAATTAAGGAATCAAATGAGCATTAGCGATAAAATTAAATCTAGAATACAAGAGAACGGCGATAGATTCCACGCAAGTGATAACATTAGTCAGCACATCAAAGAAGGTGAGTTAGAACTTCTCATAGAAGAACTTACACCAAAGTTTGAATCTGTGCTAGATGGATTAGTTATTGATAGACTTACAGATCCTAACAGTATGGACACTGGTAGGCGTCTTGCTAAGATGTATGTTAAAGAGATTATGTCTGGTAGATACAATACTATTCCTAATGCAACAGCATTTCCTAATCATGTTGAGAATGGATACGAAGGTATGCTAGTAGTTCGTAGTGAACTTAAAAGTGTATGTTCGCATCATCACCAACCAGTAACAGGTGTAGCATACATTGGTATCATTGCAGGCGAAACGCTAATTGGTCTAAGCAAGTACACAAGAATTGCTCAGTGGTGTGCAAGACGAGGAACATTACAAGAAGAACTATGTAATGATATTACTAGAGAAATACAACGAGCCACTGGCTCAGAAAACGTTGGAGTTTATATTCAGGCAACACACGGTTGTTGTGAGAATAGAGGCATTATGGCTACGAGTAGTTTGACACAGACTACAGTACTTAAAGGTGCGTTCTTTTCAGATCCAGGCACTAAAAAAGAGTTTATGGATAACATACAACTGCAACAGCAGTTTGCTTGTGGGAAATAACGTATGTCTATTGAATCGAGAGGCCCTAACAACGTTTTAGTCCTTGAAAGGACCGCAGTACCTGTAAACCTTATTGCAGATCAAGTTTGCTGTAGAGTTGAAGTAGCAAGGATACAACAACGATACCCTGTATCTGTTGCAGAAATATTTGAATGCATCGAAGCATGGACAGACATCAGAGAACCAAGTGAGAATGAATACATTAAGTTTGATGTATCATACGCCAATGGTGACCTAGATGTAATGACTATAGGTATCAGTGATTGGATATATCTATCACTAGTAGCACAAGGCAGGATGTATCATCCAGATAATATTGACTTACAAGAACTATTTAAACTTGGCCTGGAGCAATGCATTGTTGATTGCTTAATGGATCTTAGAGATGGCAACACTAATTACGAGATGAGTGAGTTGCACAGACTTATCTGGGAAGAGTTTGAGAGACAGTATGATGAAGAATTAACTGTTGACAAAATACAAGAATTACTGTATAGTTTAGGTGTTAACTATAAAGAGGAATATGAATGACATTGAAGTATAGCGAAACGTTTTACTCAGCACAGGGCGAAGGCGCCTATGTGGGCATACCTAGTCTGTGGATGCGTTTCTTTCTATGCAATTTACAATGTAATGGCTTTGGGCAAACAGACCCTACAGATCCTAGCACATACGATTTGCCTTATGAGAAACTAGACTTAACAGACATTACAAATGTAATGGATTTGCCGGTGTTTGATAAAGGGTGTGACAGCAGTTACACTTGGAGCAAACGCTACAAGCATCTTATTACTGATCGTAGCGTAGAGGAGGCTGTAGACGAGCTTACAGCCCTGTTACCGCACGGTAACTTTATTCACCCTGCAACATTACAAGAGACACACATGGTGTTTACAGGTGGTGAGCCAATGCTTAAAAAGACACAGCCTGGCATGTTTGATGTGTTAGATGAGTTTGCTAAAAGAGATAACATGCCTAACTATGTTACAGTAGAAACAAATGGCACTAAAAAGATTACAGATGAGTTAGCTGATTACATTCAACGTTGCTACACTAGATGTGAAGGTAAAGAATGGTACTGGAGCGTTAGTCCTAAACTTTGGGCAACTGCTGGAGAGAAAGGCAAAAAAGCCATCCAGCCAGAAGTAGTTGGAGAATATGCAAAAGTTTCTCCACATGGACAATTAAAGTTTGTTGTTAACGGAACTGATGAGAGTTGGAAGGAAGTTGAGGAACACACTAAAGCATTTAGAGAAGCAGGATGTAATTTTCCTGTGTGGATTATGGGCGTAGGTGGTACGTTTGAAGGTCTAGTACAAACAGAAGCCACCATTGCCGATGAGGCAATACAACGTGGGTATAACTACACTAGTAGAGTTCACGTACATATTTACGGAAACGCAATAGGAAAATAATATGAATGACTCGTATGCAAAAGAGTGTGTAGTAACATGCACAGACAACGGAAGAACACTTGATGTGGACATCGGTGACTTTAGACCAGAAAGCTACATGACTGTGTATATGAATACAGTTAAAGTAAATTTACAATGGGAACCGAAACATAAAATTTATGTAGGTGGCATGGGCGGCTTAGAGTTTACAACCAAAGGTCCTAAGATTGTAGGGAGTTATAGGTGAAACAGTTCGACGACAACACATATAGGCCGTTGCCGGTAGGCACAACTATTAGTTACAGTGGCGTACACGGACTAGGCTTACATGCAACAACAAACTTAGATGCAGGTACTGTACTAGGTGAGACTCACGTTCTAGTGTTTAGCCAAGTTAGGCACGAATGGGTTAGAACACCGCTTGGTGGATTTATTAACCACAGCGAAACTCCCAACTGTTATATAAGCACAGACAAAGGCGACAGAACATTACACACAGTTATACCTGTTAAAAAAGGTACAGAGCTTACAGTCTATTATAGATTTAAAGGATACGACGGTACTGCTGGCGATCCTGAAGCGGACCCACAACTGGAAGAATAGCATGGCAAAGTTTATCCCTGACGATTTACTTAAACATTTACTGCAAGAATACTTAATGGTACATTGGACTGATAGTTACTCTACTCAGCCAAATTTTCCGGCGGAAATGCAACGACAAGACTGTGAGTTTCGTTTAGCAATGCTCGACGAAGCTGACTGTAATAAACTTAAAGAGTTATTGATAACTAAGTTTCCTGTCAGAGAAGAGACAATAAATAAATGCTCATTTTTCTTTAACAAGTTACACGACGGTGACTTTATATCTGACTATAGTTATAGCGAGTTTATGATTAATATAACTAACAACGGAACGCAATGGTATGACTCTTCTAAAGGTAAACATGTTGAATTAGGTTACAATGAAGGGGTTGATACAAAAGGTATGACACTTCAGCTACCGAGATTAGAAGATAGTGCTTACTATTTTATAGATGCATACATCTGTTCCTCGCCAGAAAATGCTTGACAAAAGCCAGTTTCTGCTGTACAATACTGTTATACATTGGAGAAACACATGAGTAAAGATAACACATTAACGGCCACTTTTAAAAAGAGTGCAAGAGTAATAAGCGATTACATACCTGATATGATATTTGAACAACCTAGAGACAATTTGTTTCTACAAGAATTTGTTACATATGAGCAAAGTGAATTTGGTTGTAAGCGAACAACTATTAAACGTAAGTTTGATAAAATAGGTGGTTACGGTGATACTACCACAGTGGAGATATTATGAAAAAACTAATACCATTTAGAATGAGCGGCAAAGGCTGGGGCAAAGAAGGCAGAGAGTTAGCAATTGCTGAAGCAACGTATAACCTGGCACCGGACAGTGACGAGCTTAGAGATACTATAGTAACTATTAATAATAAGTTTGACAAAGAGGAAGCTACAGCAAGGAAAGATCCTTGGGTTAACGTAATTAAGATGGGCATGGACCCTGATAATGTTGTACAAGGTTACTTTGAATTAGACTGGAATGATGAGTTCGTACAATACTTGCAAGAAAAAGGTATGCAAGGTTCTAGTGATGAAGATGTAGTAAACAAATGGTTTAATGCTGTTTGTAGAACTGTACTTGTACAAGAGCAAGCAGACTTAGACTACGGTATGCAAGGTGCGAATGAGCAATTCCGTACTGGTGGTAGTGATGTAATATTTACAAGAGATAGCAAAGATGGCGACTCCGGAACAAAAAGCAAAAAATAGTCTAGGCACATTAATGTCTAAAGTACAGCCTATCATTGACGCTGAAATAGAGACATGGGATGGTGTAACATTAGACTATATACTCTCTAACTATAGAAACTTTTTAAAAATAAACTTAGAGGCAGACATTGAGAAAGCTAGAGACAATGCTCCAATAACTTCACCATTCGACGAATTACTACAGGACGAAACATGAAACAGAATTATATATTAGTAGACAGCCTTAACATGTTCTTTAGAGCAAAGCATGTCGGCTATGGCAAAGACATAGACATGAAGATTGGTATGGCTATGCACATCATGTTTAACAGTTTTAAAAAAGTATGGCGAGAATTTAACGGCTCCCATGTAGTCTTCTGTTTAGAAGGTCGTTCATGGCGCAAGGACTTTTATAAGCCTTACAAAGCAAATCGTAAAGTATCAATGGACAAACGTAGTCCTAGAGAACAAGAGGACGATGAGTTATACTTTGAAGCATACAATGATATGGTTGAGTTCTTTAAGGATAAGACTAATGTAACAGTCATTAGACAGCCTGAGAGCGAAGCAGACGACTTGATTGCTACTTGGATACAGCAACACCCAGATGATAATCATATTATTGTTAGTACAGACAGCGACTTTTATCAGTTAATGGCTCCTAATGTTATGCAGTACAACGGTACAACAGATCAGATTGTTAGTCTAGATGGCTTTATTGATGCTAAGTCTGGCAAGAGAGTTATAGATAAAAAGACCAAGGAAGAGAAAGAGCTTCCAGATCCTAGTTGGATATTGTTTGAGAAATGTGTTAGAGGCGATAGTTCAGACAATGTATTTAGTGCCTACCCTGGTGCTAGAAAGAAAGGTAGTAAGAACAAGACAGGTATGCTAGAAGCATACAATGATATGTCTACTCAAGGGTTTAACTACAATAACTTTATGTTACAACGTTGGGTGGACCACGAAGAACAAGAGCACAGAGTTATTGATGACTACGAGCGTAACAAGATATTAATTGACTTAACACTACAGCCTGATGATATTAAAGCAAAGTGTAAAGCAGTTATAGAAGAAGCAAAAGCGGCACCTACAGTAAGCAATGTAGGTATTCACTTTATGAAGTTTTGTGCTAAACATAACTTGGTAAGGATGAGCGAAACACCCAATGACTATGCCGAAATACTAAATAGTGGTATAGAGTAAAAACAAAGGAAATTTGAAATGAGCATAAAAGTTCCAGCATACACAACAGTAGACATTGGCGGAAGTTTAATTACTGACAATGGTAAAAAAATTGTTAGACAGAACCGTGAGCTAGATGATGTAACAGTCCTCTCAGGTGCTCTTATTGCCAAGAAGTCCACCGAAGGCCACATACATCACGCAAACGAAGAAGTGTATATATTCTCCGACGGAGTTGGTGAAATACATTTAAGGTATCCTGATGAAGGTCAGGGAGAAATAGATAATATTGTACAAGTATCTAAAGGGTCAGTAGTACTAATAGAGAAGTCTGTATTCCATAGAATTATTAATACAGGTGACTACTACTTACGCTGGGTTAGTGTGTACAATGGTAAAAGGAGAGAAGCAATACAAAAATGAAATGGTTAACAAGATTTTGGCATAAGCCAGAAGAGGTAGATGAGATAGCTCTGCCTAAAGTGATTGATATGTTAAAAGATGATGTCGACCCTAACGCAGTCACTATCGAGAACGCATATAAGACAAGATGGATATGGTATCACACTATATTAGCTATAGGTATTTTTATGACTAATATATTATTAATAGCAATCCTATTAATACTAGGGATTAAACTATGAGCGGAGCGCCAAGAAATAGTCCTTGCCCAACCGATACTATTAGATTTACTGTAGAAGTAGAAGTGCCGTTTGATAATGCTGTATTAAACGACGGCAATAAAAGTAGAAAGATTATACGTGACTTTATTAACAGCAAAGAATTTGGTTCATATTATACTGTAAGCGGACCGCGTTCAGTAGGTGTGGCAGGTTCTACTAGTGAATGATAAAGAAAACATCTGGGATGATGCCAGAAAAGCAATATGGATTTTAGAGCATGGCTGGAGTGGAAAGACTGCATCAATATTCGAAAGAGTAGGCGAGCAGGTTTATGTAAGGCCAATACCTAGAGACGGTGAAACTTTACCACCGTGGTTGTCCCGAAAAAGGAGACCAATGATTAAAGATGATTTTATAAAACGTCCTAGCAGACAGGAGAAAGACAATGGGAAAGAAAAAAGTAGACCCAAACATAACTAAGTTACAACAGGTATCTGATGTAGCATGGTTAGTTAAACAAGGAGATAGCAAATTAGGAATTCTTAATAAAGATGTACAAGAAAAGTATGTGTATATCACGGGCAAAGAATTACTTAAATTTGATAATGAGGATGAAGTTTGTGCAACATTTGGCAATATTGAACTATTCAGTAACCAAGTTAGCGAGAGCCATCAAAAGCAAGATACTTATTACATCAACGGCTTTGCTGTAGATTACGAAGAGCCTTTTGCTATTGAAGAAGACCATGCAGACTACAACCCTAAACTACCTCTCTACACAAAAATAGAAGGCAATAAAGTTTATTATGCCGCAGGTTACTACTGTATTAACTTTGAAAAAGGTTGGAAACAGGCTAATGGACCAAAGCTGGCTACTCTTCTCAAGTATGGATTTACAGGTCCGTTTAAAACTGAGATGGAAATGAGACAGCAACTTAGATTTCTTAATAAGCAAAAAAGGAAATCTGTAGATGGCACAGCCTAACAGAAAGGCTCAACTTCTTGCCCTGCTTTACAGTATGAAAACGCAGGGTAAAGAAAGTGCAACGTTCAATATTGATTGGCTTATACAAGCCGTACATCAACCTGAAGCACCATTGCACCCTGCCGAAGAGCCGTCCGATGACGACATGGATGGCGGAGAGTTTTGAAAGATAAGCCTCTTTCCAAGGGTGCTTACGACTACAAAGGAACATATGAATGGGCTACTTCTAGTTATTCATTAGATTATGGTGTAGTCAAAGACATTGACATAATGGCAACTGAGCCATGGGGTTGGTACTTTATACCAACTGACCAAGAGAGATGGGCGGATCCTCACAATGATCATTGGTATAAAGAGCAGTATTGTATACTCACATTTGATAGCAAGTCAGACTTGGTTCAAGCAATATTATCCGTAGGTGAACGCCTTTAACAACGCACATTATGATAAATACATGTGTAGATAATGTTGTTAGGAGACACACACATGAGCAGACCAAAGCCAACAATACTGTTAGAAGCAGTAAACAAACATACATATAAAGCAGAGCAAGTACTAGTAGCTGAAGCAATTTTCTCAGTTCACTATAAAGGAAATCCTATTAACCTAAGGACATTAAATACTTTAGTTAGCTACCCAGGCCCTAAGTACAAGAAGGTCAGTTTCAGTAACAGTGGTCATGCATTTAACTTAGCGGCACGATTGAACAAGGTCTTTGATACTAGAGATTTTCAAGTTATTAAACTTACAGCCGGTGAGATTGTACAAGAGGTAGAATAATGAAAGCATGGTTTAACAAAATACTACATACTAAATTCCATATAGGTTGGTTACTTTTAGTACTCTTCTCCTCACTTGTTGCTTGCATCTGGAAACTATCAACTCTGATATGATAGCTCAAGGTTATTTAATGTATGGAATTCTTATCTTTGTTAATACAGCCGTATATGTAATGATACAGATGTATTTTGAAGGACACGAAGCCTTTAATGACCCTGATACTACTCCAACTACATCTGTATAAATAATACATATGACATTACATGAAGTTATTCTAGAAAACTGTAAACCAGTATTTGAAAAGTCCTTAGGTGCTACAGTAAAAAACAATGAATTCTATAAAGCAATGTTTAAGAACTTTAGAACCCGTAAAGGTAAACCATACGGGCTAAGACTAACCTCAGTAGGTAACAACGTGTTACAGCGTGTCTACGAGGGCTACAGCTACCATATAGAGGGTGATATTAATCATATGGTGTTTGTGCAAATGGATCAACACATGGAATGGCCATACTATGTTGGCAGGAAGGTTGCTACATTTTACAATACAAATGATGCGGCATGGTTCAGACTAAACAGCAACGATCTCAAATTATATACGGAGCACTTATGAAAAAGTACTACACGGATAATATTATACAGTTCCCTACACAAAACACTAAGCAAGTCCAGCCTGCAGGCAAAGATGTAATACTGTTTACACCAGAGAATTTTGGGCAACCAGGGGTGAAAACTATGGAGTTTACCTTTGACTTAGATGGTATGGTAGGTGCGTTTGAATCTGGTAATAAAGACTGGATGCAAATGATTCCTCCTACGATGCTAGACCAGTTAGTAGACGCAATAGACTTAGATGGCAGTCGCAAAGAAATAAATGATGTACGTGATGCGTGTACTGACATACAGCTCTTAGCAGAAGAGTTCCCTGAACATGCTGGTTATATTGAATCAAAAATGCGTCAGTTAGAGAAATCCCTTGCATTTTATATCCAAAATACTGCATGGCCAGACTGTTAGGTCAAATAACGGTTGACAAACACTTATATTGCTGTATAATAGTATACAACATTAAGGAATTATCCTTATGTTTTTTATTAATAAAATAGAGAGGTGACAGCAATGTCAAACACTAAGCAAAATAAAGTGCTATCAGCACTTCAAGAAGGTCGTACACTAAGCTCTGCTCAAATCAAGAGCTACTTTGGTGCGGGTAACCCACAAGCAGTAATTCAAGCCCTAAGGTTTCAGGGACATGCTATCTTCCTTAACACAGTTAAGGACACTAAAGGTAGAGTCAGAAACGTTTATAGACTTGGAACGCCTAGCAAGAGAATTGTAGCCGCAGGTTACAGAGCAATGGCGAACGCTTAAGGTTTAGTAACCTTACTAAAAAGAGGGCTTTATGCCCTCTTTTTTTATGATTTAAGGCTCAGGAAACGTCAATTTAGCGTACAAACGGACGTACAAATACACCAGGATGTACGCTAAAATGTACTACAGGGGCACATATAGGTTGACAAAGCCCTAAATGATGCTATAATATATGCAATAGTTAAAAAGGGGCATCAGAAATGGGCATTATAGACAGCGGAGAATTTAGCTTTTCGTACGATAGGACTAAATCAATAGATGAAAACTTCACCCAGTGGAGACTAGCAAATCACGAAGAGCGTTCAGCCTGGGGCGATGCCTTGCTAACTAGAGAAGAAGCAAAAGATGTGTTTGAAAGTTTGTTTACTGTTAAAGTTTCGGTTGACAAATAGCAAATCTTTAGTATAATATACGCATAAACAAAATAAATAGGTAGGAGTATTTATGGACTTACAAGTAAAATCGACCCAAGTAATAAGCATCGCTCGTAGAGCAATCGCTGCCAATCAACCATGTTTCCTTTGGGGAGCTCCAGGTATTGGTAAATCAGACGTAGTTAGACAAGTAGCCGATGAGATCGGTAACTCTGTTGTAATTGACATGCGTTTAGCACTTATGGAACCAACGGACCTCAGAGGTTATCCGTTCCGTAATTTAGAAACAAATCAAATGGAGTGGGCGCCACCGGCGGACCTCCCTACTGATGAGTTTGCATCACAATATGAATATGTTATATTATTCTTAGACGAGCTAAACTCTGCACCACCAAGTGTACAAGCGGCGGCTTATCAATTAGTCCTCAATGGACGAGTTGGTCAGTATGTATTACCGAAAAACGTAAGAATTATTGCGGCAGGTAACAGAGAGACTGATAGAGGTGTTACTTATAGAATGCCAGCTCCGTTGGCTAACAGGTTCCGTCATATTAATATGACTCATGACTTTGGTGCTTGGATGACTTGGGCTCTACTTAACGAAGTACACCCAGACGTTATTGGTTACCTTTCGTATGCGAAGCAAGACTTATTTGACTTCGATCCTAAGACAAGTTCGCAGGCATTTGCTACACCACGTTCGTGGAGTGTTGTGTCTGGAATGATAGCAGTAGACGGTTTTGATACTGCTGATATCTTTGAGCAGAAGGCAGAAATTGCTGGAGCGGTTGGTGAGGGTATGGCTGCCAAGTTTATTGAACACAGACGTATCTCTGGAACTATGCCTAACCCAGAAGATATACTTAACGGCAAAGTTAAGAAACTAAACCCAAAATTATCAAGTGAGATTAGTGCGAAATATTCGCTAGTGGTAGGACTCACTTATGAAGTCAACGAAATGTACAAAGAAAATGGTACTAAAGGTGACTTCAAAGAGAAGTTTAATAATGCGGTTAGGTTCGCATATGATAACTTCGATCCTGAGATGGTAGTATTGTTGTTCAAGACTATCATGACTGATTATAAGATCCGTTTCAACATTAGAACGGACTTAGACAAAGACGTGTACAAAGTGTTCTCTGAAAGATACACTAAGTACATCGTCTAAACCGAGTACCGCTGAGCACCTACTCCTCCTACCGAACTAGGCTCAGTGATATAGGAAACCCTTTAGGGGGTTTCCGACCTATTTAAGAGACCAGGGAGACTAGTACCGAAAACAGTAGGGAAACGGGCTTCAAATATGGCCCAAAGTGGCCAGGTCGAACGCCTAAATGTTACAATAAAAGTAGCATTTAGGTTACTTTAGCGGTTGACAAACACTTAAATGATGCTATAATATATGCATAGATTAAGTAAAAAGGTAGGAGTTTTTATGACAACAAATGTAGCCAAAAGATCCACAGCAACGCAAGAGAATGGTGCACCAGATACCACTCCTCAAATGACTGCATGGCCTGTTACTACTAAAACGGACGAACAAGTACTAGATTACTTGATCCGTGCAAGAGTTAAACTACTAATATCCGCTCCGTTCTTTGGAACTATTGCAACCCGATTAAAGTTCATTGACGCTAGTAAATGGTGTCCAACAGCCGCAACAGACGGCAAGAACTTTTACTACAATAAAGACTTTGTAGCGGCATTGCAAGACAAAGACGAAGAGCAAGTGGTGTTCCTAGTCGGGCACGAGGTCCTCCATTGTGTTTATGACCATATGGATAAGACCCGACTAGGAAAGAGAGACCACCAACTGTGGAATATTGCGAATGACTATGTTATTAATAATGACTTAGTTGAAGCAAGTGTCGGTGTTAAGATTGATCTTGTGCAAATTTGTTTTGAATACAAGTATCGTAACATGATGTCGGAAGAAGTATATGACGACTTATTCCGTCAAGCAGAAGAAGAAGGCCGTGTAATTACCCAGCAAACATTAGATGTTCACTTAGACGGTTCAGGTGAAGATGGCGAAGATGATTCACCTGGTGCAGTTGGTAACAACGATGGCACCGAAGGTCCAATTAAATACAACAAAGAAGAACTAGACCAAATATCAAATGATATGCAGTCAGCAGTATTGCAAAGTGCAAGAGCAACACAAGGTGCAGGTAACTTGCCCGGTGGTGTTAAACGTCTTATAGATGATTTACTTAATCCTCAGTTAGATTGGCATGAGCTACTTGCTATGCAGATTCAGTCTGTTATTAAAAGCGACTACACTATGCTGAAGCCTAGCAGAAAAGGCATGGACGCAGGACTTTACTTGCCAGGTATGGATTACGAATCCACTATTGATATTGCACTTGCAATGGACATGAGCGGTAGTATTCATAGTAGTATGGCTCTTGAGATGATGTCAGAAGTTAAAGGTATCATGGAGCAGTACACAAACTATAGAATACATCTGTTTTGTTTTGACACTGAAGTTCATAACCCACAAGTGTTCACAGAGAACAACATGGACGAGTTCATGGAGTACAATATAGAAGGTGGCGGCGGCACAGACTTTGAGTGCTGTTGGAACTACTTCAAAGAAGAAGGCATTGTGCCTCAGAAATTTGTAATGTTCACAGATGGCTACCCTTGGGATAGCTGGGGCGATGAGTCCTACTGTGATACATTGTTTATTGTTCACGGTGATGGCTATGGCGGACAAACACCTACTGCACCATTTGGTATAACTGTTCCTTATACAAGGGAGAAGTAGAATGGAATTCAAACATAAGACTTATGCACGTTTATCAACATACGGTGACTTAGTAGTTCCTACTAAGATGCTAGAACAGTTAGTTGAACATGCTTTTCTTGTCCGTACTACATACGCTGACGGTATAGATACAATAACAGAAATTCAACCCATTGACAAAGTAAATATGCACAATGTTGATGAGATAAAGGCGGCGGCAGTACAACAAGCATTAGCAGGCACAGATTAATGAACAATTTAATTTCTATACTATATATCCTAGCTGGACTATTAACTTTATACATAGCTTGGATAATGATATGGGAAAGCAATAAAGTAATAACCGAACGGAACAAACTTAGAAAAATAACAGGTGCTTACTACGATATTGATATTGACCCAGCACTAAAAGAACTAGGCATGACTAGAGAACAAGCACTAAAAGGAGATAAAGAATGAATACAAATGCAGACTTAAAACTTAATGATTCTTTTACTATGGAATTTGCAGACGGTGAGCAGATACAAGTTAGGAAGAATGGCTACAAAGAGGAAACTGTAATGGAAGTTTGTTCCACTTGGGACGATGCTGAGTGGTTAACATTTAGGGATAATTTAAAAGGCTTTCTTAATGATCGTGTTGCTGAAGTAACATTCATTAAGAAGAACGGTGATGAGCGAGTAATGACTTGCACACTTGATCCTGCCTTGTTGCCAGAGGTGCCGGTTGTAGAAGCAGTACAAGGTGTAGAGCCTAAGAAGCCTAGGGTACTTAAAAATCCTAATAACA
>TARA_R110000796_G_scaffold252301_1_pt1 | contig 22354 bp, 23 predicted proteins | sample TARA_R110000796 | Tara Oceans TARA_R110000796 (sample SAMEA4397815) | marine metagenome | biome: Polar Biome; feature: [SRF] surface water layer (ENVO:00010504); material: water (ENVO:00002006), including particulate matter (ENVO:01000060) such as... | depth 5 m
CGCGTAGCGGGCCCTCTGGCAAGCCCAGGCGATCCGCCTTGTTCAGTTCGATCAGGTTCATCTGCAAAACGTTCCCCAGCGAAATATTCGGCTGGCGTTCATCGCGCATCTCGAATCGCCAGATAGCTTGCTCGCGCTCGGCCGCTGTTTCCGTAAACAGGTCGAAGTCCAGCAGGTGCAAGCCCACCGAGGCGCGCAGCTCCTCGTAGTCCTCCCCGGCGCTCAGCTGACTTCCCAGCGTGCGGGCCAGGTAGAACAACCCACGCTTATGCCACGCGCCATAACGGCGCACCTGCACCTCAACATTGTAGCAGTTGCCTTCGCCATCGCGGGCCAACACGTCGAGGATGATGTACTTGCCGGTGAGTTCAGTTGGCTCGATGTTGGGATTGATGATTGCAACGGACGTAATATCAGGCAGATACGACGAGGGCAGCCACCAACCGGGGCTACCCATTTTATGCGATAAACGGGGATATTGAGGAAAAGTCAGCGCTTGAACATTTCATCCAGACTGTCAGCAAACAGAATATCTCGTAACCAACCTTTCAGCTGGTTGTTATCCGCTTGATCGATTCGACTCTCCACCCAGTTCGGGACTTCACCAAATTTTAATGCAACTTGGCTGAGGAGAGTCTCGCTGGATTCCTCTCGGCGAGCATCATTCAAAAAAGTCATTTCATCCCTTAACGCTCGCTCGCGCACAAAGGCCAAGCGGCGAGTTTCTTTATCCGCACTAAGCTCACGGATGCGCCTCATCGCGCGTTTAATCGGTTCATGGGTAACTTTTTTAATTTTTCACCCCACCTGATTTTGCGAATCAACTGCTGCATCTTGGATTAAATCGGGGAACTTCTGCGTATGCAGGATTCGAGCAGCCATGCCAATCAACTCATCGTAACAGCTTCGATCCCTTCTTATTCATCGAAAACTGCAGCTAAACAATCAAAGTACTTTTTTAAATCAGTGGTTTATACTACTGAAGGATATGCGGTTCAATTCACTAATTGGGTGAATCCACTTGTTGAGGCAGGTTCGTGCCGACAGCCACTGGCTTCAAAACGATCGTTCGCCCCCCCGATGAAAAAGGCGGGCTCAGCGCAGTAGAAAAAAAATGCGGCCGATTAGTTCTATCTCCTGGGGCTTATCCCGGTGCGTAGTTCCAATCTGTCGGCCACCGACCCCGCGCAACCTGACGGGAGGGAAACACTGTACTTCCGTGTGCGGCGACCTGTTAGGTATTAACTTTCAATCCCCTACTAGCTATTAATATATTCCGAGTAAGCATCAGCCAGTTTGGCTAGGTTCGTCTGAATATAAGAGAGATGAATTTGCATGGCATCTAGCGCCTGTGCCGGTTCGCGAGACTCAATGGCACTTATCAAGGCAGCATGCTCACTGATAATGGATGGAATACGCTGCTCTTCAAGAAATAGCATCCGTACCCGGTTGATATGTAGACGTACAGGATAAATAACGTCCCATACTTCACTATAACCGGCTGCTTCCGCTATTTTTGCGTGTAATTCTTCGTCAAGGCGCTCGATATCAAGGTAGGTCTTTCTACGACAGGCAGCTTCCTGCTCATCAAGATTTAGCTTCAGATCAATGATCTGCTGTTCAGTACATTGCCTAGCTGCATCCTGGACTAGGGCACACTCAAGTGTGGAACGCGCATAATGCGCCGCCATCACAGTATCCTTCTTAATTGGCGTGACGTAAGTACCCCGCTGTGCAAGGATATCCACGAAGCCATCATACTGGAGCCGGATCATCGCTTCCCGTATCGGCGTCCGGCTAAGACTGAATTCATCAGCAAGCTCTTTTTCCGAAATCTTTTCTCCCGGCTTCAGGGACAGGTTAATTATCCTGTCACGTATAGTGGCGTATGCGAAGCTGCTCGTAGAGACTGCTTGATTGCTCTTCATTATATTCATATTCAATATTCCAGCAGGGCCATAAATTCACCGATATCAGCTTCGCTTAAGTGACTATAGCAAGCCACTCAAGTACGAAACGAAGGCTATCATCACTATCTCACTAGTTAGTTAACCGGCGTTATTAACGGTAACCCCTTAAAATGGCAGCGCAAATTTTCAACCACCAAATCACGCATGGAAAAACGGGTCTCCCAAGTTCCACTTCCGGCGTGTGGCTGCAGAACGACGTTTTGCATGTGTTTTAGCGGTTCAGGCACATGTGGCTCGTTGCGAAAGACATCAAGACCTGCCGCCCCCAAGGCGCCGGTCTCGAGAAGCTCGATAAGACTATCTTCGTCAATCACACTGCCTCGTGAGACATTGATCAGACAGCCAGTATTGCCTAGAGCAAGCATGACCTCACGGTTTATGATCTTGTCAGTGTTAGCACCGCCCGGCAACGTCACGATTAGAATGTCACTCTCCTCAGCAAGTCGAACCAAGTCACTATAAAAGCGATATGGCAACTCAGGTTTTTCAGTGCTTGCATAATATTGCAAGATACACTGAAACGCCTGCAGCCTGCGAGCGATAGCCTTGCCAATGCGCCCCAGGCCGACCAGGCCAACACGCTTGCCATTGACCTGAGCTGAGAGCGCCATAGGGCCTTGCCTTTCCCAGGAGCCGTCACAAACGTATCTGTGCGCAGCAACGATATTACGCCTTACCGCAAGCGTTAGCCCCACTGCTAGATCGGCGACATCTTCAGTCAATACATCCGGCGTGTTAGTTACGGCAATATCACGCCGGGAGGCCTCTCCGACATCGACACCGTCATACCCCACCCCAAAGCAGCTTATGACTTCCAGCGCAGGCAGCCGCGACATAAGTTCGGCGCTTACTTGCTGTTCTCCTGTATTCACCACGGCACGGAAATTGCCTTCACAAGCTTCAAGACACGCCTCAAGAGAGCCATGTAGCCAGTAGGCGATAGGATTCGCGAATTCGCTTATTGCCTCAAGAATATCGGGGGACTTGGGGCCAAAAACAAGAACATTCGGAATGTTTTGAGTATCCATAACTAGTTCCATGCTGATGGAAAGTGGGCAAACCTCAACGAGACGATGACACCATTAGAGATGCAGAATCGAGTTCCGAGAGGTCGTTACAGCCTAGGAGGCCGAGTATTCGATCCATCTCCTCACGGATGATGTTCAATGCATGCTCAGCGCCCTCCTGGCCACCTGCCCCTAAGCCATAGAGTGTGGTTCTGCCGAGTAACACAGCGTCGGCTCCCAATAGCCGGGCCTTCAGGACATCGCTGCCACGTCGGAAGCCACTGTCGACGAGTATGGCGAGCTGATTCCCGACTTCTGCTCTGATATCGGCAATTAGCTCCATCGGGGAAACGGAGTAATCCAACTGACGCCCGCCATGGTTCGAGAGTACGATCCCGTCGACACCGACTTCTACTGCGGTGGCTGCTTCTTCGACAGACAGAATACCTTTTATGACAAGCCGGCCCTTCCACTCGTCCCGGAGCCAACGGATGTCATCCCAGTTAAGCGAAGGATCGAGCTGTTGGCCTAACACAGCGGCTGCGCCCTTTACCGACGTCTCGCCAGGAGGCAGCAGGTCGCCAAGATTCTTGAATTGAGGTATGCCATCGGGAATTAGTACATCATTGAGCCAGCGCGGCTTGGTTAACACGTGCAACTTGTTTCTCATAGTTAGCACTAAAGGTCGTGAATAGTTTCTTCTGTCCCACTCACGGTTACCAAATATAGCACTGTCGGTAGTAACAACGATCGTATCGTAATTGGCCTCCTTGCAGCGCTCGACTAACTTCTTAACGTAATCACGATTGCGATAGAAATAAATCTGCATCCAATGCCATAGGCCATCTATCTTAGAGATGTCTTCCAAGGAGGTGGTCGAGGCATTGCTGAGGGTAAAAGGAATACCGTAGTGTGTCGCTGCCCTAGCTAACTTCGTATCACCATCCTTAGTCACCATGCCATTGAAGCCGGTAGGCCCGATCAGCACTGGCATAGAAATTTTTTTACCAAAAATTGACGTCTCCAGGCTGCGCTGCTTGTTAACCTTCGTTAGCGTTCTGGGAGTAAAGTAATACTTGTCGAAGATCGCACGATTACGCTCAAGAGTCACTTCATCGTCTGAGCCGCCATGAATATACTCATAGACAAAATTAGGTAGACGACGCTTGGCAATCGCACGTAGCTCCTCGACATTGACAGCCTTGCGGTAATTCAATCCTGAGTAAGCACACCTATCCATTTTATACCTGCTATATATTGGTTAATTCTGATCAGTTGATTAGTGCTTACCTACTTTGACAACCATTCCATGGGAACAGTAACTATCTGCGGGAAAAGTATGAAACTGATCAATACCGCAAAATACATTGCCAACATCGGCCATATACCTTTCGTTATATCTAACAAACTTATTTTACTTATACTGCAGCCCACATAGAGCACAGTTCCGACTGGCGGAGTAATTAATCCGATAGACAGGTTGATAACCATGAGGACACCGAAATAGACCGGATCGATGCCCAAACTTTCAACTACAGGAATCAGCACCGGCGCAAAAATTAGAACTGCGGGAGTCATATCCATTACGCAACCGACAAGTAGCAGGAAGGCCATGATAATCAGCAACATGACGGTCGGGTTTTCGGTCATACCTCCGAGTACTGTTGCCAGTTCCGCAGGTACACGGGCCACCGTAATTGCATACGCAGTAACAATTGCAGCAGAGGCGATCAACATCACAATTGCAGTTGTTTTCGCCGTCCCGACCAGTACATCATAAAGTTGACTGACCTTGATCTCTCGGTAGACGAAGCTGATAAGCAGCGCATATACGGCGGCGATCACGCCAGCCTCGGTCGGCGTGAATACGCCGCCGCGCAACCCTATGATAATAATGCCCGGTAGCAATAGCGCCCAGAAAGCACGCAAGAAATAGTGCAGGCGCTCGCGTCCAGTTGCCTTCTCAACACGGCCGGCTGATGTCTTTCTTGATAACAGATACCAAACCAGCATCATGCCCATGGCCATAATGAGCCCAGGGACGATGCCCGCCATGAATAGTTGAGTAATAGATACACCACCCACTACGCCGTACAGAATCATGGGGATACTGGGGGGAATGACTGTACCAATGATGCCTACCGACGCCACTAAGCCCGTAGTACTATTTTTATTGTAACCTTGAGCAACCATCATAGGGATCAGAATAGCGCCCAGTGCAGCGGTATCGGCAACGGCCGAGCCGGACAGACCAGCAAACACAACACCGGCAATGATTGCTACATAACCTAGGCCACCGCGGAAATGCCCCACTAAGGAGGAGGCAAAATCGACAATTCGCTTCGAGACACCTCCCGCGTTCATGATTTCCCCGGTAAGGATAAAGAACGGTATCGCCATAAGGGAAAAGCTGTTGGCACCGGTAATAAGATACTCTGCCAATGTGCTCGTGTTGAAAATACCTACGAGAAACAACATGACCGATGCAGCAATCATCATAGCGAAGGCAACAGGCATCCCGATCAGCAGCAACGAGAACAGTACCAGCAAAAACTGCCAGATCATGACTCTTCCTCCATAGCTTTTTCCGTCTCTTTATGGTCGCTGGGCAAATTTGCCCATGGCGGCGCACTCTTGTTGAATAAAACAAAACGTACCGTATGGATCACAAAGATGATCGACATGAGTACGACAGAAACTGCGCCAGCGTAGTAATAGGTATTCACTGGAATATCAGATGTCGGGCTACCTATCCCTGCGTTCAATTCGATGAGCCCGAGCAAGCCATCAAGCGCAAGAGCTAGCACACCCACAATTAATACTGTCGAGACTGTATATAAAATCTTTTGCACAGACAGGTTAAGCTTGCTGACGAGGATGTCTACGCCAAGGTGGCTCTGTTCCTTAACGGCGATCACCGAGCCCAAAAAGATGATCCACACAAATAAATATCGAGCAACCTCGCCCGACCAGGCCAGCCCGCTATTGAACATGTAGCGCAGAACTACATTCAGAAAAACGAAAATTACCATCAGGGCTAGCGATACGAAAATCGTTCCCTTGAGTAGATGCTCTAAAGCATTCAATAACTTAAAATTCATAACGGCTTCTCGGGGATGGGGGGACTACTATTACGAAGCCATGCTTCAGGCATGGCTCCGCACACCGTTACTGCTCCGAGTAGGTTCTTACCTTGTTTACCAGGTCTTTAGCCCAGTCATACTCTTCATAAAAATCTTCGTAGAGAGGATCCATGGCATCGACCATGTTCTGGCGGAAATCATCGCTCGGCATATGAATAGTCAGGCCTTCCTCTTTAAGCTTGGCCTTGATGTCTTCTTCAGACTCCTGCATGAGCTGCCATTCCATTTCCATCGCTTCTTCGGCAGCTAGCTTGATGACATCCTGGTCCTCTTCGCTCAAGTTATCGAAGAACTTCTTATTCATGAGGTAAATATTGGGGCTGAACATGTGCCGGCTTTCAAGAACGTTGCTTTGAACTTCATACCAACCGGAATTGTAAAGCGTGGCATAAGGATTGTCCTGACCATCAACGACCCCCTGCTCCAGCGCCGTAAAGATTTCCGAGAAACCCAGCGTTTGCACGTTGGCGCCCAGTGCCTGGCCAACATCTACATACATTGCAAGGTTAGGCATCCTCATACGAAGCCCTTCGAAGTCCTCCATGCTAGTGATCGGACGATTGCTCGAGACCACTCGGAAGCCGTTCGCTGTCCAACCTAGCGGTTCCGTACCTAGCTTGCGGAACAGCGGCTCGATTTCGTCACCGACTACACCATTTAGCAAAGTGTTGGCCTGATCGTATGTTTCGAAAAGAAACGGCCATTCGGTAAAGCCAATCTTGGGTTCTGCCGTTTGGAGACCCATGCCAGCAACGACCATCTCAATAGAGCCGTTTCGCACACCATTAGTGTACTGGCGCTCATCTCCCAGTTCGCTATTGGGAAATATCTGCACAGACATGTCGGAATTCTCTTCCACTGATGTCTTGAAATGTTCCCGCAATGCGACGTTTTGTGGATGATCTTCGGCAAAGTAATTTGCAACCTTAATTGTGGCTGTGCTTTGAGCCTGAGAATCCAAAGCAATCATCATTGCGGAAGCCGTGACTAGCAGGACGAATCCTTTCTTTGCCTGCACCAAATTACACTCACTCATGCTAAGACCCTTAATTTTATATTGATATTATCCGATGCCTATGCCTGACAAGTCTCAACTGGCACTCAGCGCTGCAACGTTCACCGGATCGATCGGTTGAGCTTATTTCACAATGAGATATACTAGTATACTAGAATCTATTTTCATCTAGACTTTAGTCATAACCGATGAGTCTTCCGTAGGCCTTTTGGCCTTGCTTGGCTGATTCGGCATCGACGCGTCATTGAGAACCTAACCAACGGAGGTCGCATGCGATTGATTCAATGTGTATATCAAGGCCAGGTGCATGCCGCCCAGGTCGAAAGTGACAGCCAAGTTCGGCTGCTCGATGCAGATACCTACAGCCTGGCCCGCCGCGCCATCGCCGCGGGGCGCTCCTTGGCCGACATCGTCGAAGCCGCAGCGACCGAGACCCAGCTCGACTATGCCCAGCTGATCGACGAAAAAAGCCTGTTGCCCCCGCTGACCCATCCGGACCCGGCTCACTGCCTGGTCACCGGCACCGGACTCACCCACCTAGGCAGCGCGGACACGCGCTCGGCCATGCATGCCAAGACGCAAGTCAGCGAATCCGAACTGACCGACTCCATGCGCATGTTCAAGTTGGGAGTCGAGGGCGGCAAGCCCCAGGCTGGCACCCCCGGTGCCCAGCCGGAATGGTTCTACAAGGGCGACGGCGCCTGCGTGGTGGCCCCCGAGGCCGAGATCCCCGTGCCGCACTTCGCCGAGGACGCTGGCGAGGAGCCAGAGCTGGCCGGGCTCTATGTGATTGGCGATGACGGCCACCCGTGGCGGGTGGGTTACGCTATCGGCAATGAGTTTTCCGACCACGTCACCGAGCGCTTCAACTATCTGTGGCTGGCCCACTCGAAACTGCGGGCCTGCAGCTTCGGCCCCGAACTAATGGTAGGTGAACTGCCTGCGCATCTGGAGGGGGTCAGCCGTATCGTGCGTGACAACGAGACGGTATGGGAGAAACCCTTCCTCACCGGTGAGGCCAACATGGCGCACAGTCTGGCCAACCTCGAGCACCATCACTTCAAATACGTCGGTTTCCGTCGGCCCGGCGACGTGCATGTGCATTTCTTCGGCACCGCCACGCTGAGCTTCGCCGATGACATTCGCACCCGCGAGGGTGACCGTTTCGAGATCAGCCTCGCCGATTTCGGCCGTCCGTTGCGCAATCCACTACGCTTTGAAGCGGACAGCGCGCCTATCGACGTGAAATCGCTTTGACAGCAAACAGCAAGGAGTTCGACATGACCCTGGAAGGCAAGTTACTCATTGGCCAGGACGCCGTCAGCGGCAGTTCCAAGCCCATCAACGCCATCAACCCGGCCACCAACGAGATCCTCGAGCCGACCTACTTGGGTGGTACCAAGGCTGAGGTCGAGCGTGCCTGTGAGCTCGCCGAGACGGCCTTCGCCACCTATCGCGAGACTTCTCTCGAGGAGCGCGCGGTATTCCTCGAGACCATCGCCAGCGAGATAGAGGACATCGGCGATGAACTGATCGAGCGCGCCATGGCCGAGTCCGGCCTGCCCAAGGCCCGCCTGGAAGGTGAGCGCGGCCGTACCTGCGGCCAGCTGCGCCTGTTCGCTTCCGTGGTGCGTGCCGGCGAATGGCTCGACGTGCGCATCGACCCGGCCATGCCGGACCGCCAGCCGATGCCGCGCGCCGACCTTCGCCAGCGCCATATCGGCCTGGGCCCGGTCGTGGTGTTCGGTGCCAGCAACTTCCCGCTGGCCTTCTCTGTGGCCGGCGGCGATACCGCCTCGGCCTTGGCCGCCGGGTGCCCGGTGATCGTCAAGGGCCATTCCGCCCACCCCGGCACCTCCGAACTGGTCGGCCGTGCGGTACAGCGTGCAGTGAAAGCGCGCGGGCTGCCTGAAGGCACCTTCTCGCTGATGTTCGGTTCGGGTAGCGAGATCGGCCAGGCGCTGGTCGCCGACCCGCGTATCCAGGCGGTGGGCTTTACCGGCTCGCGGAGCGGCGGTACCGCGCTGATGAAGACCGCTCAGTCGCGTCCGCAGCCGATCCCGGTATATGCCGAGATGAGCTCGATCAACCCGGTGTTCCTGATGCCCGAGGCGCTCAAGGCACGCGGCAAGCAGATCGCCGAAGGCTTCGTCGGCTCGCTCAACATGGGTGCAGGCCAGTTCTGCACCAATCCTGGGCTGGTGATTGCGGTCAAGGGCGCCGAGCTCGATGCCTTCGTCGAGGCCGCTGCAGAAGGCGTGAAGGGCAGCGCGCCCCAGACCATGCTCACGCCGGGCATCTACGATGCTTACCAGCAGGGTGTTGGCCAGCTGTCCAACAGCAGCAAGGTGCGTGAAGCCGCACGTGGCCAGGTGGGCGAGTCGCCCAACCAGTGCCAGGCGGGGCTGTTTGTCACCACGGCGAACGACTTCCTGAACGAGACCGAGCTGCAAGAAGAAGTGTTCGGTTCTACCTCGCTGGTCATCGAGTGTGCCGACCAGGATGAAGTAAAGCGTGTCGCGGCCCAGCTCGAAGGCCAGCTGACCATTACCCTGCAGATGGACGACGGCGATCTGCAAGCGGCCAAGGCGCTGATGCCGGTACTCGAGCGCAAGGCCGGGCGGATTCTCGCCAACGGCTGGCCAACCGGGGTCGAGGTGTGCCACGCCATGGTTCACGGCGGGCCGTACCCGGCGACTTCCGACAGCCGCACCACCTCGGTAGGCAGTGCTGCGATCTTCCGCTTCCTGCGCCCGGTGTGCTACCAGGCGTTGCCGGAAGGGCTATTGCCCGAGCCGCTCAAGGACGGCAACCCATGGCAGCTGTCGCGCTTGGTGGATGGCAAACGCGAAGCGTAAGCAACCCCGTGGAAAGCGGCCTACCTCGCAGGCTGTCAGTAGAGGGCGGCCATGGGCTGCCCCTTGTTTTATCAGAGTGCGCGAAAACCCCCGCACTCTGATAACCACCGCTAAATAAAGCCAGCCTTCGTACGTTCGGATGTAAGTGATGTCCGTCACCCAAGCAACATTTGGCGCTGTTACTTCAAACTGATGGTCTAAATGGTTGGGTGATACAACAGCTGGTTTTCCACCGCCATAGCTGCCAGGGCGTCGTTTACCTTCACCCTGACGCAAACAGGCAATCAGTTCCTTCTTGAGCGAGCCGCGCGGCAAGAGGTAAAGCGCGTTGTAGATGGCTTCGTGGGAGATGTGGCGGTCAGTGTTATTAGGAAACATACGCTTCAGTGTGCGGGCTATTTGCTCAGGTGACCAGTACTTGCGCAGCAGGTACTTGCCACCCGTTCGAACAGCTCACCATTGAGATGCAGCTTCGGGCAACGGCGGGGCCGACAGCGGGTCAGTCGGGCTCAGTATCCAGCGAGGCTGGCGTCATACCCATAGCTAGCATTCCATTTTGGCCGAGCAATAAACCCGGCCAAATGACCTATATCGACTAGATAGCTTTGAGACTACGCGACTTGAAGATTGCTTTGGGTATATAGAAAGACACCACCCAGTTCGGTTGATCAACAATTTCACTGATCCTGAGTTGCCCGGCTACGCTACAAAGTGCATAAGCCATTGCTTCGTCCATGCCGGCTTTCTTTCTCAACCGCTCAATCATGAAACGGACCGCATCCTTTGCGCCCTGCATCAGATCAGCACCCACGCCCGTAGTGGCAATATATCCTTCATTATGGTTGTCGCTAGCAACAGCGGGCATGTCAAACATAGGGCCGGGGATACTGTCGCCCTTGTGTAACCTAAGTATCGCCTTAGCAGCCATGCGCGTCTCAACTGCAGTGCCGCACACCTCTCCGTCGCCCTGGCATGCGTGCGTATCACCAATACTTAAAAGACCGCCCGGCACCTGAACAGGTAAATAGAGTTTGGCGCCTTTCACCAAGTCACGGATATCTAGATTGCCGCCACACAAACGTGGCGGAACAATGGAATGCGAACCAGGCTCAGCGGGTGCCAAACCGATGGTACCTGCGAAGGGCCGGAACGGAATGACGATATCATCATGGAAGTACACCGACTCACTATCGTACTCAGATATCTTAAGCCAGGGTGTTGTAAAGTCTTCAGCCAGCAACCCAAACCCGGGTATAAGCGCAGTCCATCCCCATCCACCAGGTTCAAAATCTAGCAGCTCAATTTCAATGACGTCGCCTGGCTCTGCATCTTCAATAAATAGCGGACCACAAACAGGGTTCAAGGCATCGTGGGGCAATTGCGAGATGATGTCGGCCTTGCTGTCACGCGCAATCAAGCCTCCGCTAGCATCGAGAATATCGAAATGGCGAGTATCGCCGGAACTAATCGTTTCAACGGGCGCAATGCTATGATCAAAACAATGATGAACGTCATGAATCGTCTTGAACGTCATGTTAAACCTCCAGTTTGACTTGGCGACCACGAGCTTGTGCCAAATAATAGACACCCATCCCAATTACGGCCCAGACGACACCAATAAAAATGGTATAGGCTTCAAAACCACTCCAGATGTACCCCACAACGGCCAGCGCCATCACCGGGCTTAGAATATGAAGAAAGACGTTGTAGGATTTCTTCTTAAGCACAAAATAATAAATGGTACTGACATTCAAAATAATAAACGCCGTCAGAGCACCAATGGTGACAATGGACGTCAGCAGAGCAAGGTGTTGCATAAAAGCGACCCCTGCTACGATGGACACCACGGCAACCAATAGCGTGCTGACATAGGGCGTTTTGAAGCGGGAATGCACACGAGAAAGTGAAGCGGGAAGTAGACGATCACGCCCCATGCTATAGAGGACACGCGCTGTGGCGATCTGGGCGACCAGCGAATCGGCGATGCCCCAGGCGATAGCGGTCGTTGCTGCGGTTAACACTGCCAGCCATCCTCCTCCGGCAATGCGAGCTGTTTCATAAAACGCCGTGTCAAGGTTATCAAACTGTGTCGGATCAGGCTGTATGAGTGCCGCGATCCAAGTTTGGGCAATAAACAAACCACCGATGATTAGCAGCACCAAAAAAATCGCCTTACTCACCGCTTTACCGCCCCCTTTAGCCTCTTCAGCTAGCGTAGAAATACCATCGAAGCCAAGGAAACTCAGCACTGCGATCGGGACTGCAGAAATGATAAGACCTAACGAAAAGTTATCTGCGTCATAAACGGGAGCTACTGAAAAAACGGCCCCGTTGACATTATTGCTGATGGCAATCACCCCCATCACCAGAAATACGGCTAGAACGATAAGCTCAGCGACCAACATCCAGCGATTGAACGCAGCGGTGAAGCTAATTCCACGGATATTGATATAGGTATTGAAGATCACGAAAGCAACGATCAAAACGAGCGGTGAGAGTGATGGAAAAATGTCGTGTATCGCCAGTGCGCCAACCACATACAGCAAAGCTGGAATTAGAATGTAATCCAACAGCATGATCCAGCCTGCCACGAAACCGACAAAGCTATTGGTTCCTTTGGACACATACGAGTAGACGGAACCTGCCACAGGAAATTCTTTTGCCATCTGCGAGTAACTGATAGCAGTGAACAACATGCCTACCAGACCTATTATATAGGCGGTTACGATCATGCCCCCACTGGCACTCACATAACGTGCCCAAAAATACCAAAAGGAGCGATTGGAACAATGAAAATGAGACCATAGATAACAAGGTCCTTCACTTCCAACGTCCTTGAGAGCTCCTGCTTATAGCCAAGACTTTCTAGAGTGTTGTCACTCACGGTTGATCTCCTGATTTTTAAGTGCACTTGTGCCTGATTGTTGTTGAGTAATGCCTGATACAATGGGTCTTTATTGCTCTCAGCTTGCGACGGCGTATGGGCTCACAATTTGTACTTTCTTCGGCAACCAGCATTGGACTCGACGCCGAAGCGAGCGCTATCTTCTTGGCTGCATCTCAATTGAGTGACCGCCACAAAAGGTATCTTAATAATACCTTTAAGAAGAAAACCACAATAAAAGGCATTATTCAAATACCTTTAGGGAGAAATTGGTGGAAAAGTCACCTGAACATGGCCTTCCTTACGTGAGGGAAGCTATCTCGGCCAAGCAGGAACTGGCTGACAGAATTGTGACCGCCATCGCCATTGGCGCTTACTCAGCAGGCGATAGGCTGCCACCGGAGCGTGAGCTTGCCGAACGACAAAATGTCAGTCGAGTTACCGTCAGAGGGGCGTTGGAAATCGTCAATTCACTGGGGCTGATAGAGTCACGAAGAGGCCGCGAAGGAGGCACCTTCGTCACCCGCACAAGTTTTGACGACGTGACGTTAAATACCGCACACCGGATTCTCGCGCAGGAAATTCCTCACCTGAAAGATTTCTTCGACTATCGCTGCCTTGTAGAAGGGCTAGTCGCCAAGACTGCCGCTGAGCGACATGACGAAGAGCAGGCTGGTAAGCTGCATCAGATTCTTGAATTATTTTGTCAGACAGAGTGTGCGTCGCTTGCTCGCGAAATTGATCACAAACTTCACCAATGCATTATGGAGATGACCGGCAACAGGCACTTAACTTCACAATCTAAACAATTAACAGCCCGGGCAACACTGGGGTTCGGTTCAGAGCCTTACCCTGTCGAGTCATTGCCCAGAGCTCGTCGTGAACACATTGCACTGGTAGAAGCCATACTGAAGCGCGATGGGTTGGCTGCTTTTCAGGAGGCGCAGCACCACTTCGCTCTAACGCTCGCCATTATGGAATACTCGCTGGATGGAAAACCTCTTTAGATAGCAAAATCGTGTCTAGTTAGTGAACCGAAAAAGCGGGCAACCCGCGCGTCATTGGTATGTCCTGGCTGGCATATTGGCTTGCCGATAACAAGCCAACGGTTTTACAGCACTATGCGCCTAAAACAAGATCGTCATATTGACGTGCAAATTACATCATTTCGACGCATCCTGTGTATCGGATATATGAAGGAGGATGGCATGGATCTCATCGAACAAGACAACAGTGGTACCCGTATGCTGGGTGATATCGGCCTCCCGCGTGATGTTTATGCCGACCAGGTGGCTTTCATTAGGGCTGTGCGAGAAGGCTTGTCTGGCCGCGTACTCCAAAGAGCGATCAATGCTCTGCGTGGTGATCGAGATGTCTTCGTTCGGCTCCTGGAGACTGACTCGGGCAACCTGCATCGCTTGTACAAGCGTAAGGCTCTGGGTCGTGCTCAAAGCGAGGAAGTGCTGGATACACTAAAGCTGTATGTCGAAACCGGACAAGTCTTCGGTGATCGCGATATCGCCCAGGAGTGGCTGCACAGCGAGGTTCGAGCGCTTAATGGGTCTCGGCCCATCGATCTATTCGATACTTTTACAGGGCGTGAAATGGTGCGGGATGTGCTGGGCAAGATCGAATTCGGAGAGTTCAGCTAATAATGTTCTGGATGCGGAAGACCGAATCATCTCACAATAAAAAAGCATAAATACCCTTAGCACTCGCCAACACTAGGGGCATCCGAGTGAAGTTATATCGTATCACCAAAGAACGCTATTTAACCGACCTTTCCGGCCAGGGCGGAAGCTACCGAGACGGCGGACGCTGGAACAAAGCCGGCCAGCCTGTCCTGTATTTCGGCTCGTCAGCGGCGGTCGTCATGCTCGAAATGGGGAACTACCTCCCGAACCCCCGGCTAGTACCAAAAGACATGGTGATCGGAATTTACGAAGTCGACACCACAGCAGTTAAAAGCGTGGAACTTTCAGATCTGCCTGAAAACTGGGATCACTTCCCCTACCCTGCTTGCACACAAACCCTAGGTGCCGACTTTCTGGATACCGCTCATAACCTCGTCCTTCAGGTACCCAGCTGTGCTTCTGGCGGGCTCGATCAAATCGCTGTCGTGAATCCCTTGCACCCCGAAGCCAAGAACATCCAGTTGGTTAAAACCATCACGCAAATCTATAACCCTCGGTTATTCCAAGGCATGAAGTGATTCCTACCAGGAAAAAGCCCCAACCAGTGGCTACATATTGATCTCGGAAACAATACTAATACTCGGGCAAGATTGAACGCTTCAGTTGGCGCTGTCGCTCGCGATGGCGCATTAACAACCAAGGTGCAGCGCCCACTGTTCATCGCTCGCTAGTGAGCACACGCAGAGCTGACACTCCCCGCCCGCCGCGCTTCGCGCTTTGGGCGAGGGTTCTAAGGTCGCCCCAGAACCTTCCTGCTTCAACACGCCTTCACTAGACAGCGGCTAGGCCGCTATCCCCGCTCCAGTCGCTCCACAGACTAACCCCGCCAGTCCGGCGGTTCGTATATTCTTTGCCGCGTTAACGTCCCGATCTATCGGTTCGCCACAGCCGTCGCAGTGCCAGTGACGCTGTGACAGCGGCAGCTTGTCGACCTTAAGACCGCAGCCGTGGCATGTTTTACTGCTGGGGAGCCACTGGCTGACCTTCACCACCTGGCGTCCCGCCCAGGCGGCTTTGTACTCAAGCTGGCGAACAAACTCGCCCCAGCCTGCATCACTGATGGCCTTAGATAGATGACGATTTTTGACCATGCCGCTGATGTTCAGCGACTCGATACACAGGACTTGGTTTTCGTTAATCAGTGTTCGGGTCGCTTTATGGAGCGCATCGCGGCGGCAGTCCGCGATCTTGGCATGCAGCCGCGCCACCTTCTGGCGCAGCTTGTTGCGGTTGTTCGATCCTTTCCGTTTCTTGGCTAACCGGCGTTGTAGGTAGGCCAGCTTGGCCCCGTAGCGTTTAAGATGGCGTGGGTTCCCCGACTTTTCGCCTTCGCTGGTGATAAACAGGTCGGTCAGGCCTAGATCAATACCCACCATTTTGGGCGTGATTGATAATGCCTCTGGCGTGACCTCACACAAGCAGCTAATGAAATAGCGGCCCGCACAATCGCGGGAAATCGTGATGCTTGACGGCGCACTCGGAAGCGGGCGGCTCCAGCGGATCGGCAACGGCACTTTAGACTTGGCAATGGTGATCTCGCCATCGCGATAGCGAAAGGCGGCTTTGGTGAGGCGGATCGACTGGCGTCCATCTTTTTTCTTAAAGCGTGGGTAGCGCGCCCGGAGCTTGGGATTAAAAAAGTTGTCGAAGGCGGCTTTTTGATCGCGCAGGGTTTGCTGCAGGATGACGCTCGATACCACTTTGAGCCACGGAAACTCAGCCTTCAAGTCCACCAGGCGCTTTTCCGTGGCAGAGTGAGGCACTGACTCACCGTGCTGTTGATACGCTTCGGTGCGATAAGACAGCGTATTGTTCCACACAAAACGGGCACAGCCGAATGACTGTGCCAGTAGCACAGTCTGATCGGCGGTGGGATAGAACCGTTCTTTGTAGGCACGCTTTGTCATACTGGAAAAATATCAGGGGTAGTTACCAACATCAACCCAGGCACCGCTACGCGGTGCGCGCTTATATCACCGCCCGAAGATTGGGCGATGCTTTACGCGCTTATTGGTAATATCAGGCAGATCCGGGCGCAAGTCGTTGATCAGATCCACCAACAAATCAGGCGCTTCGGCAAACAGCCGCTTGAAAACGTAGTCGTTGATGGGGTCGAGTAGCTCGCTCATGCACACTCCTATTTCAATACTACAATACGACCACAGCACGGTGCCTTGCCACGCGATGCCCCCGGCAGAATGGTGTCATCACTGAACAGCGGAGAGCTTCCGAGCGAGGAATCATCAACATAAAAAATAAAACCAGGCAGATACAACAAGGGCACCCACCAACCGAGGCTGCCCTTTGTTAGAGCGTCAAGCGGCGATAATGGAGTGATGTAACTACTTGAAAATATCGTCCAGGCTATCGGCAAACAGAATTTTTTTCAGCCAAAATTGCAGCTGTGGATAATCTGCTGTGCCAATACGTGACCTAACCCGGTCTGGGACCTCGTCAAACTTGGCGACGAGTTGCAGAAGAAGACTTTCTCGTGCGCCTTTAAGGCGCCCCTCATATACGGCCTCCCTGTACTCAGCTTCGTTTTCTCGTAACACTTTCTCTCTTACCTCAGCCAACCGGCGAGTTTCTTCGTCGGCACTGAGTTCTTTTAAACGCTCCATCGCGCGCAGAACAGGCTCATGGGTAATTTTTGTCATAATCCACCTCATCCAGTATTTAGAGTCAAACCTCTTTATCCAAGAATAAACCGTATCCGTCTTTTCGTGCAGCAACTGCAACTGGAGGGCCGGCAGCGCCACTAGCTCTCGGTTGCTCTTTTCATCAAGTACGGCCATAGCTGCTTGTTCTCAAGTGTATGAGTCCGGAACTGCCGAAAGGTGGCCTCCCGCTCCGTGATCAGCATCAACACGGCTAACACTCTAAGAACGTCAGTATCGCTCACGCAGTCGATCTCTTCCCAGGCTTCACGCCACAGAACGACTTCATTGGTCTGGCCAGCCCAGCCAATCAATTTCCTGTAATACTCAGGTTCGGTAGAACTGAAAGTTTGTGGATGGTTGAACAACATCTGCCCCACCGCAACGCCCAAAACTTCCGCTATGACTTCTGACTCTACAAGATCCCTCTTTTCCCGCTGTTGTTCTATTTGATGAATGAGGTAGCGCTCCCCGGGCAGGAGTTCCTCTGTCTGAGGAGCTACAGTTTTTTCTGGGCCAGGGTGATCATGGCTTGGAGGTTCATCGCCCACAGCTACCTCGGACATCACAGTGGATATCTCGGCGAGCGCCTTACGACAAGCCGCCTCTTCCGTTTCCATGATCTCTCGAAACCGGTCACGCAGTTCGGGCTCGCGCGCCGAAAACCGCTCCAGTAGCTCAGCCCTGCTCAGGTAAAACCGAGCTTGTGACGGTTCCCCCAACAGCGTCTGGAAGACCCGGTCGAAAGCGTCATCGATAGTCGTTAACTGCCCCACAGGCTGATCCAGAGCAGACAAGGGTTTGCGCTCAACAGGGTCAATGGTAACGAACCGTCGGCAGAGCATCTTGAGTAGTGCCTCCAGGGAGGCCCCTGGCTCTGCCTGAAAACGAGGCGTTGCCAGCACTAGGTCAATCAAGTCGTCAATATTTTGGGTAACCTCCAGATACGCTGACAAAAGCCGACCTACCCCTCTCTGGGACAGCGAGTGATAGCACTCCAGCTCTGCGACTATATAGCGCTGTAACGCCTCTGGCTCGACATAGAATATTAGCGTCTGTAGGGCTTGCTGCTGATCTCCCAAAAAAAGTGTATGGAAGCGCTCGATCAAGTGTTCCTGGTTTTGATACAAGCAGGCTAAGCGCGCATGAAGCGCGCGACCATCCAGACAGACAGGTAACTGAAAATCGGTACCGAGTACCGCGTTCACCCACAAAAGTGCCTGCTTGGCAGGCTCCCTTTCCAGCTGACCATGCACGAAGCAGTGCTTCGGAAACCGGTTCTCGAAAAGAATACCCACTGCCAACACCGCCAGGTGGTAAGGATATCCCTGCGTCTTGCTGCCGAAAATATCAATGCCCGACCCCACAGGGTAGGTAGCATCCTGCTCATCGGTCCAAAGAACATCCACATCGGGTTCGCTCGCGTTCGGACTCCGACTAAGAGGTCGATGAAGGTGACGATGAAGATGACGGTAGAGACAAAAGCTCTCTGCACGGCGGCCACTTACCCGGTCGCCAGATATCATCCAGCGCTCTTGTTCGGTGCCTGGATCGCATAGGATCTCGTCAGTGAGTCGATACCGGCGATACTCACCCACCTCGCAAGCTTCGAACCGGAGCAACGGCGTGGGAAACCGCCGCAGTAGCGACAGGCTCTCCTCATAAACCGCCTCCCAAACACCAGCATCAATACTTTGCAGTTGGACCATAAGATGGATATGGAGACCCATAAGTTGCTCCTTGCCAGGTAATGAGACGGCAGGCCGCCCTGAGGCCCAAGGAAGCCGCAGCGGATTTACCGCGGGCACTTCCAGTGACTCACTTAACATAATACTCAAGCGTATAATAATCAATACCTATGCGTATTACCGCTATGCCCAGCATTGCTGGACAATATATAAATGAACTCTTATCACTCTATTGCACAGACCTTGCACCACCTCATGCACCGCTACGATGAAGGACGCGGCATCAGCGAAAACGCCTTGTCGCGGGCTACCTACGAGGTGCTCGGTGAAGAAAAGGGCGTACCGCAGCCAACAATCCATCGCATCCTTTCCGGTAGCAGCAAAGACCCGAAGAGTCTTACGATTCAGCGACTGGCTGAGTTCTTTGGGGTTACGGAAGCCCAGTTGCGTGGCCACGACCCCCTGCCCATGCGGCCTGGAGTTGAAGATGGCAAAGGCCGTTATTTGGCCGCCAGCTTACCCGTCCTCACCTGGGAGCAAGTCGGTAGGTTAGATAGCACGCTTGAAGAGATACGAAGAGGTACGATAGAAGTGCCGTTCGAGACCATCCAGAGAGCTGGGCCGCAAGCCTTCGCACTCTTTGTGCAAGGTGATGCGATGCATGGTAGCGGTCGCTATTCCTTTCCGGAGGGGACGCGGATCACTGTCGATCCCACACTTGAGGCAAGGCATGGCTCTTTTGTCGTGGCGACAGCTCCAGGGTATTCAAGTCCTATATTCCGGCGACTTGAAATCGAAGGTGGGATACGCCGCCTTGTTCCGCTAAATGATCGGCCCGGCTACGAAATCATTGCCATGACGTCTCATGATTACGTCATTGGGAAGGTCATCGAGTACTACCGATCGCTTCCCTGAACACTCACTTCGGCTCAGGTCGTTCAGTTACGCTGGCATATTTATTGGGTCAGCATTTTACAGCTACCCCATTTGCGGAAAATACCCGAACCGCCATGAGCATTCTCCCGATTGGCGGATCACTTGAATACCCGTTTATTATATTGCTAAAGCAGAGGCTAAGAACCAGCATAGACCATACTTTCTTCAAAGATGACCCAGCTTTCTGGCCGTCCACTAAAAAGCACATGTTCAGGTAAATTAAGAAAAACAGACAAATACAACAAGGGCAGCCACCAACCGTGGGGCTGCCCTTTTTTGTGCGTCAGGCGGAAAACTGGAGCGGAAGACAGGATCAGTGCTGCGTCTCGACACGCAGCTTTTCCACTTCTTCCACCGGCAGTTCTTCTATTTCCGCGATCAGCTGATCATTCATCTCGGTCAGTGCTATCAGCTTACGAGCGGCGTTGCGTTTACTTTCTAACGCACGTTGCTCGGCTTCTTGACGACCTTCTTCCCGGCCGTCCTGCTTCACATCATTCAAAAACGACACCTCATCCCGCAACGCCCGCTCACGCACAAACGTCAAACGGCGGGCCTCTTCATCTGCGTTGAGCTCGCGGATACGGCTCATGGCACGTTTAACGGTTCGTGGGCGACATTGGCCATGGTGAGTTCCTCCTGCCAGTGCTTGACCTGATCGAGCCTGCCGTTGGCGCCTTTCGCTACTAAACTTATGGTGACAAAGCACTCCATGCTTGCAGCCGTTGCAGGCATTCTTCTTTTGGAAGTCTTGCTCCATTGGCTAACATAGCATTCAGTGCTTTAACGAGCACATCAGGAGACACTAAAGCAGCTTCATGAAACTGATCCAATAACCACAATACACCACGTACTTCAAGCTGGCTTCTATGACCTGAACGGCGTAATGCTCCGTCCCCTGTCAGCAATGTCCAACCGCGTTCTTTGGCGAGAAAATAACATGAAACATCTGCCAGCGAGGAGTTACCCAACGTATGCCGTAGATCAAACAATGTCAGCATTTCCGTACTGGCTAACACTTCGACACCAAGCCCCAATGACACAAGATGCTCTCCCCTCGGGCTTTTCAATTCGTGTATTACAAATTCTGTGGTGACGAAGTGATGCTTCAGCTGAAATACTACCTCCAATAAACCGCTACGGTAGAGATCGATCCATATATTGGTATCTGAGACAACAACCTTATTGAACATCCGCGACCTCAGCGGCACGATGATTCAACATGACCTTCTCAATCTCAGTCAAGGACGTATCCAGTAATTCAGCGGCACGAGAAGGGGTAATCAACGCCTCTGCCAGTGCCCGATACACTAGCTGTCTGAGCCGATAAGATGATTCGCTTGGCAAAGGGTCAGGTTCACCACGGCGATAACCCTGAATTGACCACCGCTTCATGGTTTGCTGATAGAACCCCGGTGAAACAATTTCTAAATCGTAAAGGCGTCTTAATATCGCCTGAACGGAAATGCCCCATTCTTGCTTCGCCAGTAGAAACTCATCCAGCAGCACTTGCTTGCGTTGTTGACCAAAGGCTTCCTTGACATGTTTGGCAGGGAACAGAAAAGCCCCTGCAAATCGGTGGCACCAGTTTTCTTCTTCGCGAGTACCTTGAACTGCCTCAGGAACTGACAGAACTAAGTGCCCCAACTCATGCGCAAGGTTAAAGCGCTGGCGCTCTCCAGGTCGCTCAGTGTTACTGACGATCACTGCATCAGTACCGGCATTGATTAACGCACATAACCCATCGAATTTATCATGCGCAGCCAAGCCCACCACCTTGATACCACGCTCTTCGAGGGTCTCGGTGAGGTTACCAATAGGATTTGAACCCAACTCCCATTGGACACGTAGATGCTCAGCGGCTGGTTCAATATCGTCAATTCGTTCGATAAAAAAGGTCTGACGCAAATAGGCTAAGTCATGAACAGGCGCCTCAATATTGAACAAATGCTCGGCAGCTAAATAGCGCTCTAAATGTTCACATACTTGTTCCTTTACCGCTTCTTGTTGTTTTTTCCCAAAGGTGGCGTGCTTACGAAAATCGACCTCACCCAACATAATGCTTTCTTGACGGAAAAAATATTCAGGACTAACACCCAAGGTGTCCGACAACTGTAGCAAGCGGGTTGAATTTGGTGTGTCTTTGCCTTGCTCGTACTTGGACAGCGCTTGCTTGGAGATATCGCCAATAGCATCCGCAAGCTGCTGTAAAGACAACCCTTTGAGGATACGCGCACGGCGAATGCGATCATGGAGCATAGCGCTTCTCCTAACCAAGTCGAATTGACAAGACACAGGTTGACAAATTAATTTATTTTTTTGATATCGTCAACCTCTAGCTAAGCTCTCGGATGCGGCTCATCGTGCGTTTAACCGGTTCAAGCACAACATTGGCCATGGTGAGTTACTTCTGGCAGTGCTTAACCAGGACGAGCCTGGCGTTGGCGCCTTTCGCTACTAGGGTCTGTTGACGTTTCACATGGGCAGCCATAAAAAACCACA
>TARA_R110000796_G_scaffold27942_12_pt1 | contig 22345 bp, 17 predicted proteins | sample TARA_R110000796 | Tara Oceans TARA_R110000796 (sample SAMEA4397815) | marine metagenome | biome: Polar Biome; feature: [SRF] surface water layer (ENVO:00010504); material: water (ENVO:00002006), including particulate matter (ENVO:01000060) such as... | depth 5 m
GTAAAGTGAACGTGGTAACCTTAGAATTTAGAAAATCACCATCTTGAGCATAAACAGGAATATCTTCTAGCGGCTTACGAGTATCTCGATCAAAATAACTGCCTAAATCTGGCACATCTTTCGCGTCTAGGTAGTAACCATCGGCAGTAAACGACAATGCATCGGTGGCTTCATACACACCCGATAACTGAACACCTTGGCGTTCACTCGTAATACCTTCGCGGCCCGGTTTGTCTTCTTCAGCCGTTAATCCGTTAAGGCGTACTGCCACTTTGTCTGATATCGGTAAGTTATAGTCCACCGTTAGACGAGTGTGATCGTCAGTACCAATACCCAGATCGACACGGCCAAAATCGTAAGCTACTGAGGCTTTTTTAGTCACACTGTTAATGGCACCGCCTGATGAACCACGGCCAGCAAAAGTTGAACTTGGACCTTTGGTAATTTCAACACGCTCGGTAGCAAAACTTTCGCGAGTGGTCATGCCAGGGTCGCGAAGTCCATCAACAAACACGTCACTACGTGCTTCGTGGCCACGGATAATATAACGATCACCGAATGCATTACCGTTTTCACCAGTACCAAGGGTGACACCCGCTTGAGCTGACAAAATGTCTTTTAAGTCCGTATTTCCTGACTCTTGAATTTGGTCTTGAGTTAACACGGTAATCACTTGTGGCGTATCGACAAGTGCAGCCATACGGCGTTTGTCGGCTGAGTTATTAAACATGTAAACCGAGTTTTGCACACCATGAACACGAATTCGCTCAATAGATTCGTCTGTTTGCGCTGGTTTACATTTTGCCAATATATCCTTATCACAAGTTTCATTTTTGGTGTCTGCGGCATATAGCGCTGGGCTACTGAATACTAATGCTGCAGCAACAGCTTGAGCACCTAATGATAACTTACTGTAATTACTCGACTTCATGCTTAACATCATCCTGTTATTAATAAGCGTTAACTAAATTTCATTTATGTGATGCACTTTACATAAATGAAACAAAGATCGCAAATGCAAATCATTATCATTTATGTAAAGATTCATTAAATATGAAATTAAACTAACAAAAGGACGAAATAAGCTGATAGGTAGCCGTTATTAATAACAATCGTTATTGATAAACGTCATTGATAACCGTTTGAATACCGCTCAGAAACAGCGGCCTGGTCGACATAGATTAACTGACTTGATAAAGCTCTAACGGTAAACCGTCTGGATCGCTAAAAAAGGTATATTGTTTACCGGTATATTCGTCAATGCGAACGGGCTCGACAGAGATATTGCTCAGCTGCAAATGCGCCACGACCACCTCGATATCATCGACTTTGAACGCTAAGTGACGCAAACCCTGGGCTTCTGGATAACTGGGTCTTGGCGGTGCATCATTAAATGAAAATAACTCAATTTGGCTACCATCGGGCAAAGCTAAATCCAGTTTGTAAGAATCGCGTGCTTGACGGTAATGCTCGGCAACAATTTTTAGCCCTAATATTTGCGTATAAAATGCTTTTGAACGTGGATAATCGGCACAGATAATCGCGACGTGATGAATTCCATTTAGCATGGCTGTCCTTGTAAATAGACTATTAATAATTAAACTAATTTAAACAAAAAAATAAAACCCTGATAGAACAAGTCTATCAGGGTTAATATACGCTTTTAAAGTCATAAACAAGACTAAAACAAGGTTAATAACTTCCAGAGAAAGTGGCTTAAATTAAACGCCGATTTCACCGCCGTCATCTTTAATAAACATCACTGTGGCTGCACGTGGACGAACCGTTGTGCCTGCGGGCGTTTCTTCATCTGCTCTATCAGAGTATGGCCAGTTGCCAGGATGCTGAATATTGGCAAACATTGCGGTGTAGTCTGGCGACATGGCAAAACCTGTCACTTCACAGCCGTTAGGGCCAACAAAGAAACGCTTTAGCTGAGTTTGGTTTTCAGCCGTTACCACTTGTTTGTTACCGTCTGCATCTACCATAGTGGATGGCACAATCGCTAACATTTGATCGTTGGTTTCTTCGGTAACTTCAGAGGCACCGTTATCGGTTTGCACCCACAAAATACCACGTTGATCGAACGCCAAACCGTCTGGACTAGCAAACTGGTTTAAGTCAGTTAAGCCAGATAAGTTTGTTTCAGCATCACCATCTGCAGGTGAACCAAATATAAAGATATCCCAACTAAATTCCGTTGCTGCATCACCTTCATCCCAACGGATAATATGACCAAAGTTATTATTTAAACGTGGGTTAGCAGGGTTGGTGCTGTCGGTACGTTTACTGTTGTTGGTTAACGTTAGGTATACCGTACCTGTAAATGGATCAACGGTTGTCCATTCTGGGCGATCCATTGGTGTAGCACCCACTAAGTCAGCAGCGCCAGCAGTATTTAATATAATCGCGGCTTGTGAGTCAAAGCTGCTCGCAAGCGTGCTTCCGTCGGCAGTCACCCCATCTAACGTCAGCGGTAACCATTCACCGACACCGTCTTCGGTAAACTTAGCTGCATATAAGGTTCCGGCATTCATGTACTTATCGCCTACTGTTAAGCGGTTAGTGCTGTTAGCATCTGCTGGATCCCACGCTGCGTCAGAAACAAACTTATACAGATATTCAAAACGAGAATCGTGGCCTGAATAGAATGTGATTGGTTTGCCTGCTTCAAGTTTACCAAAGGCACAACCCTCGTGGCGGAAGCGACCTAATGCAGTACGCTTAATGGCGCGCGAGTTAGGATTGTATGGATCAATTTCAACAATATAACCGTGGCCATTGGCTTCGTTACGGTAATCGTTAGTCGCACTTGAGCCCGTTGGCGTCACATCAAAACGAGCAAATTCGTCTAAACGCTCATCGTCATTACCGGCTAAGTGGCTCCAGCCATAACGAGTGTCAGAAGTCGAAATACCAATGCGCGTTTGCTCTTGCGTTAAGGTGCCTTTATTAACAAAATAACCCGGCCAGTTTTCTTCACATGTTAGATAAGTGCCCCAAGGCGTATAACCATTACCGCAGTTATTTAAAGTACCGCGCGCTTGGCTGCCATCTGGCGAATAACGCGTTTCAAGGTGTGAGCTGTACGCTAGTGGGCCAGCAATATCCATCACGGTTGCACCGGTAAAACGACGGTTATGGCTGTCGTTTTCGACCACTTGCCATCGTCCAGAAACTAATTTAATACGGACAACTGAAATACCATGGGCGTTGATTTCTTTGCGGATTTCATCAATTACAGTGCGTTTACCATCAGCATCAAACGTTGGGCCTGTTGGATGTAAAGCATCCTGGTCAATGTATTCGTGGTTAATACACAATAAACCGTCATCTGCCGAATCATTCAACGGGAAGAAATGCATACCATCATGATGCATACCGACTGAGTTTTCCTGATCGATAGCAGTATTACTGCCATCGGCTTTCCACGCTGCAGCTTTCGAATTTAAGGGAGTTCCCCAGGGTGCTAATACATAAGCTGAATAGCCAGCAGCTACCGCCACGGCATCGGTTTTAGAACCGGCAATCGACTCAAAACCTAGTACTGCAGAACTCTTCGTTGGTGCTGTTGGCGTGGTCGGCGTTGTTGGCGTTTCTGCAACGGTATCATTGTCAGAGCCACAAGCACTTAATCCGAAGCCACCAAACGCTGTCATCGCACTAAGGCCTAAACCACGCTTAACAAAATTACGACGTGATAGATGATTCTCCATCACTTCATTGAAGGGGGTATTTTTACTGTTGTTAAAACGAGTTGGATCAAATGTCGCCTTGCTCATAAATTGTCCTTAGATATGCTCTGAAAATAACGGATCAAATATAGGTATAATTATTTGTCCGTTAAGATAAGCGTCTAATGTGACAACTCGGTTCAAACTAGATGACATTAATATGGCAGTAAAAAGACACTCACCACACTGTCACATGTGGTGGAATCGATATAAAACTCGTGTTAGCGTTTTTTAACGCGAGAAGATGCCGCTAATGCCTTTTTACGTGCTTGTTGTTTTAATGCCGATTTAGTTGTTTTACGGGTAACTGGAGCAATTAAATCCAGATCTGGCTCAAAACCTGCCAGCCATTGCTGTGGTAAACGTCGGTCTAAAAAGGCTTCTAGTTTAGTTAATAACGGCTCGTCATCGATGCTTAATAACGTGATCGCTTGCCCTGCTTTACCTGCTCGGCCTGTGCGGCCAATTCGATGCACGTAGTCTTCAACTTGAAACGGTAACTCCATATTAACGACATAATTTAACTCGTTAATATCTAAACCTCTTGCAGCCACATCAGTTGCGACTAACGCGGTCACCTCACCGGCTTTAAATGCTGCTAACACTTGTTCACGTACTGCTTGAGATAAGTCAGCATGAAATGCTTCAGCTGCCACGCCAGCGTGTTTCATTTGCTTTACCAGTGCATCAGCACCTTGTTTGGTGCGGCTAAATATCAAGCTTTGCAGCCAACTTTCTTGGATAATTAAATGGCACAGCATGGCGCACTTTCGATTAGCGTCGACATTAAACACTCGCTCAACAATACTGCTGGCGGTGGTATTTCGCTGAGCCACTTCAATCACCTGTGGTGAGCGTAATAAGCGCCGACTAAAACTGAGCATTCGGTCATCCAAGGTGGCTGAAAATAATAACGTTTGCCGTGTACTTGGCAAGCGCTTAAGTACTTCGACAATTTCATCTTTAAAGCCCATGTCCAGCATGCGATCGGCTTCATCAAATACCAAATGAGTTAATTGTGATAATGACAACGCACGCTTACGCAGCAAGTCTAATAACCGCCCTGGAGTCGCCACCAAAATATGGGTGCCATTGGCTAACTGACGGATTTGTTCGCCAATGCTAACCCCGCCATAAACCATCACGCTAGTGACTGAACTGCCATAAGCATATTGCTCAATACTACTGTGCACTTGTTGGGCTAACTCTCGAGTTGGGACTAATACAAGCGCCGTTATCGGGGTCGAATTAATATGTTGAGTGTCTGGCTGAGCAGCTAGATTATCTTGATGAGTCAATAATTGATGCAGTAACGGTAATGCAAATGCAGCCGTTTTCCCGGTGCCCGTTTGCGCCCCCGCCATCACGTCTTTACCGCTTAAAATAACCGGAATTGCTTGTAATTGGATAGGCGTAGGTTGCTGATATTTTAATTCAGCTAGGCGATTAATCAATATGGGATGTAACGATAAATCTGCAAAAGACATAAAAACTCCAAACATGTGGATGCGCAGTTTATCACGCTCATTCAGATTAAAACAAAGGCTCTAGGTAATGCTTGCTTGAATTATCGTTCATTAAAATGGCTGGTAAATGTGATGCTCAACACATCTTAAACAGGTCGTGCTTTTTGCAGCAGATAACACTTGACTAAAAAAGTAAGCCTTATACAATTTATACATGCAAATAAAAAACATGTTTTATTTTAACCACTCGATTGCATCACAACTTTACACAATCAGATCCCATAACGAGGTATCACCATGAGTTTTTCAATTAGCGGTATTTTCAAGCCAGCCAAGCAAGCTGAACAGATTAGCAATGTGGCACCTACAGCCCAAGATACTACTGCAACAGAAATGAAAGCTGTAACAGAAAATGAAGTATCTCAGGCTGAAAATACTGCCAAAAAACAAGCTAATGGCGGCAGTTGTTGCGGTGGATGTGGTGGCGGTAATCATTAATCCACTAGAATACTAAACGTTACCACGTCTGAATAAACGTAAACTGTCTTTACTGATTAGTTGCGGATACTGCGCTGTAACGTCGAAAAATCCATTGGCATACGCTACTGCTACTGAGCCTTCGTTCTGTTTATTGATATAAGCAAAAACAGGGCTCGAAATAAATTGCTTTAAAAACATTTCCACAGCTTTGGTGGCAATGCCTTTGCCCCAATGTTCACGTCCAATCCAATAGCCAACTAAACGCATTTGCGGATCTGACTTTGCGGCTGCGTCGGTATTAATCCACGATAATACATTACCCACTAAAACATCATCTATCCAAATCCCTTGTGCTATCGCCTTTTCATTTGCTAATACTTTTTGCTGCCAATGCAGGTTAAAAGCTTTACGTTTACGCGGCACAAAGTCTGCCATTTTATTAGCAATAGGGTCGTTTTCAAATTCAAACAATATATCTAAATCTGCTTCAGTAATGGGATGAAGAGAAATATTCATTTCGGGTTCGCCTTTTCTATGTTGTGTCACCAAGATCATTTATATTATAGATAACCTCAGCTCTAATAAGAGATGGGATAAATCGTTAAAAACGGGTTTAATTCAAGTCTGCAATATCAAACTTGCCATGTGTTTTGCTAACAAGGCATATTGGACGTATCAATAGCTCGCCTATTGTAAGTCGATTAAACACTGATAGCGGAAATGCCTGTTTGATGACCGTTTATTATCCATAATTGAGGTTATATATTCTCATTCATCGACACGCTTGACGATGAGTAACCGTATCAACATGCATTAAAGGACTACAGGATGAAAAGCATTAAAACATGGCAATGGTTGGGCTTTGCTGGCCTTTTACCTTTTATTATTCTCAGTGTATTAGCCTTCAATCATAGCCTATTAGCACCCGAACATACTATGCTAGGGTTTGTTAGCTATAGCGCAGTGATTTTAAGTTTTGTTGCCGGTACTCTGTGGGGCAAAGCGGTTATATTAACCTTAGACGACAATATTGCTAAGTTACTCATCATCAGTAATATCATCGCACTCGCCTGTTGGATTGCACTGTTAACGCCGTTTGCATTATCCGCGCTAATCCTACTCGCCAGTGGTTATCTGTATTTATTGTATATTGAGTTTAAAGCCAAACAATTATCAACCACCACCAGCTACCTCACATTACGCACAATATTAACCAGTGCTGCTGTAGTATGCCACATTATTGTCATGCTCAGTCTTTTTAGCGTTTAACAACATGTTAACTCGAACAAAAAGCCCATGCTTTACAGCATGGGCTTTTTGTTTATTGCAGCAAGCTGACTGGCTTCATCATCTATAAACCGGTTTGACACTGTTCTTGCTGGTTTATCATGGGTGATAGAATCGGCATCATGCCTTTAAGTACTTGTAATGGCAGTGCTGAAGTAAAGCTAAAGTCGTCGGCTTTCTCCCCTGGCACAAATGCCGTTAAGGTACCAAAGTGACGATCGCCTAAATAGAACACAAATGTTGCGGTACGGTTTATAGCGGTTGAAGACACTTTACGGCCATTACGAATTTCAGTCGCAATACGATTATCGCCGGTACCGGTTTTCCCCCCCATGACAATCATTTGGCCATTGCTATCCACTAAGCTGCCTTTGAGCCTTCTTGCTGTGCCATTTTCGACTACATTTGCCAATGCTTTTTTCAACGCTCGTGCAACTTCTTGGTGCATTACCCGCATAACAGTTTGTTTATTATTGGCCAGTGTCACCTCATAAGGTGTGTCTTTGGCAAACTGCAGCTCATCAATTCTCACGGTAGGGAAACGATAGCCATCATTTTGAATAATACCCATTAACTCAGCCAATGCTGCAGGTCTGTCGCCCGAGCTGCCTAAAGCAGAGCCTAATGAAGGCACCATGTATTCAAACGGATAACCCATTCTCACCCAACGTTGATGAATACTTAAGAATGCTTCCACTTCTAACATCACCTGAATACGCACATCACGAGCATTTTGATGACGCGTTCTAAACAGCCAGCGATACACTTCTTGTAACTGCGGTTGTGCGTCTTCTAATACTTGAGTAAGGCCAGTTTCCGGATAGTCATTTAAATAGCGTAATACCCACAACTCTAACGGATGCACCCGTGCAATATAGCCTTGATCAGCTAAATTAAATTTTTCTTCGCCATATTTGTTGTACAGCACATTAATTTGTTTATCGGTAAAGGTTTTTGCTGGTAATCGCTGAGTTAAAAAAGCTGTTAACTCACGGGCGCCATCGTAAGGTTTTAAATAACGATAAACGGCCGTTAACTTGTGTTCTTGTTGTTGAATACCATCAAATAACACCTCAAGACGCTGCTCTGGTGCAAGCTGACGATACTTGCGATAAAAACGTTTTACAAACGAACTGCCCTCACGCTTAGCAAATGCTTTTAGGTATTCTTCACGGCGCGGATCTTTGTCGTTACGCAATAGCTGCGACACACTGCCTTCACTGTTATAACTACTACTGTAATTAACAATGTCTTGCATTAAGCGCACAAAAGGCAAGTTTATCGACTCTTGCAATGCTTGATATAATGTTGGTACGCGACTGTTTTCTTTTTTATTAAAATTGTTAAATACATGCAAACCACCACCGGTGAAGAAACGTTCTTCTGGTGAAGCCGAATATTCGCGCTGCAGTGCAGCATCCAACATTCGGGTTAAATTACGGTCACGGGTGGTAATCAAATAATCGACCACCCAGCGCGTAATATGGTCTTTACGTTCCACATCCACTTGGCGTAAATCAGCCACCGTCATTGCAGAAAAACGCTGTTGTAATTCGGCAATAATGTCTAAATATGTAGCTAATACACGTAACTTAGCCGTTGAACCTAACTCCAGCTTACTGCCTTCATTAATATCAAACGGCTGATCAATACTGTCGGTTTGAATCCGCACCCTATTGGCACTGTCGGTACTTTCATACAAGGTAAAGCTGTACAACACTTTATCTAACTGCTGCACCGACAGTAAACGCTCACCCAGTAGTCCGATACGTTCAGCCGAACTGGGCTGAGCTAAACTACGTAAGTAATCGCTAACTTGTTGTTGCAAGTCACCATGGAAGGTACTGTTAATCGATAAATCATAGCGATCAAGATCAAACAAACTTAATCCCAACATACCCGCAGTGCGAATACGTACCGCATTAACCCCCTTATTGTTAGCGAGGTTAGTCGTCGCTAACTTACTGGCGTTAAATTGTAATGTTTGCTCAAGTGCCGACACCATCAATTGCGTTTCAATTAACCCATCACCGCCCAGTAAACGTAAATAGCTGTCTACTAACGATTCTAAATCATCATGACCTTGGCGTAAGTAATACGATGGCCGACGCTGAGCAATCATTAAAGCTACGATTTGACGAAACACCTTGCCACGCTCAGCAGAATTTTGTTGAGTATGACGACTCAAAAGCAATTGGTTAGCTTGATTAAAATCTGTTTTAAACCAGGCCCATAAACCATCACCAATACCGTGGACTTCACCAAAACCCGGAGCCGATGATAATGGCACTGTGTTGAGATAATCTTGTACGATGCGTTGGCGAGCACCAACGGTGCTTTCACCTTGCTGATACACTCGTACAATGGCCGAACCAATTTGTAATAACTTATCTTTAATACTCAAGGTTAAGCCGTGGTTAGAATGCCTGAATTTTTCAATTTGGGTGGCCAAAGTACTGCCACCCGCTTTAGACATATCAGCCCCAAAAATACCCGCTACCTGACTGGCGGCAGCCAGCACAAATCGTGGCCAGTCAACAACGGGGTTGTAGTTAGCTTCTGGACTCAACATTTCACGATTTTCGATAAATAATAAGGTATTGATGATTTGATCTGGGATTTTATCTTGGTCTTGATACACACGTTTAGGATAGGAGAAATCGAATACCGTCATGTCGCGGCAATCTTTAATTGCTAAACCAGATTGGGCTTTTTCATGATACGGCGGGAAAAAACCAATCTTGGTATAATCCATCAACATTGGTGAAAATGCCACTTGCTGAGTGATTTGATAATTACGCTCAATAAGACGCGCTATTTTCTGCGGTAATTGGCTATAACCATGGCGGTCATCAAAGGGGCCATACTTAGGATAAATCACCGCATCGCTGCGATAATCACGTACTTTATAGGTTAATTTAGTGGCATATTGATGTAAAAAATAAGATTGATAATACGATGTCCGCACCTCAAACTCGATCAGATAAGCTGTTGCTAACAATAATACGATGAATAACCAACCCGCTTTACTGCGACGAACCGGAGCCGGTTTGGCGGAAGATGCATTAGGTCGATAATTATCAAACTGACTGTCTGTATGTGGACTAGACACAAACTCTCCATCTAACGCATAAAATCACAATAACGCACCATTTAACTTTTGGTTGAGATGTTCAATACATCGCGTAACTAATTGTGATAATTTTATCAGATGGGTAAAGCCATTAGATATAGACAAAATAACTAAATGTTGTTTTTTAGCCTATTAAAGACCTTATTGCCACAATATCGATATTTTTATATGAAACACTTACCCAAGTTTAAGGATTGTTTTGGACAACAGCACTTCAACAGCGACTATTGATCCGCCATTAAGATTAGGTTTAGCCATGTGGTCACAAAACCAATGGCAACAAACCGTTTATGGCAATAGCCAGGCACATCGACTGGCACATCGACTGGCACATCGACTGGCACGTTATGCCGAAATATTTAATACCGTCGAGGGCAACACTACTTTCTATGCCACGCCGTCGTTACAGAATGTACAAAATTGGTACGCTGCAACGCATGACGAGTTTAAATTTACCTTTAAACTGCCCAAACACATCACCCATGAATTACAGCTCCAACATGCAGGCCCAGCGCTACAACAATTCTTTAGCATAATGGAGCCCCTTATTAACCGAACCGGAGTGTGGAAAATTCAACTTCCCGCCAGTTTTGGGCCACAATCTTTGCCACAATTAGCACAGTTTTTAACTCAAGTGCCACAAGGCCTAACCTATGGTGTAGAAGTTCGTAACAGTGCCTTTTTTGCTAAAGGTGAAGCAGAACAAGCATTAAACCGCTTATTAATCGACAATAACTGCAATCGTATCATTATGGACACGAGGCCTGTTTTTGCAGCAGCGCCAACAACCGCAGCAGTGATAGATACCCACCAGAAAAAGCCAAAAGTGCCAGTACACGCCATTTCAACCGCACACAATCCTGTGGTGCGCTTTATTGGTCATCCGCAAGCGGAAGCCAATATACATTTTTTCCAAAACTGGCTAAAACAACTGCCTTTATGGATCGCGCAAAATAAACAACCCTATTTATTTATCCACACTCCAGACAATCACAATGCACCGCAATTAGCGGTCGATTTGTATCGTTTACTACAACAGCAGTTGGCACAAAGTACATCTGCATTGGCCGACATTAATCTATTACCTCAACAACAGCACACCACAACTCAAATGGGTTTTGATTTGTGATACCCACCTATATGCATAGGTAACCTCAAGGACTGATAATAAACGTTTATCAAACCGCTCTCGGTCCTACAATTTTATGATATTATCTGCGCCGATCCAGCCTGCCTTCGCAGCGCGTTTATGTTGATAAAGGAACCACCATGAGTGAATCTGCAACCCGTCTAAATAAGTACATTAGTGAGAGTGGTATTTGCTCACGTCGTGAAGCAGATCGCTATATTGAGCAAGGTAATGTTTTTATCAATGGTAAACGCGCCAAAATTGGTGATAGCGTCGAATTTGGCGATAAAGTCAAAGTGAATGGTCATGATATAGCCCCCCGAGACGAAGCCGATCTGGTTTTTATTGCCCTTAATAAACCGGTAGGTATTGTTAGTACCACCGAAAATACCGAACGCGATAATATTGTCGATTTTGTTAATCACAGCGAACGAGTATTCCCAATTGGTCGTTTAGACAAAGATTCACAAGGGTTAATCTTTCTTACCAGCAATGGTGACTTAGTCAATAAAATCCTCCGCGCAGGCAACAATCACGACAAAGAATATGTGGTTACGGTTAACAAGCCGATCACTGAATCATTTTTACAAGGTATGCGCGCCGGCGTGCCGATGTTAGGTGTCATCACTAAAAAATGTAAAGTGGAACAAGTTTCAACGTTCGTATTTAAAATAATTCTAGTTCAAGGGCTTAATCGTCAAATTCGTCGAATGTGTGAACATTTCAACTTTGAAGTGACCAAGCTGGAACGTCAATCAATTATGAATGTGTCGCTTAAAGGACTGCCTGTAGGAGAGTGGCGAGATTTGGACGAACAAGAACTCAGCACGCTAATGAAGTTAATTGAACATTCATCTTCAGAGGTTAAAAACGCGCCCAAAAAAGCTAAGAAAAAGCCAACCCAAAGCTTACGAGATAAAATTGAAGGCCCAGAACACTTTATGCAAGGTCGAGGTGCTAAACCTAAAAAGCCGGCGGCGAATAAAGGTAAGCCAAGTCATTCAAGAAAACCTAAACGTTGATCCAAAAAACAGCATAAGTGATATACCGCTTAGGATAAGAGTGAGTATTAAAAATAATCATTTTACCGTATGCAATAGTCTTTTTATGTTGTAGGATACTGCACTGAGTATTATTCAAACAGCCAATATTACACAAATGTAAATAAAACATCGATTTACATTAAATATTGTATAATCACTCACGCTAAAAGATTACACATAATGCATTTTTATTGATCTAATGCATGCTAAAGTTGTTGTAATCTTTCAATAAATAGTACAAAAAAGCATCGTAAAAGTATAAAACAACAGCAATCGGACGCTGGTTTTTTAAACAAGGAATGTGACATGTTCAGCAATAACCTTTTAATCGTAGATTTCCCTGTTCATCTTCATGGGCAATTTCAAAACCTCGCTAATTTGATTGAATTTAACTTAATTCCAACCAATGCGAGCTGCGCGTTATCAGAATTATCAGCCGCATCAAATTCCGAAAATGGCAGCGCCATTATGGTTCATTATCTTGAAAATCCATTACAAGAAATTGGTTACTTATCTGCAGAGTTATTTAAAAGCGACCTGCACATTGCATTTTGTCCTGCACTGAATGTAGAACTAGAGGTTATTCTTATTTCATCTGGATTTCATGGTGCCATCAGTGTCGATGACTCTATCGCTCATCAAATACAAAGCATTAAACAAGTGCAAGATGGCGACATTAGCTTTAACCCTAAAGCCGTTTCTAAATACATCCTCCAAAGAAAGCGTATTCCATCATCAGGTAATCGCGCCAAAATACTTGCCGTCACCACAAAAAAAGAACAACAAGTCTTGTCACTCATACTGCATGGATTAACCAACGAAGAAATGGCCAAAGAGCTCAACATTTCTGTTAATACCGTCAAAATGCACGTACAAAATATTTATAAAAAAACCAAAATTAAAAATCGCGGCCAATTATTTGCTTTTGCTGCCGGTTAACTTTTTATAAATACTCCAGTTAACACTTAAAAGTGAACTTAGTAATGTATCCATTAAACGATACATTTTTAGGCTGACTTAATATTCTCTGGTTAACATTTTCTATAACTGGTGAAAGTATTTCACCTCATAATGTAAGGACACATTAATGCACCATAAAAGCATATTAGCCATATTAATCTCTGGCGCACTCTTAGTCGGTTGCGGTTCATCTGACGACGATTCTAATACCGAAATCACGCAACCAGATTCTGGCACACTGCCCCCGATTACAACGCCTCCAGTAGCATCAGAATATACTCACCAGGTAACCGGTTTAGCGGTATATCAAGGGGCATTGTCAGGAGCGACGGTTTGCGCTGATTTAAATAAAAACTTAGCCTGTGATAGCGATGAACCTTTTACTATTACAGATATTGACGGTAACTACCAAATTGATTGGAAGAGCGAAGTCGAAACCCCAGACTATTATTTAGTGGCTAACTGGCAGGCGGCGACAGCAACACAAGCAATCCAAGCCCGCTCTTTAGCACTTAAGGTTAAAAATCCAACCACCCGCTCTGCGCCAAGATCTATCGTTAGTGACGCAGGAAAAGGCACGTTAATCGCTAGCCCACAGTACAATGGCGCGATTAATAACCTGACCCATATTAAACTCTCTCGGGTGATTGAGATGAAGAGTCAAAGTCTGTCTAACAGTGATATTAGTCAGCTATCGGCTGAGTTAGACACTCTATTGGCTATTTTGTATCAATTAGATGCAGACACCTTGTATTCTATTTCAGCGGAAACATCAGCCTCAGCTAACTTTATGCGCATAGACTATGCCATTGCTTATTTACAGCAAGTCATCGCGACTCAAATCCCAAACTTAATCGCAGCAGAAAAAATTCTTGCTGCTACTTATGCTCAACTTTGGCAAATATTAATTGATAGCGGCCTTTCTATCGAAGAGTTCTTCTCAGACGACATATTTACTTTAGCCGCAAATATACTCTTTAGTGATTCAGCTATCGCATTAGGATTTACAGAATTACCAATCGATTCTCGTATTTTGTCACAAAACGATTGGGATGTTGTGTTAGGTAATATCATTAATGATAGCGGCTTTGCTAATACCTTATCGCTAGCGTTGCTGTCACAGTTCAGCACATTCTCACTAGACAATGATGAGACAGGAAAGACAGTTATAGGATCAGCCTCTATTGAGGGAATTGGGTATGTTACCGAATTCCCTAAAGATATAGATGAGCAAGAAATAGAAATTGAATGCTGGAACACAACCCATAACGGTTGGTATACCATTGCACCATTGCCGACGACTGAACCGTTTATAGATGGTAATAGTTACAAAACAGTGTATGAATCAACAGATGTTAATGTCACTATTAATGTAGAAAAAATACTCACACCAAGTGATAGCTGGAGCTCAATACTTAACATTATTCCTGATAGTCTTAAATTCAACACGCTAAATTGGCCACAAACATTATATTCTATAAACGTATCTCAAGAAGCTGATGTCATGTGTCGTGAAGTCAATAATTATGAAATCTACGACCTTCCTGATTACGAGACGGCTGATATGATCACAGTTGATGATATCGCTAGAGCACAATTTGATAGTTTATATCCAGAGTTTATCATCGTCAATGAGCAACAAAGTAAGATCACTCTGCTTGATATTAACCTGCAACCAGAAACGACATTTACAGTAGAACGCAGCATTAGCCCAAGTAATCAGCCATTAATTATTACAACTGAGGACGCTATAAATGACAAAGTTGCTGAGCACATTCTTCCGACATATTATTTAGTTGCAGATCAACAGTTAATTGAAGTCAATTTAAATAAAGCTTTCGACACGAAAGACGCAAACAATCAACTAATGATGACTTATGACAATTCAGAACGCTTTACCCAAATATTATACAATCATCTATTATCACTAAAAACAACGCCATAAGAGGCTTATAGCTTACTCGCAATATAAAAAACCATTAGCAAAAGCTAATGGTTTTTTATCATCAAGCCACAAATATTAGCCTGCTTTAATCATATCGTTTTATTTATCAATAAAACGACCAACAATCGCTAAGACTAAATCAAACGCACCATAGACAAAGGACCGTTCTGCTGCCATAAAAATGATGAATCCCTAATGCACTAGATATGCCAGCTAGAATGACTGCTATAGCATACTCCCCATCCAACTCAATAACCTGTTACTTATTAACAATCAACAAAGTAAACACTGCCAATATGTAAAGTGACATATTAGATACTGGCGTTACAGCTCATCACCACCCTCTTCAGCTTCCATGCGCTCAACATCTTGCTTGGTGTAACCCATGGCTTCGGTTATATAGCACATCTTCACCAGCTGAAACATTTGCACAAAAGAGCTAACCCGCCCCGCGTGCATTTGTACATTTAATAACGCCATAGTGACACCAGCTTCATCGCCGGGTGATACTGTAGCGCTCAATTCAGATAACGACTGGTTATTAGCTGATACCTCATCAATGAGATTGTTATATTCTGTGACGTTTTCAGGCATATAACAGGTAGATGTTTCAGGTAATTGTGACAAAAACTGCTCATATTCTTTTACAAACAACCTAGCTTGCACCAACGTCTGCTCACCGAGTGCTTGTAATTCTTGCACCTTGCCACTTTGAAATACAGCCGACGCATTGCCAGAATCCATGAGCTGATTAAACTCTTGCATCAAGACTAGCTGCTTATCGGATAGCACTTTTGCCTCTTGTGCTATGGGTTTCGTTTTAGCTTCAAATGCATCAATAGCAGCTTGGTTGCTAGCCAATACTGCAAAACTCATTGTGGTAATGGCTGTAGTCATGGCCACCAGCAAGCTGGCTTTTTTAAAAATATTCATCGATAACATCCTGTTAGTTGAGCACTTGAAAACAATCAAGCCATATATGGCCATGTTAATTCTTAAACCAAATAACGAATATACAGCGAGAACAAGCCAAAGCCTGTCATACCTAGTAGCGCTATAGCCATCGGTATGAGTATGTAAAATCGCCATACCGCAGCTATTTTCGGAATTTGCGTCAACGTTGCACTGTAGCCGAGTTGAGACAGTGCAATAACAAATTTATTACTATCAAATGCTTGCCCGGCTAACGTAATGCTTTCACCGTTACTCACATCAATGTTTACTCTAAATACAAAAGGTCGCCTGTATTGCCTCCGGATACTGTCACCATCGCCAGCTTTATACCAATTCCACTCAATATTAATTGATTTAATCGCAGACTTTTCTATCTGTCTAACTTGCTTGTCCTCAAAATACACTCTTGGAAAAACAAGTGAATTCTCGCTGATAACGATCTCATTAGGAGTCGATATCCCCTGTGTATAATGCTTATCGCAAATGAGCTTTCGCCTTACAGCAGACACCGCTACTCCAAATAGTGCAACCACGGTGGCCGCTACGATATTTTGGCTAGAATAAAGGATAAACAAGGCAGCCATAAAACTGATATAACTTGAAGCCCAGACTTGATGAAAGTATTGCCGAGGTAAAGGCAGCATAAACAGTGTGACGGGGTATTGTAATTTTATCGGGTCGTTAAATAACTTAATCCCGATAAAGGCTTTTACGGTATCTTGGTCGAGCGGAACTGAACTAAAGGTTGGCCAATCTTTACGGCTAACGCTATCAAATTGACCGACAACATTAATCCCCTGCGACATTAACTCTTTTCGACATTGTTGCACCAATGCGGGCAACTTATGTTGCTTCACTTTTAACGATATCGATATCGGTTCAGGAAATTGAGCTTGTTGACTATCTTTAACATGCAAAATCACTTTATAAGTATTATGCACTTCTTTTAACTCAATATTTTTTATTATCGAGTAATCAACATCTTGTTGTTGAAGGGAATAAATGGATCCCCCCCCTAACTTGAAACCATGAAACTGTATTAACACATTGCGTGAGGCATCAAAACACCATCGACATTGATAACTAAATGCTATCAACATCAACAACATACTGAGCATTAAACGCCCGACAGCTTCAGCCAAAAAAGAAAAAACACTTACTTCCAACACCACATAAACCAAATTAAAGCATATAAAAATCCACTTTATTTTTTCAACGGCTGACACTATTGAAAATGATGAAGCGGTATTCAACAGCGTCCCTGTTAACTTGTTAAACATCCTGCTCCTTAATCGACTTACACTTTTAAGATAGTTGTCAGTGTCTACCAACTATATAAAGAGCCTCGTTATCGACTATTTTTAGCCATATCATTCTATTACGTCATTAACATGCCGGTAATGAACAAAAAGGATAAGCAGGTACCATATAATGGCCTACAATAACGTAACAACCTTCCACTGGTTTTCTAAATAGGCCAGCTTGCAAGTCCCATAGCCTTGAATCGCTTCATTAGTCTTTGGTGATATCGTGTCGAAACGGTATGGAACCCACAACTCTAAGTCATGCCCACGCTGCTTAGCGTTGTCACTAACTAAACTGCTGCTAGAATTTTTAGCATCTTCAAACGCTAACGCCTCATTTTCATCTATTTGATAATTATCGATACCTAAATATGATGTTTTAAAATATTTATCATGTAGCTCAGATAGATATACTTTTACTTGCTCATCCGTTGCTGGTATTGCAGCAAACACCTTTCTGAATAAGTTCACATCTTGATGTCTAACGACATCGACTGACGCTTTACACAGTGCATTCGGCTCTGATCGATCAATTTTTTTAGCAGCTGCCAACCACTGAGTTAGATTTTCTTCATCAGAAGACCCCATTGAAGGCGTCGATATAAATAGTAATAAAATAATAGCGATTAATTTGTACATGAAAACATCCTTTTAATTTACGTTTTTGCTTTACTAACGCTTAAAAACTCACAATCAATCATGTATGCAATCAATTGAATATACACTACAAAAAATAGTGTTTCACTAGCATGCCTGTGACAACCACATTGACTAAAACAGGGAATATTACGGCTATAATATTAGGCAAAAAAGCCCATGACCAATTGCCGTGCAGCGTTGTTAATGGATAGTCGAAAAAACACAGCATGTAAACAATGTGTTTAAGCGGGAAATACATCGCATTAAGGATAATGACTTCACCGCTTTTTAGCTTAATATCACACGCGGTAATATGATTGCGCACATGTAAACGATGCATTTGTGATTTATATTTTACCGTGATGCGCTCAATGTCACCACGTTGTAACTCCAACTGCCCCACAGGCTTATTAATTATTGCATTCGCAGGAATGGCAATACGCTGCTGGCTAACAAAGCAACGTAATGTCCCGGTAATACCGTAACGTCGCCTAACCAGCCAATACCGCCCTATTAAGTAGACAGGTAATAACCCCACATTGATTAATACTAATGCACGAGCAAGCTCAGTATTAGGAACACTAAGAGGTAGCACAGCTAAACCGACCATCAAAATAAGCAGTAACAATGAAACACCTAAAGACAGAGGGTAACCTATATTAGCGACATATAAACCCACGTCACTTTGCGCGTTAAAGTCACGCATCCCTTTAATATGCAGATTAAAAAATAACGATTTATCATCTAACTCAATTTTCTTAGCCAAAACAATAATGCCACCCAATTTAATAATGAAATAACTTACTGCCTTTTCACTTGAATTACGATAGCCTTTTGTGACTATAAAAATTCTAAAACACATTATTTTATAAGTTTGATATCCAACTGCGATGAGTGGCGATGTTAATTTTATATGAATCGCTAATTTAGTGGCTGTTAATGGATATTGTCTGACTGACATTGGTAGTCAAACTTGGGCATTGACCAATGGTAGCGAATTGCGAGCATTCTAAAGCTAAAACCAAAGGTCAGCGCAACAGAAAGGTTTATCCATTCAACAACACCATTTAGCTTCATCACCACATATAAAGCTGACGTTAGCAAAGCAACTAACGCATATAGCTCTTTCTTAAAAATCAGTGGCACTTGATTGCATAAAACATCACGAATAACGCCGCCAAAAACACCAGTCACGACCCCCATGGCAATGGCTATCTCAATGCTATAACCCAGCATTAAGGTTTTCTGCGCTCCAACAACAGAAAATACCGCCAGACCAAGAGCGTCAATAGCCAGAAATAATCGTGATAAGTAACGCATTAACGGTGCAATCATCACTGTTAGGAGTGATGCCGCCGCAACAGCTAACAAATAATGTGCATTTTCAACCCATATTAGGGGATAGTTACCCAAAAGCATGTCACGCAGAGTGCCACCACCAATCGCGGTCACACAACCAATAATCACCACACCAAAAAGGTCCATCTGTTTTTTGCCTGCGGCCAGGGCGCCTGTCATCGCTTCAGCTAATACACCGATGAACCACAAAATACTGATTACTTTTACTTCTAACATAAGATAATTCTAGCTAACCAAAAGGAAGCTGATTCTGCCCGTATCTCAACATAAAATACAGCGATAAATATTATTTATCACATTAATTAATCTAATGTATATATTATTATTTTTTGACTGTAACTCATTTGATTTAGGAGCTTTTGAAAATTAATGAATAGTTTTAATAATTTATAAAATCAGTAATACCTCTTTATAGCGGCTTGACTGGGAAATAACTAATGATGAGATGGACAATCTCGAATACGGTGTCAATGCACCAAACTGATGTTGAACCATACCGTTACTTAAGGAGCGTTCACCATGAAAATTATCACTATTGCGATTGATTTGATAAAAATGTATTTCAAATCCTTGGAATGAATTGCCATGTAAAGCTAGTCTTCAATAAGCGTTAAAATCGCACTCAACAGACCGAGTCTATGCTGTAACAATCCCATTATGATGTCATCTTAGAGGCCTGTTATTCATCTGATTGCTGGGAATGTAAGTTTATCGCGATGAGATACAACGTTAAGCCCATTCCTGCCTAGCATGTCGATCTGTTCGTGCGAGGCAGTAAAATAACAGTGAAATACTTAAAGATAGGAGGACCTAAATTCGCGGCATATAAACCCATGTCATTTTGTGCGTTAAAATCACGCACTATTTTTATGTACTGATTAAAAAACAAAATTTATTATCTAATTCAATTTTCTTAACCCTATTCATCACTAATTAACAATTGTTATTACCTAAACAAGTATTTGATCACGTCGTTATCATTCATAATGTATTTCCCGCTGCCACCCAAATATTCATACAGATCTATTGCCTACCAACAACCACATACCCTTAGGTGTATCGCGAGGACAAAAAACATCAAAAGTAATAATCACTCTGTAATTCTAATAGCAATTCATTTACACCCTAGTGATGTTTGAATATCTTATGGGGACTTAATGTTTTTTCTCAATATTACTGGATACTTTATTTCAACAGGGAGTTGATATGTTAAAACCCGCGCTAATGTCATTAGCCATTATCATTGCGGCGATGCCAGCGATGAATGCCTATTCGGCAACATCACAAGAATTATTTTCTGAGCCCAAAGAGGTAAAAGACACAAAAAGTGAACTTAGACACTTCACGCCGGTGCAATTGATCACGGCAATTGATGACAAAAACATTCAGTCAAAAGAAGTAAGAGGTAAACTGACTAGAACCAACTATGAGCTACCGCCGTCTTATACGCCGGCTCATTTAATCAATAACTATAAAAAACAGCTTAACGCGCTCAATGCCGAGATCATTTTTGAATGTGAACAAGCAAGTTGTGGTGATGAACGTAAGCTATCTTCATTTATCTCGCCTTTGACAAATATTTCCAGTAGCTTGCCATCATTAATAACAGCACATATTACCCTGCCTAAAAAACAAGTTTATGTGTCGATATATGCGATTAGCTGGCAGAATGCTACCAATTTAGAATTGGATATTATAGAAGTCATCGCTGAGCCATTAGATTTGGTGGCCACTAATCAAAGTTATTTATCACAAGCTGTGAGTGAAATAACGGTTAAAGACAATAGCGATAAAGATACTAAAAACTCGGCTGACCACCCAATGCTTAGCAGAGTCGCTGGAGCTTACATACAGGAATATATGACTCATGGCTTTAACCAAACCATGGTACTTGCTGGAGATAACTATAAAACGTTGGAACTGGAAGGGAAAGTTACCGATATTACATACATATTGCCACGTACTTACTCAGAATTTGAGATTGATGCAAACTACCATAACGCATTAACCAAACTTGGTTTTACGGAAGTTTATACCTGTTTAGGGAAGGAGTGCGGAAACGAAGATACATTAGAAACTAAGATAGCATTACATTCAGCAATTGGTCGCGAAGAAAACCAATTTTATAGACTCTGTAAGTTAGAAAGAGCTGAAGGTAATGTTTACGCTATGGTTTACGTTATTGGGTTTTCAGGGCGATTATCCGCTGAAATCAGGATCATTGAAGAAACCACATTAAACAATAACCGTGTGGGAATTGATTTGCAGGGCTTAACCGATGAGATTGCTAAAACGGGCCATGTGGCGCTGGACGGTTTGTTGTTTAAATATGATAGCGATGAATTACTGCCAGAAGCTTATCCGATTGTTGAAGTGGTAGCTCAATACCTACAAACACACCCTAAACAGCTGTTTTATGTTGTAGGACACTCAGACGACCAGGGCTCGCAAGCTTATAACCAAACCTTGTCAGAAAAACGCGCGACTGCAATTAAAACCCGTTTGATTAAACAGTTCTCTATTTCTGCACAACAAGTTGAAGCCAAAGGGGTTGGTGAGTACTCGCCTATTGCCAATAATCTTGATGAAGCGGGCCAGAAACAAAACCGCCGCGTTGAGTTAGTGATACGTTCAGATAATAAATAACCTCTGCTACGGATAATAGATAATTATCTCACTGGAGAAGTAATCATAGAAAGGTAGCCTAGACTACCTTTCTATTCACTAAGAATGTTTTACTTACCAGACTCAAGGTTAATACGTAGTCTGTATTTAGTCCTGAATTTGGTTCTTAACTCTTAACTCTTAACTCTTAACTCATTATTGTGATTAACGCTGAAGCGTTAATCACAATAATATCCATCAGATTGACAATAAAACTCCGGTAATAAACCAGCAATATTCCAGTAGTA
>TARA_R110000796_G_scaffold19627_12_pt1 | contig 22203 bp, 18 predicted proteins | sample TARA_R110000796 | Tara Oceans TARA_R110000796 (sample SAMEA4397815) | marine metagenome | biome: Polar Biome; feature: [SRF] surface water layer (ENVO:00010504); material: water (ENVO:00002006), including particulate matter (ENVO:01000060) such as... | depth 5 m
CGAAGTAGCGGTGTTTTAACCGAGGATAAATTAATTGTAACAGGTCAAGTAAAATTGATTAGCATTCACGCAACAGAAGTTGGTGGAGGGGCGGCAGTAATTAAAATATTTGACAATACAGCCGCAAGTGGTAAAGAAGTCGCAAGAATTACATTAGCCGCTAATCAAACGATTGAATTTGATATGCATGGTGTGTTGTGTATGACTGGTATATACTTTAAAGAAGTCAGTGGTGCAGTAGCAGCGTCAGTTGAATTTGCTTGAGGTGATTTAATGGCGGCATTAAATAACGATACAAGGTTAGTTATGACAATTTTATTTGTCGGTACTATTAGTGGAGCAAATGTTTATTTTTATGCTGCCTATGGTTTACAATTTCCTTACGGTCCTTTAGCCCATTCCGTCTTATTTGGTTTAATTACAGTAGGTGGAATCATGGTTATGAAGGCTGTCTTTGACTTGTCTTTGAATGACAGAATTGAGATTAGATTACTCGATAGGCAAATTGAATCACACTTTCAACGAGTAGCAAGAGAACAACAGATTAAACAGAAACTTCGTGAGAGTATGAAACAATACGGTGTTGAACGCCGTGAAAGTTGGAATAATACTTTCCCTTCCGAACCACAAACCGCTTCATTTGAAGAAAGCCAAATACCAAATGAGTTCTTGGCTACTATTCAACAATGAGGTGAATAAATGGTTTTGGGCGACTTAATGGGATTCAGTGAGTCTGATTACGCTTACAATCAAAGTAGGGCGCATTCTGCTGATATGTTCTTTGTGAAGATGAGGTTTTGGTTTTGGGGCAGTTGTTCCACTCTATTCTTTTTCTTGGTAGGTAATATATTAGGCGTTGTTTTAGAAATTAGTATAATGGGTTGGCTCATAGACGGATTAAAAACTATTTTTGGAGGCCATTAAATGTCAGTAATGGCGGGATTCGCTATATTAATTACAGAAGCAGTGGTTTCATTTTATAAAAAGGTTCATGCAATCAACTTTGGTGTGTATGGTGCAACCATGGTAGGTAAGACTACTTTAAGTCATCAGTTGAGAACAAGAGGCGAAGTTCAACAAATTAACAAAAGAACGGTTGGTTTAGAAAGAGCAACAAGAAAAGTAATTAAATTTGATGGAGATTCCCATACATTAAAAAGTGCTGATATTGGCGGAGAAGCAATGTATTGGAAAGAATGGGTTAGTGATATGAAGTCTCGCAAAGTGCGATATGTTATTTTTATGATAGACCATAGGCACTTAGATTCTCCTTCAAATTTAGACCACCAGTTAGCATGGAAATTCTTAGTTGATACTATTGTGTTAGATAGATGGTCAAATGGAAAGAAAAAGAAAGAAGCCGACTATCCTATTGCCGTAAGCATTTGGGCAAACAAATATGATATATGGGGAGAAAAATACCCACTAAGAGAAGGACAACCAATTGATAAGCACGATATTTATGAACCATTTAAATACGGGATGAGGCAATTGAACGATAAAGGAATACCAACTTTTAAATATATTGTTTCTGCTAAGTCTGACCCCGAAATGGTTTATAAAGGAATTACTACACTGATAAAGGATTATTGATATTATGTGGAAAGATATTTTAAAAGTGGACAGATTCACTAATGAAGGTGGCTATAAAGGACTCTATGATGAACAAACTGATGAGGTTTTAATCAACTTAGATAAATTTAACACAGTAGCGAGAGGCTATGACGATATGGAAAGAGTTGTAGAGTTTGCTAATGTAGTGACACATGAATTATCACATAGAGAATATGCAAAGGAACTAGGTAATACTATGAAAGAAGTTCTTAAAGAACTATATTCTATAACTAAACAATATGCAGAAGGTAATGCGACATTAGATTCCATCGAACAAAAACTAAAAACATATTATAATTACGCTATTATCAATGAATCGTTTGCATATGGAAGCGAGAAAGACTATAAGAGAATAAGAGGGTATGATAATACAAAGGGTTCAACTAGGGCTGTAATGACTCAAGTCAATAAAACCATTAGAAAATTAGTAGGTAAAAAAGACAGACCATTGGAAAAAATGTTGTCTAGCCTTTATGATGAAAACATGAGAGCAATTGGAAAATTAAAGGATTGATTAAAATGTACCAACAGCCAAATTTAATAAACAGCCCGCAGACAAAGACGGCATTCTTGCCAAAAATGCAACAATTTAGAGCCGCAGGTTCTATGGAAGAATTTACCTTTTTTTCTTTGAAACCAAAAAAACAATTAAAAGAAATTAAAAGAGTACTTATTCCAGAAAAGAAAAAATTTATTTTTAAATATGGATATAAGTTTAATCTTAAAGATAGATGTGTTGTTTGTGGAATGCATCATACTTGGGAAGCAACTGATTATTTACGGCCTCCTATCCCATTAGATAATGTAACTAGAGGAAGACCACTAAGGGGAACCTATTGTCAGAAACACGCAGGAATACATAAACAGATGGAAATGCTACAACAACAAATTTTAGCAGATGAACATGGTTTAGACTTCAAAGCATTTATACCAAAGGCTAAGGTTCCACAAATGTTCAACAGTAGCCCAATAACCACTTTATCCAAGAAGGATATACTTTCCTTGACCTCGACCGGATGGCTTATAACGCCGCCCGTAGTGAACGATAATGAGGGTGAGAAGGCAGAAGTTATACGCCTTATTGCCGAAATTGAAATAAATACAGCAAGACTAAATTCAATTATATTAAATAACAGAAGTGGTGAATAAAATGGGAGTATTTGGAACAAGTAATGGAGCAGTATTGGGCGCAGTTCAATCACAGAATGATGCACAATTTAAGACAGTAAATAATTTATTATCTTTACAAGATAATCATGTCGAAGAATTTTTTCAATATCACGGGGAGCAATTCTTATCTACTTTTGAAAAGTTAATGGAAGATGTAGTTGAAAGAGTAGTAAGTCAAATGCTTGCTAAATTATCTTTTTCCACCACTGGTACTAAAATGGTAATTGATGCTGATGCTATGCGCGAGTATGAAAGAATCACACAAGAGAATATTGATTTAGATATTTCTAGAATACTACAATCAGCAATTAACACAGAAGTAGTAAATCAAAGGAAACTTGCGAAGCAACAATATCTTGAATCACAGGGCTTTAGTGGCGGCGGCGGTATGGGAGCGATGAACAACACAGCACCTTCAGCAGGTATGGCAATAGCCGGTGTAACAGGCAATCAACAACAATTCGTACAGGGTCAAGCGGCGATGAATAACGGTACAGGCTACCCCGTACCCCCATCAGGAAATGATGGTTATGGTCGTCCATTTTGGATTGACCCACAGAACGGACAAATGAGTTACGAACCACCTTCAAGCGGATTACATTTAGGTTCAGCCATTCAAAAAGGTGCGGCTTGGGCTAAATGGTTAATGTGAGATGGTTTAGTTGAAAATCAGATATAGTAGAACAAAACAAGACATTTCTTTGGATGAGGCTTCTCTCCAAAAAGAAATGCTTATTTATTTGTTTTCTAACTATATGGCTAATAAACCAAAAGACGCGCGAAAAATACCTGAGTATTTGTCTTTAGAAGAATTCAAAGCAACTAATACTACTATTTCTGATAGTGATGCAAATGAATATGTTAAAATATATAATGATGCATTGGCCGATTTAAAAACAAAAAAATTGGTAGATGTGCTGGAAACAATTAATCTACAAACACCTGCAAAAAAAACTATATCTAGTCTTATTGCACTAGATGAGGATATAGCCATTGATGGATTGGCTGGTTCTTCTCTTGATAAACTTATGCAAAATCCAGATGCTATTTCTGAGATTAGAGAGAAAAAAGAAGAAGGTTTGGTTGATGAATTATTCACAAATTATATGAAAATTTTTGGGGAAGAGAAAACAACAAAAGGAAAACCTGTAACAAATGGAGATAAAAAAATTACCGAAAACATTAAATATATTAAAATAAAAGAACACGATAAACTAACACATGAAGATGGTAAAGTAGCCTATCTTAAAAAATTAGGATATGCTCCAATAAACATTGTTGAGAGTCGGGCTACAAAAAAAGTAGGGCGTAAAAGTTTAGGCGTTAAAGAAGAAGAAGAAGAAGAAGAAGAAGATAGTACCCTATCTCCAAAGTTTGTTCCTATTGCGGAGCGTGACGCTGAAATATCTGGAGGTAGCCTTTTATCTACTAAAACAAATCAATATACTAAAGTTTTTCAAAAAGTATTTTTACAAAAAACCGTGTCAAAGGAAGTTCTTGAAGCACAAAAACTAGATAAAAGGTTTGCTAATTTTACTAACAGAAAAATACAACAACTTAGCAAACAAAAAATAAACTTTATGGAAGTTTTTTCAAGTAAACTTAAAAACGCAAAAGAATTAACAAAGCCACTAAAGGAAGATAGGTTTAAAATGGTTTTAAGCCCAGAAGACATAGCATTTAATAATAAACATTTTTATCCTCCAAAATATGAACAGGCAGAAGATTATGAAACCTTTGCTACTCCATCAGATAAAGATTTATATGATAAGGATAAGGATAAATATGAAGATAAAAAAACAATAGCCGAAGGAGATGTAAAAGAAATTACTAAAGTACCCGAATTAGATAGTCGAGGTAAACATAAAGATATAAATGGTAAATTACAATACCACACTAAAAGAGAAGGAGAGAAAAAGAAAGTTGGAGAAAAAGGGGAATATATTTTTCCAGACTTTGATGATTTAACTGATTTAGGAAAATTTGAATATGATGATGGTGAAACATTCGACTTCAACTTGGAGTTCTTTCAATTTGAAAGGCTTAAGGAAATAAAAGAAACTTTAGATGGAGCAGACAAAAGACTTGAAGACTATGAATCTGAAAGAGAGGAAGAAGAAAAAAGAATACTTGATGCTTTAAAGGATTTAACAAAACAAGCAAAAGTTAGAATAAGGGAAGCAGAATCTGGATTAGAAGCATTAAATGAAAGTATGCGAGACTTTGTTGAAAGTAAACAACTTACTGTTTCAGAAGCAAAAAAAGTAGTACAAACAGGAAAACTCCCAAAGAATTATCAAGGAAAATCTTTTATTGACCCTAAAGACGGAAAGAAGAAAGAATGGAATATAAAAAACTTTTCTGAACTTTTTGGTATGGATGGAGAAGGAAGGCCAGATTCGGAAAAGAAAGAGTTTCCAATGCCAACTAAAACAGAATCAACCCCAGTAGGAAAAATTAAAAATCTTATTTCCGCAGAAGACGCAGAAGACGCATATAAAAACGGCTTAATGGATTGGATTAAAAGAACCTTTTCAAAACCTCTTAGTGACCTAAGTATGCTTTATGAGTTTGAATTTCAAGTCACAGAAAAAATAATTGTTGAAGACGACGAATCTAAAACAACATATAGTTTTTCAGTAGCATTAGAAAATCCAACTCATGAAATAACCGCTAGAACAGTAACTGTGGGTCTTAGTACTAAAGGTAGAATGAGAGCAAATTCTGCTTATAACTATAAAGATTATAAATATGACAGTGCCGCAATTCGTGCTAGTAAAACTTTTTCAGATTCAGTTAAAAGAAAACTTAAAAAATTAAATTCTAGTTTATTATAAGGAAAGTGAACATCATGGCAATAGCATCCTCCCCAAGCGACTATACCGCAATTAATGTTGATTATTCAACAGGTAGTGGATATTATACTGATAAGAATGCAGTATCAGACTTACTACAAATACCTGCCTTTTCAACTTCCACTTATCCAACTCAAGCACAAATAGGTGCAATCATAAAGAACATTGAAGGTATAGTTGATGAAAAGGTTAAGCGTTCTTATAGGCCAATTATTTACAAGAATGAATTTCACAACTTTGAATTTATTCGACACCCTATGCAAGCATATTATGGTGGCTATGTTGGGTTTGTTCAATTAGATACTTTGAAACTTAAAAAAGTAATTTCTCTTCAAGTATGGCAAGGAAACAGTTATCAAGAACTTGCTTCGGCTCAAGCCAGTATTACTCTTGACGCTACTGGATATAAAAACCTTAGAAAAATTACACTACAGTTACCCAATAGTGGTAAGACTTTTAATTTGTTTTTTACTGGTGAAGGTGGGACTAATGCAGTAAATACTTTCGATGCTTCCTTTGGTTCAAAGACTACAGCACAAGAAATATGCCATTTAATTAACGAAGAATATCCATCTAAAACTGCTCAATTTACTGGGGCTACTGCTGAAAAGTTCAAAAACTCGGATGAATCTGCTTCTTTCGCTATTTCAGATTTCTTTTATGCTTCAACTGACCCTGATGATGGTAATAAAATAAACATTTCTAGCCTTTTAGCCGGTGAAGATGGCTCCGAATGTACCCTCACCCTCACGGATAAAGCGGGCGAAACATCGAGTACACAGTCAGTTGCGTTTACTGATATGCAAGATATGAAGAGACTTGGTTCTTTCTGGGCAATAGGGGATGAAGGGCGTATTTTCTTCTTAAGAGACTATCCTTACCATACTCAGAATTCAATCATCTGTACTTATATTGCAGGGGATGGCCGAGTTCCTTCGAGTATTCATAGAGCAACAACTATGTTAGTTGCCGCAGAAATACTCAGACATGACGACCAAACGATTTTAATCGCTGAAACAGGGAGCAACATCTCGACGAAGGAAAAGTATGATATACTCACAAAAGAAGCGTATGACACGCTCAAGGGCAAGGCCGACTTGGTTTTCTTAATTGATTAATATGTTTTCAAATAATGGAATACAAGAGTTTCAAAGGTATTTGGACATTGAAAAAGAAAGACAATTAGCCTTAAAGGATTTGTCTGAAATACTAGGAATAGATATTACATTTAGTGATAAAGAAATGGTGAGAAATGCGGAAGAGAATTTTACTAAAGCATTTAATAAAAAAATATATAAGGAGGTGAATGAATGGATGAAGTCAGCCTTCTCATAGATTTAGTTAGCAGTAGTTGGTCGTCTTCTGCGACCACTTTACAACAAGCCGGAACTATTACAGCAGACCATGTGGCTACTCCTAATTTTGTTGATGTAAGAACACTACAAAAGAATAAAGGTGTTCGATACGATTTAACTGCTAAAGATGTTATTATCTTCTTTGAAGATTCTCAAAACATAGAATATCCTACTACTAACTTTGATGTTAGGAATGAAACATACTCATTTACTATGCATATAAGAACAATTCACGATGAAAGGGCTGGTACTGATGCCAACTTTGGCAGGGATAGGCTAAGGGCTTTATACTTGGTCGCTCGTCATGCACTTGAGCGTAGCCGAACTGGATATACAGCAAGTGATGGTTCTAAATTCAATCAATTATTCGTAGGTTCAAGAAGTGAAAGTAATGACCGTAGTAAGCGACTATTCGGTTATAAATTAACAATAGAAACAAAAAGATTCGCATTACCACTCCCTTAGTAAGTTTGTAAAAGGAAAGGAGAGATTAAGTATGGCAGTAGAAAACAGCAGTATATTTTTAGGAAGCGGCGCAACGATGACTTTAGTTCCAGAATTGGACTTTTTCTTCAAAGCAGAAACAACAAGCACAACAGCAATTCAAATTGAAACCACTAATGCTGTTCAGTTTCAATTAGTTCCTAATCTTTATGTTGGTTGTACCTTAGATTGGTATGATAACGGTGTCTATGCTTCTTCTCACACAATTACTGCAAATGACCATGATACCTTCACAATTACACCTGCTACCAGTGCGGCTGTTGTCACTGCTGCTGATGAATTTGTTTTAAGAGCATATGGCGCACCTTGTCCTGCTCCCGATTCAGATAATGACGGAACAGGTAAAACAAGACTCCATGCTGATAATTGGCTTGGTTTGATTGAAACCGCCACATTTCCAAACATCGAAGTTGAGATGAAACAATTAAATCTTTCTCTTGGTGGCACTCGAAATTTCACCCATCAATACAAAGGCATTGAAACTGCTTCCGGTGGTAATCTTGCATTGGTTTGTAATCAAGTCACTTGGCTTTATTATGCTTTAGGTAAATGCACTGAATTGACAGTCGCTAATGCTGTAACAAGTGAGCATCCAGCAAGTTATCATGTAGGAACTCATGGAGGAATGTATTTTCATAATACTAACGCATCTTCTCATATTGATGAAGGGCCGTTTATTTATCGAGCAAATAGTGTAAGTGGTGGAACTCATTTAGTTCCTCCTTTGTTATTTACTGTTGATGATACTATTGCTGATTTAGATGCTATTCCTACTAATAACGGACATATTGTTGCAACAGGTGGATTTATTACTTATAAGTTTGCGGAAACTAATGGCTCTCATTTGCCATCATTTGCTCTTGAGTATTCATTAGCAAAAGATGTAACAAATACAATCCAAGCAGACCAAGACTCCGATGCTGAAGATTTAAACTTTGTTCGTATAGCAAGAGGAAATCGTGTCAATACCTTGACAATGACCGCTAATGAAAACGAAGAAGTTAAAATGACTATGGATTTGAATACAAGAACAATTACACCAGTTCCACAAACATTAGCAAGTCCAAGCACAGGCTATGAATCAAGAGGTGGACAAACTGTAAATAATGACCTATTTAATTTTACAAATGAACCAACTCATTTAGAACCATTCTTCTTTTCAGATGGCACTATGAGCGTCTTTGGACAACAATTCTTAAAGATTACAAATTTCACTTTAACAATTAACAACAATCTTCAAGATAAGAGATTCCTCGGTGCTGGTAATAAAAGCATTAAAGAAGGAATTCCAGCACAAAGAACTTATGAAATTGCATTGACGGCTTTAGTCACTGATGATAAACTATTTACTGAATTACTAAACCAAGTAGAGAATGATGGTGATGGCAACGACGGTAGCGAGGATTACGAAAGCCTACTCTCTTTATCATTTACTAAAGATAGTGGAGAAGCATTTGCCATAAGTTTTAGAGATTATTTCGTATCTGCTAACACTTGGACTGTTCCCGAAGATAAAGGAGCAATTACAGTTGAAGCAACAATTATGCCAAGAACATTACATTCTTGCACAACTACTACCCATTGGGTATTACAGGGATGATTTAAATGGTTTCATATCATGAAAAATACCTTGCTAAACTTGCTAAGAAAAAGGCTATTTCTAAGAAGAAGCCCGCTAAGAAAGATACTCCTAAGGTGACTCCAAAGACGGATTCTAAATTAGAGTAATCATATTCCACCAACACACCGTTTGTTTGTTTGTTGGTTTTTGAAGGTGGATAATATGTTAAATAATAAAAAAATTGTAACAGATAAGAGTGCTTTATTTGCACTTACAGAAGCGACGGTACACTATGTTAAGGTGTCACCGGAAACAGAAGAATACCTTAAGGTTTGGGTAAAGGAACCCACTTGGCTTGAAGCCGAGAAAGCCTTAAATTCAGTTATGAAGATTGACCAAAGAACTCAATCTTTTGATATTGATTTGCAAGCCATGTATAGATACATGGTTGAGCATTTTATTGAAAAGACTGAACCATCACTTTCAACTCTCGATATGCTTAGAATAAGCCCATATGTCGGGAATCAACTAAAAGAAATCCTGCCTAATCCAATGGCGATGATGCAGGAGGATGAAGAAAAAAAGGATGATTAGGGGAGCAGTTAGGGGAAAGGAAACTTCTCCTAAAACAGCATCCTTAATGGTTGTCTATATGCTTTCAAAAGCATTAGCGATAAGCCCGTTAGAAGTGTACAAAATGCCAATTAGTTTAGTTAAAGATTTATTAATGGTACATACATCGGTTGAAGAATTAAAATCTGAAGAAATGGATAAAATTTCAAAGAAAGCGGAAAGTGCTAAATATGGTAGATAATATCGCTCAAGCCGCTACATCTCTCAAAGACTTAAACGAGTCTGCAAAAGCAGGTGAAGAGATATTTAAAGGCTATGCTGGTAGTTTAATAAGAGTAGCGGCTTCAACCGAAGGAGCAGGTAAGGCTTGGACTACTTTTGGTCGTTTAACTTCGGGAACAGGTATTTGGAGAATCCAAAATAAAGTAAGAGCATATCTTACCATTTTAGCAAGTTTTCAAGTTAGAGCATTAAAGTCAGAAAAAGCATCAAGAGAAAATAATAAAGCAGTTGTTGATTCTATTGTTGGTCTTGACAATATGAAAGAAGAACTGGAAAAAATGAACCTTGTGCAAAAGAAGGTTACAGCAGGCTCATTGGATGCAAAAGGGGAATTAATCAAATACACAGCCGCACAAATAGAGGCAATACAATCCACTGATTCTTATGCATCTGCAATACTTTCTGGAAAAAAAGGAAATGACGCATTTGCTGAAGGAGTTAAAGATTTGAATAAATTATACATTGACAATAAATTTATTGTTGATGGAGCGATGAAACAAAGAAAGGAAGAATTAAAACTCAATGAAATGCTGGACGACCAAGGTGGCCGAAGTAAATTAAAACAGGCGTTGAAAAAAGAAGAAATTGAAGTAAAATTATCATCTGTTTTTTTTAGAGAAAGAAAAACAGGAACGGACGCAGATGGTAATTCTATTGACCGCCCATCGAAGATAAAAGGACTTGCTAAAGATGGGCTTAAGATAGACTTTGAAAAAATTATTTTTCCATTATATATTTATGGTAAATGGCAAGCGTCGATGCAGAAAAAATCCTTTAAGAAAAGAACAAAGGACTTCTTTAAAGAGTTTAAAACATTAGGGTTTAAAAAAGGTACAGCAGAAAAATTTAAAAGACTTTTTTCTATGATAGAAAAAAATACAGGAGTAGTAGGAAAAATAGTTAAAGCCTATTCTGCTTTTAGAATAATTACAAGTAAATCCGGAATTAAATTCCGTAAAGCCGCATTGAAATTGATTGGAGGAATTACACCTCTTTTAAATTTAGCATTTAAAGGCTTTGTGTTTTTAATACTAGGTATTATTCTATTCATGGTTTTTGCTAAAATTGCATATGAAATATTTGAAGTAATCAAAGAGTTTGGGGTTATAGATGACATAAGTGTGGCATTAACTTCGGTTGTCACTATTGTAGGGAATCTCTTTTCTATACTTGGGGCTTTTATGGATGGCGATTTTAAAGCGATGTTTGATTATCTAAATGGTATTTTAGAGGAAGTACTTAAAATTACTTACCATTTAGCATTGGCCGCAGCAAAAATAGGGTTTGCTGTTCTTGTTGGTTTATTTTATTCAATAATTGACTTTATAGATTATTTCTTCTTCCAAGAAGGTTGGAAAGTAGTATTGCCAGCACTATTAAAAGTTGGAGGTATTCTTTTAACTGCTTACTTCGTTAAGTGGGCGGCAGGACAAGCACTATTACTTCTTGGAATATATGCTTTACCTATTGGTATGGCTATTGTTGTTGCGGCGGCTGTTGTTGCATTGTATAAAAAATTAGAGCCTCTTGAGGATGGGGTAAAAATTCTTTTAGGTGCGGTTTTATTAATAGTTGGTTTCGTCTTAGGAGGTTGGATTGGAGTAATAGGCGTAGCAATAGGTCTTTTAATTTCTGCATTAGCAGATAAATTCAAGTTCTTTGCTAAAGCAACAGGTGGCACAAGTCACGGAGGAATGACTTTAGTTGGTGAACAAGGGCCAGAATTACTCAATTTACCTGCTGGCGCACAAGTTAAAACCAATTCGCAAACAAATAGAATGATGGGTGGGACTACCGTAAATAACTATATTACTATCAATGCAAAAGACACATCTAAAGCAGAAATGCGCCGTATTGCTAATGAGTTAGGAAACATGATTAATTCTAAGATGAATAGAACTGGGGCTACCCGAACCATGAGATGATGTTATGACATATGTATATTTAAAAACACAAGCATTTACGGGTAGTGACATTACAGTTAATACTATACCATTAGATGTGACTAGTGTTGGAATTTCCGTAAGTAAAACAATTCCAGCATTCCCAGTTCCTTTATCAGGAGTTGCTTTCGGTGAATCTATTACTGCGGCTTTGGATTTAGGAATGGCAACAAAAAACATTTCTTTGACTGGAACTATTACAGATACTTTCATTACAAAAACAAATGTAGGAAATGATGTTCCTGTAAAATTCACAGCACACGAAGTTGCACAAATAATTGCAGCAGGTGTTGACTCAACAGGATTTGCTAAAAATCAAGCGTTTTCTGAATTAGTTGTTTTAATGCCCTCTTTTGTTGGAAATGATTACCAGACTAGAAGCGGCGTCGATGTTAATGATAGAAATACCGGAACTTTAATTCCATTAACATTCGGTTCAAGAGGTGGTCCAAATTCAAAAGATAATTTAGGCGTTCCGACTCCATTCTCAATATTTCCAGATGCCAGTACTGATTTAGGACTTACCGGATTCGTTAGAAGTTTTACAACTAATTTTGAAGCGGAAGCCTTTGACTTATCTTTTACTTTAGAGTTTGAAGTTGCCAGCGTTCTTCCTTGAGGTGATTAAATGTACGATGTATTAACAGGAAAACAAAGAGCATTAGTGTTCCCAGTTATGTGTAATGCTGATGTTAAGATAGATTACTCCGATAATGTGCCAGATTCGGCTGATGATGTTGGTTATGGTATTTGGTCACATAGCGGTGACTTTACATTCGAGGCTATTGTGACTCCTTATGATATTAATGGAGCCGCTCTTGCATCCTTAAGAGGAAGAACAGTAAGCAATACTAAAAAAATAATGCCACGCTCCAGTTCAAGTTCAGATAAACAAAGCGATGGATATCTCCCAGTAGCAAATGCTCTTACTCATGAAATGAGAATCTTTTCTAGCACTAATTTTTATATTTCTCTTAAGAATGCAACGGCAATAAATGCAAATCAACCTTCTGAATATAAAATTTTAGTAGGAATTAAATTAAGTAGTGGTGCAGTTCAAGAATTTACTACTGACAATGCAGTTATTATACCAACTAAGGATAGGGCTTGGGCTTATTCAACTTCTAGTTTAAGTGGTTTTAATCAAGAAGGGAGAATTGAATATGAAATTGCTGCTACCTTAAATGGTGCTTTTTCTTCCGGTGGTAATGTATTAAATTGTATTGCTGTTGATGCGAATACTATCTCCGATGATGAGCCGTTGTTCATCCGAAGCGGGTACGATTTTACGGCCATAGGGACCGTTTCTGCGACTAATACCTCCACCAACACCATCACGCTTGCCAGTGCCTACAATGCCAATATCGCTGACGAAGCCTTGATTTATAGAAGGGCTTATGCCGACCCAACCTATATTGAAAATTCATTTCATATTGCCTGTACTTATGCTGAAACACCTAAAGAACTTAATATCTACTTAAATGGATTATTGGTTAAGACTGGTACTCACGGACAAACGGGAACATTTTCATTTGAAGATGAAGATTTATTTATTGGCGCAAATGGAAATAGAGAAGTTAGCAGTAGGTCAGCAGTAGATAACAAACAATTTATGGGAGAAATGCATGAAATGTGTTTAACATCAGTTATTCGCAGACGCTTTCCATCCACCAATACTTTACACCCTAATTACAACGATACTTTATTTTACTTTAGATTTGAAGAGGTGGACTTATGACATTAGATGTATTTAATGAAGGTATGTTTGTCGCAACAAGCCAACCAAGTTCGGGAACAGTTACCTCCTACAATTTTGATGTTCCAACTAATCCAATTATAACTGCTATATCTACATTTAGCGCAGGAACAGAAGTATTATATTCTGCTATATACACAGATGATAGCGAAGAAACTGTAATAAATGAAATAGTAAGTAACGCTACACTACAAGCAGAATATGAGAATTTATCGGTGACAAAAGGATTCAACATTCATTGTTTTGATACTGTTTCTTCGACGGGTAAAGACTTAGCATCCATAGCATCTACCATAGATGATTACTATTATTTTGTTCTGATTCACTCCGACGACCATCTAAAACATCACTTTGCTAGAATCACAGAAATTAAAAATGCAGACGCATTAGGGGACTCATTTGACTTTGAGCCAAAATTAGGAAACGAAATAGCACAAGGAACTAAGTTCAAGTTATTCAAAGGACCAGCAATTGCTTCAAAAGGTGTTGCATTTTCAGCAGGTATTAAATTAGAATTGCAGAATACATTACAAGTGGCAAGACCTCACTTTTGGTTTGTTAATGATTCTTTAGATAAAGATAATCAATTAGACCACAACACTAAATATTTTGCTAGAGTGGAAAAATTTGGAGATGGTTCTAGCGTCACAATGGATGGTGCAGACAAAGTAACATTTTTGACAGTCACAGACTATGCACAGAAAGTAATAGATTACAGTAAATTTTCATTAAAAGCCACTAGCCATGACACTTTAGAAAGATTAGATTATCTGTTTCATAACTATGGCAATACTTTTACTGCTACAAAAGTAGCAGGTTCTGCTGAACTTACAATTACAGGTAACAGTATGGACGCTACACTTATGTTCAAAGGTTTAATATTAGGCGGTACAGGTATTAAACAAAATACTACTGGAACAGCCAACAATGAGTTTTTATCAGTAGACTCTAGTAATTCAACTAATAAAATAATTATGTTGACACCGGCACATAGTAATGGAACTATTACTGTGACTATGATTGATAACGAAAGGAGAACAATTGGAACTGATGATGCTGACTATGATAATTACATTGAGCACGCAAATAGAGATGTGGCAGATAATGCGTCTAAAACTGATTTATCTGGGCCAACTAGGTATTTACATTATGGCTTTTCTCCCATTAAAAATAACACAACAATAAATGTTATTGATTTAGAAGTTCAAGAATCTATTGGTGACAAAGCCAGTTTTGTTGACTTACAAATCTCCGACCCTTATCGTATTCTATCAAAGAAAATAAATAACTATGATGCTCTAAGAATAAGGCATATGGTTCATAGAGGTGACTTTAATGATTGGGTTTCCTTTGGTGCTACCATTAGTTCAGTCACTTCTAATGTGGATGATAAACCACTTTACGCAATTAATACTCCGGTCGATTTACAAACATATTTGAATGATGGAGATGAAGTTTTAATTAATTCTAGAGTTATGATTGTTTTTGATGTGACCGCTTCCACTTTAAGATTCTATCAAGAAAGCCGATTAGAAACTGATTCTGCATTTACACCAAACACGAGTATAGCAACAATATTACCAGATACTGAAATTTATAGGAGAGCATGGAATACAACAGACGGCACTCTTTTAACTGGTATGAGAATGATTGATGGCAGACAAGACAGTTTATCAGTTTCTTTAATCAGTGATGAGTTTTCTCAATTAGAAGCAACTGTCACCTCTTATGTTTCTCAAACTGGATTACTAACCTTATCTTTATTTAATCAAGGTTACGATACTAAAACAGCATTAGATAAAATGTCTGGGCAATATATGATTTACAATGAAAAACTAAATGGTAGGATTACAAATCTCAAACAGGAAAAGGTTGATGGTGCTACCATTATGAATGTTAGCGGTGCTGACAAACTTAAGGAATTACTTGACCCAATTATCGAAAAGAATACATTATTTTCAAAAGATATTGTATATTCAACGGACAGCCCATATAACAAAGTCACAGCATTAAGTGTGAATGCAACAACTGAATTTACAAACAATGCTTTGACTTTAAGTGGAAGCACTGCACTAGTCACGGGAGATAAAATATTTGCTAAGACAACTAGCGGTTCAATGGTATATCTTGGGGAAATATCATCCGGTGGAACAGGAACCTCTTTTTCATTTACTAATACTTGCAAAGGGGAAGTTAGTGCTAAAGCAGCATATAAAGCATCAACAAAATATACTGTATTTAATAAAGCATTGTCTTCTAATGCATTTGTTTCTTCTGCTACTAGTCTTTATGGTACTGCGAATAAAGGACTTTTCTTTGACAGTGGCACTACATTAGTTAATGGTGTTGAAACTGTTTCTCTTCCACCATCTTCTATAAATACTACTAATCCAAAATCAAGAGGGTATTATCTAAGCGAAGCAAAAAACATGAAATCGGACAATCTTTTCCAAGCAAGATTAGATGACAATGCTTCAAGTAAATCATATGCAACCTTCGATACAGTCAATACACTTATTGACTTTAATATCATTTCTATTCAAGAGGTTAATGGAAATCAAGTTATTGAAATCGCTCCACATATTCCTCTAACTCTTGGAAGGGTAGATATTAATTATGCTAATACTCAAGATACTAGTTTAACTTCTTTAGGTACATTAACTGCGGCAGTTAGCGCAGGGGATAGATATGTTGTCACCCAAACACCTAATGTTTTATCTACTACCTCAGCCACAAGAAACTTTCATGGAAAGCCATTATACATAGGAACAACCTTTGTTGGAAAAATAGTTCAAGCCAATTATTTTGGAGGAAATACTAATATAAGAATTTATTTAGATAGAGATTTATCTGCGGCTAATAATGGTTCAGCAATTAATACACTTGCTGGTGATTCCACAACTAATGAAACAAATAAATTAACACATGAACTTTCTTTATTAAATGGCGCACACTTACATGGTGGTAAAGTTATTGCACCATTACACCCAAGCAGAAGCGCATCTTCAAGTGACGATGGAGCCTACAATGTATTAGATTTTCCTACTTACTTTAATGCTACACCCTTTTCTCTAACCTTATCAGATAGAGCAGGTAGCCAATATTATAGAATAATTAATATGGAAAAGGGAATTGTTAGCCATAACACAGCAAAGAAAACCAATTATGGTGCATTTGCTGACCTTAATTACTATGAAAGTATAGTTTCAAAGATACCCTATTATGCTTCTACATACAAATTTAATCCAGCATTTTACATTGATAGTGGGCTAGTCAATAACATAACCGGCGTAGATAAAATGGATAATGTTGCAAGACCTCATACTTTGCTACAAACTAGAGGTTATGTTCCAGCAAGCGGTTCTAAGTTTTTTGATACTTTAATTCATAAAGCATCGGGTTCTTATGAAATATACCTTCTTCCACCAGACCCATATACAAGCACAAGTACATTAAAAACTCCGTATGTCACTCAAGATATTTTAAAACAACCCGACCCAAAGGTTGCAAGAATGTTTTTGTTTGTTAATTCTGACTTAAGACCTTACTCTTCCACAAGGAAAGATAGTCTATTAAATACTACAACAAGAGATATTACCAATTATAATATACTAGCCCTGACTGATTCTTCTGTGATTGAAAACTCGGATGCTAAAGACAATACAGGAGTAAATACAAAAACAATCGCCTTTAAAGATGGAAATTATTCTTCTTCATCTATTCTCTCTAGCGAAAAAACTCTTTCTAGTTTAACTAGATTCGGAATGATGCGACTAACAGAACTTTGTTTTGATTGGGCATTTAATCAATTTGACCCAGAAAAACCCCCCGATGGTAATAAAACTCTCCCTCGATTCTTTTATCCTCACTTAAACATAGATAATTTAGGTAGCGATATTAACCTTATAAGTGGTAGTACTATCACATTGGACGGTGTTATTACTATTGCTAACGGTGATTACATTTTAGATGGTGAAGGTAGATACATCGGAACTGTTAGTTCAAGTACAACAACTGGCAGTGGCTCCTTATCTCGTACAGTAATAACCACATCAGATGCCGCATATAGAACAAACGGAAATGCATACTTCAGTGGTGCTGGATTAAAGGTCACTGTTGCTGATGATGAATTTAAGTCGCATCTTATGGGTCATGGTTCTACTGATACATTTGTTGCATTTAATAAAGAAATACATATGCTTAGAAGTGCCGCAATAAATCACGCAGAAGACGCTGGTGGTACAAGTGATGGATATGGTGGTAGTGGAGAAGAATTTAATACTAAATATGGCTCTACTTTAGGAGATACTTCTAGTCATGCAACAAAACAACACAATACTTATGCACCTATTGATTTACACGCAGGTACTACTTTGGGAAGTATAACCGATGTTGCTTCACACCACCCTTCTCATTTGTTAAAAATAATTGATGGCATTGGTACTTTTGCATCAAGTGGAGCCGCCGCAAATAATCAACTTTATCTTAAATCTTGGCTACCTGTATTCTTAGATAGATTTTCAATAGAAGATGGAACTTCATTAGCGTCTTCAGGTATGGTAGGAGCACATATTACAGGCATTACAAAATTTGAAGATAATGTGAGTACAAATCCAACTTCTTTAACATTAAGTATTCTAGGCTACGCTCTAAATGAGAAATTTGCCAACAAAGAAACAAATGAATCTTCTTCTAACATTACTTATTCAAAAACTGCTGATGGTGTAATGCTTGCATTTAAACCTAAACTAAAAGTAGTCACAGGTGATAATTTTATTTCCACAGATAAAGCAATTGGTGCATCGAATATTTACAGATATGGTTTTGAAGAAACTGGACAATATACATGGTTAAAGTTTGTTGATTTAACAGGTACTTATTTAGCATCAACTCAAGGAGTTTATAGTGATGTTGATGGTTCACAGGGAGATATAGCCATGAATGCAACAAAGGGGCTAAATAATGTCAATCCTACCATTCTAGCCTATGTTATTTCTCATGAAATAGACCACGCCTACAATAGCAATAGCAAAGGAAGGCATATTATTGTCACCGATAGAGCATTAACTTCTGACCATTTCCGTATTCTTCAACCTAACCATACTTGCACATATGATTTTAGCCCTAAGAAAATACAACTAAATACGCTTTCTTCTGCATATACTAAAATGCCATATGAAGATACAATGTATTCTAATATAAACTCATATCAATTACAGAATGCTAAAGGGGATAGAGATTTAGAAGGAGATAATGAAGGTATTCTTTCTATGTATGTAGCAGTTGATATTGAAAACTTATCTTCCGATACAGAAACAATTGTGACCACTTCTTCCTTAGATACTTTATTAGAAAATAAAGATAGTAAATATTGTATCAGCGATGGTGATAGCGTATTTTCTAGTGAATTGGCATATACTAATATTTCTGCTTTCCAAAAATTTATTACTTTGTCTTTAATTAAAGAAACAAAAGGAGTTGTTTCAGTTTCGGAAATTACATCAATTACAGTTGGTGGTGAATCGCCTATTGATACTAATTCAAAAAGAGCCATGATTGGTTCCGTTGTTAGTATTTGTCAAGAGGCAGATGATATTATTGAAGAACTACTTGAAGAACAAGATACTCCCTTTGCTATTACAAAGCAAGACTATCCTCTTTTCGTCGCTCCTAACTTTGACGGCATTAGTATCTTTGAAGCAATTAATTTCTTACTACGAAAGAAAGACCAGACTTTAGTACAAAGTAATGAAACTTTTGAAATAAAACCAAAGAATTCATCTGGGTTTTATAATGATTTACTCATTAGTGATAATGGTGACATTAGAATATATGAATACGAAGTATTGGATAGCACCTTTGAAGAATACAATGAAATAATAGTCAATGGTAAATCCCACAAATCTAAGAAACAAGCCATAAGAAGCATAAAAAAGGTTGGAAGAAAAACACTCAAGGTCTTTGAAAGGAAATTAACAACTCAAGAAGAAGTCGATACGAGAGCAAAGGAACTTCTTATTCTTCATAAAGGCGACAACAAGAAACTTAGAATTAAAATAGGACACAATAACATAAGTCAAATACGAGTTGGTGATGTTGTCAATGTGGAAGTTAAGCAAGAAAACATTCCTAGAAACCAATACATAGTTTTAGAAATTACTCACTTAATTACTGGATTACTTCAATTAGAGTTAGGTAAATACAGCAAACAATTAGAAGACAGATTTTCCGAACTTACTGTTGATATTGATACTGCTCAGACTTTACAAAACACAAAAAACAATGAACAAGCAATATCTCTTGGGTTCTTAGAAACTGTTACAATTAAACAATTAAGGCTATTAGTGCGTAAAAGAACAACTGCTGGCTCAATGACACTTGGATTCACGACAGCATTAAATACAGGGACAGCCCAACTTGGATTCACAGGTGGGGCCACAATCACCTATACAGACTTAGTGGAGGAAGAATTTTGATAACTGACCTATTACGAGATAAAATTGCGAATTACATTGTTGAATTAGTTGTTGGTGCAAACGCCGGTACTGCTGATATTGGTTTAGGTGGTAATTCAACAAGCCCTGCGGCAACAGCATTAGATGTTCCTTTAGGTGTCACTACTTCACAATACACCGCAACTCGCTCAGGCGACAATGTAGTTGAAATTAAAATAATGGTTGAAGGTTCAAATATTACAGGTAAAGTTATTCGTGAAGCAAGTTTTGGAGGCGACCATAGTAATGCGGCTAATTCATTTGATGATGGAGTTGCTTTCATGTTATCAAGAGTTAGTTTTGAAGGTGTTGGCCCCTTTGCGTCAAACGAACAATTAGAAATATTTTTAATGTTAGAGGTGGAGTAAGATGGTAGAAAATAACCCGCATAAAATTTCAACAATGGGAACTGCTGATGGTAGTTCTTTAGCAGCAATTACAGACGCTTCGGACTTTCCCCATACAGGTTTAATCAAAGGTCTTTCTTTAATGGCAAGGCAAAACATTGTTGTAAAGGGTTCAAATGATTCAGCAACCCATGACTTTAACATTACTCAAGCAACAAGCGGAAATGTTATTCAAGTTGCACAGGGTAGTTATTTGAGAGATGGCAAATTATATACTGCGAGTGCGGCTAATTTTACTATTGGAACTACTGAAAATGCTACTAGTTTATTAGCCCATTCTCAATTTGATGCTGGTTATCATTTATTAGTTATTGATTCTACTAATACTATTAAAATAAGACAACCGGTGGCTGATAATAAAGTTCCTGATTATACTTCGGGAGATACAATTATTGCCATAATTGAGATTACTTCAATTGCATCGAAATCTGATGGAAGTAGATTAATTCAATACTTAACAAGTGATAAAACTTCAAACAGTGTGAGTATTGCTTATGATGCTTCAAATACATATACAGAAGTAAGTGCTATTACTGGAACAAATGCAGGTTTATTTATTTCCGGCATAGGTGCTACGGGTGCTGCTGCTGCTGCTGACGATAAAGTCATTATTCAAGATACTAGTGCTTCCGATGTAATTAAATCGGTTACTGCACAGGCTATCGCTAATTTAGCACCAGTAGGAACAGTAACTAGTGTAAGTGCTGGAACGGGTATGACTCAATCTGGAACTTCCACGGTTAATCCTACATTAAATGTAATTGGCGGAACAGGAATTACCGCTAACGCTAACGATATTGCTATCACGGCAGGTGGAGTAGGAACAACTCAATTAGCAGATGAAGGAGTAACTTATGCTAAAATGCAACATATTTCTGCTTCACCTAGAGTTTTAGGAAGAATTAGTTCCAATGCAGGAGATGTTGAAGAACTAACTAGTGAAAATCTAAAAACAATCGTTGGTGACGCAACCACTGATTTACACGGTTTAATGACTGACACTCAATTTGATAAGTTAGCAGGTATTGCCGCAAGTGCAAACAATTATGTTCATCCTGACCATAGCGGTGAAGTAACTTCTTCTGCTGATGGTGCTACTGTTATTGCTGATAATGTAGTGGATGAAGCCAATTTAAAAGTTTCTAATGCTCCTACTAATGGCTACTTCTTATCGGCCCAAAGCGGCAATACTGGTGGTTTAACTTGGGCGGCGGGAGGGGGAGGTAGTGGTGATATTACTTCAGTTGTTGCAGGAACAGGATTAACTGGTGGGGCTACAACTGGTGCGGCTACTTTAAATGTAATTGGTGGAACAGGAATTACTGCTAATGCAAATGATATAGCAATTGATTCAACGGTTGCTACATTATCAGGTAGTCAAACTTTAACAAACAAAACAATTGCAGTATCTCAGATAACTGAACTTTCTAACTTAACAGCAGTAGAAGGAGCGCAATTAGAAAACATTGGTTCAGTAACAATTTCTAATGCTCAATGGGGCTATCTTGGTGCTGCAACAGGGGCTATCGGTAGTGGTGATATTACTTCGGTTGTAGCAGGTAATGGATTAACTGGGGGTGGAACCACAGGTGATGTAACATTAGTCGTTGGTGTTGATGATTCTACTATTGAAATTAATTCAGATGCTTTAAGAATAAAAGATGGTGGAATAGTTGTTGGTAAAATGGC
>TARA_R110000796_G_scaffold114745_1_pt1 | contig 22175 bp, 16 predicted proteins | sample TARA_R110000796 | Tara Oceans TARA_R110000796 (sample SAMEA4397815) | marine metagenome | biome: Polar Biome; feature: [SRF] surface water layer (ENVO:00010504); material: water (ENVO:00002006), including particulate matter (ENVO:01000060) such as... | depth 5 m
AGATGGAGGGGAAGCGTTCCCGCTAAAGCGCGATGAACCTTTTTTTTTCCGCTGATTATTCCGGTGTTCGGTGCTCCGTATCCGCGACCCAGGCTGGAGAGATACGAGCGTCGCGGCTTATCGGGTGTGGCGGTTGATGGTGTACTGCAGATTGAGCAGGGCAGGGAGATGCGGCCCGATCAACCCCTTGCCGGTGGTCAACAGGGCGCCGGCCAGATCCCGGTCCGGGTCCGCCCAGCAGTAAATGCTGATGAACCCCAGGTGCCCGAAGGCGCGCGGCGCCGCCGGGCCGAACAGGCCGATACCGCGATTGCCCAGCATAAAGCCCGGCGAGAACGTCAGCGGCAGCATCAGCGTGCGGTCCACCCGGGGCCGCCGCGAAGCGGGCGCCAGCGCCGCCGCCACCGTCTCCGGTTTGAAGATTTGCCGGTCGCCCCAGCGGCCGCCATTGAGCAGCATCTGGAAAAAGCGGCTGGCCTCCTCGGCGGTGGCGTACAGGTTGCCCGCGGGCACCACCGCCTGCTGGAAGCGCTCGTCGTTGGTGACTTCCACCACCTCATCGAAAGTGCCGCCCACCGCGTAGTTCAGAAACAGGTCCACCAGCTTCATCGGCACCCCGGTGGCCACGTCGCGGGCGCGCTCGGGGCCGGTGGCGCCGAAGGTGAAGTAGCGCATGCCCATGGGCTGGCGCACCACCCGGTCCAGGGTCTGGTTGAGCCCCTCGCCGGTAACCTTCTCCACCACCGCGCCCAGGATGAAACCGGCGGTGATGGCGTGGTAGGACTGGTTGCCCAGGGTGCTGGGCCGGGCTTCGCAGAGCAGCTTCACGATCTCGTCGGGCCGGTACAGGATGTCCGGCTCCACCGCCTGCTCCGGGCGCGGAATGCCGGCCCGGTGGGTGAGCATATGGCGCAGGGTGGTGTTCTGCTTGCCGTGGCAGCCGTACGCCGGCAGGTAGCGGCTGACCGGGTCGTCGAGATGCAGCTGGCCCTGTTCCGCCAGATGATGCACCAGCATGGCGGTGATCGATTTTGAGGCGGAAAACAGGCACACCGGGGTCTCGGTGGTGAGCAGGCGCTCGCTCACCGGGTCGGCGTAGCCGATTGCCCGGTCCAGGAACACGCTGCCCCGGCGGCGCAGGCTCAGCGCGATGCCGGGGCTCATGCCGCCCCGGTAGAGCCGCCGCGTGGCCCGCCAGATCGCCTCGACCCGGTCGTCGTCGAGCCCGGCCTCGGCGGCGGGCGCTTCGCTGCCCCGGGCGGTGATCGGCGCCAGATCGCGGGGGATCGGGGTGCGTTGCGGGGAAAGAAGGCGGCTGAGGCGGGGGCGTAGGGCCATGGGCAATCCGGTATCCGTGGTTGATCCGGCCATTGTCCATGGCCGCCAATCGTGGACAATGGCTGAAACAACCACTCCGGCGGCGGCTCTGCCAGTTGTCGGAACAGCGTATAATAAAGACGTAGCGGCAAGAGGTGAGCACCATGAACGAGATCAAGCAATCCGGATTCGAGAGCTTTCAGGAGTTCTACCCCTACTACCTGCAGGAGCACACCGACCCCACCTGCCGGCGGCTGCACTTCTTCGGCACCCTGGGGCTGTTCGCGGTCCTCGCCGGCGTCATCATCACCGGCAATCCGTGGGGTCTGCTGCTGCTGCCCGTGGTGGGCTACGGCTTCGCCTGGGTGGGCCACTTCTTCTTCGAGCACAACCGCCCGGCCACCTTCAAACACCCCTGGTACAGCCTGGCCGGTGACTTCGTGATGTTTAAGGACATCCTCACCGGGCGTATCCGCTGGTGACCGTGGCGCAGCGGTTCGTCCCCGGTGAAGCGCCGGCCCGGCGCGACGACAAGCCGGACCTGGACAGCCCGGCGCGCATCGAGGAAATGGTGGACGCGTTCTACCAGCGGGTGCTGGACGACCCGCTGCTGGCGCCGGTGTTTCTGGAGGTGGCGCGCATTGACCTCGACCAGCATCTGCCGCTGATCGCCGCCTACTGGAAGAAGATGCTGCTCGGCGACACCGCCTACGACCGGCACATGATCGCCAAGCACCGCGCGGTGCACGACAAGCAGCCGCTCACCGGCGCCCACCACGAGCGCTGGCTGGCCCTGTTCACCGCCAACCTGCAGGAACACTTCAGCGGCCCCAATACCGACCGCGCCCGCCTGCTCGCCGCCCGCGTCATGGACAACCTCTACCGACAGCTCTCCCAGCGATAGCGGGAGAGTTCAGGCGCCGAAAACGCCCTGCGCTTTCAGGCGCTGGAATTCTTCCTCGGACAGACCCAGTTCGCCGCGCGCCACGGATTCAGTGTCGCCGCCGGCGTCGCCGCCGGGCCAGCGGGTGCCGCCGGGGGTGCCGCCCAGGCGCGGCATAATGGCGGGAATTTTCAGCGGCGCGCCGTTGATCTCCACCTGCTGGAACAGGCCGCGCGCCTGGAAGTGCGGGTCCGCCATCATGTCGGCGGCGCTGTAGATCGGGCCGCAGGGCACCCGGTTCGCTTCCAGCTTTGCCAGCACCTCGGGGCTGGGCAGGGTGGCGCACCAGGCTTCTATGGCGCCGTCGATTTCCGCTTCGTTCTCCACCCGCCCGGGGTTCTTCGCCAGCCGCGGGTCCTCGGCCAGGTCCGGGCGCTCGGCGGTGGTCATCAGGCGCTTGAAGATCGAGTCGCCGTTGCCGCCGATGATCACGTATTTGCCGTCGGCGCAGCGGTAGGTGTTGGTGGGCACGATGCCGGTGACGGTGGAGCCGGCGGGTTGGCGTATCTCGCCGGCGCCGTCGAATTCCGGGATCACCGCTTCCAGCAGATTGAACACCGATTCGAACAGTGCCACATCCACCACCTGGCCCTGTTGGCTGCTGTGCCGCTCCAGCAGCGCCAGGGCGATGCCCAGGGCCGCGTGCAGACCGGCCACGGTGTCGCCCAGGGACAGGTTGGGGCGCACCGGGCGCTCGCCGGGGAAGCCGTTCACGTAGCGCAGGCCGCCAATGCCCTCGCACACCGACGCATAGCCCGGTTTGTCCGCGTAGGGGCCGTCCTGGCCGTAGCCGGAAATGCGCGTGTAGATCAGGCCCGGATTACTCTCCTTGAAGCGTTCCGGGCCCAGACCCCAGTTTTCCAGGGTGCCGGGGCGGAAGTTTTCGATCAGCACGTCGCTGTCGTCGATCAGGCGCGCCGCCAGCTCGCGGCCGGCGTCGCTCTTCAGGTCCAGCGTCACCGAGCGCTTGTTGCGGCCCAGGCTGCGCCACCAGAACGAGGTGCCGGTGTCGTCCAGGGTGCGCCAGCCGCGAATCGGGTCGCCGCCGGGCGGCTCCACCTTGATCACCTCGGCGCCGAAATAGGCCAGCAGGGTGCCGGCGAAGGGGCCCGCCAATAATTGCCCCAGTTCCACCACTTTAACGCCGGCCAGCGGCAATGCCCGTTGGTTCATGGACGGTCCTCGTTGCGTGTTTGCTGTCTTTCAAAGGAGGTTAGTGTGCCTCAAGGCCGGCGGCGTTGTCCGCTCGAGGCGCGTGGCGATGCTACAATCGCCGCCGTTGTGCCCGCTACCCATGGAGACCCGATGACCCCGGAACGACACCGGCGCCTGTGCGCCGCCCTGGACCGACGCCAGCCGGACTTGTCCGTGATTCTGGAAGGGGTGCACAAGCCGCACAACATCAACGCCATCGTGCGCACCTGCGACGCGGTGGGCGTGCTCGACGTGCACGCGGTGTTGCCGGAAAACCGCGCCCGCGCCTCGGCCAGCAGCGCCATGGGCTCGCAGCGCTGGGTCTATGTGCATGAGCACGACAGCGGCCCGGACGCGGTGGCCGCCGCCCGGGCCCAGGGGCAGCAGGTGCTGGCGGCGCATTTTTCCGATACCGCGGTGCCGTACCGGGAGGTGGATTTCACCCGCCCCACGGCGGTGCTGTTCGGCACCGAGAAGTTCGGCATCACCGAACGCACCGTGGCCGCCGTGGACCAGCACGTGATCATTCCGATGATGGGCATGGTGTCCTCGTTCAACGTCAGCGTGGCGGCGGCGATCATTCTCTCCGAGGCCTGCGAGCAGCGCCGCGCGGCCGGGCTCTACCAACAGCGGCGGCTCAGCGAGGCCCGTTACCAGCACGCCTTCTTCCGCTGGGCGCACCCGCGCCTGGCGGCCTATTGTGAACGTTACGGCGTGCCGTACCCGGCCCTGGATGACGAAGGCCGCATCGCCGAGCCGCGACGTTTCGACTTTCTACTCAGCGAGGCTGTCCGCCGTGGCGAAGACGCTTGACCCCAAACCGCCCCTCGACCTTCAAGCGCGCCTGAACCGCCTGCTTCCCAACATCCGCCTGCTGGCCACGCCGTTGCCCCTGGTGCCGGAACTGCGGCTGTGGCTGCTCGACGAGCTGGTCGACGAACGGCTTGACCAGGAGGTGGCCAACGCTCTGATGGAGGCGCCGCCATACTGGTCGCTGTGCTGGGCCTCCGGCCAGGTGCTGGCGCGGCATCTGCTGGCGCACCCGGAGTGGGTGCGCGGCAAAACCCTGGTCGATGTGGGGCCGGGCTCCGGGGTGGTGGCCATCGCCGCCGCGCTGGCCGGCGCGCGCCGGGTGATCGCCTGCGACCTGGACCCGGACGCGCTTGCCGCCACCGCCGCCAACGCCGCGCTCAACGGCGTCCGGGTGGCGCTCAGTGACGACCTGGAGGCCTGTCTGTCCGAGGCCGACTGCGTCAGCGCCGCGGACATTCTCTACGACCGGGACAACCTGCCGCTGCTGGAACGCTTCCACCGCAGCGGCCTGCCGATCCTGCTGGCGGACTCGCGGATTCCCGATCTTGATCCGCCGGGGCTGACGTTGCTCGGCACCTGGCAGGCGTCCACCTGGCCGGATCTCGGCGAAGCCGGTGAGTACAACCGGGTGAGAATCTTCGCTTCGGAACCCTGATCCCGGGCACCGGTCGAAACACCCGTTACGTATCGTTCACAGGAGGGTTTGACCTTGCGCACCGTTCTGAAAAGACCTCTCGATCTGATTAGCGCCGTGGTTCTAATGAGTCTGCTGTCGGCGTCCGCCGGCGCCGCGCTGCCCACGCGTATCGCCAGCGGCGAGGAGTTGCCGTCGCTGGCGCCGATGGTGGAAAAGACCGCCCCGGCGGTGGTCAATATCGCTATCGAAACCCGGGTGCGGGCAGCCCAGAACCCGCTGATGCAGGACCCGTTCTTCCGCCGCTTTTTCGACATGCCGGATCAGGCGCCCAGCCGCCGCGCGGTGTCCGCCGGCTCCGGCGTGATCGTCGACGCCGACCAGGGCTATGTGCTCACCAACGCCCATGTGGCGCGCAACGCCGACAACATCGAAGTGACCCTGATCGACGGCCGTGAGCTGTCCGCGGAACTGGTGGGCCTGGATGAGGAAGTGGACCTGGCGGTGCTGAAACTGGAAAGCGCCGAAGACCTGACGCAAATCCGCATCGCCGATTCCGCCGGCCTCAAGGTGGGTGATTTCGTGGTCGCCATCGGCAACCCCTTCGGCCTCGGCCAGACGGTGACCTCCGGCATCGTGTCGGCGCTGGGCCGCACCGGCCTGGGTATCGAGGGCTACGAGAACTTCATTCAGACCGACGCCTCCATTAACCCGGGCAACTCCGGCGGCGCGCTGGTCAATCTCAACGGCGAGCTGGTCGGCATCAACACCGCCATTCTCGCCCCCGCCGGCGGCAATGTGGGCATCGGCTTCGCCATCCCCACCAACATGGCGGTGAACGTAATGGACCAGTTGATCGAGCACGGCGAAGTGCGTCGCGGCGTGCTCGGCGTCACTATCCAGGATCTCACCGAGGAACTGGCCAACGCCTTCAAGGTGGAGCGCCGCAAGGGCGTGGTGATCACCAATGTGCTGCCGGAAAGCGCCGCCGATGAAGCCGGCCTCAAGGCCGGCGACGTGGTGCTGGAAGTGGACGGCCAGCCGGTGGACCGGGTCTCGGACCTGCGCAATAAAGTCGGCTTGTCGCCGGTGGGCGAGAAGATCGAGATGACCATTCAGCGTGACGGTCGCCGCAAGACGGTCACCGCGGAGATCAGCGAATCCGGCCTCGGCGCCGACGCCGGCGACGGCGTCTCGTCGCACCTGCAAGGCGCCAGCCTGCGTGACCTGCGCGAAGGCGAGCTCGACCACGTCCAGCGCGGTGTACTGGTGGAAAACGTGGCGCGCAGTTCCGCCGCCTGGCGCGCCGGTCTGCGACGCGGCGACGTGATCGTCAACGTCAACCGGCAAGACGTGAACAACCTGGAGCAGTTACGCGCCGCCGTCCCCGACAAGGACGCCGCCCTGCTGCTGCGCATCAACCGTGAAGGCGGAGTGTTCTTTGCGGTGGTCCGCTAAGGCTCGTTGAAACGGGCCTTGTGGGAGCGGGCCCAGCCCGCGAAAGGGAGCGAAGCTCCCGGCAAAGGTTGCCCCGCAGGATGCCAGAGACGTCTGAAAGCGGGCACTAACCAGGTCTCTGGGATCCCGCCGGGTGGCTCGCGCCACCCTTTCGCGGGCAGGGCCCGCTCCCACAAAGAGCGGCCGGCGCTAGTTCAGCGGAAAGTCGGTCCAGCCATCCGTCCAGTCGCGGGCGGCGCCGGGCCGAATGGCGCCGATATAGAGCGCGGACTCGTCCCAGAACTCCCCCTGGGGCGGCGCCACGGCGCCGTCCCGCAGGCCCGAGGTGCCGCCGGGGGCGAAGTCCGGGTTCACGGTGCTGCTCACGTCGCGGCTGAACTGAGGGTCCACGCCAAAACGCGCGCCCACGGTGTCGCGGAAGTAGGCGGCCTCATCGAGGCCGCCGTCATCGTCCGCGTCGCCGCTTTCGTCCTCGAAAAAGCGGATGCCGCGCCCGCCGATGTCGTTGATCGCCAGGGCCTCGAACGACAGACGGCCGTTGTCCAGGTTGCCCACCGTCACCGCGTCCTTGATGTCCACCGCTTCCCCGGAAAAGCCGTGCATGAACAGATTGTGGAAGTGCCCGCCGGTGCCTTCGCGCAACGTCATGGCGCGGTGGTGGCGGGTGTGGCTGCGCGGGCTCACCAGGGTGACGTTGTACATCACCGGTTCCGACATCGGCTCGGCGTCGTGCTGATTGCCGTTGTTGTCCGCTTCGAAGGCGTTGTCGCCGCTGTTGGGGTGTTGCTGGGCAATCAGGAACTGGACCCGACCGCGCCAGCCCCAGTCCCAATCCAGGGAATCGTCGCCGGCGCCGGTGATCAGAACATGGCGCAGGTCCGCGGTGCCGCCGAACATCTCCACGCCGTCGTCCAGGGAGCGGTGCACCTGCACGTGGCGGACGATGGTGCCGCTGCCGCAGCCGCCCAGGGTCAGGCCGTTGAGTTCGTTGTTGGCGTAGACCTCGAAGCCGGCGAACTCAATGCGCGCGTACTCAAGAACGCCGCAACTGCCGTCGGCGTCGTCGCCGCCGAACGAGCCACGGGTATCATTGGCCGGCACCCCTTCGATGTGCGCGTCGGCCTGATTCACCGGCGCCGAGCCGAGCAGCACCACGCCGCCCCAGTCGCCGGGGGCGCGGGTGCCTTGCGGCTGGCCGCTGGTGAACACGATCGGCATGTCGGCGTTGCCGGCGGCGTGCAGGCTGGCGTCCCGCGTCACCACCAGGGCCGACCCCGGCCGCCCTTCAATGCGGGTACCCGGCTCGATGGTCAGGCGTGCGCCGTCCTCCACATAGACGATGCCGTCCAGCACCCAGGTGCGGTCGGCGGACCAGCGGTGTTCGCCGGTGAGCGGGCCGGCCACCACCTGGCGGCCGGAGAGCAGGCCGCCGATGGAAGGCTGCAACAGCACCCCGGCGGCGATCACCCCCACCAGCACCAGCGTGCCCAGGCCCAGCCACCATAAGTTCGATGAGCGTTGTGGGGTGGCGTCGTTCCGGGGCGCGGGCCGGGGCGGGGTGGGGGCGGTGTCGCTACTGGCCGTGGCAGGGGCGCTGGTTTTATGCAGCAGGCCGCCCTGTCGGTTGGCGGCTTTCAGCTTGCGGCCCAGTTCGCGGATGCGCGGGTGCTCGCTGGACAGCGCCTTCTCGATCACCTCGGCGCGGTACTGCGAGTCGTTGAGGAGAGTGTTGAAGTGAATAAAGCGCAGCGAGCCGTCGCCGCTTTGATCGTAGTTCTGTTTCAGTTGCCACAGCAGTTCCACGAGCTGTGCCCGTGGTGACGATTCGCCACTCATGATGCCCCCTCCCCGGACGGATTTCCCCATTGCAGGGAACGCAGTCTGGGAGGAGGGCGTTACAGTGCGATGAAATCAGACGCCGAGAATCTTGTCGGCGGCTTTTTCCGCGATCATCACCGTGGGCGCATTGGTGTTGCCGCCGATCAGCGTCGGCATGATCGAGGCGTCCACCACGCGCAGGCCTTCCAGGCCGTGCACTTTCAGGTCCGGGTCCACCACCGCCTGGTCGTCGACGCCCATCTTGCAGGTGCCCACCGGGTGGTAAATGTTGTCGCACTTGCGGCGCAGGAAGGCGCGGATCTGTTCGTCGCTCTGCACGTCGGCGCCGGGGGCCAGTTCCTCGCCACGCCAGGGCGCCAGCGCGTCCTGGGCCATGATCTCGCGCATTGCCTTGACGCCGCGCACCATGCCTTCCATATCGTCCGGGTGCTCCAGGAAGCGCGGGTCGATCAGCGCCGGGCTGCGCGGGTCCGCATCACGCAGACGGATGGTGCCGCGGCTCTTCGGGCGCAGAATGCAGACGTGGCCGGAGTAACCGTGGCCCATGCTGAACATCCAGTTGAGGCCGTGGTTGTCCAGTTTGGCGGCGGTCAGATGCAACTGCAGGTCCGGGCGCTCTTCCTCCGGCCGCGATTTAATGAAGCCGCCGGCCTCCGCCACGTTGGAGGTCAACTGGCCGCTGCGTTTGGTGAAGAAATCCCACACCGCCTTGGCGCCGGTGAACGGCAGCTCCCAGGAGCCCATGGTGAAGGTGTCGCGGCGCCGGTTGCGGTGGATCACCAACACGTCCGGGTGGTCCTGCAGGTTGCCGCCGACGCCGGGCAGCTCGTGCACCGGGTCGATACCGTGGCGTTTCAGTTCCTGCGGATCGCCGACCCCGGACAGCTGCAGCAACTGCGGCGAGTTGATGGCGCCGCCGGACAGGATCACCTCGCCGGCCTCGATGGTGTGCATGCCGCCCTTGTGCTCCACCTCCACACCGGTGGCGCGTTTGCCGTCGAAGCGGACCCGGTGCACCAGGGCCCCGGTCATCACCGTCAGGTTGTCCCGTTCCATGGCCGGGTGCAGATAGCCGCGGGCCACGCCCCAGCGTTCGCCGTCCTTCTGGTTGACCTTGTACATCGACATCCCTTCCTGGGTGTCGTTGTTGAAGTCATCGGTGGCCGGGTGGCCGGCCTGGACCCCGGCGGTCACGAACGCCTCGCTGACCGGGTGGCGGAATTTCAGCTCGGCGATGTTGAGGTTGCCGTTGACCCCGTGGAACGGGCCTTCACCGCCGGGCTCGTAGTTTTCACAACGCTTGAACAGCGGCAGCACGTCCTTGTAGCCCCAGCCGGGGTTGCCGAGCGATTCCCAGTGGTCGTAATCCCAGGGGTGGCCGCGCGTGTAGCACATGGCGTTCACCGCCGAGGAGCCGCCCAGGGTCTTGCCGCGGGGAATATAAATTTCACGGTTATTGAGCGCTTTCTGCGGTACCGTGTAATAGCGCCAGTTGCGGGCGTTGGAGCGCATCAGCCAGATGATCCCGGCGGGGATGCGAATAAACAGGCTGTTGTCCGCGGGGCCCGCTTCCAGCAGACAAACACGGGTGTTGGGGTTCTCGGACAGCCGGTTGGCCAGGACGCAACCGGCGGAGCCGGCGCCCACGATCACATAATCAAACTGCATGCCGCTCGCCTATGTTCAATGCCTATTTCAACCACTATACAGCCTGTAGCGCGCTCCTGTTATTGACCCTGTGTATCCGCGCCACGGCCAATGCGGAGCCGCCGCCGGACTGGCGGCACGTGGCCTTCGAGGGCGAGACCCGCTATCGGCTCACCGATGCCGGTTGCTGGCGGGCCAGGGCGGAAGCCAGCGCCTCGGGTCTGGTGCGCGAACAGGCGGTGAATCTGGCCCGCACGCCCTGGTTGAACTGGCGCTGGCGGGCCGCTGAAACGCCGGCCTGGCCGGCGGCGGACGAGCGCAGCAAGCAGGGCGATGATTTTCTGGCGCGGGTCTATGTGATCAAGGAGGGCTGGGTGCCCTGGCGCACCCGGGCGATCAATTACGTCTGGTCGCGCTCGCACCCGCCGGGCAGCCACTGGCCCAACCCCTATGCCGGGCAAGCGGAAATGGTGGTGGTCCAGGGGCCGGACGGCGCAGCCGGGCCGTGGCGCGGGTTCAGCCGCGACGTGGCCGCTGATTTCAAGCGCTTCCACGATATGGAAGTGGACAGCGTGGACGCGGTGGCGATCATGACCGACACCGACAACACCGGCGTGGTCGCAGAAGCCTGCTATGAACTGCCTTCTTTTTCCGCTCAGCCGCAACACGCCCGGCCCCCTGAACGGTAATCACGGTTGCGGATCCGGATTAAGGCTGTTTATTATTCAGGCAGTCGTTTTTCCTTACCTGTTTTCTGATTAGCCGGCCGGGGTCGATTAATCAGAGATCAGGACAGTACCCGCGCCACCCGCCGGCGCGTGCTTTCGAGGCCTGGCGCCGGTGCCTTTTCTCACCGCCGCCCGCCCCCTGTCGCAGAATCGTCACGCTTAAAGACTTTCATGACTCCGCGGAACGCGGAAGAAAAACGTCGGAACAGGCGAAGGTGCCTATGAGTGAGCGTATTTTGCGGTTGGACAAGGCGGGCACGCCGGTGGAGTGGCTGGACTGGCAGGCCGCCGCGGTGCTCTACGCCCGGGGTCTGGTGACCTGGACCCTGGGCGACGTGATTTACAACCTGCGCGGGGGCATGTGCCGCCTGACCGGCGACCGGTCACGGCTGTCCCTGCACTCCATCATCGCCTGCGACGGCATCGCCAGCCCGCGCCGCCGCACCCGCCCGCCGCTCACCAACCGCGCGCTGTTCCGTCGTGACCAGCATCTTTGTCTGTATTGCGGCAAACCCTACCCGGAAGCCCTGCTCACCCGCGACCATATCCGGCCCACCTCGCGGGGTGGCAAGGACAACTGGCTCAACGTGGTCGCCGCCTGCCGGCGCTGCAATCAGCACAAAGGCGACCGCCTGCCGGAAGAGATCAACATGGAACTGCTGGCGCTGCCCTATGTGCCGAACATGGCGGAATACCTGGCGCTGATTAACAGCCACCGCATCCGCGGCGATCAGATGGCGTTCCTGCGCAGCCAGTTCGGCAAGAACAGCCGGATGTTGTGACAGGCGATGCTCTTGTCTCCATCAGCCACCCAAAAAAAACGGCGTCCAGAGGACGCCGATGAATCGTTTGGCTCGGGAGAGCTATCACGGAGCAGTACTCCGCTAGTCGACGGATGGGACCTCGCCGACGAATGAGAGTATGTCTGTGACCGATTTCAAAAACATTAGCTGTGCAGCCGTTCACAAACGCTTCGTTGGCCAATAATTCACCGTCGCTGATCAGCCGCCGCCGGGCATCAGGCCGCAGGCCCCGAGCACGGTCTGCCAGCGCTCGGTGTGGGCCCGCAGGGCCCGGTCCAGGCGCGCCGACTGGCCCCGGGGCCCGAAATAGTGGTCCAGCCACCGGTCCAGCGCCGGGTTGGTGCCGCTGCTGGCGGCCCGCAGCGCCCGCAGGCGCTCGCCCAGACGGCGCTGGCGGCGGTCCAGTTCCGCCAGATACGGTTGTACCTCCTGTCCGTAGACGCTATCCAAAAGGTTGCGCAGGTAGCGCGCCCTTTGGCTGGCCCGGCCCCGCGGGCAGAGGCTGTCCTCGTCCAGCGACTCGAGCATGCCCAGGGCCTGCCCCAGGGCCACCCGGGCGGCGGCGATCTCGCGCAGCACCGCGCCGCCGGCGGCGCCACCGGCCAGGGTGGCCAGGTGCCGTTCCAGGTCGGGCAGGGCATCCGGCGGCGGCGACTCACGCAGCGCCCGCCCGGCGCTCGCCAGGCCGCCCAGGGCTTCCAGGCCCAGGGCGGAATCGCCGGCCGGGCCCGGCGACTGGTTCAGAAAGCCCCGCAACTCATCGCTGGCCCAGGTGGCGTTCCAGAACAGGTCGCCGAGGCTCTCTCTTTTTACCTCCAGGGTGCGTTCCAACAGGCCGATCAGTTCCGGGTCTTCCAGGGCTGCGCCGTTCAGACAGCGTTGCCCCCGTTCAATAAAGGTGAGCTCGTAATCCAGCCGCAGGGAGGCGCTGCGCAACTTGCCCAGGGCGCTGTTGCGCTCACTGACCAGCGACATCAGGTCGCAATGGCGCAAACCCAGATAGTTGAGCAGCCCGGTACGCAGGTCCGGCAGCGGGCGGCGCAGCGCCGCGTTGCCCGGGTAGGGCCGCAGCTCCAGGGCGGCCGCCGGCGGCACCGGCTGCCGGGTGAGGCGTTCCAGGCGGGCCAGGTAGTCCTGCCAGCGGGCGGCCACCGGGTCTTCGGGCCACAGCGCCAGGCCGGCGGTGGCCGCCAGGGCGATCAGCGCAACCGCCAATACGGTTTTCTTCATGGCGCGGTCTGTGTCATGGGGCGCGGGTCCCGCTGCATTTCAGTACGATTTTACCTTGTGCGAGGAGGGCGGCCTTTGGCAACTGTGCTACCTTTTCCGGAAACACTCTCCCCGTGACAAAACGTGCCCCGTAACAATAAGCCCAAGGCGGTCAAAGGAATGCGATTACAACACTTAGGCGTGCTGTTTCTGGCCCTCTCCCTGCTGGCCTGCGACACCGCCGAGGAACCCGGCCCGGCGTCCTCCAGCGGGGAGGCTTCCCCGGCAACCTCTTCCCCGGCCAGCGACGGCGAAGACGCCGCGCCCATGGACAGCCGCTGGCGCAGCCACCTGGACAGCTGGCCCACCGGCGCAGTGAGCGCCCGCGCGCCGCTGGTGGTGCGTTTCACCCACCCGGTGGTCGCCGAGGAGGCACTGGAACAGCCCGCCGAAGGCGTCGCCCGTCTGGCGCCGGAGGTCGGTTTCAAGGCGGTGTTCACCGCCCGCGACCGCCTGGAAATCCGCCCCGACGCGCCGCTGGAACGGGGCCGGGAATTGACGCTGACGCTGTTTCCCCAGGAGCTGTCCGGGGTTGACGACGGCCTGCCACCGCTGAAGCTGCCGCTGACCGTACTGCGCCAGCAACTGAGCCTGCGGGTGGATGCCCTGGCGCCGGTGGACGAGGCGCCGGCCCGCATGCGGCTGGACGGCGAGCTCACCACCGCCGATCAGGCCGACCCGCTGGCGGTCCAGTCGGCGGTCACCGCCACCCAGGCGGACCGGCGCCTGGAGATTGAATGGCACCACGGCGCCGCCGGGCTCAGCCACGGGTTCCGGATCGGCGGTATTCGCCGCGACGGCGAACCGGCGCCGGTGGTGCTGCGCTGGGACGGCGAGCCGCTGGCGGTGGAGGAGAGCGGTGAACGGGAGTACCCGGTACCGGCCGAGGGCGCCTTCCTGGTGACCGCCGCGCGCACCCTCAGTTACCCGCAGCCGCACATCCGCGTGCAGTTTTCGCAGCCGCTGATGGGCAGCCAGGACACCGCCGGTCTGGTGCAAGTCAACGGCGAGGAGGCCCGCGTGCGCATCGACGGCAGCCGGCTGCTGGTTTACCCCGGCGGCGAGGCCGGAGACGACGGCGCCGTAACCCTGACCGTCGGCGCCGGCCTGCGCAACGCGTCACGGGCCCGCCTGGACCGCGAGTTCAGCCAGGATCTGGTGCTGCGCGTGGCCAAACCCGGCGTTCGCTTCGTCGGCGACGGCGTGATCCTGCCCGCCGGCGAAACTCTCAGCGTGCCGTTCGAGGCGGTGGGCACCCGCGCGGTGAAGGTGCAGGCGTTCGAAGTGTTCGCCGACAACATCGCCGGCTATCTGCAGAACAACGACCTCAACGCCGATTACGCGGACACCCGCCACGGCCGCTACCTGTGGCAGAAGACCCTGAGCCTGCCGCCGGACGGCGACGGCGACTGGCAGCGTTACCGGTTGGATCTCAGCGAATTGATGGCGCGCCACTCCAACGGTCTGGTGCGCCTGACCCTGAAGATCGACGCCGACACCATCGACTACCAATGTCAGGGCGAGGGGCCGAGCCGCACCGCCGAGCTGCCGGACAACTTCGAAGGACCGGGCCAGGACGAGGGTGGTGACCGCCTGCGCCGCTACTACGACAACGCCGGCTACCTGAGCTGGCAGGAGCGCGACAACCCCTGCGCCGACGCCTACTACCAGTACAACGAGCGCGCCGAATCCTCGCGTTCCTTCCTGGCCTCCAACCTGGGCCTGATCGCCAAGCAGGGCGAGGACGACCGGCTGATCGTGGTGGCCACCCATCTGGACAGCAACGCGCCGGCCAGCGGCGTGCGCGTCACCGTGCACAACTACCAGCACCAGCAGCTCGCCGAGGGCACCACCAACAGCGACGGCGAAGCCACCCTGGGCGTGGACGGCACACCGTTTTATCTGGTCGCCCACCATGGCGACGACCGCGGCTACCTGAAACTGGCGCGCAACCAGGCGCTGCCCACCAACCAGTTCAACACCGGCGGCGAGCGGGTGCGCGACGGCCTCAAGGGCTTCTTCTACGGCGAACGGGACGTATGGCGCCCGGGCGACGACATCCATCTCACCTTTATGCTCGACGACGCCGACGATCGTATTCCCGACGACCACCCGCTGACCCTGGACTGGTTCGACCCGCGCGGCGACAAGGTGGCCGAATACACCAACAGCGAGCCGGTGGGGCAGTTCTACACCTTCACCCTGAGCACCGCCGAGGACGCGCCCACCGGCAACTGGCGCGCGGTGGCGCGGGTCGGCGAGCGTTACTTCGACACCGCACTGCGGGTCGAGGCGATCAAGCCCAACCGGCTGAGCATCGAGCTGGACCTGCCCGACGCCCTGGACGCCGGCACCGTCAACCCGGTGACCCTGCACAGCCAGTGGCTCAACGGCGCCCGCGCCGGCGGCCTGAAAGCCGACGTCAAAGCGAGCCTGAGCAACGCCGCCACCACCTTTGAAGGCTACGACGGCTTCGCCTTCGACGACCCCACCCGCAGCCTAGGCGCCGAGCCGTTCACGGCCTTTGAAGGCAAGCTCGACAACCAGGGCGACGCGCGCTTCCCGCTCGATCTGCCGGAGCTGACCCCGCCGGGCATGGCCGCCGCCACGCTCACCACCCGGGTGTTCGAAAACAGCGGCGACTACAGCACCCAGGTGCGCCGGGTGCCGGTGCGCCCCTACCGGCACTGGGTCGGCATGCGCGTGCCGGAAGGCGACGGCTGGGGCGGCGCCCTGGGCCGCGACCGGGACCACGAGATCGGCTTCCTGACGCTGGACCAGGACGGCAAGCCCGAGGCCGGCCGCGACCTGACCCTGAGCCTCTACCGCATCGACTGGCGCTGGTGGTGGGACCGCGGCGACGACAACCTGACCAACTTCATCAGCGACCCGCACACCGAAAAACTGCGCCAGGACACCCTCACCACCGACGCCGACGGGCGCGCCCAGTGGACCCTGGCCGGCGCCGATTACGAATGGGGCCGGCACCTGCTGCGGGTCTGCCAGAGCGACGGCCGCCACTGCGTCAGCCGCACCCTCTATCTGGGCTGGAGCGGCGAACGCGGCGCCCAGGGCGACGCCGCCACCCGGCTGTCGCTGAGCACCGACCGGGAGCAGTATCAGGTGGGCGACACCGCCCGCGTGCAGGTGCCGGTGAGCGGCCAGGGCCGCCTGCTGGTGAGCCTGGAAAACGGCGCCCGGGTGCTCGACCACTACTGGCTGGAAGCCGGCGAGCAGGGCGACACCCTGACTCTGGAAGTGCCGGTCACCGCCGCCATGGCGCCCAATGTGTATGTCCACGTGGCGTTGCTGCAGCCCCACGCCGGACGCGACAACGACCGGCCGATCCGCCTCTACGGCATCGCGCCGCTGCTGGTGGACGACCCGGCCACCCGCCTGATGCCGGACATCCGCGCGGAAAGTGAGGTACGCCCGGAAAGCACCCTGGCGGTGGCGGTCTCCGAGCGCCGCGGACGGCCCATGACCTACACCCTGGCGGTGGTCGACGAGGGGCTGCTGGGCATCACCGGTTTCGCCACGCCGCGCCCGCACCAGGCGTTTTACCAGCGCGAGGCCCTGGGCGTGCTGACCTGGGACCTGTTCGATCAGGTGGTGGGCGCCTACGGCGGCGAACTGGATCAGATGCTGGCGCTGGGCGGTTCCGACGCGTTGCGCGATGGCAGCGAGCAACAGCGCCGCCGCTTCCCGCCGGTGGTCCGTTTCAGCGGGCCGTTCCAACTGGCCAAGGGCGAGACCGCCGACCACGACATCGAACTGCCCGCCTATATGGGCCAGGTGCGGGTGATGGTGGTGGCCGGCGACGGCCACGCCTACGGCGAGGCGGACAAGAACGTCACCGTCACTCAGCCGCTGACCCTGCTGTCGTCGCTGCCGCGGGTGCTGGGGCCGGGCGAAACCCTGGCCCTGCCGGTCACCCTGTTCGCCGCCGAAGACGGCCTGGGCCCGGTGACAGTGTCCGCCGACGTGGAGGGCCCGATCTCGTTAAGCGACCGGCCGGACGAGCAGAGCGCCGAATTGGATTTCCAGGAGAGCGGCGAACGGATCGCCGAGCTGGGCCTGAAAACCGACGAGCGTACCGGCACCGCCACGGTGACCGTGTCCGCCCGTGCCAAGGAGCATGAGGGCGAGGGCTACCGCGCCAGCGAAACCGTGCACCTGCCGGTGCGCGCCGCCAACCCGCCCACCGTCCGTGACGCCGGGCGCCTGCTGGCCGCCGGCGAGACCTGGTCGCAGCGGCACCGCGCCCACGGTCTGCCCGGTACCAACCAAAGCCGGCTGACCGTGAGCAGCCTGCCGGCCATGGGCCTGGAACGGCGCCTGGAATACCTGCTGGGTTACCCCCACGGCTGCGTGGAGCAGACCGTGTCGGCGGCCCTGCCGCAGCTCTATCTGTCGCGGCTGATCGCCCTCGACGACGAGCAGCGCGCCCGCATTCAGAGCAACGTGGAAGCGGCCATCCAACGGCTGCGCCGCTTCCAGCTCGGTGACGGCGCTTTCGCCTACTGGCCCGGGGCCGCCGTGGCCGACGACTGGGGCACCTCCTACGCCGGTCACTTCCTGCTGGAAGCGCGCCGTCAGGGCTTCGCGGTGCCCGCCGGCATGCTGGAAGACTGGGCCGACTACCAACGCCGTGTGGGACGCAACCCGGGCGGCGAGCCCTGGCAGTGGGCCGGCCAGGCCTACCGCCTCTACACCCTGGCGCTGGCCGGCGAGCCGGAGGTGGGCGCCCAGAACCGCCTGCGCGAAGCGCTGTCCGCCCGGGCGGACGGCGACAGCCGGCAGCCCGGCTACCAGGCCGCGCGCTGGCTGCTGGCCGCCGCCTACCAACAGATGGGTCTGAACGACGTGGCCGGCGAACTGATCGCCGACGCCGACGCGCCCTCGAACTACGACCGCCCGGGCCCCACCTATGGCTCGGCGCTGCGTGACCAGGCCATCGAGCTGCTGGTGCGCGACGCCCGCGGCGACAGCGACGGCGCCTGGCGCCAGGCCGAGGCGATCGCCGGCCGGCTGGCCTCCCAGCAGTGGTATTCCACCCAGAGCACCGCCTGGGCGCTGATGGCCATGGCCCGCTTCGCCGGCTCCGGCGACGCCGGTGACGGCTACCGGTTCGCGTGGCGCCGGGGCGACGGTGACTGGCAGGAAATCCAATCCCAGGCGCCGGTGTTCCGCCAGACGCTGTCGCTGGACGGCGAGGGCGTCGAGCTGGCGGTGCGCAACGACAGCGAACGCCGCCTGTTCGCCTCGGTGACCACCCGGGGCACGCCGGCGCCGGGCCAGGAGCAGGCCGCCGCCCAGGGGCTCGGGCTTGAGGCCCGCTTCCTGACCCTGGACGGCCGGCCCCTGGATCCGGGCAGCCTGTCCCAGGGCACTGATTTCCGCGCCCGGGTGCGCGTCGTCAATAACAGCGGCCGCGACCTGGACAACCTGGCCCTGACCCAGGTGATCCCGTCCGGCTGGCAGATCACCGACAGCCGTCTCGCCGGCGATGAACAGGCGGCGCCGCTGGATTACCGGGACATCCGCGACGACCGGGTGCTCAGTTACTTCTCGCTGGCCGCCGGCGAGGCGCGGGAATACACCCTGGGGCTGAATGCCACCTTCGCCGGGCGTTTCTATCTGCCGGGCTGGCAGGTGGAGGCCATGTACCAGGGCGATACCCGCGCCCGCAATAAAGGCCAGTGGGTGGAGGTGATCCGCGATTAAGGGGCGTTTTACAGGCCGCCTCCGGCGGTGGGCCCTGGCCGGCGCCGCCCTGGCGCTGCTGGCCGGGCTGGCGTTTCTGCAGTTCGCGCCGCTGCCCGCCGCGCTGAGGGCCGGCGACTACGCCACCCTGATGCTGGACCGGCAGGGACGGCCGCTGGCGGCGCGCATCGCCGCCGACCAGCAGTGGCGCTTCGCCCCGGTGGCGCGGGTGCCGGACAAGTATCGCCGGGCGCTTCTCACCTTCGAGGACCGCCGCTTCGAAGCCCACCCCGGCGTGGACCCGCTGGCGGTGCTGCGCGCCGCCCGCGACAATCTGGCCGCCGGCCGGGTGGTCAGCGGCGGTTCCACCCTGACCATGCAGCTGGCCCGCCTGCTGCGCGCCGACCCGCCGCGCACCTTCCCGGAAAAAGCCCGCGAAGCGGTGCTAGCGCTGCAGCTGGAGTGGCACCTGGATAAGGACGAGATCCTGCGCCAGTACGCCAGCCGCGCGCCGTTCGGCGGCAACACCGTGGGCCTGCGCGCCGCCGCCTGGCGCTATTTTCAGCGGCCGCCGGAGCAGCTCAGCTGGGCGGAAGCGGCGTTGCTGGCGGTGCTGCCCAACAGCCCGGCGCTGATTCATCCCGGGCGCGACCGGGAACGGCTGCGCGCCAAGCGCGACCGTCTGCTGGAAACGCTGCGAGAGCAGGGCGCGCTGGACCGGGACGACCTGGCCCTGGCCCGTCTCGAGCCGCTGCCCCGGGTCCAGGCGTTGCCGTCGCTGGCGCCCCGGTTGCTGGATACGCTCACCGCCGGCGGCGGCGCGCCGCTGCTGCGCACCACCCTGGACGCGGACCTGCAACGCCGGGTGCGCGACCTCGCCGACCACCACGGCCAGCGGCTGGGGCGCCAGGGCGTGCACAACCTGGCGGTGGTGGTGATCGACCACCGGGCGATGGCGGTGCGCGCCTACCTGGGCAACGTCAACCACGGCGACCCGCTCACCTACGGCGCCGCCGTCGACATCGCCGCCCGGCCGCGCTCCACCGGCAGCGTGCTCAAGCCGCTGCTGTACGGCTCGATGCTGGACGCCGGGCAGCTGCTGCCGGGCACCCTGGTGTCCGACCTGCCCACCAATTACGGCGGCTACAGCCCGGAAAACTTCGACCGCGAGTACCGCGGCGCGGTGCCCGCCCACGAGGCGCTGGCCCGCTCCCTGAACGTGCCGGCGGTGCGCATGCTGCGCCGCTACGGGGTGGGCCGGTTCCACGATCAGCTGCGGGCGCTGGGCATGACCACGCTGTTCCGGCCCGCCGACGGCTACGGGCTGACCCTGGTGTTGGGCGGCGCGGAAGGCACCCTGATGGAACTCACCGGCATCTACGCGCGGCTGATCGCCACCGCCCGGGACGGCGCCGCGCCGCCGGCGGCGCTGTTGTCCGGCGTGCATCCGGTGGCGGCGCCGTTCCCGATCAGCCCCGGCGCCGCCTGGCTCACCCTGGACGCCCTGCGCGAGGTGGCGCGCCCGGGCACCGCCCGGCAATGGCGGCTGTACCGCTCCAGCCAGCCGATCGCCTGGAAGACCGGCACCAGCTACGGCCTGCGCGATGCCTGGGCAATCGGCAGCAACGGCCGCTACACGGTGGGCGTGTGGGCCGGCAACGGCAACGGCGAACCGGCGCCGCACCTGGGCGGCGCGGACACCGCCGCGCCGCTGATGCTGGACGTGTTCAGCCTGCTCGGCACCGAGCCCTGGCCGGCGGCGCCGCTCAACGATCTGAAAACCGTGCGCGCCTGCGTCGACGACGGCTATCTGGCCGGCGGCCGCTGCCGGGCGGAAGACGTGCTGGCGCCCCTGCACAGTCACTTCCAGACCGTCACCCCGCACCACCGCCGCGTGCACCTGGACGCCAACGGCCAGCGCGTGCACAGCGGCTGCGAGTCGGTGGCCAATATGCGCGCGCGGGACTGGTTCGTGCTGCCGCCGGCCCAGGCCTGGTTCTATCGCCAGCGCCACCCGGACTACCGGCCCCTGCCGGCCTGGCGGGCGGACTGCGCCGCCGGCGCCCGGGCCCTGGACACCACGCCGCCCATGGCGGTGATCTACCCGCACGCCGGCGCCGGCCTGTTCATCCCCCGCGAACTGGGCGGCGAGCGCGGCCGGGCGGTATTCCGGGTGGTCCACGAGCGGCCCGGCGCCAGCCTGTTCTGGCACCTGGACGACCAGTACCTGGGCCGCACCGACCACTTCCATGAGTGGGCCCTGCGGGCGTCGCCGGGCTGGCACACCCTCACCCTGGTGGACGACCAGGGCTTCCGCTTGCAACGCCGTTTCAAAGTGCTGGGCGATCACTGACCCGCCGTCTTCACCCGCCATTCGCCACGGCTCTCCGACACTGAGCGCGCAGCCAAGGAGACGCCATGCGCACCGTAATCGTGATTCTCGCCGCCGCCGCGCTGGTGGCCGCCTGTCAATTGAGCCCCGACCGTCCGCCGGTGGAGACCGTGGATGATCTGGACCTGGACCGCTTCATGGGCGACTGGTACGTGATCGCCAACATCCCCACGCCGCCGGAGAAAGGCGCCCACAACGCCGTGGAAAGCTACGAGCGGCTTGGCGACGACAAGATCGGCGTCACCTTCGCTTTCAACGAAGACAGCTTTGACGGCGAGCGTAAGACCATGACGCCCACCGGCTTTGTCAGCGAGCAAAGCAACGCCATCTGGGGCATGCGCTTTATCTGGCCGTTCCGCGCCGATTTCCGGGTGCTGTATGTGGACGACGCCTATCGCACCACCATTATCGGTCGCCAGAAGCGCGACTATCTGTGGATCATGGCGCGCCGCCCGCAAGTGTCCGAGGATACCCTGCAGCGGCTGATTCAGGTCGCCGCCGACCGCGGCTATGACACCAGTCGTATCCAGCGCGTCCCGCAACGCTGGTGAGCCATCCTCCGCCGGTGAGCGCTTGAAGCTTGCCGGGGCGGCCCCATCCTCCTAGGGTGAAAGCCCACCGGAGTGAAGGAGACCCTGATGAAAATCCTGATTGCCGGGGCCAACGGCAAGATTGGCCGCCATCTGGTACGCGGCCTGGCGAACAGTGAGCATATCTGCCGGGCGATGGTCCGCGACCCCGCCCAGGAGTGGGAGCTGCGCCAGCTGGGCGCCGACGAAGTGGTGGTGGCGGACCTGGAGGGTGACTGCCGGGCGGCGCTGATCACCTGCGACGCGGTGGTGTTCACCGCCGGTTCCGGCCCCCACACCGGCCCGGAAAAAACCGTGGACGTGGACCAGAACGGCGCCATCAATCTGATCGACCAGGCCCAGGACATGGGCGTGGAGCGGTTCGTGATCGTCAGCTCCATGCGCGCCGACGAGCCGGACAGCGGCCCGGAAAAAATGCGCCACTACTTCATCGCCAAGCAGAACGCCGACAACCACCTGCGCGCCAGCAAGCTGGCCTACACCATCGTGCGGCCCGGCAAGCTCACCGAGGACGACGGCACCGGCCAGGTGCGCCTCGCCGAACGCTTCGAGGACTTCGGCGAGATCCCCCGCCAGGACGTGGCGACGGTGTTGCAGGCGGTGCTCGAAAACCCGGCCACCGCCGGCCGCGAGTTCGACCTGCTGTCCGGCGACCAGCCCGTCGCCGACGCCGTCACCGCCTTCGCCCGCTGAGGGATTTGTGGGAGCGGGCCCAGCCCGCGAAAGGGTGGCTTACAGCCACCCGGCAGGATTCCAGAGGCTTTTCTCTCCAGAGAGTCCGCACCGGGATCGGGTGTGCCCGTCCAGGACACGCCACGAGTACATCCCTGTAGGCTCGGCGT
>TARA_R110000796_G_scaffold71409_1_pt1 | contig 22147 bp, 24 predicted proteins | sample TARA_R110000796 | Tara Oceans TARA_R110000796 (sample SAMEA4397815) | marine metagenome | biome: Polar Biome; feature: [SRF] surface water layer (ENVO:00010504); material: water (ENVO:00002006), including particulate matter (ENVO:01000060) such as... | depth 5 m
AAATTTCAACGCAAAGTCACCAACTATTTTTGGCCACATTACCTGTTTTTAGGGAGCCTCTTCATTTATCTGCTCTAAACTCTTCTTATCTATTCAAGAACGAAGAATACATCCAAACCAGTTTTTCTTGCTCGCGAATGTAATCGCTCATCAGAGCATTTGTTCCTTCATCTTCTGCATCAGCAGCCAAATCAAGGATTTCGCGCTGAAGGGTAATTACCGTTTTAAATGATTTTAAAATATTTTCAACCGCTTTAACCCCATTGGTTACTTCGCTACTTTCTTTAATGGAAGAGGTGGCAGCATATTTAGAGTAATTGTGCTCGGGAGTGTGTCCTAATGTTAAAATCCGTTCTGCTAACTCATCAATCTTCAGCACTAGATCATTATATAGTTCTTCAAACTTCACATGAAGTTCAAAGAACTTTTCGCCTTTAATATTCCAGTGAGCCCCACGCGTGTTTTGATAAAAAAATGAATAATTGGCCAAAAGCTCATTTAGCTTTGTAGCTAACTTTTCAACTTTGCCATTATCCAAACCTATTGCATTTGTGTTGTCCATAATTTATTGGTTTAATATCTGTTAAATTCTATGCTTAAGATTCGACCAACCTCCTCCATTATACACTTGTGTATAACCATTTGCTTTCAAGATTCTTCTGGCCGAAGCACTCCTCATTCCCGAAGCACAACAGGTAATAATGGGCTTATCTTTATTCCTCAACTTATTTAAGTTCGAACCTAAAGTATCGACCGAAATATTCATTGCCCCATTAATATGCCCGCCTGCAAATTCGCTTTTGGAGCGTACATCAAGAATAACAGCTCCCTGCCGAACAAGTTCCTTAAAATCGACTTTTGCCCCTAAACCAAGCACTCTTTTTAAGCTCTCTAACATATGGCCTAAACGCTTTTAGACTGAACAGAATTTACATCTATCCAACTGCCTCCGTTATAGCAAGCTATACCATAACTGGAAAGGAATTGCTCAGCCTGTCCGCTACGATTACCCGAAGCGCAACACAACACCAATGGCTCTTTCATGGCTTTAAGTTCTTCAATCCGCTGAGGAATTTCTGGCAATGGAATATTTACTGAACTGGCTGCATGACCTCCCCTGAATTCTTCTGGTGAGCGCACATCTACTATACTCGCCTCACCTTGGTTTATTAGTTCTTCTATGTTCATTTTGATGTTTTTTCCGGTTATCCAAATTAAGTATGGGCAAAGATAGAGCAGTTAATAATCACGCTCGGTTACATTTGTTACATTGAGTTTACCCAATAATCAACCTTGCCAAACAGAACCTTACCTCCTTTCAACAACACTAAGAAGTACCTGTTGTTTACAGAATTTCGATGCAATTTCTGTGGAGTTCAATTTTATCTTCTACTTCCAAAGCTTTCAGCAACCTTGAAATTACAACCCTAGATGTATTCAGTTCTTTGGCAATTTCTTGATGGGTTTTATGGATTTGAAATGAACCTGTTGCCTGTTGCGTATCCAATAAATACTTGAGCAGTCGCTCACCCATATTCTGAAAAACTACGCTGTCAATAGCCATAAGTAATTCATCAAACCGGGTTTGGTACGAACCAAAAACAAACTTTCTAAAACTTGAATACTTGGCCAACCAAGTATCGAGATGGATAACAGGAACCATCCAGATAATTGAATCTTCCTCAGCCATCACTCTAAAGCTTGTCGCTCGCCCTTCTAAACAACAGGTGATTGACATTGCACAAGTCTCTCCACCTTCTAAATAGTACAGGAAAACCTCATTCTGCTGATCACCATCACGCATTACTTTGAGCAACCCCTTCAATACGAAGGGCATTTCTCCAGCGCGCTCTTCAGGGTTCACAACCAGTTCTCCTGCCGTTACCTTCTTTAACCTGCCAACCTGTTCAATTTCATTAGCCAGTTCAGGCTCAATGCCAGAATTGGCCAACATTTTATCTAAAAGTTCATTCATTCAATACTATACTTAGTCGGCTTATAATCGATACCTAAATTAAGAAAGCCAACCATGTCTTCGTTAGAATTAGATAAAGGTTTTCTAAACTTGGTGACTTTTGTTACACAACCTTCTTCCAGTGAACTTACCAACAGATGCTAGGTTGTGAAAATTCATCTTGAAAAATTAAGCAGAATGAATTGATCAGATTATTGAATAAATTCATAGTCAAAATCAGAAAACTGACAAATGAGAGACGAAAAGCATATTGACCCAGCAAGTTTGCCGCTTTACAGAAAAGGAAAAGAAATTTTTGAGCTAGTGATGAAAATCGCTGACTTAATTCCTGATGAAGACCCAAGACTTCAGAACACCAAGCAGTTTATGATTCAAGACGCAATGATGCTCAGTGTAAAAGTAGCAGGCTCGTCTTCTGGGGTCGGACTTTACGACTTAAAAATGGAGGCCGCAGCGATTATCCGTAAATCGGCTAGAGATCTAATGGTTCAAAACCATGCTTTGGAAATGTTCGATTTTAAGGAGGTTCATTATTTTGATATGGTGAGGGATTTGATTGAAGAGTATCGCCTACTATTTATAGACTGGGTAGCCGCCTTCGATCCTTGGGACTATATCATTGACCGATGGGGTTTATTCAACCCACCGGGCGTTGGCCCACACGACCATGACCCAGATGATGATATTCCGAGGGAATGATTCAGAAAGGATTATCGTATGGTTATTACGAATCAGCTAAATCAGCAGCCTTTGCCTTTGTTTATATCATTAAAAACATTTTTTGTCAAAAGCTATTTGCAAGTACCTCTTCTACCTACGGATTTTTATCGCTGATTAGATGCATTTAGTAATCTTTTCCTTTCCTCAACATTTAGAATCAGTTGTACATTAAGCTTTTCCAATTCAGTCAGTTTGTTTGTTACATCATCTGCATTTGGAATATACCAGTCTTTTAATTTAAAGAATGTTTGCAGGTCTTCACTCTTAAATTTATAACCGTACCGTGCAAATATCTCATTTCTGATCAGTCTGAGTTCTTCCAAATTATAAAGAAATAGAATATTGTCAATTAATGGAATTGTTGAGGCAAATGTATAGTCTCCTTTAAGTTCAGTGGCAACAACAGGATAATTTTCAAGTAAGGTCAGTTTCATTACTTCTTCACCTTTTTCAAATTCGCCATACTCGGTCTTTTCTACTTTAAAAAGTCCTAAAGTTCGGTTTCCATTCTCATACCAGTAGGATACTGACTCCAAAGCAATAACATCAAGTGGAAAATCATATTCTGTTTCAAACTCGTAGTTTGTCCCCCCTTTCAACCCTGATACTGTCGGCTTATTCACGGTAAAGGACACAACTTCATCGCTGCCAATATGCCTGTATTTCCCAGAGAGTTGATGATTAATTTTATTGTTAACTACGATATCTCTGAACGATCCAGAATATTTTTGAAGAATGCTTTTGATCTTTCCGTTGGAATCGCTGAGAATTAGAAGCTCATAAATGCCAATCTTTTTATATTCAAGTTGATCATTCACATTGCCGTAACTTGGAGAATAACTATCTTCAGGTGTTCTACCTAAAATTCTAATTGTATTATCTGACACAATTTGACCATAGAACATCGAACCTCCCTCATGCAATGTTCCTCCTTCAAATTGAATCAAGCCATTTTCTGGTAAGAAGGGTCTAAAGTTTTGACCTCCATCAGTCCATAATCCATCAAAATTTGACTGACTAAATGCACTAAATAGACAATTAGATAACATGAATATTAGTAGAAACTTCATCGTTCTGTATTGTATCTAACTTAATATATAAACATTTACTTCCCCTCTACAAACATTTCCATCAGTTCGAACTGTAAACCGTTGTAGTTAAGCGGATCCATATTGCCTGTAATGGCCAAAACGGTTTGGCTTTCCTTATGAATCATAAAAAAGGTAATTCCACCTACTGAACCTCCACTGTGTCCATAGAATGTATTGCCGCTGTTACGCACATAAGTTGACCAGCCAATTCCGTAATTAGTTAGCTTTCCATCGGCAGTTTTCTGCGAAGTCATAAACTCGTCAAGTACTTCTTGTTTCAAGAAACCCGCTGTCATATGGGCTTGACCGAAAACGCAAAGGTCTTCTGTAGTCCCAACAAAACCTCCCCCAGCCCATTTGTAGCTATTATCTACATAAGGCGCGACCACAACCTTTCCATCTTTAAATTGATAAAATTTGGTGAGGTTGGCAGTTTTACGATCGGCATATTCAGCCACAGTATTGTCCATACCCAGTTTATCAAACACTTGCTGCTGCATAAACTGTAGAAAGTCAGAAGTTTGAAAAGAAAATTCGCCTGTATTGGCAGTTTCCATGGCGGCCGAAATCAAGTTCCATCCATAACTTGAATAGGAATAGGCAGTTCCAGGTTTGTTGATCAGTGGGTCATTCATGAAAATGGCTAAGCCATCGGTAACGGAAGGATAGTTCTTTGCACTCAAAAATTCACTGCCTTTATAATGTCTAATTCCAGCCATATGGCCACCCAATTGCCTTAAGGTAATTTCATATTTCTTCTCCGGCCAAACAGGAACATACTTTTGAATGGGTACATCTAAATCTACTTTTCCATCTTGATAGAGCAAAGCTAAACCAGCGGCTGTCAGCGTTTTGGAAACACTTCCAATTCGGAACTTGGTTTTAGATGGATCTACAGGGGTTTTATTCTCCAGATCGGAATAGCCATAACCTTTCGAAAATACCAATTGACCTTTTTGAGAAATGGAAATGCTTAAGCCGGGAACTTGAGTGGCTTCTACAAAAGCCTTAAGCTTCTGGTCGGCTTTTTCTTGAAGGCTTTGTGCAGAAACACTTACCCAAAGAAAGAGCGTTAAGAGCATCCAAGCTGATTTACGCCATACAGAAGTTTGAATTCGTTTCATAGGTTATAGGTTTTTTCTGAGTACTCGCCTGATCCTTTCTAGTCGGTTTGAGTTGTAATGATTTATTCTAAAGCTTATATATCAAAATAAAATTAGGCATGAGATTTTCTCCAACTAAGCTAACGAATATCTACTCATGAGCAAACCAACAATAGACACGATTTAATCAATCTACTGGCTTTAAAGGCATTATAAAGAAGTAAAATGTAATGAGGATTGATTTTACAACATTAAAGGAGCCATAAGCTCGCTCCTTTAATGTTAGAATTGATATTTAATACTTACAGCACTTTACTATTTGCATGTGGACCATAAATAGCTACATAACTCGCTACATCTTTAACGAGCTCCACTACTATTTCCTTTACCTCGGCCATGGCTTCAGGTGAAAGGGTGAAAAGGTTTACATACTGTTGTAAAGCTTCAGCAAGTGGCCCTGGTATATTGAAACAATCTTGCCCATATACAGACGTATGCTGTACACCTGCTTCCATCATATAAGCCAGAAAATCCGCAACTGTTTCTTTAAGGTGATACTTTAATTTGAAACCTTCCATTCCAAAAGAGATGGAAGTGAAAGCTGCTTTGATATCGACATTCTTCAGCAATTCTTCTGCTGTAAATAAAAGGCTTTCTCGATCTTGAACATAGATACTCCCTTTGAATGGGATATCTCCTTGGATTCGGTTATATACATTTTTGCCTCGCTTACCCTTGGCCCAGAATATAAAGCCATTAATGATTGTTGAAGCGGGAATGCCAATTACGGAGCTATTGTTTTCTTTCTGAACTTTCAAGTCGCTATATAAGTTAGGCAATTCGTCCATTGTACTCTCCTGCCAGCCATGAGGAACAACATCGTAATCGTTAATCCTAGAAACGTAATTACCATTTAATGTTGAGTAAACGTGCTTGGCAAAATCAGCATCTCCTGAAGTTGGTCCAGCAGTTGGGTATGCGGAAATAACTACATTTTTCTTATTGGCCACTGGCTGCAAATCTGCTAAAGCAGTTGCCACCAAAGGAGACAAAGCTCCACCTAGACTATGACCGCAGACCGCTACCTCAGCAGGTGAAGTTCCTGAAATTACACTCTCCAAAAATCCATACAAGGTCTGATTTGTATCAGGGTCTTGTACCGTCCAGAGTAACTCAAGTCCATCGTTGCTACCCTGAGCAATTGCACCTACATTAGTAAGCCCATTAATTTTAAGGTATTGTGGAGGCCAGGAAACGGGCGTGCCTTTAACATCAAAATCTTCTTGAAACCAACCTGCCTGTGACACTGGGTTTGTTCCAGAGACGGCTACCACATAAAGATCTCTTCCTGTTTGAGGATCTTTCCCTTTTGTTACATACATAGCATTGGTAGTGGTATAGCCCGTTACTTTAATTTTGCCTCCTGTTGGAAACTGATCGGCCAATTCTTTGGGAATAGCTTTGTAAACATCAATAGTTACTTCTCGTTGTTGATTAATTAAGGCGGGCCCCCAAACCACATTAAACTCATTCTTAAAGAAGTTTGAAATTTCGTTTTGTGTCGAAAAAATCTCCTTTAGCTGCTGCGCATTCTCTTGCAAAAGGAGCTCTTCCTTTGCAAATAAACCTGCATTGAGGTTTGATAAATCAGATAATACCCATATCATCTGTTCTTTTAAAGAAGGTGTACTTGTGTTCATGGTATAAGTGTTTTTAATGAAAAATGATTTCTATGCTTTGAAAATGCTTATAAGGACTTAAGTAGAGAAAAGAGCTGGACGAATCGCCAGTATTAATGAGCGAACGGATAAGACCATTGATCAAACAGAAATGTTGTATAGAGAAAGATCAAAAATAAAAAAGGTACCCTTTCAGGTACCTTCAAATCGCAAAGAGGTTAGCTCAATAGAATTATTCTGCTAGTACTTCGATGATAATCTCAACAATCTCTTTGTATTGATTAGCTCGATCCAGAATTTGCGCTGGAGTTAACAATGTTCCTGAGGCACTGCCATCAGAATCAGTGTAGTTAGAATTTTCAAAAGTGTCGATTCTTACTGTACCTCCACTTCCAGCCCCTAGTACATGAAGAGAAGCGGCTCCGTTGGCGGGTGTTTCACATTCTTTGAAAGGGAAAAGATCATTGGCCAGTATATACTGGTTATCATCTCCCTCGAACTGGATTAGCATAGTATACCAATCTGCTTCCCAAGTTTCTTGCTGAGCAAACTTGTTTTGGGACACAGCCCCAGGTTGCAAATTTGTAGCTACAAGTACTTCTTGCAGAGAGTCTGGCCCCATATTACTCGCAGAGTGCCCTAAGGCAGCTCTTGTAATTACTTTTCCAGTGTTGTTCACGATTTGACAATTACATTCCATGATTTAAAAAATTAAGGTTTAACATATGATTTTGGTTAATCAGCTTCCTGTTTTGCTGATTGATGGAATGAAGGTGAAATATTGGAGTAGAAACCTGAAAACACTTGGACGAATGGCCCTCAAAAATGAGCCAGTGTATGGTAAGATTGATCGAATGAAATTTCGATTTACCTTTAAAGAGTTTGAAAACGGTTGAACACCATTTCTCGGTAATTTTTACTTACAGGCACCTCAAGGTCGTTATAAAAAATACGGTTACCCTCAAAAGCAGTAATGTGCAGTAAATTGAGCAAGTAGGAACGATGGCTCTGCACAAAATAAGGTTGATTAAGCTTTTCAACAATCACTTTCAAAGTCTGACTCAAAAGATAGCTGTCCTTTTCTGTTTTAATTAAAGTGTAATTGCGCTGAGCTTCTGCAAAAAGAATATCCTCTACCCTCACCTTTTCATACTTGAATTTCTTCTTGATGAAAAAGCTATCATTGATCATAAATGTAGCTGGAGCAGTTTTCCCTTCTGTGTCATGATTAGTAATAGCATCTCCATAATTCTGAATTGCTAGGTCAATAGCAATCTGAATTTCCTTTTCTCGAAACGGTTTTATCAAATAAGCAGAAGGCCCAGTTTGCTTGGCCCTTTCCACCACATCATTTTTAGAATGAGAAGTGAGAAAGATAAATGGGAAATTGTGATGTGATTTTATCTCTTGAGCAAGATCAATCCCTTTAAACTCACCATTCAACTCTATATCAATAATAAACAGATCAATTGATGCAGTAGAGGTCTGAACAAATGCTAGCGCCTCATCATAAGTTTGAAAATTGCCAATGACCTCATAGCCCATAGCCGTTAAACGATTGCTCAGGTCTTTGGCAACCAGAAGTTCATCTTCTACAATCGCAAGCCTAACTTTCGACATCAGTTTCTACTTGAATAATTGGAAAATCAATACTGAACTTAGCCCCAGCTTGGCTGTCTATAGAAAGGATTCCTTTTAGTTGCTTTACCAAATCTCGAATCAATTCCATACCGAAGGAAGATTTACTGATATGAGATGAATCAGGTATGCCAGGCCCATTGTCAAATACCACTATACTGACTGTTCCTTTCTCTTCATTAATCTTTATAGAAACGGACAGCATGGGTCGGTTCACAGATTGGAAAGCATGCTTGAACGAATTGGTGACCAATTCATTTACAATAATCCCCAGAGGAATAGCATACCTCACACTCAAAGACTTACTATCTACATCCACCAGCACATCGATCTGATCAGACTCATATTGAAAAGAATAAGCCGTGTTCTCAATCATATGCTTCACATAATCGCCCATTTCGATGGAGGTAATGTTTTCACTTTGATACAGTTCTCGATGAATCATAGACATTGCCTCTACCCTTGCCTGCCCAGATTTTATAGCTTGCGCAGCCTTAAGGTCTTCAGTATCATAATATTGAAGGTTCAACAAAGAAGACACAATTTGAAAGTTATTCTTAACCCTATGATGCAACTCTCGGAGTAACAAAGCTTTTTCCTTTTCTCTTTTCTCCACCAGATATTTCTGTTCAGTCAGCAGTCGGTTAGATCTTTTCTTTCGGGCCAAAGCCCTATATGTAATTAAGGAAATAATGATAAGGCCCGAAATACCCGCAATGAGCAAATTGCGTTGAGCCGAACCTTTGACCAAGGCTATGTTTTGCAAGGCAATTTCCTTGTCCTTTTTCTCCGTTTCATATTGCACTTGCAACTCGGCAAGCTGAGCATTCTTCTCCTTGTTGGTCAACTCATAATCAATACTATCGGAAAGCTTGTAGTAGTAGAAGGATTTTTCAAAATCCTTTAACGCTTTATAGTTGTCGGAGAGATTATAGTAAAGGGAAGAAAGAATTTTAGGGGCGTTCACCTCCTTTGCTAAAGATATCCCCTCCAAGGCGTAGTTATTTGACTCTAAAAACTTACTCTGTTCGTGAGTCAAAGCTGTCAAATTGTTAAGCAATAAGGCTTGACTGTACTGATTGCCTAATCCTTTTTGAATTTCAAATGCTTCATTATAATAATAGTAAGCAGAATCTAAATCTTTCTCTAGTAAATAAATAGACCCTAAATTAGAAAGCAAAGTTGACAGAGTTCCTTTGTTTGAGATGAAGCCAGAAAGTGCTAAGGCATTCAAGTAGTTCTTTTTTGCTTCGTTTTCTTTATCCTGAATACTATAGAGGTTACCTAAGACCTGATATGAATACACCAAACCCGTTGTATCTCTTGAATCATTCCTTATCAACAGAGATTTTCTATAATATTTTTCGGCTAAGCTTAAATCACCAGCCTGTCTAAAATGACTCCCTAGACCGTCAAGAACCCTAGAAAAAGTGGCTAAATCATTAGAAGTTTCAATTATAGATAAAGCCTTTAATAAATAATCAAGAGTAACTACACTGTTCCCTTCACGTTTGGTTACCTCTGTAATCAAGAGATAGGCCTTTGTTTTTTCTGAGTCATTGTTAAGGTTTAAGCAAATACTCAAATTGGACTCATAATACCTCTTTGCTTTTTGCAAATCTCCCTTAAGAAGACTAAGTAAACCTAGGTGTCGTGACGCTTTGGCCAATCCTTCTTTATAATTTAGTTTTTCCGCTAAAACTAATGCTTCCTTAGCTATTGAAGATGCATTAACGGAATCAGAATATATTAATAAGGTTGCTTTATTATTTAACGAATCAATTTTTTCTATTAGATCAACCTGATCAAATGTGTATATATCATTACTGCATAAATTAAAAGAAACTGAGAGGTTGAAAGACAAAAGGAAAAACATCATTCTTGAAACCATTCTGCTTTAACCTCCTAATGTCCAGAACCAGGTTCAATTTCTATTGGATCTTCAAAAATTACCTTAGGCTTTGGATCTGTTGGTACATCCTGAATGGTAAAGTCGAGAATGGTAACTTCATTAGATTTTTTCTCAATCAAAAACGAGTAATTCAACCACCGAGGAGTTTCAGATTCTGCTACCACTTGTTCGGTGATAAGTTTGATCTGCTGTATTCCCTGATCTGAGTCACTTGTTATTGGCAAGACTTGAGCTTCTTTGATTATTTGGCCAGCTGGCATATAAATCAAAAAATAGACTCTGTATTGTCTAGGGATTTCATTCACTTTTGACTCGTCCGTAAGTCTTACTTCTCCAAGGATTTGGTAAAGTGGAGCTGGCATAAGAGAAACTGGAACGACATTTCCATGACTGCTTTTCATAATAACAAAGGTTTATTGTCTTAAAAAATATACTCTAATAAGCCTAGTTAATAGACTTTAAAAGTGAAGTTAATCTTTTCATTTTAATTTGAGTATAATCAACTCACTAAAATATGAGCATCATTATTTAACAAAATTAACAGAAGAAATATTAACAATATTCAACCTAAATTCGATTTCATCAATAGATAAAGCAATGCAATAGCATCAATTAAACAACTATATGTCAACACTATACACTGTCCTATCTCTTATTGACCGTTGAGTAACTCAATAGAGACGAGCTAACTTAAACTATTTATTTTTTCTTAACACCTGACCTGCACGCTCTTTGGTCAGTTCGCCTTGATCAATCGTAAGTTTTCCGTTCACAATCACATAGTCAATCCCTTCGGGGTAATGATGAGGATCTTCAAAAGTACCTTTATCAATTACGGTTTCAGGATTGAAAACGGTGATATCGGCTTTCATTCCCTCTTTGATATAACCGCGATCTGTTATACCTAATCTATCGGCAGGCATTGAAGTCATTTTACGCAAAGCGGTTTGCAAGTCAATCACGCCTTCTTCCCGAACATAGTAGCCCAAAACACGTGGAAAGGTTCCGTAACCTCTTGGGTGAGGATGGCCAACTCCAGGCTCTAACAAGGCACCATCTGAAGCCACCATCACCATAGGATGCTGCATAATTCGTTTTACATCTTCTTCATTAATGGCGTGGAAAACACAAGAGGCGCCACCGTTCAATTGTGCTTCAATTACCAGTTCGGCACCGTTCCTAAAAGAAGGTTCCAATCCTCGCTCAATCGCCCAATCCTTTAAGGTTTTACCATTGAGTTCTGGTTTGTAACCAAAAGAGGCAAATTGCACCACATCCAGTTGAGCTCCTCCTCTATCGAACTCAATATTGAACATAATCTCTTCAATGATTTTCTCTCGTAGCTTTTTGTCTTCCAGTCTTTTCTTAAGTTCCGAAGTTCCTCCTGCCATTGCCCAAGTAGGAATAAGCACGGAAATACCTGTTGAACTAGCGGTGTACGGATACTGATCTGCCATTATATCCAATCCTAAATTTCTGGCAGAATCAATTATGGCCAAGGTCTTTATACTGCCGCCCCACATCGGTCGGCCAATGGCTTTGTGGTGGGTAAGAATCACAGGAATATCCGCTTCTCTGCTAATCATAACCGCTTCTTGAACCGCATCGAGCAGACCCAAACCTTCTTCCCTCAAATGCGAAGTATAGATTCCTCCAGCTTCGCCTGCTACTTTAGACAGTGCTATTACTTCATCTACTTTAGAAAAAGAGCCTGGCACATATTTAAGTCCCGTGGAAATTCCAAAGGCCCCATTGTCCATGGCCTCTTGCACTTTACCTTTCATTTCTTCCAACTCTTCAGGGCTTGGCTCACGGTTTTCGGTTTGCATAACCGCTCTTCTGATGGAATTATGCCCCACCAAATAAGCAGCATTAACTCCCAACTCATATCCGTCTAAACTATCTAAATAATCCTTCATGGGGGAAGGGCCTCGACCGTCCGGACCACCCAAAACGGTGGTTACCCCTTGTTTAATCGCGCTCTCCGCTGCGGGCAAACGCATGATGGCTTCTACATGGGCATGCATATCGATAAAACCGGGAGAAACTGCCAATCCTGTTGCATCAATGCGTTTGGCGGCTTTGGCTTTACTCAAATCGCCAATCTTCACGATTTGATCTCCATTAATACCCACATCCGCCTTTTGGGCTTGGTTGGTGGTGCCGTCATAGACAGTTCCGTTTTCAATAATGATATCGTAAGAGGCTGATGAACCGCAGGATACGACAAAGCAAAAAGTGAGCGCGGCAAAAAGTAGTTTCTTGATCATAGACTTAAAGTTGAAAAAGGAAGATAGTCAACTTATGCGATATATGTCTAGCCCTTATATGTTGTATGGTGATTGAGAAGTTTGCTACCCAAATTCTTGGGAAAAATTGAACTCCTTTTTTGGAACAACGGCAAAGCCTTAGACAGTCTCCGTCTGAATATTGACTATATTTACAATGCTTATTAAAAGCCAACCATAAGTTGTATATGGTTGATTATCAATTTTTTCATTAAAAATCAAAACGCATACAGGTGATAAACGCCTAACATTATGTGATATTAAAAATCACGGATATGAACAGATTATTTATCATTCTAAGTATCATACTTACATCCTGTGTAAATAAAAAAAACGACAGTTCGGTAACGCAAGGGTTTCTACCAACATTACACGATAATCACGTCCATATTATGAGCCCGCAGTTAATCTCTTTATGGAAGAATATGGGTATCAAATTTTCTAAAATAGATTATTTCTATTCGGACATTGACTCAATTATTACAACTACTAAAGCACAGTCTCTATCCTTGGTTTCTATGGCTTATGTCTATTCGTCAAACGAATTTGGCGGCAATGCAAAAAACATAGAAGAAAAGGTCAGAAGCGAAAACAATTATCTGGCTGCAGCAAAGTCAAAATACCCAAAAACGATCAAGGCATTCTTCGGAATTGATCCACTCCAAAAATTTGCTCTTACAGAAATTAAAAGATGTCACGAAGAACTGAAATTGGATGGCCTAAAACTTCACTTTAATGCGTCTCAAGTTTATTTAACAGAGCCAGAACATTTGAAAAAGGTTAAAACTGTATTTGAGTATGCATCAGACAATCAACTGCCAATATTAATGCACTTTGATAATTCACACCCAAAATTCGGAAAGGCTGATGTAAAAAACCTTGCTGATTCGATCCTTTACGATCTGAAATATGTAAATCTACAAATCGCACATTTCGGTACTTCGGGTGGCTTCAATCAAAAAACAAAAGAAGTGCTTGAGACTTTTATTGAGCTGTTTGAATCAAATCATCCCATTTCAGAGCACAAGATCACTTTTGACATTTCAGCCGTTTGTCTTGACAAGGATGCAGAAGGAATTCCTAAACTAACCAACAGTGACTTTGATGAGCTGGCAAGCTATTCAAGAAAACTTGGTTTTGAACGAATAGTATTCGGGACAGACTATCCATTATATCAAAGTAAAGAATACCTCAATTTATTAGCAGCTAAACTAAGGCTAACAGAGAATGAAATTGCCAGTTTATTAAAGGATCAAAACAGGTATAAATAATGTTTTTGGACGCTCCTATTTTTAGCTGAATGTAACAACAAGAAAGTTATTATTTTCTTCACTTTATTTTCATACACTATTCGCTAAATCTATTAAATTTGATTACTAACGTCTTTGTTAGCATCACCATTTTTTAACCTACCAATCGAAACAAAATGAAATCAGCTACAAAAATTACAGTGTTCAGCTTTTTGATCTTCTTTTTTTCCTCAATAGTTATGGCTCAAAACACTAAACTAATAGAAGAAACTACAGGTTATGTAAACTTCAGTTTGGGAAAAACCACCCTACCCCATGCTAAAACTCAAAATCTATCACTCTTTGGGTGCAACACAAACATTACCATGGATAGCAAATATTGGAATGGCCCCGATGGCTTTCAATGGGAAAAGGCAAACCAAGTACTTTCAGACATACCCTTTGGGTATAAAAAAGATACAGTTACTGGCGGATTGTATTACGTTTCAAAGTACTACATAGCCTCTCCTCCAGTTTTCAAAGAGGGTGGACAAAATGACCCTACTACCCTTTATGACATAGGTATTGTAACGCCTGATCAGTTTACGCTTGAAGGGAAAAAGCCCGTTCAGATGGTCTATATGGATTATAATGTGCTTGAACCGATGTATATCAAATACATTGATATTGAATTCGATAGCTCATTCGATAAGTTAGGAGTTGATTTTGTACCATTTAAAGTAGAGTGTAGTGACTTCCCTTGGCGAGATATTAGCGGCATTAATGGTGCTCAAGGAGCCTCAGGAATTGGTTCATTCACCAAGGATTCAACAAATATAGGCCGACTCTTTCTTCCTTATTATTATAACACCGATTCAGAAGGCGAAGAACCCACCGTTATTGTTCCAAAGTATTTAGATTGTGAGGTAACCCTGCTTAATGATATTCTATTCCATTATGAAGTGTTCTTTATGGTAAACGGAAAGCAGTACACTACCATCAACCTGAAAGATCATCAGAATGAAAAAATAAGCTTTCATGCTGTTTATCGTGAAGAACTGCCTTCAGGCTGTACCAAATCAAAAGAATAAAACCACTACCTTAATAGCTTAACAAACTAACCTAACTATGAAACTTGGCGCATTTTCCATCAGTCTTAGTGTAAAAGACCTTAAAGCTTCCAAAGATTTTTATGAGACTCTTGGCTTTACCGCATTTGCGGGAGATATGGAGAAAAATTACCTGATCATGAAAAATGGCAATGCCTTGATTGGGCTTTTTCAAGGCATGTTCCCTAACAATATCCTCACTTTTAACCCAGGCTGGGATGAAAACGCGCAGAAACTAGAAGCTTTCGATGATGTACGCGAAATACAGAAAGAGTTGAAAAGCAAGGGTGTTGAAATACAAAGTGCAGCAGATGAAAACACCTCTGGCCCAGGGAGCATGGTAGTTATTGACCCTGATGGAAATACTGTGTTAATTGATCAACATGTTTAGATTTAACAATAGGCTTTAAAGCTCTGATTATTATTTGCTAGAAACGAAAGTGGAAGTGAGAGCATTTCTCTTTTAAGATTTCTGTATAATCAACAAAACAATTACTCTGACTAGCGGTTTTTTAACTTAGAATAAGAAAAATTAAAAATAAGCAGAGTTAAACACTAAAATAACGTATTTTTGTAGCGTACGAAAGAGAGAGTTACTTTCGTTAAGTCAACATCTAGAGCATAAAGACTATAAAAAAGCTCTGCTACCAAAAACACTTTGTGCCGTACTCTAAATTAGAATTTACCCTATTTCTAACATTTAGAAATGTTTACGATGCAGAACAACAACATATTTATCACGGTAGATGATGATCCCATCAACCAATTTCTTTCGAAAGTAATCATCACCAGAAATGTGGAGAACCCTAAAGTGTTTGCTTTTGGCAATGTTCAAGATGCTTTAGAGTTTATCACCAATGAGGATATTAAATCTCAGAAAATCATTCTACTCCTTGACATCAACATGCCTCAACTCGATGGTTGGGATTTTCTAGATAAGTTTGATCAGTTAGACAATGCTCTCAAACAGAGGTTTGACATCTATTTACTATCCTCATCTACCGATAAAAACGATATTAATAAAGCAAAATTTTATCCTTCAGTAATTGACTTCATTGCAAAGCCTCTTTCGAGCAATTCTCTCGATATCGTTTTCAAACGATTAAAAGCTGCATGAATAACTAACATCAAAAGTAAAGTAGGTAGGTGAAAACGTGTGTGTTTGTGTGGCATTCTACCTAAGCCCCGTTCGTAAAAGGCGGGGCTATTTTATACCATTTAACAAAATGAGCTTATCTATTCTTAAATCCCTTTCACCGTAACTTACACGTTACTCACCTTAGTTGAATTTCTGAGCCTTCTATATATCCTAAGTTTGAGAACATTATTATCTCAAAACTATGAAAAGGATATTGCTTCTATTAACATTTTTATTGACCTCATTAGTAACCAAAGCCCAGTTTGAAAACGATAAAACTTGGCTGATAATTACGGCAGACAATAACCAGTATGGTTCGTTTTTTAATGAGTCATTTAAAAATGCTTCAAAAATCAAGAAACCATCCTTCAGTATTGGTATTGAAAACTACTTTTCAAAAAGCTTCAATTTTACAGGTAGAGTTGTAGTCGGAAAAATCACCGATTACCAAAGCGATTTTATGGATTTAAATAGCAGCAATAATGTACGCGTTAATTTAGCAGCTCTAGAAGCAACCGCCATATTTAAGTTCAATAACGATTTTATTCTTCCAGCTAATTCCCGACTAAGCCCTTACATTGAAGCAGGTTTTGGCATTGCTAATTTTAATGAGGCAGTGCTTGAAAGTGAATCAGGCCCTGGAGTTGTATTCCCTGTAGCTGTAGGCTTAAAATACCGCCTTACAAAAAATATGCAGCTTGCAGTAAAAGTGACCAATGTTGAAAGTAACAAAGTAACACACAGGAAGTTTTCAGCTGGGTTTTCCTTCTCTCTAAAAAACAACAGAGATACAGATAAAGATGGCATCATAGATAAAAATGATGCATGCCCTTTTGTTTACGGACCATCAGAAAATCAAGGTTGTCCGTATGAAGACGCTGACAAAGATGGTGTAGAAGATCGCTTTGACGAATGCCCATTAGTTGCAGGTACAGTCAATGGGTGTCCAGACATGGATGGAGATAAGGTTGCCGATAAAGACGACATATGCCCAAACATTGCCGGGCTAGTGGAAATGCAAGGTTGCCCAGATACTGACGGTGATGGTATTAAAGACTCAAATGATCCTTGTCCAAACATTGCTGGCTCTGTAAATGGATGTCCTGATACGGATAAAGACGGAATAATTGACAAATTAGACAAGTGTCCCAATAATGCTGGCTTATTAGCAGAAAACGGCTGCCCAGAAATAAAGCTACCAGTATACCAAGTGTACTTCGACTTTAACCAGGCAGAAATAAACTTACCTACGCAGGCCAAGCTAGACGAACTTGCTGCATTAATGGCTAGATTAAAGATATTTAAAGTAGCTATTCATGGACATACTGATAACATTGGTCAGGACGATAAAAACTATGCCTTATCTCAAAAAAGAGCCGAAGCGGTACGCGATTACCTCCTAACTAAAGGAGTAGATGTAAGCCGAGCTATTGTGATTGGTTATGGTGAAGAAAAGGCTTTGGCAAGTAACGCCACTCAAAAAGGTAGGGCACTTAACAGAAGGGTTGAAATCAAAATCAAGAAATAATGCCGTTTCGCTTATTCCCATTCGTCTATAGTTAAATGTATTTCACCGAAGGAAGACAGCCCATTCAACGGTATATGGCATTTGAATGAGCATTAATTGAAGATATTCGTAGACAGGCCACCAAACCATTTGAAAACATGACAAATAAAAACCCTCTTTCTATTCTCTTTATTGAAGACGACATGATTGAAAGAATGAAATTCAATAGAACAGTTTCTAAACTAGGTTATGAAAACAAAATTATAGAGGCTAATAATGGAGAAGAGGCTTTGAAAATTTTAGAAGGCAACAGCCTCCTTCCTCATGTTATTCTTCTAGACCTGAACATGCCAAGAATAAGTGGGATTGAATTTTTAAGGCGCCTTAAAGGCGATGATAGATTGAGGTACATCCCTACAATTGTGCTTACCACATCTAATAATCAGAAAGATTTATTGGAGTGTTACAAGATTGGTATAGCTGGCTATATTTTAAAACCATTGAAATACGATGATTATGTAGATAAAATAGGTAAGTTATTGTCTTATTTAGAAATTAATCAATTCATAACTACATAAGAATGAAAGGCATAGTGTTTACAGAGTTTCTTGAAATGGTAGAGAGCAAATTTGGTCTTGAAACCGTGGATAAAATTATAGAAAGAGCTGAATTAAAAACTGGAGGTGCTTACACATCCATTGGCACTTACAAGTTTAATGAAATGCTTCAGCTTATCCTAAATTTGAGCAATGAGGTTAATATTCCTGTAGATGATCTTATCCATGCTTTTGGAATCCATTTTTTCGAACATCTGGAAAAAACTCATCCAAATATTTTCGAATTATATAAAAATCCAATGGATTTTCTCAACTCAGTTGAAGGCCATATCCATGTTCAAGTTCGCAAAATATACCCAGGAGCTGAATTACCCACTTTTGAAGTAACCCACAGAAGCTCCAACTCTATGGAGATGATTTATACATCTCAGCGCGCCCTTTATAAATTCGCTGAAGCATTAATGCTCAAAACATTTGAACACTTTCACACAGAATGCACCATTACCTATGAAAAGCTAAACCCAGAAGGAACGAGAGTAAAATTCAATATTATACATAATGACTGATGAGAGAATAGCTTTATTGGAAAGGGCCCTGAAAAGAGAAAAATCAGCAAGAAAAGAAGCTGAAAAAATTCTTGAAGAGAAGTCGCTTGAGCTATATGAGCTGAACCAGAAACTTAAAATTGCCAACAACACTTCTTCCTCTGCCTCTCAAGAACACCTGAAAGCTAATGGGGTATACTCCAGTTTGGCAGATGCCTATTTAAAAATGGATTTGGCTGGAAATGCATTGGAAATGAATGATGCAGCCATTGAGCTATTTGGTTATAACATCCAGAACGAATCTCTGAACATTGTCAATCTTATATATAGAGACGATTTTACCTATGCTATGAATTCCTACAAGGAACTAGTTAAAAATGGGGCATTCACAGATTATGTTGCAAGAGTATATACTAAGGAAGGCCCATATAAGCTAGTGCATATCAATGCAAACCTCATATACAATGATAAACAAGAAGCCATAGCGGCAGAGGGTATTATCAGAGATATTACCGAAGAGCAAAGAGCACGTGTTCTAATTGAAGAGCAGCGAGCCGAGCTTTCCACAATTGTTAATAGCTCGCCATTCGGAATCGTGTTGACAGAAAATGGCATTATTATCAAGTCAAATAAGGCTTTTCAAGATATGATGGGCTTTTCAGCCAATGAGCTACAGCATATCGATCCAATGGAGTTTATACTTCCAAAAGACGTCAACAAAATTCAAGAAATACAAAACCAGATGAATTCTGGAGAGAAAAACCGGATCGATTTTACACAAGACATAAAGACAAAGAAAGGTCAACTCATTAAGGTAAGAGTTAACATTACTACCATTTTCGATGACCTTGGGAAACCAAAATACAGGCTATCTATATTAGAAAACATTACAGAAGAGGCACGTAGAAGTGAACTCATTGAAGAACAAAGAGAACAGCTCGAAATAATATTTGAAAACTCGCCATTAGGGATAGTATTGTCTGATAATGGATCGTTAACCAAAGTCAATAGTGCTCTAGTAAGCCTTTTAGGGTATTCGCAAGAAGAGCTACAGGCACTTTCTTTCGAGGACATAACCCATCAAGATGATTTATTCGCATCAAAAGATGTAATGCAAAAAATCCAGAATGGAGAGCAAGATACTGTTATCCTCAAAAAGAGATACATAAAGAAAGACGGCACTGTTATTTCGGCTAAATCAAGCTTAAGTGTTGTAAGAGATCACTCAGGAAGAGTAAAATACCATTTAGTTATAATTGAAGATATTTCGGAACAAGAAAAAGCGGAGCAACAAAAAGAAAACCTTCTTAGAAGGCTAGAAAAAAGCAATCATGAATTACAAGAGTATGCCCATGTAGTTTCTCACGATTTAAAATCGCCCCTACGAAGTATCTCTGCATTAGTAAGCTGGATTAAAGAAGACTGTAGCGATATAATGCACGATAGCGGCCATGAAAACCTCAATTTGATTGAAATGACTGTTGAAAAGATGGAAAACCTAATTAATGGTATTCTTACCTATTCAGCAATTGAGCGAGCAGAGGATGACGAGAAAGTAGTTTCAATAGATGAAACAATCGATAACATACTCGCCTTACTCTACATTCCTGACCATATTAAGGTTAAGGTAAATAAACCCCTACCTAGTATATATGCAGACGCTACTCGAATACAACAGCTCTTTCAAAATTTAATAGGAAACGCTATTAACTATATCGATAAAGAGGTTGGTTTAGTCGAAATCGATTATAAAGATGCTGGCAAATACTGGGTCTACTCAATTAAAGACAATGGTGTGGGGATTGCAGAAGAATATCACGAAAAGATATTTGGCATATTCCAATCACTTACTACCGACCCTAAAAAAGGATCAACAGGCATTGGTCTATCTATAGTTAAAAAAATAGTAGAGCAGTATGACGGTGAAATATATTTAGAAAGCGAGGAAGGAATTGGGACCACCTTTTTTATAAAACTTAAGAAATAACAAAACCAGATCTATAACAACAGTATTAATCAATTAGAAAATCAATATTCCATTTTGTAGCAAACCATGCCTAAACCTAACTATAGTTATATCAATCAACTCTCAAATGGCGACAAAGCTTTTGAAGCGAAACTTCTAGGTGTTTTGGCCAAAGAACTCCCCTTAGAGATCCAAGAATTTGAAAGTAACATTGCCTTAGGAAATTTAGCCGAAGCCGCCAATAACGTGCATAAAATAAAGCACAAAATTAGCCTTCTTGGAATGCAAGAGAGTTACTTGATTGCCCAAGACTTTGAAGAAAATCTGAAAAACAATCGCTTAGACTTGTACAAGGTTTTTGTTCAAATTCTAAAAAAAATGACTACTTTTTTAAATCAATTATAGAACCATTGAATATGACTTGTATTATTATTGATGATGAAGAAACATCGAGACTGATTTTAAATCAGCTTTGTTCTGAAGTTCCGGATTTGGATATGATTGAAGAATTCCCAAACGCCATGAGCGCAATCAAGTTTCTAAATAAAAACGATATTGATCTCATTTTCTTAGATATTCACATGCCAGATTTCTCTGGTTTCGATTTCATTCAAACCCTAAAAACCCCACCAAGAATTATTCTTACCACTTCAGATCAAAGTTTGGCACTCACTGCTTTTGAGTACGACAGCGTAATTGACTACTTGGTAAAACCTGTGGAAAGACCTCGCTTCGAAAAGGCCATACTAAAGGCCAAATCATTCGTTGCCTCCACTCAACCCGCTGTTGCACCCAAGGGAGATTCTAAAAATGAAAGTACGGCTGAATCGTCTAACGAAACCCTATACATTAACATCGATAGGACTCTGATTAAAATCGAAACAGACTCAATTAACCTGATCAAGGCCGAAGGAGATTACATCATGATCAAAACTCGTGAGAAGGATTACAAGGTGCATTCAACTTTGAAGAAAATTATAGAGAAACTGCCCAGCGATCCTTTCTTTCATGTACATAGGTCTTACATTATTAACCTTTCACGAATTGTTGATATAGAAGACAATACTATTCTGATTGAAAAAAACGTGATCCCAATCAGTAGATCAAAAAGGCCAGAATTAATGAGAAGGCTGAATTTGCTATAACCTAGGCTTAGTTAAAGAAATACTTAAAGCTTCTGCTCACTTTGTGTTCAGAAGCTTTCTTATTTACACTTAAGCCTAGATAACTAGTACTTAAAATCAGTAAACAGAAGGCTCAAATCTTCCAAAGCTCTTATTCTGCATTTCACCGATACTCACATGCTGTTGGTCTAGAAACAACAAATCGCCCAAGCTCTTTGCCCTAAGTTTGAATCATAATTAATCAAACAAACATTCATTTTAAAAAAACACACATTATGAAAAAGTCAAACTTAGTACTTGCATTTGCATTAACATTATTCTCTCAAGGCCTTATGGCTCAGGACAACAACGACATCAATATTGCTTCACACCAATTGGACGTCAACGTTCCTGAAGTGGCAATCCTTGATATTTTTGATGCCAACACGGGAACAGAAGTAGGTCCAATTATGATGGACATGACGAATGTAACCCTTGTTGGAACAAATGCTGAAGCTGGGCTTTATGCTTTCCAAGATATGAGTTACGGAAACATGTTCTTGAACTACACTAGCGTAGTAGGACAA
>TARA_R110000796_G_scaffold112798_1_pt1 | contig 22116 bp, 2 predicted proteins | sample TARA_R110000796 | Tara Oceans TARA_R110000796 (sample SAMEA4397815) | marine metagenome | biome: Polar Biome; feature: [SRF] surface water layer (ENVO:00010504); material: water (ENVO:00002006), including particulate matter (ENVO:01000060) such as... | depth 5 m
TGGTGAAGACGCTAAGTTCAACTCAACATATAGACCTTATGCAGATTATGAAACAAAGAAAAGAGATATAATAAAAACTTTAACAGCTAAAGTGACAGGAAAGTCTATAATGTATGGACCTGATGGTAAGCTTTTAGATGCAATGACTTATGAAGAAGTAGAAAGGATTCCTGCACAAAAAATACTAACAGCACTAAAGCAAGGATTAAATCCTGATGAGTTTCAACAACTCCAAATAGATGGTAGGTATAAATATTCAAATGTTCCAAAAGAACAATTTGTAAGTGATGTTAACTCAAGATTTACAACTGCTTATGATAAATTAGCTACTCAGAAAAAGAACTTATATACTGGGATGCAAATGTTAAATGATCCTATAAAGAAACAACTTGTTCAAAATGAGATAAATAAATTATCTACTGAGATGACTAATGTTAAACAGCAGTATGAAACTACATCTGAATCATTTCTTAGTGGTGATGTTGAGTCTGCAAAAGCTAGACTTTTTACAAATGATTGGTTTAATGATTCAGCTAATGTTTATGCAGTTAACAATGTTAAACAAGAATATAAGACTAATCCAGCATTAGCAGCTCAGTTAACAAGAGAGGGTTGGGCTAGAGCTGATGCTAGAACACAAGCAACTTTAGATCAAGCAGCTGAATTTAAAAAACAAGATTATAAAATTGAGATGTTAAAGCTGAGAGCTACTGATGCAGCATTAACTGAAAAACAAAGAGTGGCTGCTGCAAAAGAAATAGAAAACATATATATTACTAAAGCAAAAACAAGAAAAGAGGAAGTTCCTACAGATATAATAGGAGAATTTCAGGCACAGACTAAACAGTTAATAAGCAACGGAAGTGGTATTAGAAGTTCTGTATTAGCCATGACTTCTAATGACATAACTGAATATGATACTGATAATAATGGTGAACTTAGTGATGTAGAAAAGAATGCTAAGTTTGATAGAATGCTTGAAATGTATAGTCAAAAAAGTACAAGCCTTTCAAGTCCTATAAAAGAAAGAATTACAAAGTATCTAGAAAATCAAGAAATGTTAGATCTTACAAATCGACAAGTTCAGAATGCTACAAACTATGCTATTTCAGTAAATCCATTTGAAGATCAGATAGGAAAAGGATTATTAGATTTAGAGGGTACTGATACATGGACTAGATCTGCATATAATAAAAACAATATTGTTTTAGGAGGTAACATTGTTGAGGGTAATCAGGTTGGTGAAAAATATGAATATTCACCAAGAGAAGTTCTTACAAAGTTTACAGAGTTTAGAAACTCACCTGTACCACCTATAAGTAAAAATTTTTTAGATAGGCCAGATAAATGGACACCAAATCAAATAAAAGAAGTAAATAGAATGACAAATGGAGGAGACGCTAAACTTCTTCAATTATATATAGCATATAGAAAACATAATACAGGATCCCAAAGCTCAGCGGATAAAGAATATAGAGACGCAGTAGGATATTATAGTGACAAATCTAAAGATATTTCAAATAATGTAAAACAATATGAAGAAAAATATAATGAAGACTTTGCTAATAAACTTAAAGAAACATCTATTATAAATCAGGGTGTAAATATAGGTGTAAACACTGTTGATGGAAAATCAACGCAAACTTTTAGAAATAAATTAACTCAATTAGTTGTTGGGCTAGATGTTGGAGATAGTGGTATAACTGGATATAATGCAAAAGGTGACGAATATACTACGGTTTCAACTGATAACCTAACTAGTTTTATACAACAAGCAGCTAGTGGATTTGTTACTAGAAACTCAGATGGTACATCTTCTGTAACTTTTGTAACAGAAGATGGAGAAAAAGTAGAAAGGATACCTTTAAATAATGATATGGGAAGGAGCTTATTCCCTGAACAATATGGTGTATCTTCTCCACAAATTAGAGAGTTTGATAATAAGATTTTACCACAGATGCTGCTTAATGATAAAGAAGTTACAATGACTAATGTAGTAACAGAAGATGAAGATGGTAATGAGACAATAGAAGAAGTACCTACTCAGGAACCAAATAATTATTGGACAACTTCAACTGATGGTAACTATGTTACTAGTCCTGAAAATTCATACTTTAAACAATATAAGTTTCAAAATGTAAAAAATCTTGAAGTAACTGGAAATATTGTAAGTTCAGTAGATCCAAAACTTGCAGGTAATAATAAAGTTTTTACTTTATTACTAAATGTAATTGATCCAAACTCAGGAAAAACAGTTATGGTTAATGCTAATATTGGTACTTTATATAGTAAAGGAAACATTCTTAGCACAATTTCTCAAATTAGTGATGAGGTTATACTAGGGTATTTACAAGACAAAAATGATAAAATCAAAGAGGAGGAGGAGAAAACTGCTATGATAGATTCTTTTCTTAATCCTACAGAAAGTAATAGTAAACAATAACATTATGTCAAAAGATAAACTACCAAAAGCACAATCTGGAAATACTGTAGACAACCCTAACTTATTAAGTGAGCAAGGATTACAAGAATCTTTTGGTGGCTATGCTAATAATGTTGATATAGGACCTCTTCCAGGTAAGTCGTCTGATCCATATGTTTCTAGTGTAAAGGCTAATAAATTACAATCTGAGACTAGTCCTAATGAATATTTTAAGAATGCATATGATAATTTTCTTAAAGATAGTCAGAAGGAAGACGATATGAGATTGTCAAACCCTAGAACACTTGATGAGTATTCTGAAAATGAGGGTGGTAGATTTGAATATTATATGCCAGGTGGATATGATAATGAAGATTCTTATGCACAAGGTCAAAGCTTTGGTGAAAGAATGGTAAATGGTATTGGTAAAGGTCTATTACTTACAGGTACAACACTTTTACAATCAACAGTAGGATTAGTAAATGGTGCATTTCAAGCAATTAATGATGGTAAGTTTTCTTCTTTTTATAATAATCCTTCTAATAACTTTTTAGATAGTCTTACAAAAGGTTCTGAGGATTATCTTCCTAACTTTTATACAAAACAAGAAAGAGATGCTAAATGGTATTCTCCAGAATATTGGGCAACAGGTAACTTTATTTGGGATGGTGTTGTTAAAAATTTAGGTTTTGCAGCAGGTGCTGCTTTATCAGGAGGTGTATTTACTAATGTACTTAGAGCAATACCTCTTACTGCTAGATTATTTGCTGTAGGTAAAGGTACACAAGCAGCTACTGCAACAGCAGAAGGTGTTGTAGCAGGGACAACAAATAAAGTAGCTAGTACATTTGGTAAGATAAAAAGTTTATCAGATGATTTCCTAGGAGGTTATAATGCAATGAACCCTGGAGGAAGAGCATTGGTTGCTGGTCTTGCTACATCTGGTGAAGCAGGTATTGAGGCTTTACATAATAGTAATGAATACAGACAAGAATTAATTAATGAGCACATAGCTAAATATGGAATACAACCAACAGGAGAATCTCTTAATAGAATAAATGCAGCTACAGAAGGTGCAGGGAATTCTACTTTCTTTGCTAACATGGCAATACTTACAGCTACTAACTATATACAATTTCCAAAAATACTAGGTAGTACTTACAGAGGAGAAAAAGAAATAATTAATGGTCTTACTAAAAGTATTGAAAAAAATTTAGTTTATGAAGGAGGTAAACTTAGTAGAGCTGCAGTTAAATATCCTTTTCTTTCTAGGTTAAATAAAATACGACCTTATACATTTTCTATAACAGAAGCTTTTGAAGAAATTGCACAGTACTCTGCTACAGTAGCAACAAAAGATTATTACAATAAAGGTCTCAATGGAGAAGCTACTAGTTTTATGGACTCTCTTAGTGTGGGTATAACAAAAGGTGCTTTTAGTAACGAAGGTGCAAAGAATGCTCTTATTGGAGGTATCTCTGGTTCTATAATGTTAGGAAGAGGTAGGTTTAGACAAAACAAAAGACTACAAGATTCTACAGATGAAGCAATGGACTTAATTAACAATGATGAAACATCGTTAGCTTCAGTTGTAAAAAAAGATGTTCAACCTAGTGATTTCTCAAAAGAAACTAAAGAGTCTCTAAATAGATCAGCTCAACTTCAAGAAGAGAGAACTGATAGCATAGAGAATGGTGAGGTGATGAATAGTAAAGACTTGGAGGCTGATGAGATAATAAACTATCTTACACCTAGAGTTAAGTATAATAGGTTTGATTTAGTAATGGCTGACTTAGCTGACTACAAAGCATTAGCTAGTACAGAAGCAGGGTTTGCTCAATTAGTAGCAGAAGGAAAAGCACTTGAGTCAGACACACGAGAAGCTTATCAAGAAAGACTTGTTAGATTTGAAGAAACTGCACAGAACTTTAACTCATTGTGGAAATCACTTAATTTGAGATACTCATCTGAGTATGTAACAGATAGCAATGGTGATCCTATAGAAATAGATGGAAAAAGAATAAGAAAGTATAGCGATTCTGTAATGAATAAGATGTTGTATGCTGCAACAAAAGTTTCAGACTTTGATAGCAGAATATCAAGCACATCATCAAAGTTAATATCTGCAGGAATAAATACTTCAGCAGTTATTGATAGTATAGTAAATGGTGACTTTGAAGCATACAATGAAGCTGTTGATACAATTAAAAACTTAGATGAAATATCTGAAACAAAAGATGAACTAGGTTTAGCTTTAGATGATATGGCTGAGATGGTTGGTAAGAGACAGGAGTTTATTAAAACCTACGAAGAAATAAAAAATAAACCTAACAAGTTTACAGAAGAGGCAATGCTAAGTGCTGTAGAAAATTCTGCTAGAATAATTACTATACAGACAAAGAATGGTCCAAAAGATATTAAATTAGGAATTCCTTATTTTTCTGGTAATCCTCCTGTATATACTACTAAAAACATTAATGACTTTTTAAATGGATCTACCATAGGTCAAATGATAGTTCAAGGTGAAGATGAAAATGGTAACTTACTAGTATTTATTCCAGATGAAGGACTTGTAAAAACTTTTACACCAGAAGCTTTTGATAAACTTAATGCATCACCAGCATCTACTATAAGAAGAGATAAGAAAGCTAAGTACTATTATAACTTTAAAGATAAAGTTTTCTATTTTAACAAAGGTAAAAACGAAGGTGGAAAAGTTCCTGGAAGACTTGAGTATAAAGATGGTAACCTTTACTTTGTAAGTTTAGGTAATAATAACAGACTTGAGAAAAAAATAATTACAAGAAATCATTTTGTAGCACAGGGAACCTCTACAGAGGCACTTGTTACACTTAGTGAGACAGAAGTATTAACAGACCAACAAAAAGCAGTATCAACAGCTTTCTTGTCTACAAGAGATCTTAAAAATGAGAAAGCAGACTTAGAAGAAGCTAGGCAAGATAACATTAGAGTAATTGGAGAGCTTGTTGAAAACACAAAGAAAACACTTGAGGTTGTAGATGGTAAGTTAAAGAAAGCTTCTGAAAAATTAGCTAAGGTAAAAGAAGACCTTAAGAGTATAGCTAAAATGGTAAAGACTGGAGAAAAGATATCACTTAACTTTTCTAAAGCTACTAAATCATTTACAAGAGCTCTGAACACGTTAACTCAAATGGAAAAGGATATTACAAATAGCATCCAAGAGTTAGAAGCTGAGAAGGAAAGTTTGCAATATAACATTAGTTACTTTGAGTCATTCATCGATCAAATTTACAATACGTCTGAAGACTTTGGAGATTTTGCACAAAAGTTAAAAAATGATGTTAATAGACTAAAGGGGATGCAAAAGTCTACAAGCAAAAAAATACAATATAGTAAAGACATATTAAGTAGTATAGCTGACACTATTAAAGAAGTTGGTAGATTAATTAGAGAGGCTATTAAAAGTACTGTAGCAGTTACTGGAGACAACTATCAATACCTTAACTCTTTATTAGATGAGGTAGCATCTGGAAAGAATGTATTAGAAAACTGGCCTAAGTTAAAAGAAGAAATAGTAAATCTTAAACTTACTGCTAACTTACTTAAAGATTCTAAAGTTGATAGTAAGAAACTTGAAACAACTTTAAATAAGCTAGAAGAGTTAAGTTCAAAATTAGTTGAGTTACAAAAAGAGTACAACGCTACTAAAGAGATACTTAGAGTTTTTGAACCTCAGATAAAGCAATACGAGCTTCAGAAAGAACAACAAGAAAGACTTAGAAACAATCAAACTATACTTGATAATCTTAAATCTACAGAAGATTCTTCAATACCTTTAGATGATGATGGAGGGGTTACTAAACCTGGTTTTGAGGTAGAACCTAAAAAGTCAAATGAATTATTAATTGTAGCTGGTGTCCCTGCAGATGCTAGGTATAATGAGGGCATGAAGAACTTACTTCCTCATGAGAAAAGATCTGATGAGTTTGGAAGAAACTTCTCAAGTATGGATTCTGATCAAAGAGATGGTCTTAGAATTATATATGTAACTCCTGAGACAGAAGCTTTACTTGGGTTAGGTGGTTTGTTTGATTATATGTTACAAGTACCTAATAACATTGTAGGTGAAGAAAACATAGAGAAAAAGAAAAAACAACTTGCTAAGTATAAAGCTACAGGTATTATACAAGTTATAGTAAATGAAAAAAATGAAATAGTAGACCAAGAAGGTAATGTAATTAACTCATCTTTATCAGATAATGAAAAGGTAAACCAAGCAATTTACCAGTTTATGCCTGAGGCAAACATGTTGGAAGAAAGAATGAGAACCGAAAATGGTAAGTCTCAATCTCCTACTATAATAGAAAGCTTAGTAAATGCATATAAAAATTGGAAAGATGGTATATTAGGTGTGTCTAAGCTTGGGGATTCCTATGCTATGGATGTATCTTTTGGTCAATTGAAAGAGAGTCCTAAAAACTCTACGCCTATTGAAGATGCAAATTTAAATATAGATTTTGAACAGCAAAATGTAATATTCATTCCAAAGCTTGATCAAAAGACAACAAAGGGTTCAGTTAATTATAGATCAGTTCCTGGTAGAGTTTATTTAGATTTAGCAAATGCATATGTCCCACTAAGAAACAGAAAACATACTGAAGAAGAAGCTAACGCTATATTTGATTCGTTATTACAATTATCTAAGGATCCAGAACTTAAATTAAAAAAGTCTAAAGATATTATTAATTTCTTAAAAAGTGTTGTGTATTGGGGTCAACCAAAAGAACTATCTACAAATAGTGTATACTATACTCAAGATGAACAAGGTAACTTAGTGTTAGGTTTATCGAATGATAAAACAACTTACCCATACACGTATGGTTCGTTACAGGATAGTAAGGAAGCTATAATTAATAAGTTAACAGGGATGTATAATAATGTTACATCAGATTACTTAAAGAATGTAAGAGCTCCGTACTTTCAAATATTATCTATATCTGAACAAGGTGAAGTAGAATCTGTAAGATGGGAGAACTATCAAACATATTTACTTTCTAATAAGAATGCTAATGGTAAAGGTTCTAGAACTAATCCACCACTTACTACCACTTTAGATAAATCAGACAACAACAATCCTAACAGAGAAAACATATACTTTTTTAGAACTGAAGATACTATTAAGTACGAAGAGGAACAAGAAGAAGGAGCTCCTACAAATTTACCTATTGTTGATAATGCACCTGCTGAAGTTGCTGTAGTTCCTGATAATGAGACTGTAAATAAATTTAATTTTTCTGGTAAGGTAATTTCTTACACAACAGGCGAGATTACAAGAGAAGGTAATAATGTAACACTTATAGTGGATGAAGTAATTGAGTCAATAATAAAAAAGAACCCTCAATACCCAAGAGAAGATATAATAACACAGTTAAGGAATACCATTTATGTAAAACTAGTTGAAGACAGTGAGTCACAAGCTGCTCCTACTGCCACTCCTACTAAAGATGATGTTGAGTACAGACCTAAACCAGCACAAACTAGTGATATTGAAGCTAAGAAAGCTGATATTGAGAAGAGGAGAGATGAAGCTTTTGAAAAGGCAGGTTTTGAAAATAATATTTGGCCTGCTGATGAAAATAAGGAACAAACAGAAGAAATTAATGCCAAATATGATGCTGAATTAGCTGCTTTAAAATCAACACAAACTAGTGAGGTTGTGTATGAGGGTTTTGAAATTATAAATAAAGAATTTACTACTGAAGATTCTTTATTTCCTACTGCTAATAACAAGCAGTTAGGAGAAGGGATGAGAGATTTATATGATTCAGGAGTTCCTATAAACCTATCTATAGCTAAGGTAGATTCAGAGAATATTGCTTTAGGTTCTCCTATTCATGATGCAGATGTAGACATGGTTTCTTTTGGTTTAAGTGTAAGCGGAAACAACATAGGCTCTTTAGTTGTAAATTCTAAAACAAATGAAATTGTTAATGTAGAAATATTACCAGAGTTTAGAGGTTTAGGTTTAGGGACTAAACTCTATAAAGCAGCTGCGATAGAACTTGGTGGATTAACATCAGACCCAAGTTTTTTAAGTAATGAAGCAGAAAATATTTGGAAAAGTTTAGTTAAGCAAAAATTAGCTGTAAAAACTAATGTAAAAGCAAAAGGTGCGAATGCTGGATATACAATGATTGATTCAGTAGCACAACAAACTAATAAGCCAAAACCAAGACCTAAAGGAAGAAGAAGTGGTAGAGGGAGAAATAGAGAGAATCGTGTTGCTTTAAATAATAGAGTAAAACAAAATGAGAACTGGAAAACATTTGAAGCTTTCTTAAAAAAGAACCTTCCTAATGTTCCTATAATAAGAGTAAAGAACATTATAGAGAATGGAGCAGGTCAACAAGCTTGGGGTATGTTCCAAAATGGTGCTATTTATATTTATGAAAATGCAGAGATTGGTACAGGATACCATGAAGTGTTTGAAAGTATATGGGCAATGTTTACAGATGCTCAAGAAAAAGAAAAGACATTAGAAACATTTAGAAATCGTAAAGGAACTTTTGTAGATAGACCTACAGGTACAACAGTTAAGTATTCTGAAGCTACAGAAGAACAAGCTAAAGAAGAGATAGCTGAAGAGTTTAGAAGATTTATGCTAAAAGAAAAACCAGCTACTGGTTTTATTGGTGGGCTGTTCAAAAAACTAAAAAAGTTTATTGAGGATGCTATATTGTTTATAAAGACTAAACTTGGTTTAAGGCAGGAAAAGAAACAAGATTTTATAGATACATTGTTTAAAAACATAGACTCTGGATACTATGCAAATAGAACTTCTACATCACCACTAGCTACCTATGCACAACAAGGTATTGTTGATATATTAGAAGTTAAAGATACAAAAGGTGCTGAGTTTAGGTTAGTTATAAACGAAAGAGCTCGTATTGACATCATTAGTGAAATGATGTACGCTACACAATTAAGAATAAAAAATTCAGAGAATGGTTTATTTACACAGCCTAATTTTAATGCGTCTTTCTTAGATGAGTTAAAAGCAGATGTGTATTCTACAATGGATAATTATTTAAATGACTTTGTAGAAGATACTAACTATACAATTGATCAATTTGAAAAAAACTTAGCAACAGCAGAAGATGTAGAGGAAGATAGGGCTATTCAACAAAGAGAGATTGAAAACATAAATAGGCTTAAAGATGATATAGAAAACAACTGGGATGAATTTATAGAGCTATATAAACAAAAAATGTTAGCTCTTAATGTAAAGTTTAATGAAGATAACGAAGCTGCTTTAGTAGACATTGATAAGACAAAAGATTCTACTTTTCAAGATTCTACAAAAAGAGATCATTATAAAGAAGCTAGTGAAGCTATAAGATTACTAATGTCTACAGTTGCATTAAAAGATAAAGCTTGGTATAATGAGACTAAAGAGATTGTAGAAAAGCAATCTTCTATTGGTGGAGCAATATTATTACCTTCTACTCAAGTATACATAACTTTAATGAATAACTTAAGTGATTCTACAAGTATAGAGGACATGCTTGATAAACTTAGAAAGTTAGCTATTACTGATATTAACTATAGACCTGTGTATACTAAACTTGCTGGAGCAACTGTATACTCAAGTAAACCAATACTAAACTTTAACAGTGCGTTTGAAGAAAGATTAGTAACTTCTTTATACAATACATTTAAGAAGTCTGCAAACGCAGCTAAATCTGTATACATTCTTGAAGACGGTAGTACAACAGTTGGATCTACAGCTCTTTCTAATGTAGCATTACAAATGAAAAGTAAATACCTTGGTGCTATAATAACTAACGCAAAGTCAGAAAAAGGATTTTTTACATATGATGAAGAAAATAACACTTACAGTAGTAATAGTAGATTTAACAAATATGGTTTAAAAACTAACTTTGATAAAAGCGCACAACGTTTTTTAAATGATTTAGGTATTGTTATATCTGATGAAGAGATCAATGCTATTTCTTCTAGTGATGCTATGTATCCAGAATTTAAAGAAGCTGTATTAGGCTTAGAAAAAGATCTTAGAAGTGTAAGGAATGTTTCTTTTTTATCTGCTAGTGCTCTCCAGATTAGTAATCGATTATTAGAGATTGCAACTTTACAAACTACAGTTTCTAATCCAGAATATAGTAGCACTTTCTTTGTAGGTGGAGAACGTAGACAGAGTTACTTAGGAGTTAATGTCTTTAGTGAGCTATATAACTTTGTATCAAGATTTAAAAATAAATCTCAGTTACGTGATACACAGTTTTCTTACTTGTTAACAGATGTGTTTAGCGAAGGTTCTACTATTCTAAAAAGACTATACACATCAAAAGGTAATAAAGTAAAAGCATCAGAAACTTTACTTGAAACAGGTTACTTAGCTGAGTTAAATAATTTTGAAAAAGGTAAGCAGAAATCGCCAAGTCAAATGAACTTTCAAGAAAGGTTGGTTTCTGAGTTTAACTTAAACGAGAAGGGTTGGTATTTTAGTTTAGTTCCTGGAGATGCGTCTACTGAGTGGATGACATACATGGGTAATGTAATAACAGATAGTACTGATACTCAATACTTAAAAGAAGTTTTTCAAGGTTTCTTTGAATCAGAAGTTAAGTTGTCTAGAGCTGATCGTAAGATTGTAGCAGCACCTGGTAGAAAGAATACAGACTTAAGATTCTTTAAAGGTATGCTAGGAGAAAAGTTACATAACACAATAGTTGATTTTGTTCAAGCAAAAAAGAATGAAAATCTTACTGCTGAGCAGGTATACAATGAATTTAAAAACAAAATAGATAACTCTGTAATATCTTATATAACTGAACTCTCTAAACAGAATGGTTTAGACTTAGCTAGTTATGGTATAATAGAACAAGGTCAAGCTAATGATGGTCGCTTACTGAAAACATTTACAATGAAAAATGTACAGGGTGGGACTAGGTTGTCTGAAGAGGCTTTAAATGCCAAGTTGTTCAACAACACAGCAAACTATATGATTGCTAATATTGAACAACATAAACTTATTTTCTCTGATCCTTATCAATATAAGGATGAACTTAAGCGTGTTAAGAACTTTTTATCACCACGTCAAGCATTAGCTCTTGGTGACAATTCAGGAAAGTATTCTAGTGTATTAGATAAAATTTACAATGGTGACATAGCTTCAGATGATATAGCTTGGACAGACTTTGGTAGAGGTAATTTTAGAACTGTTACACTTGAAGATGTAATCAGTATGGAAAATTTACCAAACTACACTCCACATGAAGAAACAGATGGTGGTGGAATCATATCGTATAAAGCTTATCGTTGGTTTAGAATATTAGCATCTGATTGGAATGCAGATGAAGAGGCTCAGTTTCAACATGATATAGGTTATGAAAAACTTGTTAAGTCCGATGGAGTTACTCAAGAAAAAATTGACAAATATGAAAAGAATAACCCAGCTATAAAAAGTGCGTATACAGCTTTAAAGCCTATTGCAGCTGGAGCAAAGTCTGGATTTACATATAACAATGTTGTATTAGATAAATACTCTCTTTACCCTGCAGCTTTTAGAGTGATGCATAAATTAAATCCTAAATCAAACATAGTTAAGCTTAGTGATAAAATGCATGCTGAGAATATTGACTATGTTATATTTGACTCTGGTAGAAAAGTTGGAGCTGAGACAACTTTCCCTCCATATAAAAATGGTAAGTTTAATGAAGATCTTTATACAGATGTTGTGGAGATTCCATTTTCTGCAATAAGTGTTCAGCAAGAAGTACCATCTAAAGAAGGTAACACTGTTACTAGAGGTTCTCAGATGACAAAACTGGTAACTTTAGACTTTTTAGACAATGGTGTTCCAGAAGATTTTGAAATGGCAGAAGCTGATCTTTCTATTCGTTTTGAAAAATGGTTTAGTTTATCTGAAAAAGAGAAGGTACAAGCATCTGATCTTTATAAAGATATAAAAGAAAACCAAGCTATACTAGAAGCGTTAATAACTGAAGGATATAATACTTTGTTAGAAGACTTAGGTATAGTTGATCGAGGAGACCGTACGTATGAGGTAGTGGATTTTGAAAAAGCAAGTAAAACCTTACAGAGTGAAATATTTAAAAGAGACATTAACAATAATATTATTGAAGCACTTTCTGCTTTTACAAATGGTACTAACTCATTAGAGGCTACTCCTGCATACAATCAAGTTAGGAGTATACTATATTCAATATCTGACAAAAGAGTCCTTAGACAAAAGATGATTGGTAGTCAAAAGGTTCAAATCTCATCAGTTTTCTTTGAAGGGGAAGAAAGAAAACTTAAGGTTGTTAAAGGTAAAGATGGTAAAAAGACTAATGTTTACGAATCTAATGTACTTGACTTCTATTCCAAAGGAGAAGTTAATAAGAAAACAGGGAAAATAGCAGAGACTAACGGTATGGAAATTATGATAGGTCGTTGGTTTGATTCACCATTAAGCGATGAGGAGCTATTAAACTATCTTAATAACACTGAAGAAGGTAAGACATTATTAAAAGGTGTAGCATTTCGTATTCCAACACAAGCTCAGAGTTCTATTGATTCTTTTAAAATAAAAGCTTTCTTACCTAAAGAGTTTGGAGATAGTGTAGTTGTACCTTCAGGTATTGTTGAAAAAGTGGGATCGGATTTTGATATTGATAAATTATCTATATACTTTAAGAATGTTTACAAAGACATAAAGGGTATGCTTAGAGTTGTACCATATTATGGAATAGGTGAAGCTGCCAAGTCAAGATTTTATAAAGAGGTTTTAGCTGAATTTAACAAGCGTAAACAAGATTACGAAGGTTTTGCTAAGAGATATTCAAACAATTTTCAAGAAGCTGTATATGGTGATGGTAAAAATCTTACTGATGCACAAACTAAATTAAAAAATATTCTAGAAGCTGCATTTAGTGAAGACGAAAGAACTATACAGAATGTTGAAGATTTCTTTGAGAAAGAGTCTGCAAAAATTGGTAAAGAATTAGAAGAACTTAATGATGAAGATTATCAGAACATTCTTGTAGCCCAAACAGCTAATAAAAGATATGTAGAATCTTTACAAAATGGATACATAGAATCTCTACAAAAGCTTATACTTAATCCATTAAACTATGATAGGTTAATAAGACCAAACTCAGCAGATTACTTAAAGTCATTAGCAGATGATGTAATTACTGAAGTTGGTGAAGATGCTTTTGTTTACAATAATGCAGATAAGATGTTACAAAAAGGATACATGGCTAGACTAAGACATGCATTCCTTACAGGTAAAAGAGCAATTGGTATTGCTGCTAAAAACCAAACACTAAAGTCTTTCTTACAAAGGACTCCAGTATTTATGGATGAGAAAAAGAGAAAAACTTTGCCTCCAGAAGTTCAAGCATTCTTACCTAACTTAAATATTGGATTTAAAAATTATAATACAATAAATATACCTGGTAAAGGAGAAGTTATAACTCTTTCAGGAACAACAGAGAATAGCGATGATGAAGTTAAAAAATTAATTTCAGATATAAATGGACAAGCTATTGATGGGTTTGTGGATATATCTAACGGTCCTTGGATTATGCAAATGGGTGCAAATCCAAATGTTGTAGCTACTTTTCAGTTCTTGAATACTATAGGAGTTCCTATGAAAGATGTTGTATACTTTATGAATCAACCTATCATTCGTGACTACCTAAAAATGATAGAAGTAAAAGGTTACTCTTGGTTATTTATTGATGATTTTGTTAGTGATATTAAGTATAGTGCAAAGTATTCAATACCTCAAACATTAAATAGAAAACCTTTAACGGAAATTCCTAATGCAAAAGAGTTACTTAAAACAATTAGTGGAAAAAATCTTACTCTTGAACAAAAAATACAGCAGCAGTTTTACTTAGATGAGTTTTTAAAGTATGCTCAAATGTCAAGTCAATTATTTAAATTAGGCCAAGGTGTTTCTTGGGATACTGCTAGATTAAATGATCCATTTTTAGTCTTAAAGAAATCAATAGCTTTAGAAGAAGCAGAGAAATCAATCTTTTCATCTTATAATTTTGAAAATAACATGGTTGTTAATGCATCATCTGCTATAATAAACAATTCTTTTCTTAAAACGTTGATACCTACACTGCTAGATAGTAGAGATGCACTAGGTTCAATAATTACATCAGATAAAAGAAATAGTGAGTTTAGAAAAGTTTTAACTGAGGTGTTGACACCTTATGCAAACCTAAGTGATAGAGAGTTTGTTAAGCTCGCTAAGAAAGCTGTAGCAAATATATTTGACTACGTGGTACAGAATGATAGATCTGTTGATGGTAAGCCTTTAAATGGTGAAATTTCTAGAGTTTTATTAGACGATGTTAAAGGTGCAACTGCTCAGGTGATGAGTTTTGTTAATGAAGTGAGGTCTGACATTAATCATCCATTATATGACAATCAAGTAATTAACTTGTTAGAAGCTGATCCTTCAAAGAAAGCTGGTAAAGTTCCTAATAATCTTAAACTTTCTAGTACAGATCAAAATGTATATGATCAAGATATTATAATAGCTTCATTCCGTCAATTAAGAGATGAGATATCAGTTACTCCAGAAGGAAAAAGATTGTATAGAAAGATAATAGGTATAGCTGTATTACAGTCAGGGTTAACAAACTCTCCTATATCATTTACAAACTTGTTGCCTTATGAAGACTTTCAAGAAATCTATGGTAAATTAGATCAATTAAGTAGTGCAACTAACCTTCAGTTATTTAAAGATGTATCTGCATTTGAAAGAAACAACTGGACTGATAATTCAATAACGCCTTACGCAAAAGCTTTTTGGTTTAAGAACGCTAAAAATAAATGGCAATACAATGCAGCTATGATATACTTACCAAAGAACATACAAATAGCAACACAAAACGGAGATATTCCTCAGCTTGTTAGCGTGTCTACATTAGGTAGAGAAGGTAGATCTGAACACATTGTATATTCTTGGGATAACGAAGAGTTAAGCTCAGATTCAAAAGCAAGAATGAGAGCAAATAATGATTACTCTTATATAAATAAAGGTTTATTTAAAAAAGTATATAGAGAAAATGGATCACCTTTAACGTATTCTTATAAAGATAAGCACGGTGATATAAAATCGTTCTTTATGTACAAGCATATAAATGCTTGGGGTGATAGCTTTAGAGCAAATGAGTTATATGATCATGCTAAAAAATCTGATATAGATAATGGTTTCCTTAAAGTTGTATTCAAAACAGAAGATCAGAATGGTAAAGAGGTTAAAAAAGATAATGAAAAACCTGATACAGCTATAGAAGCTGCCTTTGATAATCCAGGGATACAAGTTAAACGACCATATCAGAAAGTAGTTATATCTGTAGAACAAGATGTATCTACTAATGAGGTTGTGGATTTAGATATTGCAACTTTACTCACAAATGGGTTAGTAAGTACAAAGGGTTTAACTAAAATAGATGTACAAGGAGCTGAGGTATTTATCAAGCAAGTGTTTACAGAAGACCAATCTAAAAAGATATTTGATTTTATAGAGAAACTTTATGCTGATACATATGATTCTCAGCACAAACCTAGTGATAAATTTGGAAGAGTTAGAAGAAGTATGTATTTTTCTGATGAAGCTTACGCTTATGGTAGAGGAAAATCGCAAGTTATTAGACCTGCTAATGAAGGTTCCCTTGCTATAAAAAGATTGGTAGATAAAATAACTGTTGATTTAGGATTTCAAGAAGGGTATTTTGATATGGTTCTTATAAATGAATATAAAAATGGTAGTCAAAAAATAAACTTTCACACAGATAATGAACCTATATTAAACAATAAAGGAAAACTTAATCCATCTGTGGTTACCATAAGTTTTGGAGATGAAAGAACCATGATTTTAAAAGGTAAAAAGCAGTATGATATACCTATGAAGTCTGGTCTTGGTTTAATAATGGGTAAAGATGGTCAGATTAATTACCAACATGGTATAGACTCTGAAGGCAATAAGACCAAAAGGTTTAGTATAACTCTTAGGCATAATGCTAATAAAAGCCAGGGTATAGATAAAATAACTCAACCAGCAAAACAAACTAGCGAGGTTAAAGAAATTAAAGAAGAAGATTTAAGCTTTAAGAAAGGTAAGCTAGAAACTTTCACTTTGGCTAGCAAAGAAGAGGTTAATGGGACATCTGTTTTAATAGAGGGTCAGCCAGACGTTGATTTGTTTGTTTATAAAGAAAATAAGGTAGGTTGGAGTGTACTAGATAATAAAAGTAAAAATAAATTCGCATTATCATCATTCTTTCAGGGATCTGCTGGTACTAAAGGTGAGATCTTAGAAGCTTTATATTCAGACATAATAAAATACTCAAAAAGAAGTGATTCTAAAAAGGTACTAGAAAGTATAGGATTTAATTTTGGTAAACCAACACAACAAGAGTTAACAAGTGGGGTTATTGAAACTCAAGAAGAAATTAGTGACACTCCTTTAGTAACTGAAACTAATCAAGTATCTTTATTCGATAGTATGTCTGATGTTCTAAAAGTAACATTAAGAGATAATAACCGTTATGATCCAAATGATATCAATGCAGCAATGTTAGAAGATATGGGATACACAATGGCAGAAGCTGGAAAAATAATCAAAAAATATAATTGTTAAGCTATGGCTACATGTCCAAATCCAAATTTAAAAGAGTGGAAAGATTTAGTAAAGTCTAGAGGGGAAGATATTTCTTACTTTCTCTGGGATAAACATAATGGAAATGTTCCTCAGTCTGAGTACAATGTAATGAACCAAGTAGCTGGAACAGAGGGTGCTGTAGCACCTAAAGAAACATTAAGTAAAGTAAAAATAGTTTTGGATAAGATGGGTGTAAGTATGCAATCACTTACTGACTATGCTAAAGGTAACCCTAATGTTGATGTATCTAATGCAAACGCTCTTGCTGATTTGGCTGCTGGTATAGTTGCTGTAGCTGAAGGAAAAGAAGATGTATCTCTTACAGAAGAAATGGTGCACATTGCAACAGCTATAATAGAACAAACAAACCCTAAGCTTATTACAGAAATGATACGTAAGATAGGTGGGTTTAAAATATACAAAGACACACTTGCTGAGTACAGAGACCTAAAAGAGTATCAACTACCTAATGGTAAACCAAACATCCGTAAGATAAAGAAAGAAGCTGTAGATAAGCTTATTGCAGAAATCATTGCAGGTGGTGACATAGAAGCATATACAGAAGACGCAAGATCTTTTGCTATGAAGATGTTAGATAAGATACTTGACTTTTTTAGAGTTAGTGTTAAGAAAACAAATATTGATATATTTAAATCAACTGCAAGTACAATTATAGAAGGGGAGTTTGAAGGAAGTGTATCTGATCTAAATAGTAATGAGATATTTAAACAAGCAGGAGCTGCTCCTACTTTTCAAAAACAGTTTCAAGATAAGGTTCAAAACACTCTTGATACATTAGAAAAGATAGAAAAGGTAGAGGTTGCAAATCCTGTAAACTCTGATGATTCAGAATCTAATAACTATTACGAATTTACTGATGTAACTGGTAAGGTTAAAGAGGTTGCAAATAGGGTAACTGATAAAGTTAAAGCTTGGTACGAAAAAAGGTTTTCTGGACCTTATGTAGCTAAAAGTGAACAAGAAGAAAAAGATAATGAAGTAAAGAAAGATCTTGGTATAAAGTATCATGATTACTTTGAAGATATTGGAAACAGATTTTTTAACTCTGATGGTACAAGAAGACTTGTTCCTGGTGAAAGACTTTATATAAAAAATAAATTAGATACTCAAGTATACACTAGACAAGAAAAATACTTTACAGATTTAATAGCACAGTTTTCTAAAGATGGTAAGAACCCACTAGTATTTAGTGAGTTGCAAGTTTATGATCCAACTACTGATACTGCAGGTACAATTGATTTACTTGTTGTAGAAGAAGATGGCACAGCTCACATTTTTGACTGGAAGTTTATGAGTCTTAGAAAAAATCTAGATGGAGGTTTAGATTCAACAGACGTTAGTTGGTTTAAAAAAGGGGCATATAAAGAACAACTAAAAGAGTACAAGAGAATTTTAGAAACTCAATATGGTATTAAGAAGTTTGGAAAAAATAGATTTATTCCTTTCATATTAGAGCTAACAAGATCTAAAAGAGATGAACAATTGTATCTTACTGGAGTTGAAATGGGCTCAGTCAACCCTACTAAAATAGAACCACTTTATTTAGTACCTGTATCAGAAGATACAGAGTCAACAGGGTTTAAAGGTATAGATGATTTGATTAATCAACTAAATGTTATATATAAAAATTTAGAAAGTAAAGGACAAGGTTTATCAGATGCTGATAGAAGATTTAAAGTTGAAAGAATGAATCTTATTGAAACAGCAATGAGAAGACTTAGAGGTGGTCAAAACATTGGTCCTTTAGTTGATGCTATTGAGCTGGTTCGTCAAGAAGCTAACTCTATTAAGTCAACCTATGAAATCTACAATAGCTTACCTGCAGATACAACAGAACTTACTGAAAAGCAAAAGAGTGAATTTGCTATAGAAGCTGCAAACTATATAGCTGTTTCTGATATATTTGGTACTTCATTTGATGCTATAGGTGATTTAATATACAAAAAAGGTGATGAGAACAAAGAAGGATTATCAGAAGAACAAATAGAAAGTGTATTACAAAGAAAACTTTTATTACAAGGTTTTCAAAATACAACTACTGATATTAGAAAATCTAAAAAAGAAATAGAAGAAATTCTTGTAGATTTTGTAGATAAGTTTACAGGTGAGGCAAATCTTGTAACTGGTCTTTCTGCACCAGAACCTTTAATTAAAAACTTTTGGAGAAAGACGTTTTCAGGAATGTCTTCTATAGGACTTAAATCTTTAGATGTTTTATCTAAGATGTTAAACCTTGCAACTGCTAAGGCAACTCAAGACGCTCTTAATGAAGTTAATGAGTTGGTAAGTATACAAGAAAGAATAAGACAAGGTAGTGGTAATGTAAAAGATAGAATAAAAGCCTTATATCAAAAAGAAGATGATGAAAGCAACCAACTAGTTAATAAGTTGATTTATAAGTATCAAAAAGCTTTTCGTGAGGAGGCTGATAAAGTTAAACAAGATTATTCTGAAGCACTTACTGCAAAAGAAAAATCTAAAGCTCGTAAGTGGATTTATCAAAACATTGACATACAAGAGTATAAAAAAGAAGCAGATGTTATACTAAGTGACTACTTAAAGAAACAGGAAAAAGCTCAATTAAAAGATGAAAAAACTGGAAACCTTTACTACCCAAAGTATGTTCAGGAACAAATCCTAGAGGCTAAGCGAAAGTGGGACGTAGAGAGAGAAGATTTTAATGGTTTTAATAACTACGTTGTAAAAAGACATCCGTTACCAAAATGGGAAAGTGAAGAATACATAGCTCTTAAAAAAGATAAACCTTTGTTTGACTTGTATAATTTTATTACTAGAATAAATAAAAAAGCTAATGAAATAGGTTATATAAGTAACATGGTTGGTATGGTTTTTTTACCATTTGTTAGAAAAGGTACAGCAGAACAGCTTGCTTGGGACATGACTATAAGCCCAGTTAAACAATTTGCAAATGCGTTAGCAGTACAAGCTGATGATGTTGGATATGGTAACATCAATGAGCTGACTAATGAAGTAGAGAATGGAATTCCTAAATACTATACTTATGATTTTACTAAAGGTAAAAACAATACAATAAATAACTCAGAGTTGAGTATGGAGCTATTTAAGAACATGATAACTTACATACAGCATGTTAATAGATACAAATACTTATCTGAAATAGAAGGTCAAGTACTAGCACTTAAACAAACTCAAAAGTTTAAAGAGAACTATGTAACAGGAACAAACTCGTTGATTCAAAAAGATTCAGCTGGAAATCTTCAAACAGTTAAGGGAGATATGACTAATGTTGAGATCCTTGATTCTTTTATTAAGTCAGGATTATATAGTCAAAAATATACAGAAGGTGGTACAGATGTAGGAATACCAAATGTAATGAAAGGTATGAAGAAGGTTGTAAATAATATGTCACAAGCTCTTGTTGGAAAAGACTTGTATGATGTATCAGAGTCTCCAGACCAACTTTCTTTACAAAGAAGCATGGACTTCTTAAATAGATACATACAATACAAATCCTTAGGTGGAGAGTTTGTATCTGGTGCTGTAAATGCTTTTGGTACAACTATTCAAATATCTGCACAATCAGGAATATACTTTGATACTAGAGAAGTTTTTGCAAAGGTGAAAAACATTTCTCTAAATAAGTTTAAAAATGCTGATGAAAAAGAGATGTATAATCAACTTCTTGATAAGTTTATGCCTCTTAAAGATGATCCTATGTATACTAAACTTAGGAAAGCAGGTATGACAAAGTTAACAAGAACAAACCCTTCTGATTTACTTTTTATATTTTTTAGAATGCCTGAACAAGTAGCAGAAAAAGCTATATTTAGTGCATTATTAGACAACACAATGGTTATAGACGGTAAGCTTATAAATATTAAAGATTATGTAAAGAAGAAATATGCAGATAGGTATTCATCTGCTCAGAACTTAAAAAAGTCAGAGAAGCTTATAAAGAAAGAAATTGCAGAATTAAAAAAGACTAAATCTATAAGTGTTACAAAAAAGCTAGAGAATGGTAAACTTGTAATACCAGGTTTAGATCTAAATAACAGAATAGAGTTGCAAAAGTTAACATCCTTAACCAGAAGTATAGCTAGAAGTGCAACAGGTGGTCAAACTGAATTTGATACTAATTTGGCAAATCAAAATGTTTGGATGCGTTCTCTTATGGTATTTAAGAACTGGATTCCTAAACTTACAGAAACAAGATTTAGTGAGTTTAGAAAGGTAAGTGATGGTCTTAATGTAGAAATAGGAGAAGATGGGCTTACTACTGGAGAGAAATATGACATAGGTAGAGTTAGATTATTCTTTGGTGTACTGGGCTCATCAGTCATGAACAAGTCAAATGATATATATAATATCATGGCAGGTAATGAGAAAGGTATAGAAAGACTTGACGAAATGTTTTTAAAATATCAAGAAAAGTATCGTTTAAAAAGAGGAGAAACTCTGAATATGACAAAGGAAGACTTCTATGATCTGATAAGAACTAATCTTAGAAATGAAATAAAAGAACTTGCTGCATTACTTACACTAGTAGCTTTGACTATGTCTATGGGCTTACTTGCTCCAGATGATGATAAGGACAAAGCAACTAAAAATAGATTTAGATTTATTCAAAGAACTATAGATAGGTTCTTAAGTGAGTTACTGTTCTTTTATAATCCAGGTGAGATGACACAAACTTTAAGTGGTGGTATACCTGCAATAGGTATTTTTAAAGATATATCAAAGTTTATGGGTCATTTTACAGAAGAAATAACAGGGCTTGACTTTAGTAATCCAGATAGATCTATGGAAGAAGTTAGAAAGAATGCTCAGCCAATAAAAAATTTAATGAAGTTGTTTCCAATAAGTAAATCATTTGTAAATTACTTTGCAATCTTTGATGAAGACTTTGCTAAAGAATTTGATGTAACTATTCCAAAAAATAACACATATTAATTATGAACTTAACTAAAAACTTTACCCTTGAAGAATTTATAGAATC
>TARA_R110000796_G_scaffold3782_2_pt1 | contig 22058 bp, 29 predicted proteins | sample TARA_R110000796 | Tara Oceans TARA_R110000796 (sample SAMEA4397815) | marine metagenome | biome: Polar Biome; feature: [SRF] surface water layer (ENVO:00010504); material: water (ENVO:00002006), including particulate matter (ENVO:01000060) such as... | depth 5 m
TCAGGCGCTGTTGCCTCCGGGGATTTAAGTACTGCAAGACTTGTTGCAACATTTGATACAGGTTCTACATTCAATGTATACAAAGTAGATTACAGTATGCAAGAATCAACTCTCGAATCTGCAAACAAGTACATTAGAACAGGTACTTGGACTATTGCAGGAAGAAAGGATTTTACAGACACAGCAAATGCTGTTATTTTTAATGATTCATTCTCAAGCCACTCTCAGATTACTACTCATACTAATCAACTAGTTGAGCCTAAGTTTAGAGCTCAAATGTCTTCAGCAGGACTTGTTAGTATATACTTAGTCGGCAATCAACTAGAAGCAGAATCTAATACTAATATTACACATAATTTAGGTGTACAAGTAAAACTTAAATACGTTCAATATAATTGGTCTGCACTCACCTAAATAGGATTTTATGTTCAATAATACCCAGGACGGCGATGCTAGGCTTCGAGCATGGCGCACTTTTAGAAATGACTTCCCACATAACGGCACAGCACTAGATGTAGCATTAGGCTTTAAAGGTATTAAACCTAAGCCTCGTTATATCGATTATTATAATCCCCAAGACTGGCCAAACGTATTTGATATTGTTAAAGAAGGCTACTTATGCCAATCAGGTGTGTCTATTGTTATAGCATCTACACTACATAATTTAGGCTTCATAAACACAGAATCATTGAATTTTGAAATGATAAGTAATCATGTTACAGGAGCAGAAGGCGCCATTTTTGAAGTGGACGGTTCCTTTTTTAATTTTATTTCTGGAGAGATTTCTACTGAAAAATTCGTTAGAGATAACTCCGTTACGTTTCATTCAGGTATTATAACACTAGATAAACTTTATGCTTGACAAACTAAATAGTAACATGTATAATAACGTTTAGCATAAAACTAATTCACACACAGGAACATTAATGTCAAAAGAAATTTTAATTAGCAAGAGAGACGGTCGCAAAGAGCCGTTAGAGCTTGACAAGTTACATAAAGTTGTTTTCCATGCATGTGAGGGTATCACCGGTGTTAGTGAATCAGAAGTTGAAATTAAGAGCCACATACAATTTTATACTGGTATTACTAGTTCAGAAATACAAGAAACTCTTATTAAAAGTGCCGCGGATTTAATCACAGAAGAAACTCCAAATTATCAGTTTGTTGCTGGTAGACTAATTAACTATCATTTGCGTAAGCAAGTGTATGGCACCTTTACACCACCGTGTTTGTGCGATATTATTCAGGGTAACATTGACAGAGGGTTTTATGACCCAGAAATATTAGAACTATATACAAAAATAGAAATAGACGAGCTAAGTAACTACATTGCACACGAGCGTGACGAAAGTTTAACGTATGCCGCAATGGAACAGTTTAGAGGGAAATACCTGGTACAAAATCGTAATACGGGGGAGATATTTGAAACCCCACAGGTTGCTTATATGTTAATTTCTGCAACATTGTTTAGTGCATATCCAGAGGAAACAAGACTACAAACAGTTAAAGATTACTATGATGCAATTAGTACGCATTACATTAGTCTACCTACGCCAGTAATGGCTGGTGTTAGAACACCACAGCGACAGTTTAGTTCATGTGTACTCATTGAGACAGGCGACAGTTTAGACAGCATTAACGCTACTACAAGCGCCGTAGTAAAGTATGTAAGCCAGAAGGCAGGCATAGGTATAGGTGCAGGTAGTATTAGGGCAATAGGATCGCCTATTAGGAGCGGAGATGCAACCCACACAGGAGTTATTCCATTCTTTAAATTATTCCAGTCAGCAGTTAAGTCATGCTCACAAGGTGGAGTAAGAGGCGGAGCGGCTACACTATACTATCCGTTATGGCATTTAGAAATTGAAGACATGCTGGTATTAAAGAACAACAAAGGCACAGAAGAAAACCGTGTAAGACATATGGATTACGGTGTACAGTTTAATAAACTGATGTATGAGCGACTGCTAAGTGGCGGAGATATTACGTTGTTCTCGCCTGCAGATGTCCCTGGATTGTATGAAGCGTTTTTTCAAGACCAAGACAAGTTTAAAGAAATATACGAGCGAGCAGAAAGAAATACTCGACTGCGTAAGAAAACATTAAAAGCAATTGACTTGTTTAGTGCATTTGCTACTGAAAGAAAAGATACAGGTAGAATATACCTAATGAATGTAGACCATGCAAATACACATGGCTCGTTCAAAGAAGAAGTAGCACCTATTAGACAAAGTAACTTATGCTGTGAAATTAACTTACCTACAAAGCCGTTAACAACAATTAATGACGAAGAAGGTGAGATTGCATTATGCACGTTGTCAGCAATTAACTGGGGAAGAATAAAGACCCCACAAGACTTTGCTAAGCCGTGCGAACTTGCTGTACGGGGCTTAGATGCGTTGCTAGACTACCAGAAGTACCCAGTAGTGGCGGCAGAGTTAGCCACATACAAAAGACGTCCGTTAGGTGTTGGTATTATTAACTTTGCATTTTGGTTAGCAAAGAATGATACTAATTACCAAGATCCTAACTTAGAGTTAGTTGACGAGTTTGCTGAAGCATGGAGTTATTATCTAATTAAAGCAAGTGCGGATTTGGCAGTTGAAAAAGGTGCATGTCCAGGTACTAATGAAACAAAGTATGGCGACGGCATAACACCTAACCAAACATACAAGAAAGATGTTGACGAATTGGTTAAGCACCGAGAACGTATGGATTGGAAAGGATTGCGTAAGCAACTTAAAGACACCGGTATTCGTAACTCAACACTAATGGCACTTATGCCAGCAGAAACATCAGCACAGATCAGTAACAGCACAAACGGTATTGAACCACCACGCAGTTTTGTAAGTATAAAACAGAGCAAGCACGGTGTATTAAAACAAGTAGTACCACAGTATGCAAAATTAAAAAATAAGTATGACCTTCTATGGGATCAGAAAAGTCCAGAAGGTTATTTAAAAATAATGGCAGTTTTACAGAAGTATATCGATCAAGGTATCTCTGTGAATACATCATATAACCCAGAACACTTTGAGGACGAAAAAATCCCAATGAGTGTCCTATTACAGCACATTATCATGTTTTATAAATATGGCGGAAAACAGTTATATTATAACAACACTCACGATGGACAAGGCGAGATTGACATAGACAAAGAAGAGTCTCGTAAGTCAGTAGAAGCAAACTTTGTTTCTTCCGTAGAAGATGACGACTGCGATAGTTGTAAGATTTAAGGAACGTTAATGAGTGTTTTCAATACTAAAGCTAGAGACAATACTAAAAGTAGTATGTTTTTTGATGGGGGCGTTAATGTCCAACGATTTGATGTATTAAAATATAGGCAATTTGATAAACTAACAGACAAGCAGTTAGGATTCTTTTGGCGACCAGAAGAAGTAGACATCACAAAAGATACAAAAGATTTTAGAGATCTAACAGAGCACGAACAACACATTTTTACAAGTAATCTAAAAAGACAAATTATACTAGATAGTGTACAAGGACGCTCACCTAATCTTGCACTCTTGCCTATAGTAAGTCTGCCTGAATTAGAAACATGGATTGAAACTTGGGCATTCTCAGAAACTATTCACAGCAGAAGCTATACACATATTATTCGTAACATTTATTCTGACCCAAGTGTTGTATTTGATAACATGTTAAACATGAAAGAGATTGTAGCATGTTCTGATACTATTAGTCGTTACTATGATGATCTCATAAATGACATTGGTTATTACAATTTATTAGGTGTGGGAGAACACACAGTTAACGGCAAAAAAGTTATAGTTGATCTATACCAGCTCAAAAAGAAACTGTGGTTATGCCTAATGAGTGTAAATATACTTGAAGGTGTACGTTTTTATGTATCGTTTGCATGTAGTTGGGCCTTTGCAGAACTTAAGAAGATGGAAGGTAATGCGAAGATCATTAAACTTATTGCTAGAGATGAGAACGTTCACTTAGCAAGTACCCAGCAGATGTTGAAACTTTTAAAAATAGACGACAAAGATTTTGCCAAGATTGCAAAAGAAACTGATGGAGCATGTGTAGAAATGTTCATGGAAGCCATACAACAAGAAAAAGCCTGGGCTGATTACTTGTTTAAAGATGGTAGTATGATAGGATTAAACTCTGAGCTACTTAAAAATTATGTAGAGTGGATTGGTGCTAAACGTATGAGAGCAGTTGGACTTAACTGTCCGTATACTGTTAGTGCAAGTAACCCGTTACCGTGGACGCAAAAATGGATCAGTGGTAGTGAGGTACAAGTAGCACCACAAGAGACAGAAATTAGTAGTTATATCACTGGCGGTACAAAGCAAGATGTAACGGAAGACACATTTAAAGGATTTAGTTTATAATGAAAGTAGAAATTTATAGCAAGCCACAATGTCCTTTCTGCGTACAAGCAAAAGCATTAGCAGAAAGAGAAGGACACGAGTTAACATACAAAATGTTAGACGAAGACTTTAATAGAGAGCAGTTAATGGAAACATTCCCTACAGCAAGAACATTCCCACAAATTATCGTTGATGGTGAAAAAATTGGTGGCTTTACAGAATATAAAGCATTGATAGACACAAACAAGTTAGGTACAATTTAATGTTTACTACAATATTACAAGATCGGTTATCAGAAACAGTTACGGTTAGAAGTATTACTAATGATGAGTTCATTGGTAAACTTATTGCAATAGAAGATGACTGCATCACTATTCAAAACCCAAGAACAGTATTAATTAATGGACCGGACGTGGTGCTAGGACCGTTTGTGTTAACAGCCAAAGCAGATATAGTAACTATGCAACTAAGTAACATACTTTGTGTGTTACAAACATTAGAGAACACTAATGCAGATTATGAGGCTATGCTCACAGCTGAACAAGAAGCTGAACAAGACGTTGAAGAAACAATTACTTAAGGTCAATGGCACTCATTTAGGTATAGCAATTATGTTGTTCTACTTTAGTATGCAAATTATTAGTGATAAATAACATTATGATAAACGGCGCAGGCAAAGTAGGAGTATCTCAAATTGGACCAGGTGGAATCATTATAGGTCCAGGCGCTCCTACGGTATTCGTTGAGGGTGCTATAATATCAACGGGTCTTGATACAGTAACACCGCATGGTGAAAATCTACATGCAAAATCTACTGTAACTGTTGCAACTTGTAGCAAGACAGTTTTTGCAATGGGCAAACCAGTTGCAAAAGAAACAGGAACAGTGGGTTTGTGTCTACATCCTCTCAAACTCGGCGCTGTTACTGTTATAGTTGGTCTCTAACCAAAGTACGATTGTACTTTTCTTGACTTTAAAAATTCCTTATTAAACTTTTGTGCATAGTACAATGTCGTCAATCCGTAAGTGTCTGCAGGATTAATTTTATCAACGGTGTTACTAGACATTTTCCAATCAGGGCAAATCATATTTAAAAACATCTGATACTCTTCACCATTTTCAGTAACATGGCCGGTTGGCGTAATATGAATATCATCTTTAACTGGATTGTCGAATCTTTGTAATTGCTCGTGGGGAATTGCTTTACTAATCATTGGAAATTCTAGTAAGCCTCTTCCCTGTTGCTCAACTGTAAAAGTTCGTAGACTATTGTAGTTCTCTAAATGGCGTATAGTTTTAACAGGTTTGATATTACTGTATGTGTCTTTGATCTCTCGCAACAAACCAGCATCGTAATCTGCATCTAGCATATCAGTTTCTAATGCCACTGATACAACATCATACAACCAATTTCCGTTTGCATCAATTACACATGAACCGATGCTGTCATTACTAATACCGGGTGTAAATTTAATTTTAACATTTCTTTGAGCACAAAATGTTATAATGTAAGGTATTTGATGTTTGTTGTGCTCGAACACAAAAAACTCTACCATTGCATTTGAGTTAGCAAGACTAAGTAAGTTTGCAATTGAATCCCATTCGGCACCTAAGAATACTCTTCCGCACTCACTTTCAAAACCGTCACAAAATACATGAAGCATTGCTTGATGGTGTTTTATTGTTTTAATAACTTTAATATCTAACATTCCGTAAGTGGATACTGTGAGCATTCCGCCTACTAATTTAGATAAACGAGTAACGTCTTTCCAAAGTCCTGCATCACCGTATGTGCTTTTTAGGTATATAGGACGATCAAACACAAAGAATCCTTCTGAGATACTGTCTAAGCTGTGTAGTACAGTTTCTAAGTCTAATGTTAGGTCAGGATATTTTCTTTTACCAAAGCGATGCTGTGCCCATTGTCCTTGTGAACTTAATGGATTGTATACTGTACTATGTGTTGTAGGATCTATAATCATAAAAAAACCGTGCTATTGTTTATATTTAGCACGGTTTTTTATTAACTTAAACTTATTACGGTTTACTATTAATTGCTGTAGTATAGTTTACAACTTCGTCATATGATGCATCATCAGTGTCGTAGTAGAATGAACTTGGAGTATTATCTATATCCAATTCGCTCTCGTTAGTTGCGTATAACCCGATTGAGAATTCTTCAACAACAAGTGATGAAGTACCACTAGCATCTGTAACTCCTCCTCTTATAGCAAACAAGTAAACACCTGGTGCTCTATCAGCTGGACAGTTAGCAGTTGTGTCGATTGTTACAATACCTGTTGCTATGTCAATTGTTGCCCAAGGTGGTAACGGAGCAAAGTCTAGTATTTTAACTGCTGTTGCACTATCATTTAGTCCTAGATCAAAAGTACTGGCTGCCGCACCATGTTGTATGTTTACAATTCTTCCTGATGGTATAGTTGTTAATACTCTTGAGTCAACGTTCTTAGTTGAGATTACTGATTTATAAACACTTGAATAATCAACATTTGCATCTGATTCATCGAATGTTAAGTAAACTTGACCTGTTGCGTGACCTTGTTGTAACATTTGTTCTTTGATCTCACTTGATGTTAACGCTGGATCACGCTGAACATAGTGCGTAACAATACCTGCAACTAATCCTGCTGACAGACTTGAACCAGTTCCTGTTAGGTAGTTTGCTACATTGGCTTTATCTGCCACATCAATTTCTACTCCGTATGCAAAAATATCAAGTTGAGCACCGTAGTTAATAAAACTATTTGTTGAACTATGCGGAGTATTAGTAAATGATGTTACATTTAGGTCTGAGTCAAATGAACCCACTGTTATAATTTCGTCAACGCCTGCTGGTGACTTAGTGTTTACATCAACACCATCGTTACCTGACGCGGCTACAACAACCATATTAGAAGCATTCATTTCTAATATTTTAGCATCAACGAAAGCATTAGATGTAATAGTCCATGGCAAACATACTGCTTTAACATCTGTGCTAGTATTTGCGTTATGATGAACTAAACATGCACTTAAGGCATTTATAATTGCACCAACTGTTGTGTCGGTGCCGTATTGGTGAAATAATTTAACATTCATTAAGTATGCATCTTTGGCAGTACCTATGTTTGTTCCGATAATCATTGATCCTACTGCTGTGCCGTGCCCTGAAAAGTCACCGTAAGTAGAAATATCATCGTCGTCAGCAAAAGCTGACCATAAATTTTGTATTGTTCTGCCTACAAACTCGTTGTGCAAGTTGTTAACACCAGAGTCAACTAAGTAAACAAATTTACCTGTTCCTGTTCTTGCAGGATTCCATGGTCTATTACCAGCTGGCAATATACATCTGTCTAAATGTCCTCTGGAAAATGTTGCACCTGCTGTCGGTGTAGCGGTTACTGTTTCTGTTGCTAACTGACTAGCAGTCAGACCTGAGATAGCATCCTTTTGTGCTTCAGTTCCTTCAATCTCGTATGTTAGGTTAAATCCTAACGTAGCTTCGACTGAGGCACCCGCGGTTGTAATAGCACTCTGAGCCGCTGTATCATCTGCGGCGTTTATGCTCACTAAGTATCTTGCCATGTTTTACTCCAATAATAGTATTTGGTTTAACTAATTTATACTAAGTATTTATCATAAACGTATGAATAGAGAACCTTTAATGGAAAATACTACAATATCGATAGGCAACACAACAACAGTTAGTTTAGACTACGAGTCAGGCATAACTACATTGAATCTAAGTAAACCAAGTGAACCAAACTTGATGAACTTGTTCGAGGAACAACTAAGTTCACTTGAAGGGGTTACTGTTTGTTTAAGTGGAGGCCTCGACAGCCAGTTCACTGCAAACTTGGCTAAACATTTTTGTAAAGATGTTAATGCAGTATGTTTTAGATTTATATGGGAAGACAACATACTGAATGCAGATGATGTAATGAATGCAACACAATTTGCAAAGCTAATAGATCTAGATTTGCATTTTGAAGATATAGATGTAAAGGATCACCTAGAAAACAATATTGTTGAATATACTACACGTTATAGAACAATGAGTCCACAGATTTCGCTACAACTAGCGGCAATTAGGAACTCTAAATTTAATGATAGGATACTAATGCTAGGTGGCGAAGCACCTATTGTAGCAGTTTCTGAAGACTTTAATAATGTTTACTTAGCCCGCAAAACTTATGTTAATGAAGATGGTAGTTTAATAGGTCTTTCTGCACCTAACTTTTATTTTAACTATAGTGCTCCTTTCACAGTACTAGAACAAGAACACGGAATGCATATTATTAAAGACCCGTTTGTTCTAACACCGGAAATATTATATGCTGGATACTATCAAAACAAGTATACTATAGAATCGTTTGGTAAAGTATATGCCTATACTACTAATGCAAAAACTAACTCAGATGAATACAAGAAAGCATATTACAAGTCGTTTGAAGACTTTAAGTACATATTCCCTATTGCAAAAAGAACAGGATTTGAAAACTTGCAATTTCATCTAGCATCGCAAACAGGCAACTATGATGAATTTGACGAACTGTACAGAATACCTTTATATCAAGTAGCAAAAGAAACTACATGGTTTAATCCTGCTACACTTAGTTCAAACAGAGTACCTATTTTAAAAACAAAAAAGGTTTTACAAAGATTTGAAGGTATTGATCAAACTGAGTTAGAAGATATAATACTTAATAGTGTTAGGGAAGTTGAACCAGCGGTATGCAATATTTATAGGTTTCATTGGTAGGTATTGTGATACACATTCTATTACAAGGCAAGATAAAAAATAAGCAACAGGTAGAACAGTTTAGTGCTGACTGCCTGGAGCATTTTTTTAAAGGCAGAATCAAGAGGGAAGTAGATATTGATATTAGGTTTACAAAATCATTATCAGATAAAGCTCACGGAGGCTGTTATGGCGATAATCAATATATTGTTTTAGAAATTGCTAAAGGTATGCAAGTAGACAAAGAGTATTTTCCTTTTGACTACAAAGAAATAATAGTTACACTAGCACACGAATTAGTACATGCACAACAGCATATCAGAAAGAAATGGCGTAAGCAAACCATAGACAACATTATATCATCTGAAACTGAGGCTTACTCCCTGGAATATATGTTGTACGACAAGTACTGGAATTAATCTTCTTTAGGAACCCAATCAATTTTAACACCACGTCTAACAAGTTCGTTACGAGCTTTTTGCTTGACTTTATTCTTTTGACCGTCGTTAATGTATTTGATTAATTCTTCTTTTGATATTTGCTTGATATATGAATGGGTTGTTATTTTACCTTTGCCTTTAACAAAAGTAGTTTGTGATGGTGAAAATTTTACTGGCATAATTAAATTGATGTTGTACTTAAAATTAATTTCTTAAGCAAATGTATTTATCGTTAACTTAAAGCTATACATAACTTTTCATGAGCTACTTGATAAATATTGGTATATAATATTACATTATCAAAGGATTTAAAAATGTCAAAAACACCTTATGAAATTAGACTTGATCTAGTGAAAGAAGCAAAAGAGATACTACAAGCTAAAGCAAAAAATCCTGAAGAAATGCCTACCACAGAAGACGTACTCAAAGAAGCAGAACGTCTAAACGAATTTGTATCTAAGAAGCCATTCGGCGAAAGATAAAAACATCCAAAAAGTTACCACTCGCGTAACTACTTAACCATAAATAAAGTTGTTAATGTACTACAAGCTCGGATAGCTCAGTTGGTAGAGCAGTTGATTTGTAATCATCAGGTCGCAGGTTCGACTCCTGTTCCGAGCTCCATGTTTACATTATTTAGGGGGCTGTAGCTCAGTTGGGAGAGCGCCACGTTTGCAACGTGGATGTCGTAGGTTCGAACCCTATCAGCTCCACCACTTTATATTTCAGGGCAGTTATGGAATTGTTTCACAATTATTCATGTTATCCACATCTTGTTTCCACATCACAAACATTAGCCGGTGATGACCAATCTGGTAAAGTAATATATAATATAAACAGCAAAGGTTTTAGAGGAACTGATTTTAATAATATTGATGTTGTAGCATTAGGTTGCAGTATAACATTTGGAATTGGTGTAGAAGAACAAGATATTTGGCCTAATATTTTAAGCACTGAGTTAGGGCTAAATATTGCAAATGTATCAAAGCCTGCAGGAAGTCCTGATACATGTTTTAGATTTGCATCTTATTGGCTACCATTATTAAAACCAAAGTATGTAGTTTACTTAGAACCACCGGGTGGTAGACTTGAAGTATTAAAGTCTAATCTAAATCAAAATGCTCAAGGACAAATAACTGCAAACAAGGAAGCAACTTCATATGAAATATACAACGCATGGATTAGAAATAGTCTAAACAACGACTTAAACTATAGCAAGAATAGACTTGCAATAAATCAATTGTGTAATGATAACAACATACAATTCATATCGTACACGCTAGAAGATTTTGAATGGGATACAATTAATGACACTGGTTTTGACAATATACATCCAGGCCCAGTCCCACACAGAGAGTTTGCCTTAAAAGTGTCAGATGATATAGCGTTTAGCCAAGTTTGCAGTGAACTGGCTAAAGCAAACAGTAAATACAAATAACAATTACATTTAGGGTATGCAATGGCAGACAAGAAAACACATAAACAACCACAAGAAGCAACAGACGAAGTAATGCATAAACTGTTAGATCAGAAAATTGAAATACCAGTCGGTTTGCTTAGACAGAAGCATATTTTTATTGCAACACCTTGTTATGGTGGACAACTTGGCGAACCGTATTTTAGAAGTATGATGAGACTTGCAATTATGTGTAGCAAGTATGACATACCTTACACAGTAAGCACACTAGCAAACGAAAGTCTTATTACAAGAGGCAGAAATACACTAGTAAGTTTCTTTATGGAAAACAAAGACGCAACTCATCTATTCTTTGTAGATGCTGATATCGAATTTGAACCAGAGGATATGCTAAGAATGGTTGCATATGACAAGCCTGTTATAGTTGGTGCTTATCCTAAGAAAGCAGTTAACTGGGAAAGCATTATTGGCGCCGCTAGAGCAAACCTAAACGAAACAGCACAAACAATAGAAGGGCATAGTTCAAACTATGTTGTAAACTTTGACTTTATAAAAGACAATCAAGGGAATAAAACACCACAAGTACAAATACAAGACAACTTGGTTAAACTCAAAGATGCTGGTACAGGTTTTATGTGTATCAAGAAAGAAGTTATTCAGCAAATGTTTGATGCTCACCCTGATTTAAGTTATGCTAACGATATCAATGTAGACCAGAAATTTGAAAAACACATGTATGCATTGTTCGACTGCATTATTGATCCAGAGAGCAGACGTTACTTGAGTGAAGATTATACCTTCTGTAGACGTTGGCAAGAGCTTGGCGGAGATGTTTGGCTAGATCCAAGAACTGCACTTAACCATGTAGGACATTATACGTTCCGTGGCAATATTAGAAAATTATTAACCGGAGATCCTGTATAATGGAACAAGAAGTAACAGAAATAAAAGAAGTAGAAAGCAAAATAGATAAAACTATTATATCAGTGTTACTGCCTACTAGAGGTAGAACAGACTTACTAAAAAAGAGTTTAGAAAGTTTAATTAATCATGCTTCTGATCCTACTAGGATAGAAATACTGTTAGGACTAGATTCCGATGACGAAGAAACAAGACCTTTTATTGAAAAAGAAATAGCACCATATTTGCAAGAGCAAGGTGTTGAATGCCGAGCAAATATTTTTGAACCTCTAGGTTATTCAAAGTTACATGTATATGTAAACACATTATCTACATCTGCTACTGGGCAATGGTTATTCTTTTGGAACGATGATGCATTAATGGAAACACAAGGCTGGGATGACCAGATTGAAAGCAAAAATGGTCAATTTAAATTGTTTGCTCCGCATGATAACCATGAAGGACATCCTTACGCAATACTTCCTATTATTCCGATGGATTGGTTTAGATTGATGGATCATCTCAGTATGAATTCTCAGAATGATGCTTGGTTGAGCCATGTTGCGTATATGCTAGATATATTTGAAAGAATAGACATTAACTTCCTACATGATCGTGCAGATTTAACAGGAAATAATGATGATGAAACATTCAAGGCTAGAGCATACTCAGAGGGTAATCCAGCAGATCCTAATGACTTTGGGCATCCAGATATGCAAAATGCTAGAGTAAGAACTGCATTTAAACTTGCTTGGTTCCTAGATAAAATAGGACAGCATTCAGATTGGTGGGACAGTGTACAAGCAGGTACGCAAGATCCATTTGAAAAAATGATATTCCCGGATGGTGTTAAAGGCGCAGGCCAATTAGAAGCTGTCGGTGATGTTATCCCTGATGATGAGATTCTTAACTTATAATGCGTATATTGTCATTTGGTGATAGTTTTACATACGGATACGGTATGCCAGATTGCAACGACTACTCGCCTGCACCAAGTTTATTAGCCTACCCCCAACTATTAGCACATGAATTTAAATGTGGTGTACTAAATCTAGCATCACCAGGCGCCAGCAACAAAGAAATTTGGAACATTATTTTACAATCTAAAGTAAAGTCTGGCGATATAGTGACAATAATGTGGTCGGCATTTGACAGAACTTGTGCTATTCATACTCCTCAACAAGATCCAGCAACTACTGATAAATGGCGTATAGCTGAGTTGACAACAGGCACGTTTAATACTGAGCATATGACAGCAATGGGACACTGGATAGAAGACGATTTGAGCCAATCATACTATAGGCATGTCCACAATGACAATGATGCTAGTATAATGTCGAATTTATATATGTCTCATGCAGACTTTTATCTAAAAAGTATAGGTGTTAAACTAGTTATACATGCAGTAATACCACACTTGCGCCTAAACCGCCTGCCACATTGGAATAATAATATAGAAGTAATAAGATGGGACAGCATAGATACTACACCAGACGGCCATGCTGGGCCACTATCACACATTGATTTTGCTAAAGTTTTAGCAAGGAAAATACAACTTAGTACTTGACAAATCCTGTAAAACCTGTATAATATACTTTTTATAGGAGTATTCGTATGGCCACACATGCAATGATTGATATTGAGACATTAGGCACAGAGCCCGATGCAGTAGTATTATCGGTAGGTGCAGTTAAGTTTGACCCGTATAACAGCATAGAACCTCACACAAAGCAACTGTGGCGCCCTACAGTGGACGCACAGACTGAAGGTGGACGTAGTGTACTAGAAAGTACATTAGAATGGTGGGCTAAACAACCTCAACATATACAAGATGAAGCCTTCTCAGATGAGGGAAGAATACCTCTAATCGAATTTGCATCGCAATTAAATAAGTATCTTGTTGGTGTAGATAAAATTTGGTGTCAAGGCCCACAGTTTGATATGGTAATACTTGAGAACTTGTACAAGCAGTTTGATCAACACAGAGGTTGGGCGTTTTGGCAGATTATGGATTGTAGAACTGTCTTTAATATGATGCCAAAAGATCCACGCAAAGCAATTCAGCAAAACTTACATAGTGCTGATGCTGATGCATACTACCAAGCATTGTGCGTACAGCAGTCATACTCCCACTTTAATATTTGTCAATGAGTCAATACACTGATAAAATCAATAAAATAGCAGAAGATTTTGCATCAATTGATAATTACGAAAAACTTAATGCTTTAGAAGGCAGAGACGGAATGTTGATTATGCATTATAATCATGGTGGGAAAAAGATAGAATTTAGAATTGATAGCGAGTACGAAAATGCATCGGGCAAAGCAGGCGAAACTATAATTGTGCCAGCCACAGATGCATACTATCTTTCATTAAAGTCACAGTACGAATCAGAGACTTGGGGGCACAAAATAGGCAAATGGTGGAAAAAAATTAAGGGTGTACAAGCGCCTAAGAACATATTTGGTGATTGACAAAATGATAAGTAGTAGTATAATATGCTTTTAACTTCGAGAGGTTACACATGGAACCAGTAATAATTTTAATACCGTACATAATCGGTACATTAATAGGATTGCATTTTGGATTCAAGAGTGGTGTTAGACTAGGTTCTGAGAACACTATTGATGCATTAATGCAGAAAGGGTTTTTAAAATACAAAGAGACAGCAGAAGGCATTATTGAATTTATCAAGGTAAAATAAATGCTCTTTAAAAAGTTTGGCAAGAAAAACGGTATAATACATACTACTATCTTTATGTTAGCAAGTCTAGTATTTGCATACCTGACATTTTTTTACTTCACATTAGCAGAATGGTTAACACTATTTGTAGGTGCTACGGTGTTTACAGGCTTTACCACATCAGGTTTTTTACATAGGTACTGCTCACATAGAAGTTGGAAAATGCCACGCTGGTTAGAAGTATTTTTATTAGGAAGTACTACAGCATTAATGAATCAACCTGCAATGGGTTGGGCGGCAGTACATTTATCCCATCATGCACACACTGACAAAGAGGGAGATCCTCACGGATGGGTGCATTCTGTATGGGATAACTTTATGGTATTTAATAAAGTACCACCTATAAGACATGTACCACGTTGGATGATTAGGGATAGGTTGTATGGTTTCCAAGCCAGGTGGTATTGGGAGAGTGCATTTGCATTGCAGGTAACTTTTGCACTGTTATTCAGTTGGCAAGTGTTAGTTTCTCTTATTGCAATATCGTATCTGTATCAGGTAGGGCTTAATCTTGTAGGCCACACTCCTGCACTTAAACCACGCAATAGTCATCTACTTGCTATACCTTGGATGGGTGAATTATACCACGCAAATCATCACTGGAATCCAGGTGATCCTAGGTTTGGACTACTAGACGGCACCTATTATTTCATGATAAAATGGGCAGAAATGCTAGTTCCGAGCCAAAAAAACACTAATAAATCTTAAAACCTAGTAGAATTAACGGTCTACAGCCTAAATAACGGTTGACAAATAGCCAATATTTGCTATAATATATGCATAAGTTAATTAAAAAGAGAAGAAATTTATGTACAACATTTACCAAATCAAACTAAGCGAAGCAGTATACACTCATGTGAATGGTCCAGAAGGCGGACATTCAGAGACTGCTAAGAAGTTTCCAGAGTACAATGCTAACATGGAAGTAACTATGCGTGGTGCAAAAGGATATACTCCTGAGATGTTTGCACATTACAGCAAGGTATGTGAAGTTGCTAACTTTGAAACAGAAGGTAGTAAGTTAGAAGAAGTGTTCAAAATCTTAAACGGTTACTACTTTGATGAAGACACTGACACAGACGAAACATTTGATGCTTTCGTTAGTGGTTTTAAAATGAGAACAATCACTCGTAAGAACGGTGAGGTTGTAACTTTCAGAGACATGCATTCACTATCAGTTGGTGACATTGTTGAAGACACTACAACAGGCAAGTTCCACATTGTAGATGGTATGGGCTTTAAAGAAGTAGAAACTAACACATTAGAAGTTGCTTAATATGAAAGAAAGAGCAATACAATTTGCCACTGAGGCGCACGGAGACCAAGCAAGAAAGTACTGTGGTTCTCCTTACATCACTCATCCTATTGCAGTAGCAAAGATTGTAGAATCAGTTGAACACACTGAGGAAATGGTTGTTGCGGCAATATTGCATGATGTTGTTGAAGACACTCCTGTAACAATTGATGAGATTGAAACTGAGTTTGGTCCTGTTGTTGCAGAGCTTGTTCATTTTTTAACAGACATTTCTGTTTTAGAAGATGGTAACAGAGCACACAGAAAGCAATTAGATGCTGAGCATAATAGCAAAGGTCCTGCTGGAGCACAAACTATTAAGGTTGCTGATTTAATTCATAACAGTTCAGACATAGTTGTACAAGATCCTAAGTTTTGGAAAACATACAAAATTGAGAAGTTGAATACTTTGAACATGTTGGATAAAGCAGATCCTGTATTAAAGGAAAGAGCAATGCGTCAAATAATGGGCTCCAAATGAACGGACTAGTAATTTTTATAGCATGGATAGTTTGGGTAGTGTCGTATCTACGCCTACCTAAAATGTCTTTCCCTCAGGTTAATATGGTACAGCGATTTAACTTTGCTACAATTAATGCTATTTTAGTTTTAATAATTTATATGGTGATTCAATATGATTGATATACTACAAGAAGTTACAGATTGGGGCAAGTACCCAGTTAGCAATGGCATTTATCATGTCAATGGCGCAGGACAATTAGTGGCCTATCAAGCACCTAAAGGCGAACTTAAAACGTTTAACAAACCAATGAAGCAGTTTAGTAAAAGCAGACGTAAGTTTGTTTCGTTAGGACAACGAGAAGAAGAACTTGCGGCAGGCGTTGTTACAGTACAAGGTTCGAATGGCAAAGTGTATATTATCGATGATGGTAAATGCTCATGCCCTGGGTTCACATTTCGAGGTAATTGCAAACACATCAAATAAATAGTATTATGGAAAACAAAATATGTTAGTAGAAGCAAACCATCAAGCATTACATGTTAGAGCAGACACAGATCCTTTTAGTGCAACTGATGTAGAATGGTCCGCTAGGCAAACAGAAATGCTACAACTTATGAAAGATAGGTTTGGTATTGGATTAGCGGCACCGCAGTTAGGTGCTAACTACAGAATGTTTGTAATGAACCATACTAGTATCGGTGATATAGGAGTTTATAATCCTGAGATTATTTCTCAATCAGAAGAAACAACCTGCCAAGAAGAAGGCTGTTTAACGTTCCCATTATTATTTTTTATGGTAACAAGACCAGCAACATGTGTTGTTAAGTTTCAAGATTGCTTTCAAAAAGAGCATACACTGGAATTAGCAGGCACTGATGCTCAATGCTTTCAGCATGAGTTTGATCACTTAGAAGGTAAGTTATTCTTAGAATATGCAAGTGATATGAAATTGCAGAGAGCAATAAAAAAACGTGAAAAGCGAGTTAAACAAATTATGAAGATGCAAAAATGACAAAAACAGTAGAACAAATAAAAGAAATGATCAGTACCAGTGATGCAATATTATTCATGAAAGGTACACCTCACAAACCTGAATGTGGCTTTAGTGCTAAAGTAGTACAAGCACTTATAGAAGTCGGCAAGCCATTTAGTTATGTAGATGTATTAGCAGACCCTGACATAAGAGCAACACTTCCGGATATTAGTGATTGGCCTACATTCCCTCAACTTTTTGTTAAGGGAGAGTTAGTTGGTGGCTGTGATATAATTACAGAGATGCACCAAAACAATGAACTAGCTCCGATGTTTAGTTAGGATATTTTTATGGACTATCCGTTCTTTGTTAATAACTTTGATAGGGTTAAAAATCACAAAACACAGTTTCCAGCAGTAAGCAAGATATTTGAACATCCTGTGTCCTTTTGGTATGGCGAGCGTAATGGCAAAGGTTGTACAGATCTACACAAAGGTATAAACCGACTGCTAACAAGAGCATTACCGCAACTGCCTGTATTTGTTATATATAATTTGCCTTCAAGAGACATGGGGCATTACAGCAAAGGCGGAGCAAGTAATGAAGAAGAGTATATAGATTTTCTATTTCAATTCTGCAATGGAATTGGTGAACATAGTCCTATAGTTATTTTTGAACCTGACGCATTACCGCATAGTACATTAATGGATAAAGAGGACAGAGAGTTTCGTATTAAGCTCATGAAACATGGTCTCGAAGTGTTAACAACACATAGTAATGCTATTGTTTATGTTGATATAGGGCATAGCAATTGGCTGGAACCAGATGTAGCAGGCAAATTAATTAACGCTGTTACTAATAACCATGTGCGTGGGTTTAGTGTTAATGTAAGTAACTTTAGAAGTACTGAAGAGAGCATCAAATGGGCTCTCAGACTTACAGAGAGCACCTCTAACAAGCACTTTGTCATAGATACGAGTCGTAATGGCAATGGACCATATGGAAACGACTGGTGTAATCCTCCGGGAAGAGCACTAGGTATTCCACCTACTTGTGACACAGGTGTAGATCAATGTGATGCATTTCTTTGGATTAAGATACCCGGGGAATCAGATGGTACTGGGAATGGCGGACCGAGAGCTGGAAGGTTTTGGGCTGAATACGGAAGTGGCTTAGTTAAAAATAAAAGGATATAATATGAAGTTTAGGTTATACGGTGACTCTTGGTGTTACTATTGGCTCCAACCAGGGCAAATAAAAAGTAAAGATATAACTTCCGTAGTTAATTGCGACGTTAATGCGTATGATTCAGCCAACCAGACGTTAGATATACATAAAGAGAATCGCCCGGACCTCGATCAGACTAACTTATATAAGATACTTTTTCAAGGACTCGGACATGAGCTGAGTAATTTAGGATTTCCAGGAGCCACATTTCAAAAGGTAGTTGACTTTCATATTATACGTTTTGATTTAGACCCAGTAGATTTTAACATAGTATTTGTGCCCAGCATGTTTAGACAAGCAGATGATTTGAATAAATTACCAGTAGAGGTATTTAAGTCAGTTCCCCGTCTTAACGCACACATGTCGTATACCCAGGAAAACATTATACAAAGATTAAGAGAATATGCAGAAAAAACAAAACAGCATTTTTTCCTCATAGGCGGCCACCAGCCACTTTATAATGATGCTGACAAGAATACTGGCGAATATGTACATGTATTGTACTTTGATTTATTGATGGAAGAGCACAAGATTGATCCCAAGCACATAAAAGAACCTGCATGGTTTAGAATGTCAACTGACATAGATTGGCAAAAGGTTAATTTAGAAAGTTGGGGCGATGATGTTCTTGGTAAAGTTGGTAACGACTTGAGGGAAGCAAATTGTGGATTGACAAATTGGCAAGATACTGGCGACGACAGCGATCCTGTGTTACAATACTTGCTGTGGCCTGATATTGGACACCCAAGTCCTACTGTAATGTTTAACGTAACTAATAAAATATTGCATTTAGTTGATAAGTTAACTAACGCCTGAAGGGTCTAAATCGTCATTGTCTACTAAATCTGGGTCAGCAACATCAACAGAATCTGGTCCTGCCATGTCTTCACCAGGCGGTACTTCTAAAGCATTTTCTAAGTAATGTTTAGCATCACTGATATATGTATTCGCTTTAGTTAATTTTGCTTGCCACCAATGCGGGAAGTCTGAATCTGGAAGTCCGTCTAACATTTTATATAATTCTACACAGTATTGACCCATTTGGAATAGATCTCTTTTTATCATGTCTCTTTCGTTATCAACATGTCCGACTGCTAATTTCTCATCACTACCTGCGTCTTTTTCATTAATATCATAAGAATCAAGCAATGTAGTTGAACGAGGTTGTTCAATAATAGTTGGTTTAATGCCTGCTAATACTTGTAGTTTTTCTATCTCGTTCATTTTATAATCCTGCTAGTTTTCTAAGTTCTGACATTGTTTCTTCTAGTGCATTGTCAATTGCTGTTTCTACAACCTCTGGTTGTACTGAATTTAACCCTGGAAGATCTGGCTGACGTGGAGACTGATCTGCGTTAGACGGTGCAGTTGGATCTTTTCTAGCAACAATCTTATAACCAATTTGGCTTAATGAATCTTGCGTAACTTTTATTTGTTGACCTCTAGCATTCATTATAATAGCTAGTGCAGGAATACCTCCAGATGGTGGCACAACTGTTATTAATTTATTAGGTTTTTGTAATTTGTCAATTTGTTGTCCTACTTGTACATCTTTACCTGTATTAGATATTAATGAGTAATATCCATCTGGCTCATCGAGATTAAATTCAGACTGTTTGAACTCGTCTATAGACTCTTCTTGGTTAACTTCATCATCACCTACCATATTGTGATTGTCTACAAAGTCTTCACTGTCATAGTCTGTGCCAGCCATGTCATCTGCATTTTTATCTGCACTTACATCCTGTGCCGCTGGTTCTAATACTTCTTCTCTGTACTGCATGTACCTTTCTTCAAAATTATCTTTGCCAACATAATCTGGAGCAAAGTGATGTATCATATCCTGTACTAAATCTTCTTCTTTTTGTCCAACGTATGCATGTAATTCTTCATCTTCCATGTCCATTACGTTTACTTCTGAGTCAGTTTCTACTATTGAATCAACTACAGATGAAAGATCTAAACCTTCTGTATTTGTAGAATTAATATACTTCTTGTATGCTGGCGTACCATCATTTGTAGGTTCGTCTTGTTCATCGTTACCAATTTGTCCTGTACCTTGACAACGTTCACAATCATATTTTTCGCCGTCTTCATCTTTGTGCGTACCTAAACCACCGCAATGTTTACAGTCATTTTCTGTACCATCGCCTTCTTCGACTGCTTCTTCTGGGTTACCATATGTCTCACATGGATTCTTACCACAACCACAATTCTTAGGCTTGTCACTTTCTGTTTTCAAACCTGCTAATTTTTTCATTTCTTCCATTTCTAATTCATCGTCTTGCTGTGAATCATATTCTGGGTCATCTAAACTGACCATTTCTGGTTCATCATCTACATCTGTGCCTGGTTCAGCTTCTGGCTCATCAAAGTTATCTAGTTCAGCATCTTTCTTGTGCAATTCCATATTATTGATTGCATTGTTTACCAATGCCAATGTCCACTTGCGATCTTCGTCGCTCAATGCCATTACTCCACCTTCTGGCAAAGTATCAATGATGTTACTTAATCTGTCACTTACTGCAAAGCCTTCGTCATCGTTGGCTAATCTAGCATTAATCTCACCTAGTACAAAACCTGGTGAACGTGCTAGTAGTTTTAAAAATTGGTCTTTTTTAACTGATGGGTCATTTATGTCAGCACCATCTGGAAACTGGTTAGCCATGCTTCTAGCTCTTTGCTTGCTATTAACTGGTCTGCCTGTATCAACACTAATCATGTCATTAGGTGCAATCTTAGTAAACCCTACTGAATTTGGGTTACTGGCTGCCGCCTTCTCAGGTCTTTGGGCTGCCGACTTCTGGTCCTTAGTACTAATACCTGGCTCGTAATCCATTGATCCTTTGCCTGGTGAAAAGTTAACTGGCGCTTCGTCTAGTAGACCTGCTAATTTTTTTAATGTTTCTAGAGACTCTTTCATAATTTTACCTGTTATTTTGTCATATACCAAATCAAAGATTCTTTGATCAAATTTGCCCATTGTTCCTGTAAATACTTGTTTAGCACTATCTAGGTCTGGCGCAGTTATTAATGCTTGCCTAAATGCACTTGCACTAGCGGCTTCGTCTTCATTACCTACTGTAGGTGCTTGGTACACATACCCACGTTTTTCCATTGACAATGTGTCGTTATTAGTATTTATCATTTGAAGGTAACCTGCTGTGCCATCCTTCTTTGGTTTAAAGCTAAATCTAGGATTGCCTTCCATATCCTTACCACCAACAGCAAAAATTAATTTGTGTTCACTGTTTGGCACAAACGTTTTTTCGTACTCTTTCCAGTTATACATATTTTTAGAAATAATAATTTTATCTCTGGGTATACCGTGTACACCTGTCATAATTTCTATTTTTTCACTTGCATCAAAAGGTGATTTACCTGGCTCTACTTTGTTTGATGTTGTTATGTATACATCTGCATCTGGAAATTGGGCTTGCAAATGCCTGTACACTTCCGCATGGTGCGGTAGCATAGGTTGAAATCTTCCTGGATATAAAACTATTGTTTTCAT
>TARA_R110000796_G_scaffold75394_3_pt1 | contig 21998 bp, 19 predicted proteins | sample TARA_R110000796 | Tara Oceans TARA_R110000796 (sample SAMEA4397815) | marine metagenome | biome: Polar Biome; feature: [SRF] surface water layer (ENVO:00010504); material: water (ENVO:00002006), including particulate matter (ENVO:01000060) such as... | depth 5 m
AAAGGCATCTTCGCCATCCAGCGCTTTAATTGGGCGAATAGTTACGCCCTGTGCATCCAGCGGTACCATTAAAAAAGACAAACCATGGTGGCGCTGCGAACCCGCTTCTGAGCGAAACAAGCCAAATGCCCAATCGGCATAAGTAGCACGGGTAGACCAGGTTTTTTGGCCATTCACAATGTAATGGTCGCCATTGCGAATTGCTTTACTACTAATGTTGGCCATATCTGAGCCAGCATTAGGTTCAGACCAGGCTTGCGCCCACATGTCTTCACTTGATGCCATACGTGGTAAAAAGTGCGACTTTTGCTGCTCCGTACCAAATTCAAGTAAAGTAGAGCCAAGTAATAGCTGGCCATTTTGATTTACTCGCCCTGGTGCACCTGCGCCGTAGTATTCTTCTTCAAAAATAAGCCAGTCAATTAAGTTACACCCGCGGCCGCCATATTCTTTAGGCCACATAACCATAGAAAAACCCGCTTTATGTAGCTTGCGCTCCCATTGGCGGTGCAGCTCAAAGCCTGCTTTGGTGTCGTAAGTGGGCAGCTTTTCTGCAGGTACATTTTCTGCAAGCCACTGACGCACTTCCATACGGAAATTTTGTTGCTCTGTTGTATAAGTTAGTTTCATAGTCGGCCTCAAAAATTCGCTTCGCGTTTGTCTACAAACGCGCGGCGGGTTTCAGCAGAATCTGGGCTGGTATAAGCTTGCAGCGTAAACCCTTGCTCCCAACGGTATTTAGCTTCTAGGTCACCGTCTTCAATACCATTTAGGCTTTCTTTAGCAATGCGGATCATATCGGAGCTTTTTGCGGCAATTTTGCTGGCAATTTCCAGCGCGGTATCGCGTAATTGCTCTTTAGGTACAATGCGTTCAATAAAGCCGTATCTATCGGCATCTTGTACCGAAATAGTTTCGCCAGTAAAAAACAAGTAACGTACTTTTTGCACCGGAAATAAGCGCTGTAAATGCGCGCCGCCGCCCATAGCGCCACGATCTACTTCTGGTAGCGCAAAAGTGGTACATTCTGACGCCACCACAATATCGGCCGCACCAGTAATACCAATACCGCCACCCAGCACATAACCATGCAGCGCAACTATTACTGGTATTGGACACAAATGTACCGCTTTAAACGTTTCGTAATTGCCGGCGTTAACGCTAACAATACGCTCTGGGTATTTATCTAACTCTTTAATATCAACACCGGCACAAAAACCACGCCCTTCTGAGCGAATAATTAATACCCGAGCAGCCAAATTTTGGCCAATACTGTTGATCAGATCGGCGAGCGCTTGCCATTCAGCACTGTCGAGTGCATTTACCGGTGCTTTATTTATAATTATTTCGGCGATACCGTTTTCGATATGGCTTTTAAATGCTGGGTTCATAGCTTAGGCCTCTTCTTCGACTGACCGGTTAGTCCGGCGGATTAACAATTGCTCAAGACAGGTGTCTGCCTCGGCGATAATTTCGTTTATTAGTGTCTCAACGCTAGGTAAGTTATTTATTACCGCCGCCACTTGGCCGCTGGGTAAAATACCTTCGTCGGGTTTACCTTCAACCATAGATTTTTGAATTAACACCGGTTGATTAGCCGACATTACCAATGTTGCTGCAGCTTTGGGATCTTCACGCAGGCCATTAAAAAACACTTTGAGCATATGCAGCGATGTCATGCCGGTTTCTTTTTGCCAATGGCGCGCACTTTTTAGTGCCAACCATAAGCGCTTAACACCACCCGAGCGCTCTAAATCATCAATAAATGGCGTGTTGATCATCCGGTGACGCAGGCCATCTACCGCAGTAGAAATGCGAATATCGGCACTGTCTTTAGTATCAAGATAACGCTGCTGGGTGACTTTTGGCGTGGGTGCATCGCAGGTCAGCAAAAAGCGCGTGCCCATTGCCATACCTGCAGCGCCTGCGCCTAATACTGAGGCCAAACCACGCCCGCACGAAAAGCCCCCTGCGGCAATTACTGGTACCGACACCGCATTTAACACTTGCGGTAACAAAATAGTGCTCGGTACGCTGCCAGTATGACCGCCCCCTTCACTGCCTTGAATGGTGATCATATCGGCGCCCATGGCAACCGCTTTTACTGCATGCTTTACTGCGCCTACGGTGGGAATGCACAGCACACCTGCCGCTTTGAGTCGCTCAATAGTGGCTTTATCGGGGCCGCGTCCGTAGCTCACCGCACGCAATTTGTAACTAATAGCTAAATCAAGACATTGCTGCGCGTTTTCTTGAAACATATGAAAATTAAGACCAAAATTACTGGTCCCTGTGGCAGCAATTACTTTTTTTATGGCACTTTCCACTTCTTCAGTGTTCATCGTCGCGCCAGCTAAAAAACCAAAACCGCCCGCACGCGTTGTTGCTATTACTAAGTTTGCATCAGAGACCCAGCCCATCGCCGTTTGAATAATCGGATAACGACAGCCCAGTGCCTCTGTTAACGGCGTATTCCAGCGGCCATCGGCATTATTGTGCTCTGTGCTCATATTTATTTTTCCTTGGCTGCTGATTTATTGGCTTGAGCCATCGCTTTCGCGTCAAAGCCACCTAAGCGGTCACCCGATATTGTTTCGTTATGCGCATGCGCAAAATGATGCAAACCAAACGCCATATCCATGGTTGAACGTTTACCCATTAAATCTTCGGCGTTATTAATTACTTGCTTAGTTAATTGCAAACCCAGTCGTGGCATTTGTGCAATCTGATTAGCTAAAGTAAAGGTCGTCTCTTCTAAATTATCCCTTGGCACTACGCGATTCACCATGCCCATTTGATAAGCACGCTCTGCCGACATACGATCGCCGGTAAATAAAAACTCTTTGGCAATACGTGGATTAAGCTCGTGCACATGCGCAAAATACTCAACCCCAGGAATACCCATGCGCACAACCGGATCAGAGAAAAATGCTTTGTCATCGGCAATAATTAAATCACATACCCACGCCAGCATTAAGCCACCAGCCACACAGGCACCTTGTACCATAGCAATCGTTGGCTTAGGCAAATCGCGCCAGCGACGGCACATTCCTAAATACACTTCGTGCTCGCGAGCATATAAAAACTCACCGCCGGGCTTATTAGCGTGATCGTAAAAAAGGTTAGTACGATCAAAGCTTTTATCAACATCGCGCCCAGGGGTGCCAATGTCATGACCAGCAGAAAAGTGCTTGCCGTTACCGGCAAGTACAATTACTTTTACTTCGTCGTCGTTACACGCAAGCTGAAAAGCCTTATCTAGCGCGTAGGTCATTTGCGAGTTTTGCGCGTTGTTATATTCAGGGCGATCCATGGTAATAACCGCCACTTGAGCGCGCACTTCGTATAACACTACGTCATCTATTGTTTGAACTTCACTCATTACGACTCCTCTGGGCGTACACCCGGTGGGTTGTCTTTTAGCTGTTTAGCTCTAATATTGTGCGGATCCAATTTAGCAATTAATGCTAACTGCTCAGCTGTAGGCGCTGGTGTGGTTGGAGTGTTTGCCTCAACGTGAATTTCAAAGCCTGTTTTTTCAATTACTTCTTGTACACTCACACCAGGGTGAACGCTCACTAAGCGCAATTGATGCTCTGGACCTTGCCAATCCATCACACAAATATCGGTGATCACTAAACGAATATCGACATCCGATAGCTGATAACCTTTTGGCAAACGTGCTGGGTTGTAACCAATTGAGCACACCACATCACATTCTTGCTCTACAAATACGCGTTTACTGTGGCTTGGCACAAAAAACGAGTTAGCATGGCTAATTGAGTTACCCGGTAAACCACGTACGCCTAACATTTGTATTTTAGGTTTATCGTAGTCGCCCCCTAGGGCTGAAATATTACTTTGCCCGTACTTATCAATTTGCGTTGGCCCTATCATGGCGTGGCGTTTACGGCTCCACACATTGTCAAAAATGCGTGAAAAACCCATCCATGTTTCGTTACGCTGTACAAAATCATCGCCACGTGCGCCAATCGGATTTGGCTCACTCAGTAAGTAGGCTTCTGAGTCTGTCATCATTAAATCTGGGTTGTTAGTACTCATAGAAATACTCGCCGCTAAACGCGGAATAACCCCAATGCCGGTGGCAAGCACTTCACCATCGTTATCAAATGCGGTTGCTGCGGCACAAATCATTAATTCTGCCAAGCTGTATTGAGTTGCTGTCATTTTAATGTCCTGCCTTAGTAACTTGTGTTAGGGATTTGACGGATCGCATCGATGCCGCCTAATTTAGCTTGGTACTCTTGCTCTGATTTATTATTAATAAACTCATCAAAGTAAGCACTAAAGCCGCCTTCTTTTGCGTATTTGTTATATTGCAGCAAATGTTTATTATCAATGCCGTAAAATGGCGGACAACTGCTTGGATGCGCGCCCCCAGGTACTTCACTTACGGCCGTTGTTAAGCTGCGTTCCCAAAATACTTTATCTGCCGCTGTGCGATCATAAAAATGATCGCTGCTAACCAGCTTGTCGCAGGTGACATAGCTTTTATTTGCTGCGCGTACAAACCAATCGTCTAGGTAATGATCTGGACCTGAAATCTGGCACACACCACGCTCATCAGCATGATCAACATGTACCAGTGCAGCGTCGAGTTTAAGCGCTGGCATTGCCACCCATTCTTTATCGTCATAGGGGCTATCAATCACTTGAATATCTGGGTTGTGGGTAAGTACATCTGTACCTAAACCAACTTGAGTTGGAATATAAGGACAGCCCCACGCCGCAGCACGAAGGCCAAGTAACAACATACCTTCGTCAATTTCCATTAGCTCAAGCTCGCCTTGTTCACGGGCTTTACGAAAAAAAGGTTCTAGTGGAATAAAGTCTAGCGATACAAACGCAAAGATTAATTTTTTTACTTTGCCAGCTGCGCATAACATACCCACATCGGCGCCGCCATAAGCCACAATAGTAAGATCTTTAAGATCCGATTTTATAATTTCGCGAATAAGCGCCATAGGTTTACGGCGCGGGCCCCAACCACCTATGCCAATTGTCATGCCATCACTTAGCTCAGCCACCATTTGCGCTGTTGTTTTTACTTTATTCATTATTTTTCTCCTACTGAGAAATCGTGGCCCCACAGGCTCACTCGGCTAAATTCAAAAGCGCAATGCTCTTCCCAGTTTTCAACTTGTAAACCACCAAAGCCATACTCTAAATCGAAGCCTGATGGTGTTTTCATATAGAATGAGGTCATTTTGTCGTTAAGGTGCTGACCTAAAGTGGCCGACAGTTGTACTTGATGTTGTTGTTGTCTGTCGTGAGCGCGGCCTACTTCTGTCATGTTTTCAACTTCGACCATGGCATGCACGCAACCGCTTGGTACCGGAAATTCACAAATAGCTAAACTGTGGTGACGTGCGTTGCCACAATGCATAAAGTAAATGCGAATTGGATCGGCCTCTGGTGCAGGTTTAAAATTAAATAAATCTGATAATTCAAACCCTAATACGTCGGTTAAAAACGCAAAGGTTTCATCAAAATTTGGCGCAGGTAGTACGGTGTGGCCTAGGCCCATATCGCCGGTAATAAAAGCGGGTACACCTTGAGGAGAAGTAAACGGTTGGCAGTCTGAAACATGACCCCAATACAGTTCGTGACGATTACCAGCTGGGTCATTAACTATGAGTATATTTTGTACGCGGCGCTGCTCACATAAGGCTTTATTAGCCTCTTCAAAGGCAATGCCTTTATCAAGTAATGTTTGTTTAGCGTTGTTGTAAGCTTTTGCACCTGTTAGTTCCCAACCAGAAGCAAAATAGCGCTTGTCTGCGCCGGGTATAACCAACATGCGGTATGGGCGCTCATCCATTTTGATGTAGAATCCACCGTCGTCAGTTGGCGCCGTCATCATCCCTAATACTTGCTCTGCGTAGTGTTGCCACTCTTGTGGAGCGTCAGTCTGTGCTACGAAATAACCTAATGCGCGAATATCCATGAACCCTCTCTTACAAAATTGTGATTAGGTTCATTATTAGGGCAAATTACTAATGCTTCATCGTCCATTGAGACTAACCAAAAAAACGAAAAAAAAGCATTAAGAGTCATAAGCTTAAAACTAAAAAAACAAAAAGCCGCTGAGCAATAATGTTGCTCAGCGGCTTTATATTTACCAAATTATTTACAGTGTTTAGCGATACAGGATCACCAAATCGTTAATCACACTTGGTTTATCATTGCCAACCACATGAATGTTCATTTCTAGGGTTAATTGCACCCCTTTGTGCGACACGCTAATGTCTTTTACCTTACTACGGCCATAAATAGTTGCGCCCGCAGGCACTGGCGCAGGAAAACGTAAACGGTTTGAGCCATAGTTAACCATATTATTAAAGCCGATAATTTCAAATGGCAGTGCAATCGTTAATCGTGACTGCAGCACTTGTACTAACGAGCCATGGGCAATGGTGGTTTTAAACGGGCTATCTGTTTTTGCGCGCTCAGGATCGGTATGTAACCAGTAATCATCCCCCGATAAATCGGCAAAAGCGTTAATCAGGTCTTGATCAACAACAACCACGTTACTCCAGTCGGTATATTTATTATCGGCCAGTGCATAAAGCGCAGCAAGGTTACTTAGCGGTACTTGTACTTGCCCTTTGTCGTTGCGTTCAAGCCCATTGAGCGGATTAATATATTCACGCACACCACCGGCATTATTAATAGAGGTAAAACGTAGCAAGGTATCGCCATCGCTACTCACTTTATCAAACACCGCTTTAACAGGCATGCCTATTTTAATGTCTTGCTCTGCCACATCTATTAACGTGGTATTGATACGAACGCCTTGAGCTAGTTCGACCACGGCTAATGCTTGCGGCATTTCGTCACTAAATTCTGGCATAGTTGGAATACGTGTAAGGGTGTATGAATATAAGGTGCCCTCACCGCTCACTTGCTGCCACTGCAGCTCGTGCGCTAAACAATGGCTACAATGATTACGTGGAAAGAACACCCACCCTTCACACTGCTTACATTGCTGAATTTTTAACTGATTTTCTTTTAGCGCCTGCCAAAATGGTGCAGAAATTTTTGTTGCGACTGGCATAGGTTTTAACGTTGCCATACTAGCCTCCTTGTAATATCAATGCGCCCTGCTCACTCATCACGCCACCGGTGCCACTAACAAATACATTGTCACACCTTTTTAGCTGTCGTTGATCGGCAGAGTTTGAAATTTGATGGAAAGCCTCAATAACTTGAGAATAACCGCCCGCTGCTGCAGCTTGGCCAAAACTAAGTTGCCCGCCGTGGGTGTTCATCGGAAAGTCGCCTTTAAAGGTGAGGTTATGCTCTTTAATAAAGCGCATGCCTTCCCCTTTAGGACAAAAGCCTGCATCTTCAAGTGATAACAACACAGTAATGGTGTAACAATCATAAATTTGCGCTGCATGTATATCTTTAGGCGACAGCCCGGCCATAGTAAACGCACGCTTTGCGGCTTCGGCAACTGGCGTCACTGTCATATCTTGCGCATACGATGGCGATTTAAATGATAAACGCTCACCAAAACCGGTAATAAATGCAGGGCGTTTTTTCGCTCTTGCAGCCACTTCTTTAGAGGCCACAATAACCGCCGCGCCACCCGATACCGGCATGACTATTTCTAGTACATGCAGTGGGTCGGCTACCATTTTAGAAGCTAATACTTGTGCAATAGTTAGCTCTTTGCCTTTAAAAATAGCGTCTTTGTGGTATTGCGCATTAAAGCGCTGATCGACTGCTATTTTAGCCATAGCCGCTTGATCGTAGCCATATTGCGCTGCGTAACGCTGTGCAATCATTGCATAACCGGTGTTTTGCCCCATGTGACCATAGGGCAAATCAAACTCTGCTTCTGGTGCGCCAAATGCCGTACTGTGGCCGCCATAACGCATAGCTTGCGCCATCCAAGCTGGGTCTTCATTTGGTGCCATTGGTGCCATGCGAGCGGGAATAACACACAGTACCGCTTGGCATAACCCCAGCTCAATCGCTGCCGCTGCACGCCAAATTTGTGCAACTGCGGTACAGCCGCCTAAATCAACTACTTCGGCAAAGTTTACTTCTATTCCTAAATATTCTGCGGCCATTGCCGGCACAAATACTGAGGCCTCGTGAAAATGTGGGCCATTAATAACCAAACCATCTAAATCACTTTTTTGTAGCCCAGCATCTAATAATGCTTGATTGGCTAAGTCGGCCACTTGTTCTAAATGAAACATTTGCGGCGCGGTTTGGTATTTCTCTGGTTTATATTGCGCCGCACCAACAATCGCGGCGTTTCCTGCTAAGCCCATTATTTTTCCTCCTGATTGCTACAGAACGGTAAAAATCCTGCCGCTTGCAACGCACTTTCACAGTATGGCTGGTAGCAGCCTAACTTATCGTTACGTATGTAAATTGGCTCATTACACGCTACTGGGTCATAACCTTGTTTTTGTAAGTCGACTTTACGCAGTTTATAGGTTGATGTCATGTCGGCGGCTTTGCTTACCCTAATAAACTGAGGGGCGGCGTAATTAGGCACTTTTTCTATGGTTAAAGCATAAAACACTTGTGGATCAAACTGCCGCCCTGGTTGCATAACAATAGCCGCCATACCTGCTCGTCCCTCATTTTCAGGAACCTGTACGCCATAAATATTAACCAGCTCGGCGCCATCGTATTCAGCCAAAGCGGTAGCCACTTCTTGCGATGATACATTTTCACTTTTCCAGCGATAGGTATCACCAATGCGATCTACAAAATAAAAGTAACCATTTTCATCGTAGCGCAGTAAATCGCCCGAGCGCCAGTAAGCGTCGCCTTGCTGAAACACATTGCGTAAAATTTTCTGCTCTGTACCTTGTTTTGAGGTATAGCCCTCAAAGCGGCCACCACCAAAATCAGGCATGTTAATTATCATTCCCAGCCCTTCCCCTACTTCGCCGGGTTGGCAAAGTACATAGTGGCCGTTCGCATCTTTAACATGGGTTTCGGTTTCGGTGTCAAACTTCACTAACCTAAAATTGGTGCGATCCCAGCGCGGCACGCGACCACACGAACCAATATAGTTATCTAAATTAAGTAAGTTAGTATTCGCTTCGGTAGATCCCCACCCTTCTAGCACGTCCATTTCGCCAAAGTACTCAAGCCAGCGACGCCAACTGGTTTCGGTTAAACCGGCACCTAACATGCAGCGCAGTTGATGATCTTTTGGCTTAATTCCCGTGGCCTCGGCGTAGTTAAGCAGGTAGCGGCAAATCTCACCTATGTATTGGCAAACGGTAATGTTATGCGTTTGAATATCATCCCAAAATTGCCTAACACTAAATTTACGCCTAACCACTATACTTGACCCCGCCGCGAGCGCAGTTGAAGTCACTGAAGTGGCTGCAGCGCCGTGGTATAAAGGTAAACAACAATAAAATACGTCATTTGGTGTGGCATCAATGGTTTCAACCATCACATCACCCGAGGTTAACCAACGCATATGGCTGTAAATCGCCGCTTTAGGTAACCCGGTAGTGCCTGAGGTAAAAATAAGTAAAGTTGGGGTTTCGCCCACCGTTGAGTCACGTGCCTGCTTACAACTTGTGCCACTGCGCGCAGCCACATCGCTATCAAAGCTGCTATCAATCCACTGAGGAAGTACCGGTTTATCAACTACCTCATCATCGCCTACCAGCCAAATTGACTTATTTGCCAGCTCTGGTGTGTCAATAAAACGCTGTACACATTCTTCACCAACAATAACTACATTGGCATCTGTGGTATTAATTGCATGTTCAAGCACGCTGCCTTGTACTTGAGTGTTAATAAAAGCGACCACTACGCCCAGCTTGGTTAAGCCAAACCACGCAAAGAAAAACTCAGGGCGATTTTCAATCGCAATAGCACACACATCACCTTCCATTAAACCACGGGCCTGTATCGCTTTAGCAAATTTACTTGCTTGGGCATCTACTTCGCTGTAGCTGTAGCTTTTACCTTGATAAATCAAAAATGGCGCATCGCCATGTGCTACTGCTTGCGCTTCTAGGCGGTCGGCAATGCTGTACTTTTGCGACGGACTAACCGAGCGTACTGCTAGTGCGCGCTTATCCATTTTTTGTTGTGTGGCGGCTCTAGATACTGGCGCGTTGTCGAGACTTCCAGCATAAGGAATTTTATTATTGTCCAACATATTATCTCCTTTGGTGTTAATCAACGAACGCGGATTTTAGGTGCTGGGGTATCACCCCGCATGGTGCGTAAAAACTGTTCAAGTGGCGCAGGAGTTGCCACTTCGGGTAACTCATCTGAATTAGGTCGATGCTGCCAAAACGACTGCCATGATGGGAATAAATCATGAAAGGTGCCGGTGTAAGGTTCGCGACCCGGCCAGCGCATTTTCATATCGCCAATTGGCGCTGAATTTATATCGCTGGCGTACCAATAACATGGCAAACGACGGCGGAAGTACCACACCCCATCAATGCGTTGGTAGTCATCCCAATACAGCATTTGCATCAGTACCCATTCACGCCCGGTTTCATGCTCATTTTTAGAGTACACAACACCAATGGCGTTGTTCTCATCAACAAACTCAATAATGTGCTGCCCTAAATGATGCGACGTGCCGGTGAATTGATCGCGCAAGGTTGAGTCAACCCAGGCTTTTAAATGAGCTCGGCCCGTTTTACCGCCCCCGACACGTACATCGGGAGCAAATAAGCCTACATGTGCGTCAATGTCACGCATATCTAATGACAACGAGTATTTACCCGCGAGCTGACGAATTGACTCAATAGACTCTAAGCGGTCAATTCGTTGTTCAAGGCTTGAACTTAAGTCACTCATATTCACTCCTAAATAAAGGCCATGCCGCCATTTACTGCGATATTTTGGCCGGTAATAAAGCCAGAATCATCACACGCTAAAAAGCTCGCTACTTTGGCAATGTCTTCACCTTCGCCCATGCGCGCTAATGGAATAGCCGCGATCATTTGCTGCGTCCACTCCTCTGGAATATCAGCCATCATGGGTGTATTGGTTGGCCCTGGTACTATGGTATTTACCCGAATACCCACTGGCGCTAGTTCGCGTGCCATACTACGCGTAAGCCCCATAACACCCGCTTTTGATGCGCAATAATGACTTGGGCCTTCGCCGGTTAATGCCGCCGTGCTGGAAACATTAATAATGCAACCCGATCCTTGGGCTTGCATAACTTTAGCCGCCTCACGACAACATAAAAAAGTACCGGTTAAGTTAACTGCAATCACTTTGTCCCAGTGCTCATCTGGGGTATCAACAAATGCATCAATAGAGCCCACACCAGCCACATTAATAATGGCATCGAGTCGGCCAAATTTTTCCACTACAGCGGCAATGGCATCACGTACTGAGTCGCTTTTTGCTATGTTGGCAGTAATAGCCACAATATTGCCGGCAACGTTTGCATTTAATTCATTAACGCTGGCATTTAATGTGTCGGCGTTAATATCTACCGCGGCGACATTAGCGCCTGCAGTAGCAAAATAACTTACTATTGATTGGCCTATGCCTTGCCCTGCACCTGTTACTAGCACAACTTGATCCTGATGTTTCATTTTTATCCCCTTGCTTTTCTCAAGCCAATTTGGCGTATATAGAGCAACATTTGCAGTCGCACCAATATTAATTTTCCAATTCATACTGGGATATGTAATAAAAACCAGCATCGTCCAATAAGACTAACCAACACAAACAAAACACTGGTCTAAATGGACGATGTTTTAAGCAAACGAGCAACGCAGTATTGAGTAGGAAAATTATATAAATAAGCAGAGGTGGTGAGCGTTCATTACCTTGTTAGCAAGGCAAAATTAGGAGTAAGAGTTTTGAATCAGCAAACAACTAATCCAGAGAAAGCACAGGATTTACCGTTACCACTGGGACACTTTGTTACCCTAGAAAACGGCCTTAAATTACATTATTTAGAGCAAGGCCAAGGCCCTATTGTTATTTGGCTTCATGGTAGTGGCCCAGGTGCCAGTGGTTTTAGTAACTTTAAAGGTAATTATCCTGAATTTGCTGATGCGGGCTATCGTAATATTGTGCTCGACTTACCTGGTTTTGGTCGCTCAGATAAACCCGATGACGTTAATTACGATTTAGCTTTTTTTGTCACAGCACTTAATGGTTTTATAAACGCCCTTGATTTACCTAAGGTGACTTTATTAGGCAATTCTTTAGGCGGTGCTATTGCGCTGGGGCAAGCTCTCGATTATCCCGATACGGTAGAGCGCCTAATTTTAATGGCTCCGGGTGGTGTTGAAGAGCGCGAAACGTATTTTCAAATGGAAGGTATAGTGCGTATGGTAGAAGTATACAGCCGTGGCCCTATGGGTGTTGATCAAATGCGCGAAGTGATGTCGTTACAACTTTTTGATTCAGCTGTACTTTCTGATGATATATTAGCAGAGCGCGCTGCAGTGGCAGTAACTCAACCGGCTAATTTATTTAGCACTATGATGGTGCCAAACATGACCGAACGCCTTGGCGAGCTTAACTGCCCAGTGCTTGGCTTTTGGGGCACTAACGATAAATTTAATCCACATCAAGGCATGCATAAAATTTTGGATAACGTACCAACAGCGCGCTTTATTATGCTTAATCGTTGTGGTCATTGGGTACAAGTAGAACATCAACGCCTGTTTAACAGCAGCTGTATTGATTTTTTACAACACGGCTAATACAGCACCTCAAAAAACATAAATAATAAGAGGTAATAATCTATGTCACATTATCAGCACTTGCTTAAACCAGGGAAAGTAGGCGGACTAACGCTGCGTAACCGCATTATGATGGCGCCAATGGGCTCTAATTATGCTGACCCTGATGGCCATTGTAGTGAGCGTATTCAAGCTTTTTATGAAGCCAGAGCAAAAGGCGGTGTGGGCCTTATTACTATGGGATCTATTGCTATTGCGTTTCCCGCAGGAACTGCCGAACCTTATCAGGTGGGTATTTCTAAAGATGAGTTTATTCCTGGATTAAAAGCACTTACCGAGCGGGTGCATAAGCATGGTGCAAAAATTGCGGTGCAATTACAGCATGCTGGTAAAACGGCAGTACGCGATTTAGCCGAAGGCCGCGAGCTTTGGGTGCCTTCACTGCCCCCTGCGCCACCACAAAGCGATATTATGCAAGCGGTAACACCAACAGAATTAAGTACCTTTGTTAGACCTCCAGCAGATAAACCCGTTACCATAAAAGTAATGGAAAAAGCCGATATTGTCCAAATGGTCGAATGGTTTGCCGCAGCGGCAAAACGTGCTCAGCAAGCGGGTTTTGATGCTATTGAGCTGCACAGCGCGCACTCGTATATTTTGGCTGGCTTTTTATCGAGCTATTATAATAAACGTGATGACGAATATGGCGGCAGTATTGAAAACCGCGCACGTTTACTGCTAGAGGTAATAGCCGCCATACGCGAACGCGTAGGCCAAAATTTTCCATTGTGGGTACGCCTAGATGCGCACGAACTCAACACCCCTGGCGGTATTACCCTTGAGGACTGTATTGCAGTGAGCAAAATGGTTGAACAAGCGGGTGTAAATGCCGTTAGTATTTCTGCTTATGCCACCTTAACCACAGGCTCTGCATTTACCGCCGCGCCGCTAGTGCATAAACCAGCAGGCTTTTTAGATTGGGCTGCGGCAGTGAAGAAAGAAGTGTCTATACCGGTAATTGCCGTTGGCCGCTTAGAGCCCGATATTGCCGATGCTGCTATTGCCAGCGGTAAGTGTGATTTTATTGCAATGGGACGTAAATTATTAGCCGATCCCGAACTGCCTAATAAACTCACCGCAGATCGTGAAGCCGACATTCGTCCCTGTATTTATTGCTATGTATGCGTAAGCCAAGTATTTATTAATCAGCGGGTTAAATGTGCTGTTAATGCCGCGACTGGTAAAGAATTTGAACTAAAAGTAATAATGACCGATAAGCCTAAACATATTGTGGTAGTTGGTGGCGGGCCTGCTGGCATAGAAGCTGCTGTAACCGCCAGTGAACGAGGCCATAAAGTAACCTTGTTAGAGCGCAGTAAACGCTTAGGCGGCACATTATTTTTTGCAGCGCTGGCCTATCCCGAAAATGGCAAGTTACTCGACTACCATTTAAGGCAACTAGCCCAATCTAAGGTTACAGTAAAACTGAATACCACAGCGACTCCGAAATTAATTAGCACACTAAATGCCGATGAAGTGTTTGTAGCAACCGGCGCCAGCCGTGGCATGCCCGACATACAGGGTTGTGAGTTAAGCCACGTTTGGTCTGGCGAACAACTTAGACAGTTACTTACCGGCGAAGTAAGTACTAACACCAGCAATAAGCTAACCGCGCTACAGCGCTTAATGTTAGGAGCGGGCAACACCCTGGGCTTAACAAAACACGTAGATAAATTACAACGCTTATCGCATTTATGGATGCCACTTGGCAAGCGCGTCACTATTGTTGGCGGTGGCTTAGTGGGCTTAGAGCTGGCCGAGTTTTTAGCTGAGCGTGGCCGCGAAGTGACCGTTATAGAAGCCGGACGTAACTTAGGCATCGAGCTGAGTATTGTTAGGCGCTGGCGGGTACTTGATCATGTTAGGCAATTAGGCGTTACTTTAATTACTCAGGCAGACGTTACCGCTATCGTTACCCACGCTGTGCACTATAAAGTGGACGAGCAACCCCGCAGCTGCCTTGCCGATACCGTAGTAATGGCAACGGGTATTACCACTGATAATAGCTTAACAAACAGCTTAATTGCAGCTGGCCATACAGTAAAAGACATTGGTGATTGTAATGACGTTGCCTATATAGAGGGTGCAATTAGTGCCGGTTATAAAGCTGGCTTAAGCTGCTAATAGCGACTAATTACTAACTACTAACACTTTTAACATAGGGGCACTCGCCCCTATTTTATTACCATAATTAAAGCTGCTGCCTTTTTATGGCTCAGCAAGAACCTCAGCAATAATACTTACAACTATTTTAAAGCGAGAAACTAACAATGAAAAACGCTACACATTTAACCAATAAAGTCGCCTTAGTTACTGGTGCAGCACGGGGTATTGGTAGAGCAATATGCCAAGCACTGGTTGACTCTGGAGCCACTGTTATAGCCACTGATATTTTAACTGAAGAGCTTAACCAAATGGCGCAAGAGCTTGGCGACAAGGTTACGCCAATGACACACGATGTAACCGATGAGCTACAATGGCAGTCGATCGTATCAGCAACTTTAGAAAAGCACCAAAAAATAGATATTTTAGTTAATAATGCGGGGATTTTACTGTTCGCAACGCTCGAAACCACAGAGCCGCAGCAGTTTCGTAAATTAATCGATATTAATATTACCGGCACCTTTTTAGGCTTACATAGCGTGATCCCCTGCATGAAAAAAGCCGGCAGTGGCGCTATTGTTAATATTTCATCAGCCTCGTCTATTTTACCTAACAATGGCACAGGTGCGTATGCTGCAAGTAAATATGCAGTAAGAGGGTTAACTCGCACCGCAGCGCTTGAGCTAGGCCCGTTTGGTATACGTGTAAATAGTGTGCATCCTGGTGCTGTAAATACCCCCATGACTAACCCACAGAGGCTAAGTAGCGAAGAGCTGAACCCACGCTATAAATTTATTCCACAGCAACGTGGTTGTCAGCCTGAAGAAGTAGCCAATATGGTTAACTTTTTAGTCTCGGATCAGGCATCTTACTGTAATGGCACCGAAATGGTGGTAGATGGCGGCCTAACGGCTGGTCAATATTATTATGGTGTACCTGGCGCGCCAGCACAGTAATAGCGACCTTCAACGCGCATTAAGGCTCTCAGTGCATGAACAAAAAAACCAGCCAGCAGTGAATAACTGTTGGCTGGTTTTTTATGTTTAACTCAAGATGAGTTTTAAGGCGCTAAAGCTGCAAACCGCGCTTGATGGTAATCGGCATCACCAAGGCACATTTGTGCTACGCGAATGCGCTTTAGGTAAAGACCAATGTCTAGCTCATCAGTAACCCCAATGCCGCCATGCATTTGCACCGCTTCACCGCTGATTAAATCGGCTACTTTTGATAGTTTCCATTTAGCTAAACTAGCGCTTGAGGCTAAATTTGCGTCAGCCTTATCTGCATCCGAAAGTGCGGCTATAACACAAGATTGAGCTAATTCTAATTCTACATAACAGCGTGCCGCACGATGTTGTAATGCCTGAAAAGTACCAATTTTTACACCAAATTGTTCACGTACCTTTAAGTATTCTATAGTCATATTAAACAGCGCTTTAATAGCACCAAGCATTTCAGCACTTAAACATAAACGACCTAAATCGAGTGCTTGTTGCAGTGCTTTTAAGCTATTGCCAGCATCGCCTAATAAGGCTTCTGCGGGTAGTTTTAAGTCATTAAAAGTAAGCTCGGCGTAATTGCGTGCATCTATAAGGTTAAGACGCTTAACCTTTACTTGCTCACTAAATGGCACAATAAACACACTACAGCCAGCGTTATGCTGCGCCGCAACTATCCAGCCATCGGGGCTGACACCATCAATAACCATGGTTTTTTTACCATTTAACACAAAGCCATCTACCGCTGTTGTTGCCGTTGTTTGCATGCTGTCGGGATCGTGCCTTGCATGTTCGTCAACCGCTAAGGCTAAGCGTTTTTCACCACTCATTATTGCTGTTAACCAGGTTTGCTGTTCTGCGTTAGCTAGTTGTTGTAATAATGAACCACACAGGGTTACCGACGATAACATTGGCGAAGCACTCAGGTGTTTACCCATAGCTTCAAATATTGCGCCCATTCCTTTATAACCAAAATCTAGGCCACCCAGCTCTTCGGGAAAAGTAATTGCTCCCCAACCTAGTTCCAGCATTTGTTGCCAAATTTTTTCATCAAAATTAACTGCGGTTGGCTTATCGCGTAATGCGCGCTGCGCTGCGACAGGGCTTTGCGCACTTAAAAACTCTTCTGCGGTATCTGCCAACATACGATCGTCTTCGCTATATACCATACTCATCAGCTTACTCCTTTATTTTCAGGTAATTGCAATACACGCTTTGCTATCACGTTCAGCTGAACTTCTGAGGATCCGCCAGCTATGGTTTGCGAAAAACTATTTAGCCAAGCGCGAGTAATTGCTTGCTCTTGCTCGCTAAAGCTATCATCTTCCCAACCTAAACCGCGGTAACCCATTGCATCGAGTAATAATTCAAATTTAATTTTTTCTTGTTCGGTATGCACTAACTTCATAATCGACATTAAACCAAAACAGCTTTGCCCCGCTTGCATTTCTGCACCTAAGCGTTGCACCGTTAAGTTGTATGCCTGCTCTTCCATATTGGCTGCAACTGCCTTATTTAGAAGCGCGGCTTCACTAGCGCTGTGTGGCGCTGGCATGTAATCGCTCATTAGTGACATTAAGTCAAAGTGCGTGGGTAATTGAAACTCACCAAACTTAGACATTGCGCTGCGTTCGTGTTGCAGCAATTCTTTAGCCAATTTCCAGCCGCCATTGAGCTCACCTATAAGATTTTCTTTGGGTACGACTACATTATCGAAAAACACTTCACAAAAAGAAGATTTACCGCTAATTAAATCAATAGGTTTGGCTTGCACACCTTGGCTGTGCATATCGAGGAGTAATAAACTAATGCCTTGGTGTTTAGGGGCTTTAGCATCGGTGCGTACTAATGCGTACATCCAATCGGATTTGTCACCGTAAGAAGTCCAAATTTTACTACCATTAACTAAGTAATGATCGCCTTGATCAACTGCGCTGGTACGAATACTGGCCAAATCAGAGCCGGCGTTTGGCTCACTAAACCCTTGGCACCAACGTACTTCACCGCGAGTCATTGGTGTTAAAAACTGTTGTTTTTGCAGCTCAGTTCCGTGCTCTAACAGCACAGGACCTAACATCCAAATACCTAAATTAATTTGTGGCGGGCGACACTTTAAACGGCGCATTTCACTTTCTAATACGCTGTTTTGCTGCGCAGTTAAACCACCACCACCGTACTGCGTTGGCCAACTAGGACAAAACCAATGTTTGTCGCGCATGCTATTAAACCACTGGCGTTGATCATCAAAAGTGAAGTTAACCTCACTCCCGCCCCAAATGAGCTCGCCATCAGGCGTTGGGGTGCGCAGCGACATAGGACAATTTGCCTCTAGCCAAGTACGAACCTGCTGGCGAAATTCAGTTAACTCACTCATGCTGTTATCTCCTGTTAGCGCACTGCACGTGGCATACCAATACCAAATTGGGCTATTAGTTCTCGTTGTAACTCATTAGCACCACCACCAAAGGTTAAGGTAACCGAGGCACGTACTTCGTATTCCAGCTCACCCATTAAAAATGACGCGGCAGAATCATCGCGAACCATGCCATTCATTCCCACAATATCAATCAGCTTACGCAGTATTTCAATTGAGCATTCTGAGCCATATACTTTAGTAATTGACGCCAGAGCAATATCCATATGGCCTTTTTCTAAATCGGCGGCGATGCGAAAGTTAATTAAACGCATGGCTTCTAACTTAGCGTAACACTCAGCTAACGCTGCGCGCACCCAAGGGTTATTAGCAGCAGACTTGCCTTGCTCATCTGCGGTATTAGCCCACAAATATACTCGACGAAATAAGCCAACCACTTTATCAGACCACGAACCTAAACCTAAACGTTCATGGTTAAGTTGCGAAGTAATTAAACGCCAACCGCCATTTAATTCACCCACCAGCATTTCTTGAGGTACTTTTACGTTGTCGTAATAAGTAGCCGCGGTTGGGTTTGAACACGTTGGAATAACTGTGCTGCTAAAGCCTTCACTTTGGGTATCTAAAATCATAATAGAAATCCCTTTGTGACGCGCCAGCTCTTGATCGGTTCGTGCAGCTAACCAAATATAGTCGGCCGACTCAGCGCCTGAGGTCCATAGCTTATTGCCATTAACAATAAAGTTGTCGCCCTCTAGGCTGGCTTTGGTTTTTAAAGTGGCTAGATCAGAGCCCGCATTTGGCTCTGAATAACCAATGGCAAAATGAATTTCACCATTAGCAATACCAGGCAAAAACTTTTCTTTTTGTAACTCAGTACCGTATTCCATTAACGCAGGACCTACTGTGCTAATAGTAACAAATGGTAGGGGCGCGCCTGCAATATTGGCTTCTTCAAAAAATATTAGCTGCTCGGTGGCTTGATAACCTTGGCCGCCGTGCTCTTTTGGCCAACCAACAGCTAACCAGCCGTCTTTACCCATTTGACGTACAACCTTACGGAAGTCTTCGCCGCCTTCACTGCCTCTTAGCTTTTGACGCAGTTCGGGTGTCATTAATTGCGAAAAGTAATCACGTACTTCTAGGCGTAACGCCCGTTGTTCTGGTGTTAAATCAATGAACATTTTGCACTCCTACTCTGCGCCTAAAATTAAGCCGCTGGTGGGTACACCAGTGCCTGCTGTAACGAGTACATTTTCAACATTATCAACTTGGTTTACTGCTGTTCCACGCACTTGTCGTACTGCTTCGGCCACGCCATTCATACCATGGATATAGGCTTCACCTAATTGTCCTCCGTGGGTATTAATAGGTAACTTACCACCACGTTGATGATGACCTGCGCGAATAAACTCTTTTGCTTTACCACGTTCCACAAACCCAAACTCTTCAAGTTGTGGTAATACAAATGGGGTAAAGTGATCGTAAATAATCGCAGTTTGAAAATCATCTGGCCCTAGGCCCGATTGTGCATAAAGCTCTTTTGCTACTATGCCCATTTCGGGTAAACCGGTAATGTCGTCGCGATAATACGAGGTCATACTTTGCTGACCTTCGGCAATACCTTGCGAACCGGCTTTAATTACTACAGGTTTATTTTTTAGCGTTTTTGCACGCTCAACACTGGTAATAATCATTGCCACCGCACCATCAGATTCTTGACAACAATCAAGTAAATGTAGCGGTTCACAAATCCACTTAGACGCTTGGTGATCGGCCAAAGTAATTGGTTTTTCGTAAAAGAATGCCGCAGGGTTAGTTGCTGCGAAGTCACGTGCGGCAACCGCAACAAGACCAAAATCTTCTGATGTAGCGCCATACTCATGCATATAACGCTGTGCAAACATACCCACCCAACTTGCAGGTGTATGAAAACCATGGGGCATGTAATAACCGTAATTCACATTTTCAAAAATAGGGGTTGATGAAAAGCCATAATCGCCAGTACCAAAACGATACCAAGAACGCTCGTTCATCGCCCGATACACCACTACGGTTTTAGCCACACCACTGGCCACAGCCATTGCCGCATGCACTATAGGTGCACACGCTGCGCCGCCGCCATGAGGTATTTGTGAAAAAAACTTAACTTCTTTACAGCCTAGTAAACGCGCAATTTCGTACTCTGGTACTTTATCAACTGAATAACTACTAAAGCCATCCACTTCACTGGGATCAATTCCCGCATCTTTTAAAGCTGCTAATGTTGCCTCCATGGCTAAACGTAATTCAGTACGCCCTGAATTTTTAGAAAACTCTGTGGCACCCAGACCTACAATGGCAGCTTTACCACTAATTGACTCACTCATCTTGTCTCTCCTAAATTTTATGGCAATACCAATTGCACGGTACCTGTAACATGCATGCCGTATTTATTTTTGCCGGCTAAACCTACATCCACAGTGCGGGTTGTGGCATCGGTTGCGGTTACTTCGCCCATAAAGGTCATAACATCGCCTGGGTAATTAGGCATACCTAATTTAATATCAATATTTTTTAAGCGACTTTGTGGGCCGCTCCAGCCTTCTACATAGCTTTGCACTAAGCCATTAGTGGTTAAAATATTCATAAAAATATGTGGTGAGCCCAGCGCAATAGCGGCATCTTTATCGTGATGGCCTGGAAAAAAATCACGCGTTGCTAAAGCCCCATTAGAGATAAGTGCCACGGTAATTGGAATCGCTTTTTCAGGTAGCTTGTCACCTACGTTTATGTCGTTAAATTGCATTGTTTTCATCAAGGTCATATTTCCACCCCAGCTTATTATTTTCGGTTAAGGCATCGCCAAGTTTTGCCAATAATGCGGGACTCCCGCCCAAGTTTAGGCTAATAGCCCGGCTCCAATAGAGGTATCGGTAGATAACGTAACTAACATCTACACCAAAACCGCCATGCACATGTTGCGCTTTGTGACCAATAGAATGACCCGCTTCGCAGGCATGCCACGCTGTTGCTAACGCTTCGTGATCGCAGCCTAAGTTATTATCAAGGCGATAACACAACTGCCATACATTACTGCGTAATGCCTCAAGGGCAATTTTGGTATCGGCCATGGTCATTTGTACTGCTTGAAAGGTGCCTATAGCGCGACCAAACTGTTGGCGTTCACTAATATATTCAACGGTTTTTTTAATTTGCGCTTCACTAACACCTAACTGTAATGATGCCAAAGAGGCGAATATTCTTGGTACTAACCAGTCATTAGCTTTGCTATCGAGTAACGCTGCATTACTTACAAGCAGGTTATTTAGTTGTAAGTCTGCAACTTCTTCGCCTTGGGTCATCTGCCCTTTAACTAGGGTTAAACCTGGCGCTGTTGTTGCCACTAGTGCCCAGCGTGTTTGCTCATCAAGGGTCAGTGGTAGTAAAACAAAGTCAGCGAGTCCTGCAACTGCCACCGACTGCACTAAGCCATTAATACTTAAGCCGTCATTCGTTTTTTCAACGTTGAGCGTCGCTTCGCTGTGGGTATTTACTAAGTTAAATGCCAGCGTTAATAGGTTTGTGCCCTCAGCCGCAGCTTGTGCAACTGTTTGCAACTGTGCACCCGCAAACTTTGCAATGGCAGTAGCCACCAGCTGATGACGCCACAAAGGAACTTGCCCTAACGCCCCGCCTTGCGCCTGTAATACTAAGCTCAGTTCGGTCATACCTAAATCAATCCCGCCTGTTGCTTCGGGAATAATTACCCCGTGCAGCCCGGTTTCTATACAC
>TARA_R110000796_G_scaffold186460_1_pt1 | contig 21884 bp, 18 predicted proteins | sample TARA_R110000796 | Tara Oceans TARA_R110000796 (sample SAMEA4397815) | marine metagenome | biome: Polar Biome; feature: [SRF] surface water layer (ENVO:00010504); material: water (ENVO:00002006), including particulate matter (ENVO:01000060) such as... | depth 5 m
GCTTTTAAATTGTTATATAAAAAATCCTAAATTAATAGGCTGAGTCAATTATTTTTTTATATTTGATAAAACCAATACAAATGCCAAGAGTAGCGCCTGAAGACACGCCTGTTATAAGCCACATCACCTATGTAACTGATTCAGTACATAAGTTCGGAGATGAGCTTTACGAAGACTTAATGGAGAGAGAGCATGAGAACGCAAAGAAGAAGGCACAAGAGCTAATTAAAGTTTTGGCTGACCTAATTCAATCTCTAACAGATGAAATCTAAAATAATAAAAGAAGGAAAGGAATACGGTAAAAGATTAAGACTATCTAAAGAAGAAGTTGATGTTATCTTACAAAAGAGAGCTAATCATTTAGATAATATAAATAACAATACAGCTTTAGATACACACCTGGAAGAAAGAGGTATTGATAAAAACGATATCGTCAGCGTAAAGCACTGGCAAAGCGGAAGCGGAGACTATAGGTTTTCTATTGTAACAAAAGAAAATTTAGGTTTAGATGAAGAGCAGATTTTTGGAAAGGTAAATGATTTTATAGCAAAATACTCACCAGATTATAAAGTAATTAAAAGAAAGGCAGGTACACACCTTTTGGTTATAAACCCAGCAGACATACACATAGGTAAGTATGCTAATGAAGTTGAAACAAAGCAAATGTATGATTGCGACACGGCTGTTAACAGAGTAATGGAAGGGGTTACAGGGCTAATAGATAAAGCTAAAGGCTTTCAAATTGAAAGAATATTGTTCTGTATTGGTAATGATGTGCTTCATATAGATTCTGTTTACGGAACAACTACTAAAGGAACTTTTCAAGATACAGATGGTAAGTGGTGGGAACACTACGAAATAGCCTTAAGGCTTTATGTTAGATGCGTAGAGATGTTAAGAAAAATAGCTCCTGTGGATGTTATACACAGCATGAGTAATCATGACTATCAATCAGGATTTCATTTGGCTCACACCTTGCAAAGCTGGTTTAGAAAAGCTAAAGACGTTACCTTTGATATAAGCGTAGCTCATAGAAAGTATTATAAGTACGGAACAAATCTTCTGGGTTTAGAACATGGAGACGGTGCTAAAATGGTAAACTTACCCTTGTTAATGGCACAAGAGAAACCCTTACTCTGGTCTAAAACCACTCACAGATATTGGTATCTTCATCACATACACCATAAAGTGAAACACAAATGGCTTGACGCTAAAGATTATATTGGGGTTACTGTAGAGTACATGAGGTCTCCCTCTTCTGCTGATAGCTGGCACTTTAGAAAAGGCTTTACAGGCGCTCCATTGGCTTGTGAGGGCTTTATACATAGTAAGGAAACAGGCCAGGTAGCTCGTCTTACACATTATTTTTAATGAAAGAGTATATTGTTTATTATACTTTAAATAACGGAACTAAAGACTCTGTGTTAATAAAAACAGATAATATAGAGTATTCGTTAGAACAGTATGAAAGAAACAGAGATATTAGATCTTTTGACTCTGTTAGTTTAAAGCCATAGTTTTAGACATATTTTTTAACTCTAAAATATCAGCACATTTTTCATACTCTTCTGTATAGGTAAAGTATTCAATTAACTGATCATAAACATCATCAGTACAAAAATAAGCTAACTCATCAGGGTTGTGTAAAAAATACAAATCTCCCTCGTTTTTTAAAAATTCATCTACTGTTTTTTTTCCTGTAATTAACAAGTAAGAGTTATTCATACATTTATCTTCGTCAAAAATCATCTCCTTGGTCTTCTAGGTTTTGTAGGGCGTTTTCTGTTTGGGTTTTCTTTTCTCCACTTACGAGCATTTCTTCTGTATTCAGTGTATTTAATTAAATCTCTGTCGTACTTTTCAGTTTTTTTCTTATAAATATAACTTCTATATTTAGTAGGACTTGATCTTTTTAATTTACTAAGATCTTCTTTAGAATAAGACTTGTCCTTTTTACCCATATCCTTATAAATATCCTTAATCAGGATTTCTCTAACATCTTTATACAAAGGAACCATACCAACATTACCCAGTAATTCAATAGGAACTCTTTCATTTTTTTCTCTTAACTGTCTTGCTCTAGCCTCACCCCCCTCTTTAAAATCTTTTTCGGTATATTTTTTTATACCAAAAAGAAGAGAGTTTGCCATAGGTGTATAAGCCCCTAAAAAACTTGTAAGAAACTTATCTCCATCACCTGCGTTACCTAACACATCATATTGAATTGCATCTCTATAACGATCATACTCCCCATCTCTTAGTTCTTGACCAAACCCCTCATTAGCCGTCTCTATAAAATATGCTTGTGCAGCTCTGTTTAGATTACCAAAGTTTCTTCCCAAAAATAAACTTGTAAAAGAAGTTGCAAGAGACTGAGCTAGTTGCAGCTCTATATCTTTAGGCTCTTCATCTTCATCATCTAGATCTAATGCCTCAAATAATGCGTCATTCATTACTTTTAACACAAAAGTATATGCTGTCATTCTTAAACTAACCGCCGCTAAAAGTTGCGCCCCTTGCGCTCTTGTTCTATCTCCTTTACCCATCAACTCATAAGTCCCTTGACGGGCAGATATAAATTCTTGTTTTAAGAAGTTTAACATAAAACTATTATAATTAGCAAAAACTGATCCAAGAACTGTTTTAGGGCCAGCATCCTTGAGTGATCTCATAAAAGGATTGTCAGAAGATCCTACAGTATTAGTCCACCTGTCAGCAGCGTCAGTTGATGCGTCTAAAGCATCTTTGTTTTCCGTCATGTAAACCTCATCATTAGCCTCAATTTTTGCCCAATCAGGCTTTTTACCAGTCTCCTTTTTATAAGTGTTTGCAAAAGTAGCTTTCCAGAATGGCTGAGTAAGCATCTTGTCAGGTGCGCTAATAATTGAGTCAGCTATTATAGCAACTCCTTTACCCCAGTTTTTTCCAGACAACCTCCATATCTGCATAATTTTATTCCCCATCGTGCTACTTAAGGTGTCTCCTGCTGTTTCTCTAGTGTTTAACAAACCAGTGTCAATTTTAGATGAATTTAATCCAGATCCAGTTACCCTGGTGGTTACTGAAGACCCTAAGTTTTTCATTACAGTAGACAAAGAAGTGGAATTAGGAAGGCTGTTTGCCCCGCTTATTCCTTGAGCAAAAAGAATAGGATGTGTAATCGCAAATTGCATATTCGCTATAACCTCAGCACTAAATCTTTTAGCACCAGCCAACATAGTTCTATAACCTAGTTTTTGTAGATTACTAACAACCTCATCTGCAAAAGTATTATCTGTGTAGCTATCTACTAATACATTATTAATAACCTCTTTTTGAGCATCTGCTAAGGCTGTCAATATTCTCTGAGTGTTTTCAGGAATCCCGTTAGGATTGTCTTCATTAACTGTACTTATTAATTTATTTACAGCGTAGTTAGACTCCTTAACGCCGTCAGTCATATAATAATCTAAATTTGTAAACTTAGAACCTCTTGCTGAAGCCTGGAACGAATCCCAGTATATAGGACTAACAGCTCCTGTACGCTCTATACCAGCTTTAGACTTTGTAGAAGGTCTGTTAACAGACGAAGAGCTCATAAAGTTTTCTATGATATCTTTGTTGGGATCAGAAACCTTATCGCTTATACTAGGTTTTACAGCAATATGAACATAATTTACTCTAGGTATAAAACCTTCCCCTCTTCTTTCTGCCGCAAATTGAGCTTTCTCCTGGTTTTTAGTATCTATGTCTTGTAAAATTTTTAATGCTTCTTTTTCTCTTTTGCTAAAACTATCAAAAAGTTTATCGTTATTTAACTCTCCGTCTTCAACAAAATCTTCTTGTAATTTTTTTAATAAATCTAATACTCTTTTATCTGGATTCTCAGTTCCTTTCTCATAATCTCTTATACTTTCATCTAACCACTTATCTGCACTTTGTAATTTTTTATCTCGCAACTCAGGATTAGAGATGTATTCTAACTGAATACGGTAAAGCATTTGTTTGTACTTTGACTCAATAATTTTATTTGGGTTTTTTGTAAACTGTCTATTTAAAAGTTTAGCGGCCTTTTCTCTTAAGTTTCCATCCTGCTGGTTTGCAGTCTTAAAAGAGGAATAAGCTTTAGCCATAGGTTTAAATAGTGAATTATAAAGATCCATAGATTTAAAATTATTTAACAACTGATCAATACCATATAAGGTGTTTCTCTTTATAGCGTTTAAAGCGAAGTTTTCTTTCTTGTTGAACAAAGACGTAACTTTTGCGTATAATTTTGAAACACTTAAAAATTCAAATTTGCTAAACTTACCAGCTACTTTAGCAACATTTTTATTAGCATTAAGCTTAGAGCTTAAATTACTAATTAATGAAACTGGCATATAACCCTTATTTAAAGAGTCTACAGTTCTTATAATTAATTTTAAATCATCTACAGACATTCCTTCTAAAGCCGATACATCTTTTATTAATTTATTAAAAGCATAAGCTGCTCTTCGTGATAATTCAGAAGGAAAACTTTTAGGGCTTGCTGGGGCAGTTCTGTCGTTATCTACTTTAATATTACCAATCTCATTAATTAAAACCTTTTTTTCTTCTGCTATTTCTTCTGCTGTTTTAGGTTGAGCATCTGGCTTACTATTAATGTCTTTTTTATATTTTTTCATTAAAGCGGCGTCTTCCTCTGTAATAACATCTTCCTTAAGCATTTTAGCTATGGTGTCTAAATAATTAACCTTACCGTTTTTATATAATACTTTTCCCTCAAAATTATTAAAGGCCTGAGTAAGCTGTGGAAGAGTTTGTTCCTGTTCTGCTACAGCTGCTAATACCTCTTGAACTTTTTGAGCCATAATTCCCGCCTCCTCTACATTATCAAAAGCTTTAGTACGCTGTCCTATTTGTTCTATAATAGATTTATAGGTATTATATACTTTATTTGGGATAACAGATGGATCTATATTTACCAATGATGATAATTGTTCTTCTAACGATATAGTTGCACCATCTTCTTTACCAGCTAACATTCTACCTATAAGTTTTTTAATATTTTTTCCAGCTTGTGCTGCTAATTTCCTTAATGTTCTTTGTTCTGACTTTTCAGATATCTCACTTAATACTTTCTTTATATAATTAACAGTTTTGTCTTTTGATTTTTCGTTATCAAACGAGGTTTTTTCAATTTGATCCATAATTAAAGACATCTGTTTAAAAGAAATTTTATCGTCTTCTCTTAATGTTTTTAGATAATCTCTTATAGATTTAAATCCTTTTGAAAAATCCATATCAGTTAAACGCTTAAATATAGTTTCGGATATTTCGTTTTGTAACTCTACGTTTTCCCTTTCTTTGTCTTTTAGTTTAGCCTCCTCTTGCGCAACCTGACTTTGTGTTGAGTCTACCTTTTTATTTACCGCCGCTTTTACATTAGATTTTGTTGGCCTAACCCCTGTAACTTTCTTAAACCTGTCTTTTAAAGCATTAAGAATAGCTCTAGGATTTCTTTTTGGTTCTTTTTCAGAAAGAATATAATTAAAGTATTCATCTAATACAGCCTCAAAAGTTTGCCCACTTTCCTCAGCAATATTTTCTATCATATTATCAAAACCTTCTCCACCCATATTTGTTTCTCTACCTAACGAATCTTTAACAGGCTTGCTAATAAATTTCCACGTTCTACTTCTTTTATCTTTAGGAAGATTATTTTTGTCATTATACCTAGCAAAATCAGCTTCCGAAATTGTACCTCGGTAAGTTCTGGTGTCTTCGTCTTGTTGATCTTGTTCTGATTGATCCTTTTTATCTTTAGATCTTTTTTCTTCTTGCTCTATAGCCTCAGCTATCTCTCTTACATTTTCGCTATTTTCTGCTATGTCTTCATTATAATTATCCTCTGTCATACTAGGATTAGCCTCAACTTTTTTACCGTCATCTACACTAATATCTGCAAGTATTTGCTTTTCAGCTTTAGCTAATTTTCTACCTGTAAGAGGCTTTCCCTCTTTATCATTTATAGAAACAACACCACCATCTTCGTCTTTAACTATTGTGTAATTACGAACTGCATCTTTTATTATCGTCTTTTTCTTATTAACGTCTTCTTCTGACGATTTGTTTTTGTTGGGGTTTTTCTTTCCTTTCTCATTGGGAGAGACTGTGGGGAGTCCGTCTCCATCTCCCATTTCTGGGCTATCTTCGGCAGGTTTTGGTGCATCCACTTTCTCTGTGCTTGACTCTTGAACGGCATCTGTTTTTTCGTTTAATTGGGTTAATCTATCTTGTCTTTTATCTTCTACAGCTTGATATGCGGCTTCTCTTTCTTCGGTATTCATACCCTCTTTTTCCGTCATAGAGTATGCTTTACCTTCATCTTTCAGTTTTTGATTTTCTTCATCCACCTCATAGTATTCATCATCTAAAGCATCTATCTCATTTTCATAATCAGTTTCTATCTCGTCATTTAAAGCATCTGTCTCATCCTGGGTTAATAGGTTTTCTGTAGTAACACCACTTAATTCTGCTATTTCAGCCTTAATTTCTTTAAGCCTTTGTTTGCCCGCCTCTGTATCGTTACCAATAAATTTATTTTTCTCTAATTCTAGATCAACTAACTTATCTAAAATAGTTGGGTTATCCACTCCAGCTTCTTTTAACTTTGCTTTAATGTCCTCTCCAGCAATAAGACGCATTTTTCTTTTATCATACGCTTCCTTTAAAATTGGATCATTTTCAATTTTTAAATCCATCCCCATAAAAGCTTCATCACTAGAATCAAAAACAGCCTCTGCCATCAATCCCGAATCTACCACGTCTCCTTTAATTGTATATTCAGGTACTTTTCCTTTATACTTAGTTATTGCATAAGTTAACGGCGTCTTACCTAAACCTCCAATAGTTTCAAAACCTATCTCTCTAACATCTAAAGCGTCTACACCCTCTGTTGCTGTAATTGCAGCCGCCTCTCCTACACCGCCACCAACCATATCAGCAACCCCTGTTATAACCTTACGTCTAGTAGTGGTAGCTCCAGCTTTTGCAGCCTTTGTTACTAGTTTACTTCCTGCTCCTGCCGCTAACGCATCTATAGTACCAATTATCCCTCCTCTTCCTAATGAGTTTAATCTAATATTTGATAAAGCTTCTTCATCATTTAAAATTTTTACTATATTTTCCTCATTCATTTCCAAACCTCTGTCGTCTAATTCTTTTTGCAAGAATTGAGAAAAAGACAATCCTGTTTCTAATGCACCACCTGCTGCACCGAAAGCTAATCTTAATGTAGTTGGATTAAACGCCCCTGCCACTGCTCCTGGAATAGCACCAACACCACCAAAACCTACACCTCCCACAGCTCCTATACCTGCACCCGTAGCTATAACACCCCCTGCCGCAGTTAAGGATGCTGGGTTTGCCATTTGAGTAATAGTCTCTGCTGCTAGTTGAAAAATTACAGAAGGGTTTTCCGCCATGCCCTTTAGAAAACCTGCAAATTTATTGTCAGCATTGTCATATATATTGTTGAAATTAGCCATTTCATCTGTCTGACCATTAGCACTTAGCCTTGCTTGTGCGTCTAAAAAATCTTGTATATCTTCCGATGTAGCATTAGCACCATCATAAAGCAATTCTATTCCTTCATCTGCGGTATTACCCTGAACAAATCCTGATTTACCAGCCCTCCAAATATCTCCAATAAAATCTGTTACAGAATTTTTACCTAATGTATCTTCTAAAATTGTGTTTTTTTCTTGACTATTTTTAATATTAAAATTACCTCCGCCGTAAACATCTGTCGTTGGGTCTTGTTGAGGTATGGGTTCTAAAATTTCTTCCTCGTTAAGTGGTTGACTAGCAAATTGGTTTACCTCCCCGCCAGTAGGATCTATTGGCGTGTTAGGATCGTTAGTTGGCTCGCTTGAAGATTCCGAAGAAATAGGCTGATCCGTTGGGAAATTGGATGGAGAAGCCGAAGGATCGGGAAGATCCATAGAAGTTGATTGAGAAACGTCTTTTTTTTTTACCCCCCAAGCTGAAGCAAAAGTATTAAAATCTGTTTGAGGACTTAAAATTTTATTTTTTATTCCTAATTCATGCAGACCTTTCTTTATTTTATCATCAGCTTGAGCAAACATTTCATAGGTAGTAGCGCTACCTAATAGTTTCTTGCTAACATATAAATCATATAGTCCTTTTAATTGCTCTTCCATGTTCTATTATAAAGGGTTACCAAACAAATCTGTTGCAGCATCCGCTCTGTTTTTTGTTTGTCTATTAATCATCTCTTCTGATACAGGATTTATTAACTTGTCTTGAAGATACTTAAATATTAGCTTAGGATCTTCATAAGGCCCGCCTCTTAAACCTTCTTGTACAGTTGGATACATTCCTCCTGTATCTGGCCCAATACCAGGTATTACAGTACCGTCAGATAATGTCACATCATTTATTGGAGGGTAACGTAATTCTTCTTTACCTAATTTAACCGTAAAATAATCACCTTTTATAGGACTGCCACCATCATCATACACAAGGCTTAATCCCTTTAAATCTGGATACCTACCTTCGTCTAAATCTAAGAACATATTAGAATCCATAGTTCCAGTAATCATCTTTTTAAAATAATCAGTAAGTTTAACATCAGTGTTGCCTGCTGTAGAAGACCCTATATTCTTAATTATCCATTGATTAACATCTGTATTTACGTCAGTTCCAAATTTGTCATAAGCGTTTCCGCTGTAATTTGGAGGCCTATACTTCGTGTCTTCCAACGATAACTTATCATCTTTGACTTTGTTTTTATTTAAAAGATCGTTAGCCTCATCTTTAGTTCTAATTACTTCTCTTTGGTACCTAGTGTAAACATCACCAGCCTTAGCTGATTCTTTTCTGTCTAGCATTAAGATCATTTTATCTTTAACAATTTCTTGTGCCGCCTTAACTTGCGTGTCCCAATTAGTTCCTTCTTTAACTGGAACAGGGATGCCGTCAGCATTGTACTCAACCAAGACTTTATATGGATCAGCAGCGGCTTCATTTGCATCAAAAGTAGGCCTGTAGTCTCCATTTATATCTCCTAAAATACTAAACACTGTATTTGGATTTGTGGTATATTGCTTAGCGGTGCTATCTAAAAATGCCTGTATATTGTCTTCTTGTAAGGCTTGTTGTTGACCTTCAATACTAAACACTTCGCCATTTGCCTCTACAGTTGTTAGTATTAATTCACCGAGGGTGTCTACTTTGCTTTTTAACTTGTTAGTTAATCCATCTTTATATGAAACGTTGTCAACCCTTGTGTTAAACCTATTATTTATAACATTCATACTGACATGCTTGGAAGGGTCATCAGGTATTTTTCCGTTTTCATCTAGCTGAACTAAAGAAAGATTTCCCGTTGCTGGATTTACATATCCAGTTACATTTTTTAAATTACCAAATTCTGCGTTTTGTTGGCTAAAGATAGCTTCAAAAACAGATCCTTCTGTAGAGTCTATTCTACCTTTCATTTCTGCGTACTGACTTTCAAACTTCTTACTTATGTTACCAAACTGCTTCCAGTCTCCTAATACTCTTTGTTTCGCTTGTGCGTATTGAGTTTCAGTAATTTGTCCTCTTTTAAATAAATCGGTCTGTACTCTTAAAAAACTTGCAGAATCCCCCGACATACCTAATGCTAAATTTTGTAAGGTTTGATTTGTGTATTCTTCTAAAGTGTTAAGTCTATCTTCTACCTCTATAGTGTTATCATCTATATCAGCCCTCCTTTGCTCTCTGTCTTTTCGTATCTCTCCTAATTGAGTAGTTAGATTATTGGCTACCGTTCCCCAATCAACAGTGGTTTTAGTTAAGTCTCGCTCAACGTATGTGTTAAAATTTATATTTTTTTTAGCCATTTAATATTATTTATTATACTTGAAAGGATCTAACGCTCTCAATCTATCCTGAAAAGAAAACCCATAATTAACATCAGGAGTAAAAGCACTCTGAGCCTGAGGTGTTTGTTGCATTAAACCTAAGTTAGTGTTTTGATCAAACATACTTAAAGAAATATTATTAGGAGCTAAAGGGTTAAAAGGTTTCCCCTGAAACTTCCCAGCAGAAGTTAAAGATAATGCGTTGCCAGATGCATCAACGCCTCCTATTTTCTTCTGATTTAGTAAAGCCTGTTTATCTAATTTATTTTTAGCTAATGTTTCTTCTACACCTAAACCTTCTTTTTTGTATAAGCCTTGAGCTTCAGCAGCAGAAGTTATACCTCCTATAAAAGCATTAGCCGCTCCAGCCTGCAACATACCTACCCTCTCATCTGCTTGCGCAGCTCTAGCCGCCTTATCTTGAGCTTTAGACACATCCATTTCAGCTAATTGCTGATTCATATCGTCTTTGTTTTCTGCCTTCATTTTGTCCAACTCAAACATATCTTGAGCTTGTGCAGCTCTTAATTGTTCAATATTCATATTAGAAGACATTGCTACCTTACCTACTCCTGCCGCCAGTGTTCTTGAGTCTGCCTGTTGTAAAGCCTCTACACTCTGCTGTTGAGATTGAATATTAGCCGTATAAGCCTGATCATAAGCGTCCATAGGTAATTTTAAACCTTCGTAAAAATCTTTTTCTAACTTTCTTTTCGCATCCGCCATTAACTCTCCTGCTCTTCTGTCAGCATCTTTTTGATCATCTCTAGCTTGAGCCGCCTGAAGTAAATTTACACCACCACCTATTGCAGCTCCTCCTAAAGCTATTATTGTTGCTGTTCCTAATGCCATATTATAATTTTTTTATCATTTCTTGCGTATTGCTATCTCCTTTTAAATACCCTATCTCTTGATAAATATCAATTAATGATTTACTTTTCAAAAGTGAATATACATATTTCTTTCCCAAGTTGGCCGACAACAATGTTATTGTTTGTATTAACATAAATATAGCCTCCTTTCTAATCTTTCTGTCTTTAAATTCAAAACTAGATATAATCCATTCTAACAAAACAACATTAGAATTTGTTACATACATATAACCCGCACAAATAGGCTTATCATTATAATAAACCATATAGCCCATATCAGGTAAAAAATCCTTTGCAGGAGCTGTCCATTTCCAATCCTTCCACCATTTGCATAATATATCATCATAATCATTATCACTTAATGGTTTTATATTTAAAGTCATTTTTACAAAGATAGTAAAATCTATGGATAACTTTTCATGACACTACTCCCTACAGAAAATAATTCTACCGCCGCTGTATTTGTATTTTGTAATGTAAATCTCATATAATAACCTCTTGCTCCGTGTGACTCTGCAACAACATTTTTATAGAAAAACATATACCTTCCTGCAATAGGCGTATTAGTTAACACAGATGTCTGACCAACAGATACCGTGTTGACTGAGGTGCCACTGTTAACTGAAGAAACTAAACCTATTAGTTCGCTTGTACCTGCTAAAACATTTCCAGTTACAGGGTCTACTTCTGATTGATATAGCTCGTCTCCAATACTAATTATAGTTCCTGCCCCATTTAAAAAAGTTATCTGTCTTGGTGTAAACGGAGGTATTCCAAATGTAGGAACTACCGCCGTAGCTATTCCGATACCATTAGTTGATCTTAATTTAAAATTAACTTCTTTAGCATCATTTCTAATAAAAGAAAACCATTCTGCCTCCTTTTCTTCAAAATATGTTTGTAACATATTACCGACACTAAGTTCTGTAGATAGGCTTGTAACCGCCCACGCATCATCACTTTCAAAAGACATGGTTTTAAATAGCTTAATTGTCTGAGGCTCAACATTAAATACAGATGTTATGTTTGAATTATACTGAACTCCGTAATAGTTATTACGAAGAGCATTAGTGTTGTGCCTATATAAATTGCCTCCATTAAACGTATAAAGATAGCTATTCATTCCTATCATAAAATCAGGTAAGAAAGAATAAAAAGAAGGCCATCCTTTTACTCCGTCACTATAAGATAAAGTTTCTTTTACAGCCATTTTAACATTGTATAAGTGTTTGTAATTTACCGTTTAATTGTTCTCTTACATATCCATTTGCAGAATAATATCCATCAACAGCAGGAATAGTTAGTTCTTCGTCTTGATATAATGCGTAAGCAAACTCAAAATTTGCTCCGTCATGCCAATAATTTAATAGTACAGCCATTTTTTTATTTTTTTAGTTTTAACAAGGCCCGTTAGAATTAGACAAACATTCTCCATAAAGACCCACCTCAATTACACTTTGAGAGTTTAAATAATAGAAACCTGGATCCATAACCTTTCCTCCATTACAGCAATTAGTAGGTATGTTTCCGCATAGTTTGTAACAAGTATCTCCTGGTTGCGGATCATTAGTTGATCCTGTAGGAGGAGAAGTATGCCACCCATCTACTTGAGTACCGCCAGGCCCCACACCTCCATTACAAGCTGTGGCGTAAGTTGATTGAGGGCCGCTATTATCATACTTAAAGAACGGAGTACCAGGAGCACCTGGATTACCTGAGGAAATAGGCCCCACACAAGGAGCGTTAGGAGAACAATTATTACAAGCAGATACTGCGCTTACCTGAGAGAAGCAGAAGTTAGTAACCCCTCTATCTCTTAAATCCCATACTAGATACAAGGTTTGTGTTGCAGGAGTAATAGATATAGCGCTAGATTTAGCTTCAAACAATCCTGTTTGAGGATTAGCAATAGGAGACAGTGGTAATGTATTTGCTGGCTGTAATAAAGCTAAATTAAAATTATCTCCTGAAGCAGGAGGAGCAGCTGTATCTGAAAATACATAAAACTTATTCTCTAATATATCAAAAGAGTAAGTGTCTCCAGGAAGTTTATTTGTTCTCATAGTCACAAAAGAACCATTCGCAGGACATGATCCTATAGAGGATTGGCAAGAGTTTATACTGTAAGCACTATAAAAATTAGTAGCATCACTCTGCATAAAGTTAGAAGTTACAGGGCTAAAGTATGCATTATCATCCCAAGAATACTCATAATGAATTGATTTTATTGGACTTGTAAGCCCCATAATAGGAGTTGTTAAAACAATAGAAACAACATTTATAAGTTGCGTAACAACACAATTAGTTAAAATTTGATAAGAAGAGTTGGTGTTTGGTGTTATAGTAACTTTTACTGTTTGAGGATTAGATAAAGTTTTATCTATAGTTATAGATGTACTTGTTGTAACATTACTAAGAGTATTGCTAATATTATTCCATTCTGTTGTTATATTAACATCTGATCCGTTTGTAAGCATAGTGTAATCAATTATTACATCACCTAAACCAACGCCCACATCAACTTGAAAAGAAAACTCTTGCTCTGTATTTAGTTTTTCTAATATACTATCGCAAGGAACTGTTCTTACCTCTACAGGCAGCCCTATGTTGTTAGAAGAAAAAATATATTCATCCATATAAGGGTCAAAACCGCCTAGCTTTTGACTTGTTAATTGATTAACAAATTTATCTCTAAAATAAGACCTCATTCCGTAAGTGGAAATAACTTCTAGTTTGTCATCTTTAAAACTTGATCCCGTAAGCTTTATAACAGAGCCTCTTTTAGCGTCTGAAAAATACATGCTAGCACCCCAGTTTACAAAACTTTCTGGATTAAAACTTATACCATACTCTTCTATTCTAGCTATCTGTGTTCCTAATATAAGAGGAGAAGTAACAATAGGGCCCCCGCCTTGAGCATCACTTATTATTTGTTTGTTTGCTAATACATAAGAAATTTTATCTTCTTGTAAAACAAGAATATCTGTTTCTCTATTATGTAATTTCATAACAGGCCCAAATATTAATTCTAAATCTTTAAAATTTACTAATCCTAAATTAAATTCATTAAGATTGTTAACGTTATTACTACCGCTAAAAATTCCGCTGTAAGTTAATCCTGCAAATCTATCAGCTTCTTTAAAGTCATTATTTGAAACTGCCGTTTGTCTTTCTCCTAAAAGAAAATCTTTTGATGTAGACAGGTCTCTATATCTATAGCTTTCAACACCGTTTCCGTAACTATATACGTCATAAAATGGTAGATTTACTATAGCTGGAGTGTTTGTTGCAATAATTTGATTCTGACTACCAGGAGAAAATCCTCCCTGATGAGCAAGACTTCCATTTACATCTGGAAGAATATTATACATCTCCGAAGAGTCGTAAAAAAAGTTAGGATCAACTTCCTTTGGCTCAGTTTCAAAAGCCATAAAGTTGTTATTTATGTTTATCTGTATTTGTGCTTGAACACAAAGATCCCTGTATGGAAAACCACCGTAACACCCGCTTTGACATACTCTAATTCCTAAAAAAGTAGGGTCTGTTACAGTTGCTTGCACCCAATAAAATTGCATTTCATCTTGCACAAACGCTGGCTGAGTGCCTGGCAGAAAAATTGTATTGTAATACTTAGCAGTAAGCGCTATATCCCCAGTGCTTACCATAAAAAGAGCTGGATCAACATTTTCTTGATTCCAAAAGTCCCTAAAATTTGTTGCATTTTGTGATGCTGTTACTAAATATAACCCTGGACTAGTCTTCATTAAAATATTATTAACACATAAAAACCCAGATCCCTTTCTAGCCTTAAACTTCATTCTTACTTTTGATCCTATTGGTATAGGAAAATCGTCGTTACCCGTTCCTGATGGAGGGAGTGTGCTAACAGGATATTCTATAAAAGGGTTATTATGATTAGGGCTGCTTGAACTACCACCGTAATTAGTACATTTTTTAACAAATCCGTTATTAACATTAGACCCTGAATTTGTAGTTGCTATATAACCTTGAGGCTGAAGCTTCATATATAGTCCTGCTGGCGCCCCTTCAGGGAGTGGTGATAAGATTGGAGGGACGGTAGGATCTTGTCCTTTTGATAAAGCCTCCACATCTAGCACTGTTGTTTGAACAAGAGCAGATACTGGACGTCCTGAGCTTTCAATTTTAACTGTCAAAATATCTCCTTTTGAAACTAAAGACGTTGACTCTCCTTGTAGTCTTACATAAGATATATTTGCTTTTTCTTCAGATGTATAAATCTCATTACTGTATATAATATTGTAATCACCTAATGATGGTTTTAATAAAAACTTATACTTAGATGCCCAATACGGAGGAGCATTATTTACAAAAGCTTTTATTATATTTTTATCGGTAGATGTAGAAGCGTCAAAATATACTGTATTATTTGTAGAAACTAAAGCTGTACTTGATCTGCCGTAGTCGTCCATATACATAATAGCTGCATCATAATTTCTGTTACTATGCAAACTAGAAGAGTCTGACACACTTGAAAAGGAAAAAACACTGTCTGTTGCTAACCCACGGGAAAGAGCTTGATTTGGCGGAGACACAACTTGAGTAATACTAGAATAAGAATAACTAAAATACTCATAAACATCCACAACAGTTCCTAATCCATCATTATATTGATATTGAATAGCAGGAGCCTGAATCCTCAACTCACTTCCAACAATAACTAACCTAAATCCCTGCTGAGGAGGTGTATTTGTGAACTTTCCTGAATTAACAAATTCATAAGTAACTGGATATGTTGGTGCTGCTGGTGGATTTATTACTTTATATAATTGATCAGACAAAGAATTTCCGTATACGGCTCCTGGAGAAATAGGTGTTAATGTACTTCCTATTCCTATAGCAGCGGCCATCTCTGGACTATTTAAAAATGCATTATAAGTGGTATAGTCACTTGTTGCTACTACTCTTGTTTCTAAAAAAAACTCTGTAGAAGGGGTGTTAGTAGAAAAACCAGTTGGAAACAAAGGGCTTGCAGTATCTCCCCCTAAAGGTATATTATAAGGAGCAGTCTGAACTACACTAGATGTTAGCTTAACCTGAATATTAAATTCAGAATTTATTAAAATAGGTAAAGTTATTGCTAAAGTAGACAGATCAAAATCTACACGATCTAGCGGTACATCTACAGATACCGAAGGGTTTATTATATTGCTTGCTCCTTGCTGTAAAGATGCAGAAATATTTGCATTTATTATAGTTTCTGACTTTCCTCTTGCTGTAAAATCAATAGGTATCTCTACTCCATTTTGAGTAACTATATCATATTGATCTATGTAATTACCATAAATAAGTCTATTACCCATTATTGTTTGGGCTTTAGCAAAACGAGGGACATTGTCATACCACCTTAGCAACTCATCTTGCCCTATAACACTATAAATCTTAGAATTAGTAAACCTTATAGACTGAACTGAATCGTCTGACCAGCCCATATCTGATTTCTTAAATCTCTCTATAACAAAAATTGTGCTAGTCCCTGATTCTTTGTATAATACCTCAACAGCTATAACTTGATCATTTCCCGTTCCAAAACTTATATCTACACCGTTATAAATATTTTCCATTCCTTCGTTGTAGTAATTGTCTGGATCAAAATAAAACTGACCTGGCTCATACGCAGGAGTAGTAAACAAAGAGGTTGCGCTGTATTCATTATCAACATATTGATAACGATAAGCAAAACACAAAAACTTATCTACCATATAATTCTCATCTCCTGCTACTTGTACTAAATTTAAAGACGGTACAGGAAGCTCATATATTGTTGCCCCGAATGTGTCTAAGTAAGATGAAAATCCAGGAGGTTTTACAATAACGTTTATCTCTTCATTTGTAAATGTATCTGTAGACCCTAAAGGGTTTCCATAACTTTTATTAATATTTATTTTTCGTGGAGGATTAAAATCATCTGTCCAAAACAATAAATTCTCTATTAAATCTACTCCTGTAATTAAATATTGAGGATTAAAATTTAAATTAACAACGCTAATTAAATGATAATCTACTATGCCTGTGGTAGTATTTAAAGATACTATTAAGTCTACCTTACCTGTTGCCGATACAGGATTTGCAGGATCATGAACAAACCAATATATGTTTTCATTAACTCCATCTTCATAAGCCCCTATACACCTTGCTTCATTTGATATGGGAGCGCCTTGAAACCTTAATGTAGTAATCTGTGTGTTTCCTTTTGAATTTTCAACAGCTCCTATTTCTGTCCCTTCAGTTGATCCAAGTCTTACGTTTAAAGCATTTATATATTGTCCAGCAGGTATTAAGCGTTCATCAACGCTTTTATTCATTTTACCAGCTATAAAATTTGTTTTAATATCCATATTATTTCAGCCATTTGTCCTGTCCTCTCATATTCATTAATAACCTACCTGGATGCATATTGCTTAATCTTAATTTAGCATTTCTTAATAAAGACGACTTGTCTTTTCTAGCTCTATTCACAACATATTCTTGCACACCATACTTACTATTTAAAATAGAATATCTTATGTATGCATATATAAACTCTTCAAAAAATTTATTAATTTGTATCTTAGAATTATTTCCTTGTTCCATTCCATCCGAAACATATTCTAAAACAACCGACTGACTAGCTAGATCTGATGATAAATATATAACTCCTTGCTCTTTGTTAATTGTAAAGGTTGGATTAACATTAGCTGTTTCAGTATTTAAACCAAAACGAGCTCCAATTCCATATTCAAAATACCACTCCCCATTACAGCAAATTCCTTCTTGCCCATTGTAAGGGCCGTTTCCTAAATACATAGCTCTCATACCGCCTCCTTGTCTAGATAAATCTACAAGTGAGTTCTCTGGCTTTAATACATTACCGTCTAAATCAAATAAAATCTGAGCATTATTATCTTGTAAGTAAGAGCTACTCCATTGAGTTTGAATGTTTTCTGTTAAAGGATATAACACCCCGTCTCTATATTGAGATATTCTTACATAGTTAACATAATCTTGCGGTAAAACAAATCTTGTTTGAGAGTCTACTGTTAATTGCAATATCTTTATCTCTTTCATAGCATCGTAATTCAACTCTTGAATACCACGCTTTGCATGAAATAATACTTGATACCTTTCTAAATTATTTAATATCTCATTATTACCTTGATATATTAACATAAAATTAGAAACTATATCTTCTAGGCTTACATATTGATACGATCCCCAATTAGCCTCTTTAGGGCTTACCTGGTTGTTTTCATAATATTGATAGTCAGTAATGTAAGTCATTTCTTATACTTGTATTTGGTTATCTTGTACTTCTTCGTTTTGCCCAAATGCTGAAACAGCAGGCTCTCTTATTTCAATACCTACATACTGACAAATTTTAGCAACTAAACTTGGCTCATCAGATAATGGTAATTCAAAGTCTTGATAGTCAAGGGCAGAAGAATTAAAAACTGGCTCCCCTACATTAACATTAACGTATGTCCATTTAGGAACTTTAGGGTATCTAATGTATTGTGTTTTAACCGCTCCAGCTGCCTGTATAGAAGTTGGGTATACCGTTATAGTGTTACCTGATAGTACATAAGCTGGAAACAAAGATGATGGAGCAGTAAGGGTTGAACTGGTTAAGTAAAATAATTTATTCTGACTAACTCTTTCTACTTCAGCTATTGTTGAGGCGTCAAATATACTGTAGTTTTATGCCCCTAATATACTAACAAATATATTTGTAGCTAAATTTAAAGTTGTTGCGTCTACAACAGAATTAACAAACGACTCTTGTAGCGTACTTGTATTTACAACCAAACTTCCTGTTAATGGAAACACCGTAAAACCTGTTGCTCCTGTATTAAAAGCAGGAGGGGATGGCTGTCCAAATAAACTTGCGTCAATTAATTGATTGGTATTAGATGAGGTTGTTTGCCCCAGGCCTAATAATGTAGGGTAATGATATATCTTATTTATTAAATAATAATCTAACGGTAGCGTCCATGTGTTTGCTGTGTTTCCAATTAAAAAAGCTTCTACTGAAAATGAGTCTATAACTTCCACTAAACCTTTTACTATATCTGCATAGCCAGTTCCTGATAAACGCTGGTTTTCTTTGTTTATCCACTGGTTGTACTGATAAAAATAATCTTCAAATAAATCCATCTGCGCTTGTTGTGCATACAGATTAAAATCCTGAGGAGATAAATAGCCGTAATTATTTTTATTAATAATAGCTAATACCGTATTCCTTACATTATTGATCATAGCCATAGAAAATACTTTTTAAATATCTACAAATATAACAAAAAAAAAGAGGTTACTTTTTTTAGTAACCTCTCTTAAATATATATTAAATACTTTCTTTTATGCAGTTACAGAACTTAAAAAGAAATATTCTTGATTCGCTAAAGATGGTGCGTTTGTAGCATCTGTATCTGGATTTGTTAATCCTGGGAAATCAAATGTTACAGCTGTCCATTCAGTTAATAAAGATTCTGTTACAGCATCTGACAAAGCAGTTTGCATAGCTACTAACTCTGTTGCTGTCGGAGCAGCTTTAGATATAGCGTATGTTAGTGTTGTTGCCTCCGCACCATTACCAGTATAACTTAAAAGAACTTGAGCGTTTATAGCATCTGCTGTGTTAGCAACCATTTTTAAATTAGATGACATAATCATTTTCATATACTGATCTGGTGTATTAGTACGATATACTATATATACATCTCCAGTTACAAAAATGTCTCCAGCAAAATCTAAAGTGTCGTTAGGGTTTGTTGTTGTAGATATTCCTGTTACCACATCTAATGTAGCTCCAGTAATGTCATTAACAGTGTCTCCCACTTGCACCCCTAGTGCGCTAAAGTTTTTTGCAGTATCAATTAACTGGCTTGCAGCAGTTCCATCTGCTGTTCCTGAAGTTAATACTGTGCTTTCTGGAGAGAAAATTTCGTATGCAGCACCTGCCGCTACACCAGTTCCTCTACCAGCAGTTAAGCCGATAGCATTTAATGCAAGTTCAGTATCAGAAGTTACCGCTGTTACAACATACATTTCATTGTTTGTTGTGTCAAATACGATATCCCCTACTAATACATAAGACTGAAAATTAGCCAATGTAGTATCAAATAATGTAACTCCTGTTGGAGCTGTTGAAGTTCCTGCCCCCACTACATTTAAAATAGGTATGTTTAAATATTTTTCCATGTTCATATTCATTTTAATTTATTGCTATTGAAGCAAGAGGGTTAGTAACTACTCCTGTTGTTGGATTTGTTGAAGATCCTACAGGAAGATATTTTGTTGATACATTAGTCCATCCAGTTTTTAAAGCCTCACTCATAGCGTTCTGAACTGAAACAGCTAGTAAAGGAATAGCTGTGGCTACTGCAAAATTTAATGTTACAACTTTTGTGTTAATATAAGCAAGCGTTACAGCAGTTGTAGTTGTCTGAGTTACAGATACTACATCTTTTATTGAAACAAGTTGCTCTTGGTTTAATGCGGCTCCTGCGTCTAGTACAGGGATGCTAAGAAATTTTTCCATAATAAATAATGTGATTAAGGTTAATAAATGTTATAATTTAACTATAGCTGATACTTGAAAAGTAGGGCTAAAAATTAAAGCTGGATTAGTCCATGATGTTTGTAATGCTTCAACTAATGCAATTTGTAGTTCTTGTCTAAATGCAGTTGAATTAGCAGGTACAGCAGCATGAGTTATTTGAACTTCTGAACTATCTCCATACCACAGTGTAGTTGTAGTTGTAGGATTTGCACCAGGGCCTGCCTGATCTCCCACTTCAATAACTTTTACATCAGTACACGGAACTAGTTGATAATTAACAATTACGTTAGCTGCCCAAATAGGTATGCTTAAAAATTTTTCCATAATAAATAATAAGATTAAGGTTAATAAAGCACAAAGATAAATAAACTATTGTTTATTATTTAAGCTCTTTTTTAAAAGTTTATATGTCTCTAAACCTTCATCAGACTGCATATATGAAGCTACAATGTAATATGGTTCTTCTCCAAAAGGAATAGTAAGTAGTTTGCTTTTATTCTTTTTAAGATTAAAATAAACATCTTTATTTGAATTTTTAAAACCAAGTAATCCTTGTTCAAAAAATTGAGCAACTACATTTGTTAACTCTAACATTGGATCATCTAATACCTCCATAAATTCATAAGGTTCATGTTTTGCAAAAAGCAACACATCTCTTTTTAATTCTGGTATAGACATTTTATCTACAGCAGCACCTAAGAAAACTCGGCACACGCTAATTAATTTGTCAGTATCTAATTCTCTTGCTAAAATCTGTGCATCTAATTCTATCTCTACATTTTCTAACTCTTCAGCAGCATCTCTTTTTTGATTTATCTCCACAAATACATTTCCGTTACCAGGATGTATAGATAAAAATTTCTGTAATACTTGATTTTCTTTTGGAACAACAAGCATTCCATCTTCAAAAACGATAGGCTCTAATATAGCATTACCATCTTGCTCGTCTTCAAATGGACTTTTTTGGTTTTTTGCATAACGAAGAGGTCTGTTAAGGCCTTGCTCTTCATCAAAATACATTAGTGTATTTCTTTTGTGATGTCTTGATGCTAACATGAAAGCTAAGGGTGTTTTACCTCCCGCTAGCTTATATGATTTGTTTTCTAACTTTTGATTTTTCATTTTATTTAATTTTTATTTGATTTAATTTAAAAAAAAGGAGAGGGTTACTAATAGGGCGTTTGCATGCGTGACTTTCACCCCCTCCTTCTATTATTGTACTACCTATCTAATTACTGCTGAAATATAAAGAAGTTATTCGCTCCTAAAGTACATACAGCTCTTTCAGACAAGAAGTTAACAGTCATACTATCTACAGTATTTGTTCTTGCACCACCAGCAGAACCAGTAATCCAAGTTTTGTAACGTCTGTCTTCTGATTCTGAAGCTCTATATCTAACATGAAGGAATGGTCTCTTAGCATTCTTACCTAAGATTTGGTCATATACAGTTGTTGAACCAGCAGGAACCATAAGTCCATTTACTCGTCCACCTTCTAGACCACCTCTCATTGTAGGATCGTTTAGGTATTTCCAGTCAGAC